>Ga0307952_1000435_pt1 | contig 24396 bp, 29 predicted proteins | sample OrgLakmetagen376_FD_201821 | JGI IMG/M metagenome (GOLD analysis project Ga0307952, IMG submission 201821) | Saline water microbial communities from Organic Lake, Antarctica - #376 | ecosystem: Environmental > Aquatic > Non-marine Saline and Alkaline > Saline | place: Antarctica: Organic Lake...
TGCTGATGGAAGGATCTTTTTAGAGACGAAGAGAAATAATTAATATATTTTGAATCTTAATTATTTTCTTATAAAAAAGATGGATTGTTATCACTTCATCTTCTAATTTATTTTGTGTTTTAGATACTTCAAAAGTATATTTAAAAATTAGTTACTTAGATAAGGGTTTTAAATAAGCCATTAAAATCGTGGTAGAACCAATATTTATTTAATCACAATAATTTTTTAAGTTTTTTCTCGATTTCTTATCAGACACTAAGTAGGAAACTCATTTGTCAAATAATCCAAATATTTATCTAAATACGTTCCAAGATAATAGGGTAAATTCATTAAAACGAATGGTTTTCCATCTAGGGTTTCATGTTTTTCAATGCTAAACTCTCCAGCATACATTCTTACTGCAATATGGTGCGGAGCTTTATCCATAAATTGATGCAATGAGCGCAATTTTCCAATTTTTCCTGATTTCACTTCTATTGGAATTATCAGTCCGTTATAAGAGTAAACCAAATCAACCTCAGACTGTGCTCCTTGTTTTTGTCTTACCCAAAAATTTGGTTTCTTGTATTTATATTCTTGAACCGAAATAAGTTCTTGCGTTATTAAATGCGGAAGAAGAGCACCTTTATAACTAGTACTTAAATCTGTAATTGATAGTAATTGTGGGTGAATTCCCAAAGCGTGATTTAAAAGACCAGTATCTAAAAATTGCATTCGTGGACTTTTCTTAAAATCTTCCATGATTGGATATTCAACCGAAGTACACGGATAAATTAGCTGAATCACTTTTGCGTCATCTAATGCACGAAAGCTCTCTCCTACTTCTCTTGATTTATAGTTACTTCCCCCAAAACCTTGAAATGTGATTCTTTGATCAACATACCTTGGAGCGGTTTGCATAATGTGTTTGATTACTTTTTGGGTCGTTTCATTCTTTGCATATCTTGGTACATCGTCGACATAGCTTGACCAAATTCCTTCATAGATTTTTGGAAGTAAAGTGATGTTCTCTTTTTCAACAGATGTCTTAACTATTTCAGGCATTCCTCCGTATAATGCATACTTATGAAACCAATCTTTTGCCACGTTATGTGCTGCTTTATCAATCGGAACAATCGCTAATCTCTCTAATAATACTGACATTCCGTTAGCGGAAAGAAACTCAGGAAAGTTCAAAGGAAATATATAGAGATATTCTACTCTCCCTACTGGAAACGATTTTACTTTACTTAAACTTTGTTCTAATAATGATCCGGCTGCAACAACGTGTAAATTTGGAATTTCTTCGTAAAAATAGCGTAACATGGCAATTGCCTTTGGAACCTCTTGAATTTCATCAATAAAAAGTAAGGTTTCTTTTGAATTAATGCTACTCATTTTCCTTTCTAAGAGCAATGCATTCAATAGTGTATTCACATCGGTATATTGATCGAAGTATTTAGCATCTTGTTGTTTTTCTAAATTCAACGAAATGAACTGCTTATAGTTTTTTGAAAACTGTTTTATTAAGGTTGTTTTCCCCACCTGACGTGCTCCTCTTAATATCAAAGGTTTACGTTGGTTTTGGGTTTTCCAATCCAATAAAAAGTGAATGTATTTTCGTTCAAGTAACATACTTTTGAGGTCTTATTTGTTATAAATATAGTCTTATTTTCTAATAATTTGTAACATAATAGGGGTGATTTTATATATATCTTGTAAAGGAATAGGGGTAATTTTAGCTAACTCTTGTAAAGTATTAGGGGTAAATTAGATTTTTTAGAAATTAATTCTCCACTAAGCTCTAAAAAAAAACATAAATTAGAGCTCATTTCAAACCTTTCAAAGACCTATCACTCAATAATTATCATTTTCAGAATATCTAAATTGTGGAATGCTTTCTGTACATTTAAATCAGGAATTAAATAAAGAATCGAAAATTTGCATTCCCAAACAATGAAAAAACTAATCATAATAATACTTTTTTTTGCTCCTTTTCTCCTGTTTTCACAAGAAGAAACACTTGAGTTATACAATACTATTCAAAATAATGACACGCTTTTAATTCAACAAGACACTTCAAAAATTGAGTTTTATCCAGAAGAGGAAGCTTATTTTCAGGGAGGCTCAGCAGAAATGATGAAATACATCAATGAAAACCTCCATTATCCAAAGTTAGAATTAGAAACTGTTCCGAACGGTAAAATCATCGTTGAGTTTATTGTAAACATTGATGGATCTCTTGAGCAAATTAAAGTGCTAAAAGGAGAACCAAAGGAAATGGACGATACAATAAGTGAATTAATAAAGAATATGCCGAATTGGATTCCAGCTGAGCAAGATGGCGAAATTGTTAGATCTAGAGTACGATTCCCTTTTAACTTCAAATCTTATTAGTCAATCAGTTAAAATTACGTCAAAAACTTTCTCCATAAAAAAAAGGACTCTTTTCAGAATCCTTTCTGTATAAAATTATATTTCTCTATTTAACCTCCATAAAATTCATGAACGGATTTTTCCCATCAAAAAATAATGTTTTGGCATTTGGAGATTTAGAAAGTTCTAATAACGCCTCAATTTGCTTCATTTTCAAAACATTTGGCGTTAAACTCTGAGTTAATTTATCATTTGCTAGTTTATTTGCTTCCGCTTCAATTTCTATTACTTGCGCTTCAGCTTCAGCAGCAATTATCATTTGTCGTTTTCGAGCTTCTGCTTTAATTTCTGTTCGTTCCGCTTCTTTTTCTTCTTGCGCTAAAATATATTCCATTCTGAAAGCGTCTTGTTCGGCTTCCAATTTCATTTCTATTGATTTTGCCAATCCTCCAGGCAATGATATACTTTTCATTAGCACGGATTCAATTTCAAATCCACGAGGACGGAGGTATTCATTCATTAACTTTGTGATACGCGTTTCTATTATTCTTCTTTCACCACTGTGCATATCTTTTGCTAAGAATTGAGCACAAACATCTGCAGCAGAGGAGCGAAAAACACTTGTTATGATTTGATCATAATTCAGGCCTACTTCTTTAATAACTGTCGTTACTTTGTCAGGTTCAATGCGGTAAAGGATAGAAACATCAGATTGTATTGTTAATCCTTCTTTTGATGGAAGATTCATTGCCAACTCTCTGTTTATTGTGCGGGTTGGAACACGGATAACAGAAGAGGTAAATGGGTTAAACCACATTAATCCTTCATCAACGGTTTTTTCATTTAGTTTACCAAACTTTGATTTAACACCCAACTGACCAGGCCTTATAACTGCGCAAGAGCTCATTAAAAATAATGTAGCTAGTGAATAAATAATTTTTTTCTTCATAATTTTATGTCTTTTAATAAAAATACTGATAAATCAGATTGTATATTTGAGCGCTTCAACATTAAGTTATTAAAATTCGTTAAATTGTAATATGATGACAATTAATGATGTCAGGTGTTTGAATTGAATTGAAAAACTTTAGAGATGTGGTTATAAATTAAGAATTTCATTAGAAAATTATATCATTCTAACAGAGTATTTGACAGGATTGCTTTTTTTTGTAAAAGTAGAATCAAAGTATTTTTAAAGTATTGCTAGAAAAAAAATGATAATTTTATCCATTAAATAATATTATTTCGCTGATCTAAACAAAAAATTTTCCAAATGAAAACACTTTTAATTCTACTATTTTTAACTCCTATATTTATTTTTTCTCAAGAGAAAACAGATACTACAATTGTTGATTATCCAGACAAAGAAGCTGAGTTTACTGGTGGTTATATTGCCCAACGTAATTACTTAAGTAAAAACCTAGTCTACCCTGAAAAGTCAATGATGAAAGGTGAACAAGGAAAGGTATATGTTGAGTTTATTGTAGAAATTGATGGGGCATTAACTCATGTGAAAATTTTACAAGGAGCATCGAGAAGATTAAATAAAGAAGCCAAAAGAGTTGTAAAAAACATGCCTAACTGGGCGCCTGGAGAGTCTGATGGAGAAAAAGTTAGGGTAAGATGTAGGATCCCATTTAACTTTGAACTAACAGATTAAATTTCATCTTTTTTCACCCCAACACCCTACTGAAATGTCATCCTACGCATCGGTAAAATCTATGATTTTGCTGATGGAAGGATCTTTTTAGAGACGAATAGAAATAATTAATATATTTTGAATCTTAATTATTTTCTTGTAAAAAAGATGGATTGTTATCACTTCATCTTTTAATTTATTTTTTAGATACTTCAAAAGTATATTTAAAAATTAGATGCATAATAAGGGTTTTAAATAAGCCATTAAAATAGTGGTAGAACCTTAATTTAAATAAGAATAATTATGAAAACAATATTGACAATACTGTTGGCATTTCCATTCATTCCTTTTTCACAAGAAACAACAACAGTTGAAAGACCAGACACAACAAGTATTGCTAAATTTTCAGCTTTTGAAAGAGGTGCTTCTTTTCCAGGAGGCTATGATTTAATGTGTATTTTTATCAAAGAAAACCTAGAATACCCTATCAAGTCCATAGCCTGTATTACAAACTTCTCATAAACATGCCCAAATGGATTTCTGCCGAAATAAACGATGAGAAGGTTTGGTCTTATGTTAGATTGCCAATTAATTTTCACTTGAATTATTGATAAGAATTATAATAAACTTTAAGCAAAAAAAAGTGAGTCTAGAACTCGCTTTTTTGGTTAATATATTAACTTTTTATCTCAAACCTTCTTCGGCGCTATCCAATCTCCATTTTCTTTGATCAATTGAATTAAAGCTTCCACTGCTTCATCTTCAGGTACGTTTTTCTTCACAACTGTCTTCTCTTTGTACAAATGAATTTTCCCTGGTCGTGTTCCAACATATCCGTAATCTGCATCTGCCATTTCTCCAGGACCGTTTACAATACAGCCCATAATTCCGATTTTTAACCCTTTCAAATGGGAAGTATTCTTTCTGATTTTCGCAGTTGTTTCTTGTAAATCAAACAATGTTCTACCGCAAGAAGGACAAGAAATATATTCTGTTTTAGAAATACGTGTTCTTGTTGCTTGAAGAATTCCAAAACTTGTTGTATTCACGAATTGTGGAGAAACTTTTTCTGTTGAGTTCACCCAAACTCCATCTCCGAATCCATCGATTAAAACACTTCCTATTTTTGCAGATTGCCACAATTGAAATGATTCTAAATCTTTTGTCGACGTGGTATGTTTTAGAATTATTGGTAAATCTATGTTATGCAATACTAGAGTGCGATAGAAATTACGCATTACTTGAGTGTAATTTTCTGTTGGCGCTTCAAGAATTAAAACAACATCATTCAAGAATTGAACCTTATCTATTTCATTTGTGTTTTTAGGATTCCAGTTTAAGAAATTCAACTTTTCATGTTTGAATCCGTCTTTTGGAATTGAATTGTATAATGGATAAAAATGCTTTTTGTTTGAGTAGTTTTTCTCCCAATGATCAGAATTAGTTACAACTCCAAGCATTCCTGGAATTTCAAAATCCACGTTTTGATTACCAATAAAAACATAATCAGCGGCCAAATCTTGCATTGTCCACTTATCTAATGTTTTAGAATAGTTGTATCCAAATCCAAATAAATTAGCTTGAGAAATAGCTTCTTTTTCACTTAAATCTGCGAAAACAATCGGATGGTTTTTCTCACCAATATTGGTGATTTCCATTGACTCTCTTTTTTTATAAACCAAAGGATCGTAAGGCAATTGATGTTCAGAATTGAATTCTGAAACTCCGTCTGTTTTATAGTTTTGTGCCAATTTTTGCGCCACAGGAATTTCAGCCTCTGGAGCCTCGGTTAATGAAACACGAATAGTGTCCCCTAAACCATCTTCCAGCAAAGCACCAATTCCAACTGCTGATTTTATTCTTCCGTCTTCACCGTCTCCAGCTTCTGTAACACCTAAATGCAAAGGATAAATTTTTCCCTCGTCCAGCATTCGTGCCACCAAAAAACGATAAGCTTGCACCATAACCAAAGTGTTACTCGCTTTCATGGAGATCACAATTTCGTGAAAATAATGTTTCTTACAAATGTGAATAAACTCCATTGCCGATTCCACCATTCCTTCTGGTGTATCACCAAAACGACTTAAAATCCGATCAGAAAGTGAACCGTGATTCGTTCCAATACGCATTGCAGTTCCGTTTTTCTTGCACAAAAGAACTAAAGGCGTGAACTTCTCCTCTATTCTCAACAATTCCTCACGGTAACTTGCATCTGTATAATCGATTTCCTCGAATTTCTTTTTATCGGCGTAATTCCCAGGATTCACGCGCACTTTCTCTACAATCCCAGCAGCAATTTCCGCAGCATTAGGAGTAAAGTGAATATCAGCAACCAAAGGCGTATCGTATCCTCGTTCCATTAATCCTTTCTTGATTTCAGCCAAATTATAAGCCTCTTTCTTCGAAGGTGCAGTCAATCGAACCAATTCACAACCCACATCAATCATGCGAATAGACTCCTCAATAGAACCTTCCGTGTCCATGGTGTCTTTGGTCGTCATAGATTGAATTCTGATGGGATTATCTCCTCCAATTCCTACTTTGCCTACCTTTACCTCATGTGTCTTTAATCGCGTACGATTAAATGGATCATTGCAATATTTCATTCTTGGTGCGTTTGACTAGCAAAAATAATACATCTCCGCTCCTTTTATAACAAATGGAGAAAAGAAATGTTGGATTTCATTTAACCGATAATTACTTTTTAGAATAAATAATAAATTGAACTCAAGTGACTAGTGCTGTAACTCATAAATAACGGTGCTTAAATTTCGCTTAAATTTTTTCTTTAGACAAGGCAAAATTTTCAAGCATAGCCATAGTTACGGTTTAAAATTTTAACGAAGTATAAAGGAAAAAGAGGAGTGAAATAAGCGATGGAATTTATGAATTACAGCACTAGATACCTTCTATAAAATGAAAAGAGACTGTCAAATTTAATTTGACAGTCTCTTTTTAGATTTTAATTGAATATTATTGCTTGATAAACTTTCGGTTCAAAATCGCCCCATTTTTTGCTGTGATTTTAACGAAGTAAACTCCATTTTCTAAATTTCCAACATTAATATTGGTGTCATTTATAGTCATGTTTTTCTGAGAGTTCGTTATCATGATTGCCCCAAGACTATTAACAATCGTTACTTCATTTATTTCTAAGTTGTTCAAACTTTTAAAATTGATATTTTCAGTTGCTGGATTTGGATAAATCTCAAATTCTTTACTTTCTTCTGATAATAACGCTAATGAAGTATTTGTACTATAAAATCCATTAGATCCTGCTGGTTGTCCATCTAAAGTAATTTCTGAAATCGCAACTACTGGATCTGGATATCCAGCTAAATACCAATAGTAAGCGTCAACAACATAAGTAATTGTACCAGCTTGATAAACATCGGTATATTCTTGGTGAAGAACCACACGAATGACATCGTTATATGTCCCATTTGGTGTAATTACTGTACCGTAACCATCATACGTAACTTCATCTGTTCCCGCACGAGTAAAGTTCGTCCCTGAGAAAAATGTAGCTTCAAATGTATTTGTTTCGCTGGCGTTATAAGTTAAAGGGTAAAATAATATTTTACTTGGATCGGTGTATGTAATTATTGTACCACCTGCATCAATTCCCATATATACTTCCCTGTTGCATCCTCTTGATAGTAACCCTCAGAATTAGCTTGTGAACTACCTGTGATTGTTGTGTTTGGAAAACTTGGATTAGCTGCTGTAATTGTGTTAACATTGTTTCCTGTAGGAGAAAAAGCACTAAAGTCCCAAGTAACGTTTGCTCCTCCAGGTCCTGGGTTTATGTATTGAGCAGAAGAACTCTCGAAGCTTGCTCCAATTTGATAATTTAGATCACTTGCATTTAGAACTGGTTGGGCTAAAGTTGAGGCTGATATTAATACCCCAAATAAATTAAGTAAAGATTTTTTCATAATATAATAGTTTAAATTAAAAGCATAAAAATAACAAAAATATATTAGTCTTTTGATCTAATTATCATTAAAACAACTCCTCAACCTTCTGAAAAAGAATTGTAATTGAAGTGTTTTTCTAAACTTAGTTCGTTCAGAAAATAATTATTTATGATGAAAACAACTCTTTTTATATCTGTATTAATGATACTTTTCGTTTATGTTAATAATGATTCTGACAATAAGTAATTTTAAAGAAACTGGTCAATCGCTAATGCATCATATATTATTGATGGAAGTGCAATTCTACCTAATTTTAAAGCTTTGAATAATGGTAGCGCTGTGGGAGTCCAATTAAAATCAAGTTGACTTACCATCTTTTAGTTCGTAGTCAGAATAAGTCTAATCCGAAGTAGCTGTGCTCGAAATCAACTCCTTCAATTCGCAATAAATTCCTCCAAATATTAAATAAATTATTATTTTTAGTCTATGAAACCTCTGTATGTTAGACAGTACTATCCGTTTTTTAGGATAAATAATCAACTTATTTAGGGTTTTTGAAGTTTTAATAAAGCTCAATTAATTATCATAAACATTTAACTAAAATCAATTAAAAATGGAGGAATTTAAGAAGTTTATCGCCAAAGGAAATGTGATTGATATGGCTGTGGGTCTTATCATGGCAACTTATTTTGGAGCTATTGTCAAGTCATTAGTAAATGACATTATAATGCCGCCTATTGGAAAATTATTAGGAGGTGTTGACTTTTCAAAATTAAAGTATGTAATTCAATCAGGAACTGCTGAGTCTGCAGAAGGAGCTGGTGATGGAATTGCAGAAGTAGCGATTACTTATGGAGCTTTTATAAATACGATCATCACATTTTTAATCGTAGCATTCGCTATTTTTATGGTCGTTAAAATGTACAATAAAATGAAAGAAAGAATGGAGAGGAAAGAAGAGATTGTTGCATCTGCTCCAGAGGCCCTTTCGAAACAAGAAACACTTTTAATTGAGATTAGAGATTTGCTGAAGAAACAATAGAAAGATAATATAGATAAGAAAAGCCTCGTTGATTCGGGGCTTTTTTTGGCTCATAGAAATAAAAACCAAGCTGAATATTCTTGAAATAATCTTTTATGCTGTGAATAAAATCTCTATTCGCCTTAAATATGCGGCGAATAAGTTATATATTTACTGCATTATGACAAAATATATTTACCAATATGATCAATGGCCTGATTTTACTTGGGATGAAAGGCAGATTAATTCAACCTTAGGAAAGGTAAGGCATTTGCAAGGAATGATTTTCGGGCAAATGGATAATATTGGATTTACTTTAAAGGAAGAGGCTATTTTATCTAACCTAACAATAGACGTTCTTAAATCATCTGAAATAGAAGGAGAAAATTTAAGCTATGATCAAGTTCGTTCATCTATTGCAAGACGATTAGGAGTTAACTTTGCAGGAATGGTTCCTTCAGAAAGAGATGTAGATGGAGTCGTAGAGATGATATTGGATGCAACACAAAATTTCAAAAAACCATTAACCGAAGAAAGAATTTTTAGTTGGCATGCTTCATTATTCCCAACAGGCTGGAGTGGCATGCATAGAATTGAAGTCGGACGCTATCGAAACGAAGAAATGCAAATTGTTTCTGGAGCAATGGGAAGAGAGAAAGTTCATTTTCAAGCACCTTCTCCTGAAGTTGTTAAATCAGAAATGGATATTTTTCTAAGATGGTTTGAAGAAGATAATAGTTTAGACGCAGTATTAAAATCTGCAATTGCACATTTTTGGTTTATTATAATTCATCCTTTTGACGATGGGAATGGTCGAGTTGCTCGAGCAATATCTGATTTGTTATTAGCGCGTTCTGAGGAAAGCGCTCAAAGATTTTACAGTCTTTCTAGCCAAATTCTGATTGAAAGAAAGGTGTATTATGAAGTTTTACAAAATGTTCAAAATAATAGTGGAGACATCACAGAATGGTTAGATTGGTTTTTAAATTGTCTCTTTCGTGCATTGAAATCTACCGAAGATACCATTACAAGAACACTTGGAAAAGCTGGTTTTTGGGAAAAACATAAGGAAACAGAATTGAATAGCAGACAAAGATTGATGTTGAATAAATTATTGGATGGTTTTACAGGAAAACTAAAAACATCAAAATGGGCAAAAATTACTAAATGTTCTGTTGATACTGCCTTGAGAGATATCAAGGATTTGATGAATAAAAGAATTTTAAAGCAAGAGGAATCTGGAGGAAGAAGTACAAATTATGAAATTATTGAACTATAACACGTTTAAAGCTGCTTATTAAGAAATGGATTTTCTAACAATCTACATTTTATCAATTCTATTTATCGCCACCTTGGTGCGTTCTACATTTGGCTTCGGGGAATCTTTAATTGCTGTTCCTTTACTGGCTTTCTTAATTCCAATTGAAATAGCGGTTCCACTTTCTGTTCTGGTTTCTATATTCATTGCAGCTTTCGTGATGACACAAGACCGAAAGAAAGTTCACTTTTATAGTGCTAAATGGTTGATCATTTTTTCGGCTTTAGGAATTCCAATTGGTTTACTTCTGCTTATTTATGGAAATGAAATAGTTGTCAAATTTGGATTGGGAATTTTTATTATTCTATATTCGGTTTATTCTCTGGTGGCTAAAAACTCTTTTAAGTTAGAAACAGACAATAAACTTTTGTTATTTATTTGTGGATTTTTCTCAGGAATTCTTGGAGGTGCTTATGGTTTCAATGGACCACCAATTGTAATTTATGGTAATCTACGCTACTGGTCAGCCAAACAATTTAGAGCCACATTACAAGCATACTTTCTTCCTGCAGGACTTATTGGAATGTTAGGTTTTTGGTACAATGAACTTTGGACTTCAACTGTAACTTATTATTTTTTAATAGCGCTTCCGGTAATTATTCCAGCCATTTTATTGGGTAGATTTATTAACCAACGATTAAAAGATGATACTTTTTTGAAATACATTTATGTTGGTTTACTTTGTGTTGGAATAGTTTTGATAGGTCAATCAATTCTCAATTAAATTGGAATAAAATGAATCAAGAATTACACGATTATTATCTAAAAAAGGAAGAACCTAATAAGAGTTGTTTACTTGTCCTACGAGATATTATTCTAGAACAAGATGAAAATATTTCTAAATCTTTAAAATGGAACTCTCCATGTTTTAGCTATAAAAATAAGATGTTTTGCTTTCTGATGATTGATAAAAAACTAAAAGAACCTTACATTTTAATGGTTGAAGGAGCTCGTATAGATTTCCCAGAATTAGACCAAGGAACGCGCACCAGAATGAAGGTTTTGAATATTGATCCGAATACAGATTTACCAATTGAGTTGATTGAAAATATACTTCAAAGTGCTATTGATTTGTATCGAAATGGAGTGATAAAGACGAAGGATTAATTGTAATATTTCTATAACCCAAACAAATGTCTTGTCATGATAATTAAGGAAAATATGAAACCATCAAAAGATTTCAACGCTTTAGATAAAGCGATTCGAATATATGTGCGCAACATCAGTAAATCATCACGATTTGAATTCGACAGCGAGAAGATTTCCTATTTGAGTTTCTTTGAGAATAAATTACTCTTAGTTCATGCAATTAGGTATGGCTTGCCTTATCAGTTATTCATTAAAATAAAGGAATTAACACCGTTTTCAGAAGATGATTGGGTGGAATACTTGAGCATTTCCAAAAAGACATTACAAAGATACAGTAGCGATGAAAATCATTTGTTCAAGTCAATTCACACAGAGAAAATTATTGAAATAGCAGAAGTTACAATTTTAGGAAATGAGGTTTTTGATTCTACAGAACAATTTTATTTATGGTTAATAACTCCTTCACACGCGCTTGGAAATCTTAAACCTTTAGAACTTTTGAAAGATTCTTACGGAAAAGAGATGGTAATGGCTGAGTTGAACAGAATTGAACATGTAATTTTCGCCTAATGAAAGTCTACAGATTATCAAAACGTAAATATTCGAATGAATTAAACGGGAAAGGTGCTGCGAAATTTGGAAACCGATGGAATTCTAAAGGTGTAGAAATGATTTATACCGCAGAAAGTAGAGCTCGTGCAATGGCAGAAGTTGCCGTTCATTTAGCTTTAGCGACTTTACCAAGTGATTTTGAAATGATAGAAATTGAAGTTCCAAATAACATAAAAGTAAATAAACTAAATTTAGAGGAACTCAATGAAAATTGGAATATCAACCCGCCGATTCTATCTACTCAAAAGATAGGAGATAAATTTATTGATTCATCCGATAGTTGCATTTTAAAGGTTCCATCAGCTGTTGTGCAAGGAGATTATGACTACCTAATAAATTCACATCATCCTGAATTCAATGAAATTAAAATAATCGATGTAGTTATTTTCCCTTTTGATAAACGAATTTTTAAATAAGTTCCTCAATCCAAAATTCTCAGTTTAAATTTTTCTCAATAAATATTCAAGCGTTAAAACAATAGACCTAAATCTACCAATTTTCATTATGTTATATAAAAAACTGATAATGAGTTGGTGATGTTCTAATATTTTGATAGTTTTGGTCTGCAAAGAAGTTTAGATTTTTTGTACCAACCAAATCAACGATGAAACATTTACCCATTTACATTTTAAGTCTGTTTTTTCTTCTTGCTTGCTCGTCCGAAAGAAAAGAGCTTTTTAAAGAAACGGATGCTTTTATAAAATCTTTAGAAGTTTTTCACGAAAGTTATGGCGTCGTTGGAGGGGGTAATTACTCAATATTTACAAGTGATGGAAGATATAAAATCACACCTTTTGGAGGATTAATTAAAATAAAAATCCAAGAAAATCCAAATCAAAAAGAATACGAAGAACTTAAAATTGACATTGCAAATTACTATCAAAATGATGATAGGGTAAGAAAGGTTTTTGTTGAAAATAGTGGACTTTTATTAATTGATTGTAGGAGGTAGGAAGCTTATATAATATTCCAAATAACTAACCATTTCTCCCGATCAAAAATCTATTTCAGTTTTTAAATCAATAGAGACCCTCCAAAACCCCTCTCGCGTTTACAATTAACAATTAATCATTATTTTCCTATTCTAAAGAAAATTCCGATATTTAACGCCTACCAAGAAAGTACAGAAACAAAGAATTATGGAAGACATAAATAAAAGATTAGAAGAAAAACGCGCTGAAGCAATGTTAGGTGGTGGTCAAAAACGAATTGACAGCCAACACAAAAAAGGGAAGCTAACAGCTCGTGAACGCATCACACTTTTGTTGGATGAAAACTCATTTCAAGAAATGGGAATGTTCGTAGAACATCGCTCAAAGGATTTTGGATTAGAAAATGAAAAATATCCCGGAGATGGAGTTGTAACAGGTTACGGAACAATCCATGGTCGACCAATTTATGTGTTTTCACAAGATTTTACAGTTTTAGGAGGTTCGCTTTCTGAGACTTATGCAGAGAAAATCTGTAAAATAATGGATCTAGCAATGAAGAGTCAAACGCCAATTATTGGTTTAAATGACTCTGGTGGAGCACGAATTCAAGAAGGTGTTGTTTCATTGGCTGGATATGCAGATATTTTCTATCGCAATACGCGTGCTTCAGGAGTAATTCCACAATTGAGTATAATTATGGGACCTTGTGCAGGTGGAGCAGTTTACTCTCCAGCTTTGACAGATTTCGTTTTCATGGTAGAAGATACTTCATATATGTTTGTGACCGGACCAAACGTTGTTAAAACAGTAACACATGAAGAAGTAACTTCAGAAGATTTAGGTGGAGCAAAAGCACATGCTGAAAAATCAGGAGTGAATCACTTTACAAGTCCAAATGATGTAACAGTTTTAAAGGAAGTGCGTGATTTAATGACGTACTTACCACAGAACTGGCAATCCTTGGCGCCACACAAGAATAACTTTGAGTTCAACGAAAAAAAATTAGAGACAATTGCTTCAATTTTGCCAGAGAACAATAATATGCCTTACGATATTCGTGAGGTGATAGAACACGTGATTGATGATGAATCTTTCCGTGAAGTACACAAAGATTTTGCAACAAATATCGTTGTAGGTTTCGCCCGTGTTGAAGGAAGAACGATTGGTGTGGTTGCCAATCAACCGATTTCATTAGCGGGAGTTTTAGATATTGATTCCTCAAGAAAAGGAGCAAGATTCGTTCGTTTCTGTGATGCTTTCAATATTCCTTTATTGACATTCGAAGATGTGCCAGGATTCTTACCGGGAACAGATCAAGAATGGAACGGAATTATTGCGCACGGAGCGAAATTATTGTATGCATTTAGTGAAGCAACTGTTCCAAGAGTGACGGTAATTACACGAAAAGCTTATGGTGGAGCATTTGATGTAATGAACTCTAAAAACATTGGAGCTGACTTTAACTTTGCTTGGCCAACAGCAGAAATTGCAGTTATGGGAGCAAAAGGCGCTGCAGAAATCATTTTCAAAAGAGAAATCGCAGCAGCCGATGATCCAGTTGCAAAATTGGCAGAGAAAGAAGCAGAATACGCTGAGAAATTTGCTAATCCATACAGAGCAGCAGAACGTGGATTTATTGACGATGTAATTTCACCATCAGAAACAAGAAGTCGTGTTGCCAATGCATTTAAGATTTTGGAAAATAAGAAAGAAGAATTGCCTGCGAAAAAGCACGGGAATATACCAATGTAAAATCAGTATTGTGGGAGCGTGTGAGTATTGAGAGGGCTTAGGTGTCTTTCTCAGGTTATAATGAATATTTATTTTGGACTTTTTCGGTAAAAATATTGATGAAAATATTGAAGACTGTTTCAACAAGAAACTAGTGCTGTAACTCATACATAACGGTGCTTAATTTTTTCTTTAGACAAGGCAAAATTTTCAATCATAGCCACCTGTGCAGAGCCTGTCGAAGTATAGTTACGGTTTAAAATTTTAACGAAGTATAAAGGAAAAAGAGGAGTGAAATAAGCGATGGAATTTATGAATTACAGCACTAATCCTTCGACTTTGGATAGGTTAGTGCCGTTTTTATTTTTTTCTAAAACCTAAAACCTAAACTCTAGTTCGAAGATATCAGCAAAGCATATAGCATACCGCCTAAAGCTTATTGCTTTTTAAAATCCCCAGATGTTCTCTGTTTTCTTTAAATACTTTTCGATTCATCAATCACAGACCAAAATATTTTACTATATTAATGCTTCAACAAAGCACAAAATAAATGAGTCAATTCAATTCAAAATTACCACACATAGGAACAAGTATTTTTAGTGTGATGTCGAAAATGGCAGCACAATACAACGCTATAAATTTATCACAAGGGTTTCCAAATTTTCCTGTTGCACCAGAACTTCTCGAAAACTACGAGGAAGTCATTAAAGGAAATCATCATCAATACACGCCAATGCCAGGTTCGCCTCGCTTATTGGTAGAGATTAGTCAGAAAATTACAAAACATTACGACAGGAAAGTTAATCCAGAGGAAGAACTTTTGGTAACTGCCGGAGCAACACAAGCTATTTATACGGTAATTCAAGCAGTAATTCACCGTGGTGATGAAGCTATTGTTTTGGATCCTTCTTATGATTGTTATGCTCCTTCTGTGGAGTTAGCAGGTGGAAAACCCATTCATATCAACATGAATATAGATTTTTCTGTGGATTGGAGCAAAGTAGAAGATGCTATTTCTAAGGATACTAAATTGTTGATTGTAAATAACCCGCATAATCCAGGAGGAACAGTGTTTTCAGAAGAAGACATGCAGGCGATTGAACAAATTATGTTGCGTAATCCTCATATTTATTTGCTTTCAGATGAGGTGTATGAATTTATTCATTTTGAGCAAAAGCATATTTCAGTGAATACACGTGAAGCCATTCGTGACCGCTCATTTATTGTCTCTTCCTTTGGGAAAACCTTTCACGTTACAGGATGGAAAGTGGGTTATCTCGTCGCGCCCAAATACTTGATGGGCGAAGTGAAGAAGATTCATCAGTACATCGTTTTCACGGTAAACAGCACGGCGCAAATGACTTTGGCTAATTACTTACCAGAGGCAGACATATTTCAATTGGGTAAATTTTACCAGAAAAAGCGTGATTTCTTCCGAGGATTGATGAAAAATAGTCGATTTGAACTCTTGGATTGCCAAGGAACATATTTTCAAGTCGCGCGATACAGTGAAATTAGTTCCTTAGGTGATATAGATTTTGCTACAGAAATGACTCAAAAACACGGAGTAGCGGTAATTCCAGTATCAGGTTTTAATAAAGATCAACATGATGATCACCTCATCCGTTTTTGTTTTGCAAAAGATGAAAAAACGATTATCAAAGCAACAGAAAAATTATGCAAGATTTAAAAGTAAGTTTGATTCAATGTGACCAAATTTGGGAAGATAAAAAAGCCAATTTCGAGCACTATGAAACCATGTTGAAAGAGGTACAATTGCCTACCGATATTGTGGTATTCCCTGAAATGTTTCAAACCGCATTTACGATGAATGCTGTTGAAATGGCAGAATCTATAAACGGTGAAAGCATCCTTTGGTTGAAAAAAATGGCGGCGAAATACGATTGTGCCATGGTCGCTTCTTTGATTATACAAGACGGGAGCGTATTTAACAACCGAATGGTATTTATTCAAGCTGATGGATCACTGCAACAATACAACAAACGTAAGTTATTTGGTTTAGCGAAAGAAGACGAGACCTATTCACCTGGAGAAGAAAACACCATTTTTGAATACAAAGGTTGGAATATTTTCTTGCAGGTATGTTATGATTTACGCTTTCCAGAAATTGCTCGAAATAGTGTAGAAAACGATAACTATGAATACGACTTACTCATAAATGTTGCCAATTGGCCCGAAAAACGTAGTTTACATTGGAGAACTTTGCTGCAAGCCAGAGCAATAGAAAATCAAGTGTATGTGATTGGTGTAAATAGAGTTGGAGAAGACAACAACGGACTGACTTATTCAGGAAATTCATGTATTATCGCTCCTTCTGGAATGGTGGTGAGTTCGGTTTCCTATGACGAACATGTGGTAAATGAAGAATTGGAATATGAAACATTGAAAGAGGTACGAAAAGTAATGCCTTTTTTGAAGGATCGTTGAAAATGTAAATAGTTTTTTATGGATGCTTCAATAATATTAAATTAGGTTTCTTTTTCAAATAGAATGAATTAATGATAGTCCTCCCCCTGTACCCCCCTCCAAAGGGGGAGGTGCACATATTAGCTGTTTTCTTTAGAATAGATTATACCTTTTGCAAATTGATATACTACTAAAAGGTAATTCATAATGAAACTTTTGTAAATGGTTATAGATTTTTTCTTCTGCAAAACGTGAGTTGATTACGCTTCCCTCTTTGGAGAGGGATAAAGGGAGAGGAAAGAGAGATGAGTGTAAATCTAGATTGAATAGTTTAAAGGATCGACATTTTTAATTTAAGTATATTTTCAAATAAGATTATCAATTTTAAACCGTTATTGCATTACAAAACATAAGAATGAAACTCTATTCAAATAAACAAAAATGGAAAATCGCATTACTATTTATCGCGATTATATTGGTTGGAGCTTCATTGTTTGCCTCTAATAAGATTGTTAATGAGGTGGCAAAGCGTGAACGTGAACGTGTGACGCAATGGGCTGACGCGATTAAAAAACGTGCTGAGTTGGTGCGTTTGACCAATAATTCTTTCGAAGAACTCCGCAAGAAGGAACTCAACGAAATGCAATTGTGGATTGATGCAACTAAAGAAATTTCTCGTAAAACCTCTTTGGATAATCAGCAATCTTATAACTTTCCTCTCAAAATAATCAACAAAAATGATGATATACCAGTAATCGTTTTGGACCAAGAAGATGTAGTTTCTACCTACATTAATATTGCGCTAACGAAAGAGGAATTACAAAGGAATTTTCCAGAGAAAGATAGTTTAGAAATCGAGCTTTTATTTGCCGACTCTTTGGTTAAATTAGCGTACAGCTGGGAAAAAATTAATCCTTCCTTTACAATTGAGGTGTATGATGATTTATTCATGTCTTACTTCTATAATGACTCCCGTAATATTTTGCGTTTAGAGGAAGAAAGAGATTTACTTTTTAAAGCATTCAATCGGGAGTTAATCGAAAACGCTGAATTGGTTCCTGTAGTTCTTACAGACAGTTTAAAACAGCGTGTTATTGCCTCTAATCTTTTAGAGAAAGACCTGGACAGTTTGGTCTTGGCAGAAAAACTAGAAGAATTATCGAATGCCAACAAACCTATTAAAATTTATTTTTCCGAAAACGAAGTGAGTTATGTTTTTTACGCTACAAGTCCAGAACTAGTTCAATTACAATACTTTCCATATATCCAATTCCTGATAATCGGTTTATTTATTTTTATAGGTTACGTCATTTTTAGTACTTTCCGTAAAGCCGAACAAAACAAAGTTTGGGCTGGAATGGCAAAGGAAACTGCACATCAATTGGGAACACCGATTTCTTCTTTAATGGCATGGGTTCAATTGTTGGATGGCATGGAAAACACCAAAGAAATTGCGAAGGAAATGAATAAAGATGTAGAGCGCCTTTCTCAAGTAACAGACCGCTTCTCTAAAATTGGTGCGAGTACTCAATTAAAAGATATTGATATTGTTCATACAACTCAGAACTTCCTTGGCTATTTGCGTACCCGTTTTCCTAAAAAAGTAGAACTTAACTTTACTTCTTCAGACAATGAAATTATCATTCCTCATAATGCTGCACTTTTCGAATGGGTTATAGAAAACATCTGCAAAAACGCGATCGATGCTATGGAGGGAATTGGTAAAATCGACATCAGTATTACGCGAAACAATGGACAAGTTCTCATCGATATTACAGATAACGGAAAGGGAATGACACCAGCACAGCAACGCCAAGTTTTTCAGCCAGGATTCACCACTAAAAAACGAGGTTGGGGATTGGGCTTACCATTAGCGAAAAGAATCGTTCATGAATACCATAAAGGACGATTGAAGATAATCTATTCGGAGATTGGCAAAGGAACTACGTTTAGGATTATTTTAACGCCATAAATGATATCATATTTAACGTATAATTTCATTGAAAACTATATTAAGACAATACTATTTAAATGGATAATGCATACATATATTTCATAATCGGTTACGGAGTAAGCTTTATATTTTGGTTAGGCTACAAATTTTTACTAAAAAAGTGGATTTTGATTATTGCTATATTAATCAGTTTGTTCATGGCTCTTATTGCATTTAAATATCAGGGAATAGAGCCTCTTCAAATGAAAGGTGGATATGCAGCAAACCATTTCTTTTCGCCTGCTTTGTTTCTCATTATTTACTTTTTATCTAGATACTTATTCAAACTCATTTATAAAAACGAACCAATTATGACATCATATTGGTCAAAGGACTGGGATCAAGGAGAGTTTCGAAAATTACACATAGGAGATTCTTTGTTTACAGTTATTACGCTAGTCCTTCCAATTCTAATCCCAATGTTTATTTGATTAAAATAGAATCATGAAAAATTTAGAAAACATACATCCTGGAGAGATATTAAAAGAGGAATTTCTACTTCCCCTTGGAATATCGGCCTATAAGCTTGCAAAAGAAACTTTTATGCCTCAAACAATAAAATACAGCTTAATGCATGTACGGACGATTTGCAAATCGTCCCTACTGTATGCCTTTATAGCCGTATTGATCTCATTATCATTCTTATTAAAATATAATAAGCCCCCAATTCCAACCATCTATGTGATTTGCATTGCATGTGCGGTCGAAGTCCAAATCGTCCCTACTGCAAAGCCTTAATAGCTGTATTGATCTCATTATCACTTTTATTAAAAATGTAATAAGCTCCAGTTTCTAGCCATTTCTGACGCGCAATTTCTGCTTTAATACTCGTTTTAATGCGCTCTGACGATTGGTTGTATTCTTTTTCATTGAATGCAATGTCATGTCTCTTTTTAGCAAATGCTTTAAAGTCATTCATGATCTTTCCAGTCACTTTGAATTCTCGGTCAAATGCTTGAACATTGCGGTATTTAATCATGTCATTAAAACGTGCATAGTGATAAGAAAACTCATTGAAAACATTAGCATATTGCAATCTTCTATAATACGTTGAACTTCCTGTGGTATCCAAAGCAACAAAGATATCTGGCATAATCCCACCACCACCGTAAACGGTTTTTCCTTTTGGAGTAGTGTATTTTAATGAATCCACCAATAATGAACTATCCAATTCGTACAACTCTCCATTTTCATAACGATTCAACTCATCCATCATGTAATCTTCGTAGTTTTCCATGTATGGTTTTTGAATGCTTCTTCCAGTTGGCGTATAATAGCGGGAAACCGTCAAACGCAGATTACTTCCGTCTTTTAATTGGATGTCTTGTTGAACTAAACCTTTTCCAAATGAACGGCGACCAATTATAGTTCCTCTGTCGTTGTCTTGAAGAGCTCCTGCAACAATTTCACTCGCTGAAGCGGAACTGCTGTTGATCAACACTGCTAAATCAACAGCTCCTAAAAACGGTTTGTTTTCTGCATAAATTACTCTTTCTGGGCTGTTTTTACCTTTTGTAGAGACAATTGGCGTCCCTTTTTCTAAAACTGCATCCAAAATTGCAACAGCACTTCCTAAGACACCTCCACCATTGTAACGTAAATCAAACACTAATTTCTTCATTCCTTGCGCTTGCAAGTTAATGGCTGCGGTGTAAAACTCATGTGCTGATTGCATACTGAATTGACCTAAACGGATATATCCAATTTCATCGGTTAACATATATGAAGCGCTAATGGATTCGATAGGAACAGCACCACGAATGACTTTTTTCTGAATCTTTTCTTCTTTGCGGAGAATAGTAACATTAACAGGTGTTCCTTCTTCACCTTTTAGTAATTCTCTCACGTGCTCATTGGACAAGTCAACATTAGCGATGTCTTCTCCATCAACATTAATAATCTGATCAAACTTTTGAATTCCAACTCTAAATGCGGGAGATTGATCAATCACGTTGACTACACTTAAGGTATCATCGTAAATTGTAAAACGAATTCCAACGCCTCCAAATTTTCCTTGAATTCCTTCACTCATCGCTGCTAAATCTTCTGCTGCGATATAATTAGAATGCGGATCTAGTCCATGTAAAAGGTCGGTAATTGTTTTTTCAAACAAGACTTTTTTGTTGATTGTGTCTACATAGTCCCTGTCCAATACTTGAATAATATCTGCTAATTTTTGTTCATACTTTCCTTCAATTGAAGAAGAGCTTGAAGTTTTACCATCCGATAAGAATATTCCTAAAAATATTCCTACTGCAATAAGTAAAACTCCTAATAATGGGTATAAAGCTTTGTTTGAGCTATTCATTCTCGATATTTGTTATGTGCTCGATGTTAATTCCAGCTGTTTTTAAAAAATGTACACCAGAATCATCTTTGTAATGATTCATGTATACGACACGCATTATTCCCGCTTGTAAGATCATTTTGCTACAATCCTTACATGGTGACAATGTTAGGTATAACGTTGCACCTTTCGCATTATTGGTTGATTTTGCTACTTTTAAAATAGCATTCGCCTCTGCATGAAGAACATACCAATGTGTTTTGTTTTCATCGTTTTCGCAACAATTATCAAAACCAGATGGAGTTCCATTGTATCCATCAGAGATAATCATATCATCCTTAACAATCAAAGCGCCCACTTGTTTACGCGCACAATGGGAGAGCTGAGCCCAAGTTTTAGCCATGCGTAAGTAGGCTTTATCATATCGAAGTTGCTTTGCTTTGTTCATCTTTCTTAATTCTGCTGACAAAAATAGGGTTAATTTTATTTTGAGGGGCTATTTGCTGATTAACCTTGTGAATTTAGAAGATGTGAAGGTAGTTAAATTGAATAATAATCGGATGAGATAACTTATAATTAATCATAAGATGGAGGAGGTGAATTGATTTACGGTTAAGATAAATAAACCTTGCGAATGATATGTTTAGTCAGAGGAAAAGTAAATTAAATTCGTATTTCCAACCTGAATGAAAATAACTTTTTAAAATAAAGTAAAGTCTTGAATTCAAGACGAGAACATAACAAAAGTGAAGAATATGAATTATACATTATTAATGGTAATTGGGTTAATTGGATTTTCAAGTTGCTCAACTTCTGAAAAAGATGAAAGCTATATTGAAAATAACTCTAGTTTCGAACAGCAGTATTTACAGTTATGTGAACCTCCATCATTTGCTACACAATTTGGTTTTCCAGCTGGACTAAATGGTTATCTTGATTTTGATGAAGGAATTTCGTGTTCAAAAATAGTAGGCAAACCGGGTTTGATTTATTTTTCAGGATACAGTAGTGTTGATTCTAGAAGAATTGAGATGAATCTTCTTTCAGATAAAGAAATCCAATCTCTTATAACTGATGAGTTTGTATTTATCTCTTTGATTAAAGACGCTAAGATGAAGTTGCCTGTTAAATATCAGGAGTTTTCAGAACTTAAAAATGATACAATTAAAATATATGGTGAAAAGAGTACATACCTTCAAAACTCAAAATTTAATAGTGATGAACATCCAGCTTTTTACATAGTAAACTCTGATGGGGAGGTTTTATCTAAACCCTACTTTTATAATTTATCGATTCCTGATTTTAAACAATTTTTGAAAGAAGGATTATCGAAATATTAGATTTTTGGTAGCAGCGGGGGCTTAGAAATAAAAAGCACAAAAAAACTGATTATGAAACAGATTAAAACAGTGAGATTATTAAAATTTCTATTATTTGCAATTGGAAGTTTATTAATTCTTCCTTCATGTAACAATAGTGAAAACGAATCAGATAGTTTATCTAAATCTAAAGAAACTTTTAATGGTTTTGTAAGTGACGCAAGAAGGAACGTTGACTTTAAAGAAGTAATGCGAAAGTATTATTATAAACCAGAAGAATTATTGAACGACGAGTTGTTTTTTCAGTTTTTTGAAGCTGAATATATTTATTTGATGGAAAATTTAAGAAAAAGTAATGATTCACTATTTTACTTTTGGAATGAAGAAGTTGAAAATGTCGATTATTATGATTGGCTAAATGAAGATGGTTTTTGTAAAGAAGCCGTATTAATTTTGTTTTCTAAAAAACCAAAACAGCGACATCGCTTGACTTTTTGTTTAAATGAAGAAGGATTAATTTATTCAAATATTAATTTGACTAATCATGATATCGACACTATAGTTTGGGTGAGAAACCAACCTGAATTAATAAATAAAGAAAAAGCAACTTCCAAAGAGCATTTAAGTGTATACACCCTTGAAGTTGATTAAATTTAAACTAAATCGATAATTTATAAAATACATGGATTATTTTAATAGGTTGTTTTACTCCTTCTCGCTTGATTTAATTAACTCCTTAATTTCTTTATCAGAGATAGAGTCTTTTTCTCCTTTGTTATAAATTGAAAGCATTATTACAGTAGTTTCATCAACCATCACATACGTAATTACTCGTGCGCCACCGCTTTTACCTTTCCCTTTTGAATTAATTGCTAAACGTCTTTACTAATAGGTGTTCCAAGTGTTGGAGTTTGCTCTAATTCATCAAATAAAACAGAAAGTTCAGTTTTTAGAGAACTGTATTTTTTACTAAGTCTTTTTGCTTGCTTTTTAAACTCTGGAAGAATAATGATGCTATAACTCATCCAAAAACTCTTTTACAGGTGTTCCTTTAAGTTTTCCTTCTTTTATAAGTTTCAGCTCTTTTAATGCTTGTTTTAAGTTAGCTTTTATTTCTTCTTTTGAGTCTCCAGATGTAGATTCCACTTGTACAAAATCAAGGCTTTTTATATACTCCAAAAAAGCTTTAGCCTTAGGGTTAGTGGAGTCTTTAATGTAGAACGTGTATTCCATGATATTTATATTTTAGAAACAAATGTTTAAAATAGGTATTATTTCCATAAATCCCTGGTCTTAATTACTTTGTCTTTCCCTTGTATATGGTGTAGTTTACCGCGTTTTATTTTTTCGACAAACGCAGGATTATAAGCTCTTTCTATATTGGCTTTAAATTTCATTATATCGATATAAATTAAAACCATTCCTTTTGATTTATATTTCAAAAGTACAGCAAAGTTTAGCTAAAACAAATCTTTAAAAGTGATATGCTTCTCATGCTCATTTTCGCAACAATTATCAATACCAGATGGAGTTCCGTTGTATCCATCAGAAATAATCATATCATCCTTAACAATCAAAGCGCCCACTTGTTTACGCTCACAATGCGAGAGCTGAGCCCAAGTCTTTGCCATGCGTAAGTAGGCTTTATCATATCGAAGTTGCTTTGCTTTGTTCATCTTTCTTAATTCTGCTGACAAAAATAGGGTTAATTTTATTTTGAGGGGCTATTTGCTGATTAACCTTGTGAATTTAG
>Ga0307952_1000437_pt1 | contig 24375 bp, 15 predicted proteins | sample OrgLakmetagen376_FD_201821 | JGI IMG/M metagenome (GOLD analysis project Ga0307952, IMG submission 201821) | Saline water microbial communities from Organic Lake, Antarctica - #376 | ecosystem: Environmental > Aquatic > Non-marine Saline and Alkaline > Saline | place: Antarctica: Organic Lake...
CTGCGTATCAAACCGTGACCCCGCTCACTTTGGGCGAGCTGTGGGCGATACCGATCATGCTACGGTTGGCGTTAATCGAGAATCTGCGCCGTGTCGGGGCGCAAATCACTGCGGCGCATTTGCATCTCGATCAGGCCCGTACATGGGCTGACCAGATGATGGCCGTTGCAGAACGCGACCCCAAGAGCCTGGTACTCACCATCGCTGATATGGCCCGTTCTGATCCGCCTATAACCAGTCCGTTCGTGGCTGAGCTGGTGCGCTGCCTTCAAGGCCATGGGCCTGCTCTGGCATTGCCGTTGACCTGGATTGAGCAGCGTCTGGCGGAATCGAGTCTGACCATTGAACGTTTAGTGCGTGCCGAGAACCAGCAAAGGGCCAGCGATCAGGTATCGATCAGTAACACCATCACCAGTCTGCGTTTTCTGAGTGCACAGGACTGGCGAACTTTTGTCGAAGCCCATAGCGCGGTCGAGCGGATTCTTGTCGATGATCCCGCTGCATTTTATCGAGCAATGGATTTCGCCTCGCGAGATCGTTACCGCCAGGTGGTTGATCGCCTTGCCAAGCGTAGCGACCGGTCCGAAGCGGAAATCGCTCAAGCAGCTATCGCTCTGGCAGTGGTCGAGGCCAGCCGTCCAGACGTTGACCCGGTAACCACCCATGTCGGTTTCTACCTCATCGATCGTGGCATCGAGCAGCTGGAAAATGCGATCAATTTACAACGCACAGCTCTGAGCAGTTTGCGAAGGAAGCTGAGGCGTGCGGCCCTGCCTCTGTATCTGGGGGCGATTGGTCTGATGACGCTGGTGTTCGGCGGTGGGTTACTTGCACTGGCCGATCACGATCAACTTGGCACGGGCTTACTGGTAATACTCGGTGTGATTGCGATCCTGGCCGCCAGCCAGCTGGCTTCAGCGCTGACCAATTGGGCGGCCACAATGTGGGTAACGCCGCGACGCCTGCCGCGACTGGATTTTTCCGCCGGGTTACCAGAGGACCTGAGGACACTGGTTGTGGTGCCAAGCATGCTGGAGAGCAGTGACCACATCGAGTCCCTGCTTGAATCCCTGGAAGTGTGCTTTCTCGGCAATCGTGATCCGCAGATTCAGTTTGGCTTGCTCACTGATCTGCGCGACGCAGAGGCCGAGTGGTGCGAAGAGGATCCGGCCAGGGTGGCACAGGCTGATGCCGGGATCCGGGCGCTGAATGACAAGTACCCCGGCATGGGCTGCGATAACTTTTTTCTGTTCCATCGCCCGCGACTCTGGAATGGCTCCGAGGGCTTCTGGATGGGGCGCGAGCGCAAGCGTGGCAAGCTGGCTGATCTGAACGCGGCGCTGCGTGGCGACGGCTGGCATTCATTTACTCATCTGGTGGGCAATGTCGAGATGCTCGCGGATGTGCGATATGTGATTACACTCGATACCGATACCCACCTGCCGCGTGATGCAGCCCGCGAGCTGGTGGGCACCATGGCTCATCCGTTAAACCGGCCTTACCTTGATGCCCGTGGTCAGCGGGTACGCAACGGCTACGGGATTCTGCAGCCGCGTATGGCGGCCACACTGTCCGGGATGGCGCGCTCGCGCTATTCGCAACTATTTGGCAGCGAACCGGGCATCGACCCGTATACGCGATCGGTGTCCGACGTTTATCAGGATCTGTTTGGTGATGGCTCGTTCATCGGTAAAGGTATCTACGACATCGATGCGTTCGAAGCCACGCTCAAGGGCCGTTTCCCTGATAACCGCATATTGAGCCACGACTTGCTGGAAGGCTGCCACGCGCGATCGGGCCTGATCAGCGACGTGCATTTCTACGAGGCTTACCCAACCCGTTATTCGGCCGATGTCAGTCGACGAGCCCGCTGGATCCGTGGCGACTGGCAGATCGTGCAGTGGCTGTTACCTCTGGTGCCAAGGCCGGCAGGGGGCTTTCAGCGCAACCCGTTGCCGTCGCTGGCGCGTTGGAAGATCGCTGATAACCTGCGCCGCAGCATCATTCCTGCTGTGCTGATATTGCTCTGGCTATTTGGCTGGTGGTGGGTTCCGCAGGCAGGCTGGTGGACCCTGGCAACGCTCGCGATAGTCATGTTGCCGCCGATGATGGTGGGCGGTGTTAGCGTCTTACGTCGCCCTGTGGACGTGCCCTGGCGACAGCACCTGGGTGCCGTGCTGGTTTCGACCCGCCATGGTTTAGCTCAGGCTGGCTTCACCATCGCCTGCTTACCCTATGAGGCCTGGTTCAGTCTTGACGCCATTGCCCGCAGTCTCTGGCGGATGACAGTCAGCCGTCGCAGGCTACTGGAATGGCAGATCCAGGGTGACGCCACAGCAGCGCCCGGTGATGACGTAGTGACAACCTATCGCCGAATGTGGGCGGGGCCGGCCGTCTGCGTGATTGCCGTGTTCGGCATTCTGGTATCGCAGCCCTGGGCGCTCCTCGCCGCTTTGCCTGTGCTCTTGCTGTGGGCTTCAGGCCCAGCGCTTGCCTGGTGGCTCAGTCAGCCAACCCGGCTCGCCGAAGCCCATTTGAGCCAGGACCAACTGCTGTTTTTAAGGCTCACATCTCGCAAGACCTGGGGCTTCTTTGAAGATTTCGTCACCGGCGAGAATCATTGGCTACCGCCTGATAATTTCCAGGAAGCACCGGGTCCGGTAGTTGCCCACCGGACGTCACCGACCAATATCGGACTGACCCTGCTGGCCAATCTTTCAGCCTGTGACTTTGGCTTTATCACGGTTGGTGGCTTTCTTGAGCGCACCACACAGACGTTCAAAACCCTGGCCTCGCTCGAGCGCCACCAGGGTCACTTTTACAACTGGTACGACACGCAATCGCTGCAGCCGCTTCCGCCACGCTATGTGTCATCGGTCGACAGCGGCAATCTGGCCGGCCATCTGCTGACCTTGCGTGCGGGCCTGCTGAATCTTGGGAACACACCGTTGCTCGGGCCGCGCCTGTTCGATGGACTGGCTGATACGCTGGCCATGCTCGGTGCTGTGGTGCCGCAGGAGATGCAGATCGAGGTGGTCAGACTGGAATCGCTGCTGGACCCGCCCTGTTGCAGTCGTCCGCTGAGCCTTTTTCACATCCGGGATCGACTGGTACCGCTGGCCCGGGCGGCCAGCGAGCTTAAGTCAGGACGTGCGGAGTCGGCGATAGAAGAGGTGAGTGCTGCAATGGCGTCACTGGTGCAGCAGATTAACGCCATTCTGGACGAGCTCAACTATTTCGCGCCCTGGCTCAGTCTTCCACCGTTACCCGAGGCCCTGGTCGGGTTTATCGACCTGGAAACTGTGCCCAGCCTGGCCGATCTGGCATCGCGTGGCACCGCGCTCACTGCAGCCATTGATGCGCGGCTCGAACAGACCGATGCCTCCCATTCAGTGGCTACAACAGAGTGGTTGAGCGACCTGCGGGGAGCCATCGTAACAGCCGGCAAGCGCGCTAACCACCGTATTGCCGCCTGCCAGCAGCTGGCGCAGCAGGCGACCGGTTTTGCCACAATGAATTACGGTTTTCTCTATGATCCGACCCGCCATCTGCTGGCGATCGGCTACAACGTCGACGAATTCCGTCGTGATTCCAGCGTCTACGATCTGCTCGCTTCGGAGGCTCGACAGTGCTGTTTTGTAGCCATTGCCCAGGGACAGCTGCCGCAAGAGGCATGGTTCGCGCTGGGCCGGCGACTGACCACCGCAGCGGGTGCACCGGTGCTTCTATCCTGGTCCGGCTCGATGTTCGAATACTTGATGCCATTGCTGGTCATGCCGGCCTATGACGGCTCCCTGCTTGATCAGACCTGTCGGGCAGCGGTCGCGCGACACATTACCTACGGCAAGCAGCAGTCCATCCCCTGGGGCGTGTCGGAATCCGGCTACGACCGGCTGGATGCGGCGCAGAACTATTGTTATCAGGCCTTCGGCGTGCCTGGCCTGGGTCTTAAACGTGGCCTTGCAGATGAGGCTGTGGTGGCTCCCTATGCCTCGGCGCTAGCGTTGATGGTGGACCCTGAGGCGGCCTGCGCCAACCTGGAGCGGCTGGCGGACGAGGGTGTGGAAGGGCGGTACGGGTTCTATGAGGCGGTGGATTATACGCCGGCCCGTCTGATTGTCGGGCAGTCCAAGGTGATCGTGCGCTCGTTCATGGTCCATCACCAGGCCATGAGTCTACTTGCGCTGGGATCACTGCTCCTCGGACGCCGTATGCAGCAACGTTTTGAATCCGATCCGCAATGTCAGGCAACCCTGCTGCTACTGCAGGAGCGAGTGCCCAAGACGCCTGTTGTGCATACCCATGTCGCAGAAATGGCGCGGCTCAGCACGCTTGACGATGCGACGACCCCGGTTTGCACGCCTATCGGTGCAAATACGCCGGCACCGGAAGTGCAGTTGTTGTCCAATGGTCGCTATGAGGTCATGGTCACCAACACCGGTGGTGGATACAGTCGCTGGAAAGGTGTCGCAATCAGCCGCTGGCGCGAGGACGTGACCCGCGATGATTGGGGCACCTTCATTTACCTGCGGGATGTAGAAAGCGACGCCGTCTGGTCGGCAGCACATCAGCCGACCCGGAGTAAGGCGTCCGCTTATGAGGCGATGTTCTCCGAAGGCCGGGCCGAATACCGGCGCCGCGATCACTCGATCGAGACCCATACGGAGATTGTGGTCTCACCGGAGGACGATATTGAGTTGCGCCGTGTCCGGCTGACTAACAGCTCGAGTTTGCCACGCACGATCGAGATCACCAGCTATGCCGAAGTGGTGTTGGCGCGTCAGGCCGACGATATGACTCAGCCCAGCTTTGGCAACCTGTTCGTGCAGACCGAGATTCTCGAATCTCAGCGCGCAATCCTGTGTACTCGCCGCCCACGCTCACCCGACGAGCCTACGCCGTGGATGTTTCATCTGATGGCGGCGAATGGAACGCCACTGGGCCAGGTTTCCTGTGAGACCGACCGCATGCGCTTCATTGGTCGTGGCCGGAACCTCTCCGCACCGGCTGCCCTCGATGCCTCCGGGCCGTTATCCGGAACCGCCGGTTCGGTGCTCGATCCAATCGTCGCCATCCGTTGCCGGGTTACTCTTGCACCCGAGCAGTCGGTAACCGTCGATATTATCAGCGGCATCGCCGATGACCGTGGGGCCTGTATGGGGCTTGTCGGCAAGTACCAGGATCGGCATTTTGCCAGTCGTGTACTGGATATCGCGGCGACTCACAGCGGCGTAACGCTGCGCCAGATCAACGCCAGCGAAATTGGTGCCCAGCTCTATCGCCGGCTGGCCGGCTCGGTTATTTACGCCAATGCGCGACTGCGGGCCGATGCCAGCCTGCTGGCCCAGAATCGGCGGGGCCAGTCCGGGTTGTGGAGCTTTGCGATATCCGGTGACCTGCCAATCGTGCTACTGAAAATCTCGAGTCGCGAGCATATCGACCTGGCCCGGCAGGTAATCCAGTGCCATGCCTACTGGCGTCTCAAGGGGCTGAGGGCCGATCTGGTGATCTGGAACGAGGATCACGTTGGCTACCGACAGAGCCTGCAGGACGAGATCATGGGATTAATCGTCACTGGCACCGAAGCCAATTCGATTGACCGGCCTGGCGGTATCTTTGTGCGCCTGGCTGAGCAAATCTCCCGCGAAGATCGCATCCTGTTGCAGTCGGTGGCAAGGGTGATCCTTACTGACGCCCACGGCAGCCTGGCCGATCAGGTCGCGCGGCGGCCTTTCGTGATCAAGCGTGGCGACCGGCTGGTGCCGCTTCGTGGCGCCCGAAACGTCGCGTTGACGCCAGCAACGGAAGCGGCCGAGAGTAAGCTCATCCTGGGCACCGAGCTGGGCGGCTTTACCGACGACGGGCGTGAATATGTCATCACCACCCATGCCGGGCAGCAAACACCGGCGCCGTGGGTCAACGTGCTGGCCAACCCGGATTTTGGGGCCGTCGTCAGTGAAAGTGGTCCGGTCTACACCTGGCGCGAGAACGCCCATGAGTACCGGCTCACGCCCTGGAGTAATGACCCGGTCGGCGCGTCCGCTGGCGAGGCCTTTTACTTGCGGGATGAAGAGAGCGGTGATTTTTGGTCGCCGACGTCGCTGCCTTGCCCTGACGGAATGACCTATCGCTGTCGGCACGGCTTCGGCTACTCGGTTTACGAACACGAGGCCCATGGCCTGCGGTCCGAACTCTGGGTGTATGTGGATCGGTATGCCGCAGTGAAGTTCTCGGTGCTCAAGGTTCGTAATCTGTCGGAACATAGACGGCGGCTCTCGGTAACGGCCTATGTGGAATGGGTGCTGGCCGACCTCAGGCCGAAGTCGGCCATGCATGTGGTCACCGAGATCGACCCGGCCAGCGGTGCGCTGTTTGCGCGCAACGCTTACAACACCGAATTCGCCGGCCGGGTCGCGTTTCTCGATGCCGACGGGCCAGGGCGTACGTTTAGCGGCGACCGCACGGCCTTTCTCGGCCGCAATCATGGTCTGGCCAACCCCGATGCGATGGGCCGGGTAGGGCTTTCAGGCCGGATCGGCGCGGGTCTGGATCCGTGCGGAGCAATCCGGATACCCTTCGACCTGGCGGCCGGGGACACGGAAGAAATCGTTTTCCGTCTGGGTGCGGGTGCTGATATCGATCAGGCCCGTGAGATGGCCCAGAGTCTGCATCAGCCGGGCTCGGCGCGTGCGGCACTGGCTAACGTGCATAAGTACTGGCGCGACGTTCTCGGCACAATTCAGGTACACACCCCGGATGAGTCGATCAATGTCATGGCGAACGGCTGGCTGCTTTATCAGACTCTGGCTTGTCGCGTCTGGGCGCGCAGCGGCTACTACCAGTCGGGTGGGGCATTCGGCTTCCGTGACCAGTTGCAGGATGGCATGGCGCTGGTTCACGCCGCTCCTGACGTGGTTCGTGAACATCTGCTGCGGGCTGCCGGGCGGCAGTACCCCGAAGGCGACGTTCAGCACTGGTGGCATCCACCGATCGGCCGGGGTGTGCGGACACGGTGCTCGGATGATTATCTATGGCTGCCGGCAGCCGTCTGTCGCTATGTCCGCAGTACCGGTGATCTCTGCATACTTGACGAGAAACTGCATTTCCTTGAAGGCCGGCCGCTTGAGCCGGGTGAGGAGTCTTATTACGAACTGCCGGGACGTGCTGCGGAAACCGCCAGCCTCTATCAGCACTGCGTGCGCGCGATTGAGCACGGGCTTCGTATGGGTGGGCGGGGTCTGCCGCTGATGGGTTCGGGGGACTGGAATGACGGTATGAATCTGGTGGGTATCCGTGGCGAGGGCGAAAGCGTTTGGCTGGGGTTCTTCCTCTACTCTGTACTGCAGGACTTCGCCACACTGGCCGCCGACCGCGGCGAAACCGGATTTGCCGACCGCTGTGTGAGTCAGGCCCGTCAGCTAAAAGCCAATATTAAACAACATGCCTGGGACGGAGACTGGTACCGGCGTGCCTGGTTCGACGACGGTACGCCGCTGGGGTCCACCACCAACACGGAATGCACTATCGACTCTATTGCGCAGAGCTGGTCGGTGCTGTCAGGCGCCGGTGACCGCGAGCGATCTATTCTGGCGATGAATTCTCTGGATGAACGATTGGTGCGGCGCGGCGCGGAATACGGAGCAGGCCTGATCCAGTTGCTCGATCCGCCGTTCGATAAAGCGCCGATGAACCCCGGTTATATCAAGGGGTATGTGCCCGGCGTGCGTGAAAATGGCGGCCAGTATACGCATGCAGCGGTCTGGGCGGCTATGGCCTTCGCCCAGTTGGGCGACACGCGCCGCGCCTGGGAGCTGATGGCGATCATCAATCCGGTGAATCATACGCTTTCCCCCACCGACGTCGCGACCTACAAGACCGAACCCTATGCGCTGGCCGCAGATGTCTATGCCGTGGCCCCGCACATCGGGCGAGGCGGCTGGACCTGGTATACCGGCGCGGCTGGCTGGTCGTATCGGCTGATCGTGGAATCGCTTTTGGGCGTGCGGCGCACGGCCGATCGTTTGCAGATTATGCCGTGCATGCCTGCCGAGTGGCAGTCCTATACGCTGGATTATCGCTACGGCGATACCCTCTATCACATCGACATCAGCCAGACTTTTATTGCGTCTGGCGCGTCTACCCAGCGGCTATCGCTGGATGGTGTCGAGCAGGATGAGGAGAGCATTGCGCTGGTCGATGATGGTAGCACCCACAGAGTCGAAGTAATCCTGTCTACAGTTGCGTCGGCGGCCCCCTGACCGTCCCGAAAGGATCGCGGCACTGGTTTGTCGGCTACTCGGCCCCTCGGGGAAAATCACAGATCAGTAATGGCTTTATCGACGATGGCCTGCGCGTCTTCGAGAATGTGTTTCAGGTGGGTGGCATCCTTAAAACTTTCGGCGTAAATCTTGTAGATATCCTCTGTTCCCGAGGGGCGGGCAGCAAACCAGCCATTGGCGCTCGCGATTTTAATTCCGCCAATGGGCGCTCCGTTTCCGGGCGCCGTGCTGATCAAACTGACGATCGGATCGCCGGCGAGATTGTTCACTACAATATCCCTGGCCGACAGCGCAGCCAGCGCTTTTTTCTGCACCGGAGTCGCATTCGCGTCCACGCGCTCTGCGATCGGGCAACCCAATTCCCCGATGAGATTCTGGTATCGAACGGCGGGGTTTTCACCGCAGCGAGCGGTGATCTCGGCCGCCAGAAGAGACGGCACGATGCCGTCTTTATCGGTGGTCCAGACCGTGCCGTCACGCCGGAGAAAGGTTGCACCGGCGCTTTCTTCACCGGCGAAACCGAGCGAGCCATCGAACAGCCCGGCTGAAAACCACTTGAAGCCGACCGGCACCTCCAACAGGGTTCGGCCCAGCCGCGCAGCAACCCGGTCGATCAGCCCGGTGCTGACTACGGTTTTGCCTACCCCGGCCCGCGCATCCCACTGCGGTCGGTGGTTGAACAGATAATCGATGGCCACCGCCAGATAGTGGTTGGGCGCTAGCAAACCGGCCTGCGGTGTCACGATGCCGTGCCGGTCGTGGTCGGTGTCGCAGGCAAAGCTGATGTCAAAGCGATCCTTGTGATCCAGTAGTCGCTGCATTGCATACGGCGACGACGGGTCCATGCGGATCTTGCCGTCCCAGTCGACCGTCATGAATCCAAACGTGGGATCGACCAAGTCGCTCACAACGGTCAGGTTAAGCTGAAACTGTTCGGCAATGCGTGCCCAGTAATGCACGCCGGCGCCGCCCAGTGGGTCAACGCCCATGTGGATGTGCGCCCAGCGGATCGCCTCCATGTCGATCACTTGGCTGAGATCGGCCACATAGTGGGTCAGGAAATCGTGGCGATGCATCGTTTTTGACTGCAGTGCCCGCTCATAGGGAATCCGCCTGACGTCGGCCAGTTCCTGTTCGAGTGAGCTATTGGCCATGTTCCCGATCACGTTGGTGATGTGCTGGTCAGCCGGGCCGCCGTTGGGCGGGTTGTATTTGAGACCGCCGTTGTCGGGCGGATTGTGGGAGGGTGTCACCACGATGCCGTCCGCCAGTCCGGAGGTTCGTCCGCGATTGTAGGTCAGAATCGCGTGGGAGATGGCCGGCGTCGGCGTGTAGTCGTCGCCAGTGGCTAGTAGGGTTTCAACTCCGTTGCCTGCCAGCACCTCGATGACGGTGGCGCGCGCCGGTTCCGACAGCGCGTGGGTGTCGATGCCAAGAAACAGCGGTCCGTCGATGCCCTGTTGCTTGCGGTAGGCGCAAATCCCCTGGGTGATGGCCAGCACATGGGATTCGTTGAAAGACAGCGCGAACGACGAGCCGCGGTGCCCGGACGTACCGAAGGCAACGCGTTGCGACGGCACGGTAGGATCGGGAATGCCGCTGTAATAGGCACTCACGAGGCGCTCAACATCGACAAGAAGGTCTGGTGGGGCAGGTTTGCCGGCGAGAGGACTGATCACTGAGGTATCCCGAGCGCGAGGCAGAGAGCGATGCTCATGAGCGAGTCACATCGGCGATGGAGAACCAGGACGCCAGATCGAGAGTGATCAGTAAGAAACACCCATTGCGCTGTCATGGTAACTCCGGCCCAGGGTTGTGCCACGTGTCGTCGCCGGCGATCAGGGTGTCGGCCGCATTTGGGCCCCAGCTCCCCGTTGCGTAAGGCAGCACGGAGGCGTGGTCGCTGAGTACCGGATCGACCACGGCCCATGCGGCCTCAACCGCGTTCTGGGTTGTGAACAGCGCGTGATCGCCGGCCATGGCATCGCCCAGAAGCCGTTCGTAGGTGGTCTCCTCATGGGTTTCGTCTTCGTTTAGATAGAGTTCTCGCAGTTGGCCAAGAAACGCCTTGCCCGGCTGCTTGATCCGTGCGGCCAGGGCAATGGCAGACCCGGGTTGCAGCTTGAAGCGCAGATAGTTGGCCTGGCTCGCGTCTGGGCCGGAATCGTCGAACAGTTGCTGAGGTGGAGCACGCAGTTGGACCCGCACTTCTACGGCCGTCGTTTGCAATTGCTTACCGGCCCGCAGATACCAGGGTACGCCGCTCCAGCGCCAGGAATCGATGAACAGGCGTAGGGCGCAAAAGGTTTCGACGTCCGAATCCGGCGCGACGTTTTTTTCCTGCCGATAGCCGTCGTATTGCCCGCGCACCAGGGCATCAGCCTTCAGCGGCTGCATGGCGCAAAACACGCTGTCCTTGGCGTTATGCACGGCCGTGAAACCCTGGAAGGCGGGCGGCTCCATCGCCAGCAGGGCGACGATCTGGAACAGGTGATTCGCCACCACATCACTTAGACAGCCGGCACTCTCATAAAAGCCGCCGCGTTTACCGACACCGAAATCCTCGGCCAGCGTCACTTGCACACTCGCCACGTGGTTGCGGTTCCAGATTGGCTCCAGGAATGCGTTGGCGAAACGGAAGTACAGGATGTTCATGATGGCATCCTTGCCGAGGTAATGATCAATGCGAAATATCGCGTCTTCCGGAAATACCGAGCGTGCAATGGCGTTGAGTTCCCGTGCTGAGGTGAGGTCACGTCCGAAGGGTTTTTCAACGATGACGCGGGCCGTCTCTGCGAGCCCGGCGTCCGCAAGGCCACGGATGACCGTTGCGAACAGTGCCGGCGGAATGGCGAGGTAGTACGCCGGGCGCTCGGCGGTTCCCAGTGCGTGCTTCAGTCTCTGAAAGGTGTTCGGATCGGTGTAGTCGCCGGGAACATAGTGCAGTGTTGATAGCAGCCGATCGCAAGCCGCGTCGTCGTTAATGGCCCCGTCGCGCTGCAGACTTGTGCGAACATGACAATGCCATTCGTCGGTGCTCCAGGGCGAGGACGACACGCCGATTACCGGCACGCTGAGCGCCTTTTTTCTGGCCATGGCGTAGAGCGCCGGAAAGATTTTCTTGCTGGCCAGATCGCCACTGAAGCCGAAAATGACCAGCGCGTCCGAGTGAGGGATGTCGTCTTCGGGTGGTGCTGGCGGTTTCGCCTGCGGTTGGCTTGCCGGATTCATTCGGGCGTCTCTGGCGGTTTTTCGACATGACCACCAAACGCGTGGCGCATGGCTGATAGCAGGCGATTGGCAAAGCCCGCTTCGCCCCGCGATGAAAAACGTTCATACAACGCGGTGGTGAGGACGTGTGCCGGCACTGCTTCGTCGATCGCCGCCTGAATGGTCCAGCGACCTTCGCCGGAATCTGACACGCGGCCGTCGTAGGCGGATAGCGTCGGATCTTCCAGTAGCGCATCGGCGGTCAGGTCGAGTAGCCAGGAGCCGATGACGCTGCCCCGACGCCATACTTCGGCGATGGCGGGCAGGTCGAACTGGTATTGGTAGAACTCGGGGTTCCGAAGCGGCGTGGTCTCGGCATCACTTTTTTCGTCCCGTCTGCCGATATCGGCATGGCTTAAAATTTCCAGTCCTTCGGCATAAGCCGCCATCACGCCGTACTCAATGCCGTTGTGAACCATCTTGACGAAATGGCCGGCACCGGTCGGACCGCAGTGCAGAAAACCCTGCTCAGCTGCGCCGGGCGTGCCGCTGCGTCCTGGTGTCCGTGCTACCGACCCGATACCGGGGGCGAGGGCAGAGAAGAGCGGCTCCAGGTAGGCAACGATCGAGGCCTCGCCACCGATCATCAGGCAATAGCCGCGGGTTTCGCCGGCGACACCACCGCTGGTGCCAACATCGACATAGTGCGTGCCGGTGAGCGCCATCTTCCGCGCGCGACCAATATCGTCCCGGTAATACGAATTGCCGCCGTCGATCACAATGTCGCCGGGTTCCAGGTGGTTCGCGAGCGCATCCAGAAGCGTATCAACGAAGGCAGCCGGAACCATCAGCCAAATCGCGCGCGGCGGTTCCAACTGCGCTACCAATTCCTTGATGGAAGTCGCACCCACCGCGCCCAGTCCGCACAACGGTGCCATTGCCTCGGGCTGAGTATCATGAACAACGCACATGTGCCCACTGGCCATCAGGCGCCGAACCATACTCGCCCCCATTCGCCCCAGGCCGATCATTCCCAGCTGCATGACACTCTCCAGACGGTTCGATGTTCAGCTTACGATGCGTTCGCCGTTATTCTGCGTCTGTGCGTTATCAGACGGACGCGGCGATGGCACGAGCGCAAAGTTGACCTTCCGGGCATCAAACGCTGGTTAGTCGCTTTCAAGCGCAGTTATGGCGGATATTGAAATGACCGAAAACAAGCCGTGCATGACAACGTCTGAAACCCTCGAGCGCCTTGACGCCTACTGGCGCGCCGCAAATTACTTGTCGGTCGGCCAGATTTATCTCTGCGATAACCCGCTGTTAAAGCGCCCCCTTGCAGTCAGTGATGTAAAACACCTCTTGCTCGGACACTGGGGCACGACGCCGGGCCAAAACTTCATTTATGCCCATCTCAACCGGGTCATTAAACAGTATGACCTGGATATGATTTATGTCTCCGGGCCTGGCCACGGCGGACCGGCTGTGGTGGCCAACACCTACCTTGAAGGCACCTACAGCGAGATTTACCCTGATATCAGCCAGGATCAGGCCGGTTTACAAAAGCTCTTTTTACAGTTTTCATTTCCGGGCGGTATCCCGAGCCACGCGTCACCGGAATGCCCGGGCTCGATACACGAGGGGGGTGAGCTTGGTTATTCCCTCAGTCACGCTTTCGGAGCGGTGTTCGACAATCCGGAATTGATCGTTTCCTGCGTAATCGGCGACGGAGAAGCGGAAACCGGACCACTGGCCACGGCGTGGCATTCCAATAAATTCCTCAATCCCATGACCGATGGCGCGGTGCTGCCAATACTGCATCTGAACGGTTACAAAATTGCCAACCCGACCATTCTCGCCCGTATTACCCACGAAGAGCTGGAACAACTGCTGCGTGGGTATGGATGGACACCCATTTTTGTCGAGGGCGACGAGCCTATGCCTATGCATGAGGCGATGGCGAAGGCGTTGGATATCGCGGTGCTGCAGATTCAGCAAATCCAGCAAAACGCTCGCGGTAATACAGGCGACACAGCGGGTTTCGAGCGTCCGCGTTGGCCGATGATCGTGCTCAACTCACCGAAGGGTTGGACGGGGCCGAAATTCGTCGACGGTGTAAAGATTGAAGGCACGGCGCGCGCGCACCAGATTCCGATTTCCGATCCCGCGACTCACGCCGGACACCTGGAGCTGCTCAGCGATTGGTTGCAAAGCTACCGCCCGCAAGAACTCTTTGACGGTCAGGGGCAACTGATACCAGAGCTAGCGACCCTTGCACCGGAGGGTAGGCGCCGTATGGGTGCGAATCCGCACGCCAACGGCGGACTGCTGCTGCGCGACCTGCGCATGCCGGACTTTCGCCACTACGCCTGCGACGTTCCAAGACCCGGCGTGAGCGGTATCGGCGATACCCACGTTCTGGGCCCGTTTCTACGGGACATTGCGAGGTTAAACGAGGAACATCGGAATTTCCGGGTGTTTGGACCTGATGAAACCATATCCAACGGACTTTCTGCGCTGTTCCAAACAACCGAGCGGCAGTGGGGCGCAGAGATCCGGCCTAACGATGAGCACCTTGCGCCGAGCGGCCGCGTCATGGAGATGCTGAGCGAACATCAGTGTGAGGGCTGGCTTGAGGGCTATCTGCTCACGGGCCGACACGGTCTTTTCAATTGTTATGAAGCGTTTATTCACATCATCGATTCCATGTTCAATCAGCATGCGAAATGGCTGAAGGTCACATCGGAATTATCCTGGCGTCGAAAGATTGCGTCGCTCAATATTCTGCTTGCGTCGCACGTCTGGCGGCAGGATCACAATGGCTTTACCCATCAGGATCCGGGTTTCATAGACCACGTCGTCAACAAAAAGGCCGAAATTGTTCGCGTGTATCTGCCGCCGGATGCGAACTGCCTGCTGTCTGTGATGGATCATTGTCTGCGCAGCCGACATTACGTCAACGTTGTGATCGCGGGCAAACACCCGGCGCCGCAGTGGCTGGGCATGGATGCCGCTGCCAAACATTGCGCGGCGGGTATTGGTATCTGGGAATGGGCCAGCAATTGCGGTGACCAGTCCCCGGACGTCGTGATGGCGTGCTGCGGGGATGTACCGACACTCGAAACGCTTGCTGCCGTGTCGATTCTTCGCCAGTACCTGCCGGAGCTGAAAGTTCGCGTGATCAATGTCGTTGACCTGATGCGGTTGCAGCCACACACCGAACACCCGCATGGATTGACGGACCGGGACTTTGACGAGCTTTTCACGGTAGACAGGCCCGTGATCTTTGCATTCCACGCCTATCCATGGCTAATCCACCGACTGACCTACCGCCGGGCCAATCACGACAATATTCACGTGCGCGGTTACAAGGAGGAGGGTTCGATCACCACGCCTTTCGATATGACGGTGCTGAACGATCTCGACCGCTTTCACCTCGCAATGGATACGATCGATCGTCTGCCCCAAACCGGTGGCAGAGGCCTCGCGGTCAAACGGAAACTTAAGGAAAAGTTGATCGAGCACAAAATCTACATTGAAAAAAACGGGCATGATTTACCTGAGATTCGTAATTGGAGGTGGTCCGAATGAAAGCTCAAGCCAAACCGATTAGAGGATCAAAGATCAGCTAGCCAAGTAAATCAGAAGTTAGCCGACCTGGATGCAAGGCTAGCTGCATACCTGAATAGCGCTGATGATGAGGATGGTTACACTGACAGTCCCACCATTTTCGGCAGGTGGCGCAACCGCTGGGCAATCCATGCGAGCGGTTTTGTTCAGAATGCGAGGTCACATATTGGTGATACGAAAAGCAGGCAACACGTATTTGATGATTCTATTTTTCTTGAAAGGCCCACAAAATACTGATTAAGCGAGGTTTTATTGGTGCCCCCGGCAGGACTCGAACCTGCTACCTTCCCCTTAGGAGGCGCGCGACCATCTGTTTCATGGTGAAATTCTGCGTCATCAGAAAGATCTTAAGCATCTGATATAAAACATTCCTTTGTTAAATGCTGTCTCATGTGGTTCAATCGTTGTACAGTTTTTTGTGGCCCAGTGTGTGGCCCGAGACGTGGCCCAGACTCAGGAGACAGCACTATGGGGAAGCTGACAGACGCCAAAGTGCGGAACGCGAAGGCAACGGAGGACACCCATCTTTCAGACGGAGACGGCTTGGCGCTTAGGATCTATCCCAAGCGCGACCGGACCGCGAAGACCTGGATTTTTCGATACCGACAGCCGGGGACCGGCAAGCAGACGAAGCTGCCGCTGGGGGACTACCCGGCGGTTAAGTTGGCCGATGCCCGTGAAGCAGTGGGCGCAGCACGGAAGCAACTGGCTCTGGGCATTGACCCCAAGCGGGCACAGGCAGCGCGGCGGCAGGAGAACGTAGAGGCTGTCACCATGCAAACGGTTTTTAACTCTTGGATCGACCAGTTGAGGATTGGGAGCACCGTGTCTGAAAAGTGGATTGACCGGCATAGCGACCGCTGGCGGCTGCACCTGAAAAGCCACTTGGGCGGGCTGCTGGCCCGTGATGTTACTCGGGGCCACCTCGCCGGGGCCCTAGATGCGATGACTCGCAAGGGAATAAAAGAAGAGACCCGTAAGGCCCTGACCACTCTGAATCTCATGCTTGACTACGCGGCTAACCGCCATCTGGTTGAGCAGAATCCCGCACGATTACTAAAGCCAAAGGACTTTGCAGCGTCTGCTGCTCGGTCGCGTGATCGCGCTTTGAACTTGTGTGAATTGCGCCAAGTGTGGGCCTCATTAGACAACGCGTTAGACAGTGGTAGCCGTTTGTCTCCTGTGACGGTAGCGGCGCTTAAAACTCTGATCCTAACCGGCGCCCGTCGTGAAGAGGTGGCCCGAATGGAATGGGCAGAGTTAGACCTGGATGCCGCTGTCTGGACGTTGCCTGAGGCGCGAACAAAGAACCGGCGAGGACATATGGTCTATCTGTCCGCGCTGGTGGTCGAAATCTTACGGGGGCTCCAGTCGCTCAGCGGTGCCAGTCCTTTCGTCTTTGAGTCGATGAGACAGAGCCGCGACGGTGCTGTGGTAAGTCAGTCGCTACACCCTGACACACTCAGCCGCACCATTTACCGGTTACGCGGCGAAGAGGGTAAACCTAAAGGTAATAGCAGGGATAGAAAAGCGGTTGCGCAAGCGGACAAGGAACCCGCCCCACTAGCTAATCTCGCGCATTTTACGGTTCATGACCTGCGGCGTTCCGCAGCTACTGCCTGGGGGGAATACCTAAAAACCCCGCCTCACATCATTGAGCGGATGCTGAACCATCTTCCCGAGGACAAGCTAGTAGCCACATACCAACGAGCTGTATATGCGGACGAGCAGCGCGATGCGTGGGAGGCTTGGGGAGCTCTAGTAGAGCAGCAGGTCGCGCGTGCCCCGGGCAATGTTATTTCTATTGTCGCCACCGAGCGCGCTTTCGGATGAACTGTCTCATTGTCGATGTCGCGGAGTATTAGCAATGGCACTAGATCTTGATTTTGAATACTACACGATAGAAAACATTGTAGAAAAAGGACTTTATTGGAAAAACGAGCCTTTGACTGCTGAAGTGCTTCTGCGATTAGCCGGAGACCGGCTGTTGAATCTCTACGTTGAAGACGAGGCACAGAAAAAAGAAAATGGGAGTCTTTTCGGTGACGAAACAGAAACAATTTTTAGCCGAGTTTACCGCCATGATTTGAGGGGTGCTCACCGTAGGCCACGGGCGAACAAAATGGTCAGGCTTTGCTTAGACTTGAACCCCGAATTCAGCGATATCGACATTCCTTTCCCCCCTTCATGGGAGAAAGGAAGTGTTCAGGTGTGCCCAATCGAGTTAGTGGTGTTCCGCAATGATCTTGCGGCCTGTGGCGTGTCGGATACCGAGCCCGATAAAAATAAGAAGGTAAACGAAGAGCGTCAGCATCGTCTGAATCTTTGCGTCGTTCTCGCTATTGCGGCAAATCAGTTCGTTGAAACTCACAACGGTCATGCCTATCGACATTCTGACGGAAGAGTAAAAGCCGGGCCCGTCGCGGAATTCATCCAGGGTTCACTCGAAGATCTATATCCCGACGCTGGGGGGAATATCAGTCATAGTCAAGTTCGCTATGCCCTTGGGACAGGACTGTCAGAATTGAATGGGGATAGGCTAACGGAACGAGGGTTAAGGACATGTCCGGCGACTATACAGCGCGCTATAGCGATTCTCACGCATGCTGAAAACACGCCAAACTTCGCGCCGAGCGACGGCGGCATGGGAAAGCTGTTGGCGCAAAATTTGGATTGCATTGGGTATGAGGGACCGGTCGATGCCCGATTTATTACCGAGACCATTCGTGAGGGGAGGCGTCGTATTAAAAATCCCGCTTAACATTCTCGCTGAAATCTTAATTTGTGAGAGGCGCTACGGTGCCTCTTTTTTTTTACCAAAAAGGCCGCTGGTCAAAATAAATAGTTGTGCACTGTGCAATGCACAAAGTCACAAAGACCAATCTGTTTCTATTGGCTCTAGGGTGGTCGTTACAGCACTACCTAAGTCCAAATAGATGAGAGAGGTCACATCAATGACGGCACAAAAGACGGAGTTCAGCAAAGCGGTTCCGTGTTCAACAACCCGCCAGGCACCCCAGAGAACGCCTCAGCAAGAAGATTCAATTCTACGCCCTGCCAGGGTAGCTCAGCGCCTTGGCGTCGCTCGCGGCACTATTTACCGATGGATCAATGAAGGGCATTTCCCCCGGCCAATCAAGCTTGGCGGTGGTTCTGTCGGTTGGTTGGCAAGTGAGGTGAACCAGTGGATAACGGAACAGGCCGCAGCTTCGCGGCAGTCATCACAAGGGAGAGAGACGCTATGTTGACGAAGCCTTCAAGACCTAATCTCAATCTGATGCCTACGGCCACCCTCGTTTCCAAACAGCTCCCCCGGGTATACCTGGTTGGCCTACAGAACGTGACTAAGGATGGTTACTGGGGGCATTGCACGGCCTGTGGTGCGCATGATGTATCGCTAACTAGCGGTCTCTACTGGCAAAGGAGGGGGGCAGACTGCATTACACAGTATATGGTCTGCGCGCACTGCGCTGAACGGTTCAAGAAGTCCGGAGGATTTCAGGAGCGGTTCTTTAAAAAGCTGGAAGCAGAGGCACCGGTCTTCTCATCCAACCTACATAGGGACTTGCCGGAAGTTGTAGGAAAGCATTTGAAACGTCGGGGTGTCCCCAAAGGCCAGGTTGGTTCTTGCTCTTGGGGGTCGTCGCCTGCCGATGGAGGGTGTGCTGATGCAACGCAACACTGAACGGGGACAGGAAATCACAGCCGAAGACCTAGACCGCTATGACAGCCAGGCTGTACGGCTGCTCAAGGTCCTTTTGAAAGGTGCCTCGATTACAAGACTGGAATTGAAAGATCACAACATCTCCCCCCGCGCTGACTTGTCCGCGCTCGTCTGCAAAGTGGAGCAGCAGTTCATGGTTCCGGTTGAGCGGGAACGAATCGGAAAGGGGCTAATGAAGCGCTACTGGATAGATCAGCACGAACGGCGACTCTATGAGCGAAGGTTTCACGACCCGGAACACCGTGAGAGGCAAAGACAGCGGGTATTGCTTGCTGCCAGTGAGCGGCGGCAAGAGTGTCACTTAGCGGCAGTCGGGCTCTTAGCCGCAGACTTTTTGAAAAGGCCGGTGGTGACAGCGGAAAGGCTTAGACAGGCAGGTGAGCAGTTAATCGCGACTGCAAAAATAGGCGAACCGATAGCGGGAGGACGGCCCACTATCGGTCACACGCAATCAGACTTAATTCCTAATGCCAGAGAGGACTGCCATGACAGCCAACTCAAATAATAGTGTAACCCCAAACGCGCAACGAAGTGTAGTAACGCCGGCCCCGGACCTATTGGCGGCGCAACGGTTTCTGTCCCGCTTCAAAGGACAGCAGACGTTTCAAGCCTTTGATGACACTAACCAGGGGCGGGGCGACTTAGCTGGCATCTTCCATGGTGGTGTGGAGCAACTGGAGCGACTCACGCAACTGAACCAACGGGGTGCGGGTGTTTTCTTCACGGTTAACCAAACGGACCAGAAAGGGCGCAGAGCTGAGAATATTGAGGCCATCCGGGCTGTGTTTCTGGATCTGGACGGCGCACCGTTGCAGCCTGTTCTGGATGCTGGGGAGAAAAGCGGCATAGAACCGCACCTCATTGTCGAGACCAGTCCCGACCGTTTTCACGTTTACTGGTTGGTTGAGGGCGCGACGCTAGAAAATTTCAGCACGATACAGAAGGCGCTTGCCGCGAAATTTGACGGGGACCCCAAGGTCTGCGATCTGCCCCGAGTGATGCGCATCCCCGGTTTTTTCCATCAGAAGGAGCAACCGTTTCTCTCGCATATTCAATCAGAGGGGACCGGAAGCGCCTACAAAGCGCATGACCTAATGAAAGGTTTAGACCTCGACATGGTGTTGGCTTTTCCTGACCGCTCCAAGCGGCCAGACAGAGAGGCCAAAGATGGTGCTGACGACGATGACGACGTAGTGACGGAAGGCGGGCGCAACGACACTCTGGCCAGTCGGGCGGGCCACATGCGTCGCGTCGGCATGAGTCAGGAGGCGATAACGGAAGCGTTACTGGCAGAGAATAAGGCCAGGTGCTGGCCACCACTGGATGAAAGAGAGGTGCGGACCATTGCCCGGTCCGTGGGGAAATACCGTCCAGATGACCGGGCTAGCGTCCCCGTGCTCGGATACGCGGAAATTGAACAGAAGATTTCGGACAACGAAGAACCATCTGTATTGACGGGCAAGATTGCTGACCTTGTAACCGCCAGCCAGCTGCGCAATGCCGAGAAAGATACGCTGCGAAGGCTGATAGCAAAAAAGGCAAACACCTCCGTTGCTGCGTTGATTAAGGACGCTCGGCAGATGGAAAACACCGAGGAAAGCCATTACGCCACGGCGACGGCAGCTATCGCCAAACTGGGTGCAGACAATCTTATCTACGCCCAGGGCAGCTTCTGGCACTGGAAAGGCCGCGTGTGGGCGCGCATTGATGACCGCGAAATAAAGCGGGCAATTCACGCGGTTATTGGGAGTTCTGACCTGACGGGGAACACAGTCAACTCGGTGCTCGACTTGGTGAAGACGGAGCGGTATCAGCCGGAGTTGGTCTTTGATCAGGCCAGTGGGGTGATCAATTGCAGGAACGGCGAGCTGAGCTATCTGGACGGAGAATGGCAGCTGGGACCGCATCGCCGGGATAGATACCTGACCACGATGATTCCGGTTGAGTACGATCCGGCGGCTAAGGCACCTAGATTCAATCAGTTTCTGTTTGAAGTATTCAAGGGGGATGTTGATGAGCTGGAGAAGATCATGCTGGTGGGTGAGGCGCTTGGTTACTCTCTGATCCCTAGTTGCCACCTGGAAAAGTTCTTCCTCCTGATCGGCTCGGGAGCCAACGGTAAATCAGTGCTGCTTGGGGTGCTTAAGGATCTGTTGGGTGCTGAAAACGTGGCAGCGGTAAAGCCGTCTCAGTTCAACAGCAATTTCCAGAGGGCGTACTTGCGGGGGATGCTGGCCAACATTGTTACCGAGATCGAGGTTGGCTCCCAGCTGGCGGATGGTTTGAAGGCTCTCACCTCGGGCGAGCCGATCACCGCTGAGCAGAAACACCGGGACCCGTTCACCTTCACGCCATTTGCCACCCAGTGGCTTGGGACGAACCATTTTCCCCATGTAGGAGATGTGTCTGGAGGGTTTACCCGTCGAGCAATTGTGCTGACATTTAACCAGCATTTCGCGGAGGGCTGCCGAGATGTTCATCTCGCCGGAAAGCTCCGGGCAGAGCTGCCAGGTATTTTGAATATTGCACTGGATGGACTGGCGCGACTCTACCGAAACAATCGTTTTACCGGGCCAGAAAGCTGTGCACGGGCGATGCGTCGTTGGCTCTCAGAAGTGGATCAGGTCTCAGAATTTGTCGAGGAAGAATGTGAAGAAGGGCCTGCCCTGGAAGTCGAGTCAGGCGCTTTATATGCCGCTTTCCAATCGTGGGCAGCCACTGCTGGAATTCAGCGGAGAGTAACCCACAAGACTTTTTCCTCCCGGTTGGAAAGCCGGGGTTTCGGACGTGTTCGCGGGGGCGGCGGGGTCCGAATGATTACCGGTTTGACCGTAAAAGGTGCGCCGGCCGACTTTTACCAACACCGAGAGGGTTAAATAAATGATGAAGACAAAAGCACCTACGCCAGAAATGGAAGTGCCGGAGCATGCGGCAAGCGCCGAAAAATTGGGGGGCGAGCAACGAGCGGAAGATCTACGCGCTGCTGCGATAAAGGAAGTCCCGGGCATGCTGACTGTGCTGCTGGGGATAGCCAATGATACTTCGAGTGCAGGGGGACCCAGGGTAGCGGCGGCTCGCTCAGTGTGTGAGTTGGCCGGTCAACTCGGTCCGGCTAAAGAGTTGCCGGAGCCACTTTCGGACAAGGACATTAGCCAAATGAGTCTTGCCGAATTGGAAGCTTTTATCAGCGAAGGCCAAAGGTCGTTAGGGATAAAGGCCCGCCCCGGATGTTAGAGCTCTTGGCCAGGTGACACGTGTGACGAGTTTTTCAACATTTATTCACTATAGGAAAACTGTTTTTACTGGTACGCGTTGGAAAATATTGAGATAGAGGGGTGTAAATAGGCACATTTTTATTTCAATAGTCAAACAATGTGCCAAAAACGCGTCACATGCGTCACACGTGTCACTGGTTTGGTCTAGCAGAGGTACTGCGGGCCTAGCCATAGCATCTTCAATCTTGGGCCACCGTAAACAGATTTGAGTGCGATGAGCTTCTGGAGGCGGCCGAGCGACGAATCTGCATAAACTGCCAGAACTGGATAATGCCCTCCCGATAGTCTTTGATGGCTTTTGCCAGCTGGTCGCGGTCTAATCTGTCCGCTGCATTGTTTAGCTCCGCCCGCAAGGTTGGGTCATCCTCAACTGTAAATGTGGCCCCGGCAACCAGGGTGCCCGTCGCCTCCAGCTCCTTTGCGCGGGCACGCCTCGCAATCACAGCCAGCTTATTGCGCAACTTGCGCTCCCCAGACTTGTCGCCCGCCTCAGGAAATAGCACCTTGCCAGGGCCGGACGACCGGCCGCCGTGCAGGCGGCATTTACCATTTGGCATGGCCAGTTGTCCGCAGGGCTGTCCGGTCCGTTTGGCGCGAGCCGAGCAAAGCTGGAGAAAGTGCCCTTTGTACTTTGGGTTCTCCCTATACCGTTTTTGCATGATGTCGTGACAAGAGGTAGATGTCATTGAGTGCTCCCCGCCCGGATTAATACGTCGCCTAGCCTTCAAATAAGGTCTAAAAGGATTAAACCGTAGACGGGAATGATACCGGGTAAAAGCCAGACTGTGTAAAGAAGCGCGCCGGTTGTTGGCCAATTCACCTCTGCCGCATCTTTGTGGCCAAAGGTCCACACGAAATAGGACAAGATGAATACCAAACCTCCCATGACTACGCCCAAAAACACAGCCGCAAACGGCAAAATAACCCAGTTAAAGACTGCGGTTGCGCTCGCTCCAGATTGATACATAAACCAAGACGCCAAAATTAGATGCGATAGAAGCGAGAAACGCAGTAACCGCTCGTAGGTGCCTTTTCGTGGCCTGAGTAGTACCTGGCGGAGCGGTTCCACGCAAGTGTTGAACTCCTCTTTTACATCCCGCAAAAACTTGCCGTAATCACTGATGAACTGTGCGAACCCTGATTTTGGTTTGTCGTTCTTATTGGCCACTGTGTGTCTCCCGGTATCAGATAACCTTTCGCTGAGTAAGCATGTTCGGCGGGTTGTGCCGCTGGCGCAAGAGGAAAGACTTTCTAAAAATTGAATATTTACTCATATTTTTCTGGGCTGGCGGGTAGTGTTGTAAGCATGAGTGGCAGGTGTACCCCGGGGGGTGGGGTCGAAATCTGTGGCACCGAGAGTTGAGGGTCGGTCGCTCTGCTGATCGTCACCGGTCTGTCGATCTTGTCTGCGCTGTCTCCCACCTGCCCGCGCTGCTTTTGTTGCGCGTTACTGCCAATGGGTAAGGCAAACCGCCGCTGGCCTGCTCGCGTTCTGTCTGTTCTGCACTTGCTGGACAGTTCGACCGGTAACTGCTTCACCGCTGCAGCAGTCACGTTGTTCGGCTGCTAGTTTGTGAGGTCCGTCAGTGATCGGCGTGAGCGATTAACGGCCAGTCGGGCAGATACTGCACCGCACAAGCGCTCCACTGGCGCCGGTAACGCGTGCAGACCCTCTGCCGACAAAGAAGCATAAGGGGCGGCAGGCGTTCCTCGTTACGCGACTACCTGGACCTCGACCAAACGGTTAAACCGGTTGGACTGCATGGCGCGTTCAATCTGCTGCGGGTCGCGGGTGAACTGCGGTTCTTCACCGGCCAGTTCAAGTCGCCATAGCGGACCGGTGCCTGGCTGCTGAGACAGGTCCACCGGGTAGGCTTCCTCAGTGCTGACACCTTCGGCGCGCCGTAGTGCTATTTCATTTGCGTAGGCTTTATTAAGAAATACGTGGTGTGTGGTCATGGCGTTTGCTCCGTTCTGTGGTTTGAGATTACAGAAATAACGGGCGGGGTATGCGTCTGTCAACGAGACAGTTGCCGGTCTACAAAGTCGACACGGCCACACTTTAGGCTTTCGAGTAACAAGAGATTTCAGGCACTGCACCGGTCGTCGATGTGACCCAGTGTGTGACCCAAGGCGCGAATATGCGGGGTTTTTCTTTGGCTATTTTTCTTTAACTGATTGATTTTACTGGTGCCCCCGGCAGGACTCGAACCTGCTACCTTCCCCTTAGGAGAGCATTTCCAGCCCTTTTACATCA
>Ga0307952_1000439_pt1 | contig 24295 bp, 19 predicted proteins | sample OrgLakmetagen376_FD_201821 | JGI IMG/M metagenome (GOLD analysis project Ga0307952, IMG submission 201821) | Saline water microbial communities from Organic Lake, Antarctica - #376 | ecosystem: Environmental > Aquatic > Non-marine Saline and Alkaline > Saline | place: Antarctica: Organic Lake...
TATTAACCACGTGCATTGCAAAGACATCCGCCCCGAGGTACTGGCTGACGTAAAAAACCGCGATATGAGCTTTCTGGATGCCATGCTCACTGGAGCCTTTACCGTACCTGGTGATGGCTGCATCGATTACCCAACCCTGTTTAAAGGTCTGAAGAAAAGCGACTATCAGGGTTGGCTGGTCGTAGAGGCGGAACAGGACCCGGCTGTTGCCCACTCCCTGACGTACGCCAAAATGGGCTACGCTGGCCTCACCAAAGCCTGCTCTGAAGCCGACCTGAAGGTCGAGGCCTAAAACTGGTTCTAAGGTAATTTTTGGCGCGACCGGAGGGCATCCCGTGTCATCCGCGAACAGATAACCGGGGCCATCAAGGTCGTAGCGAGGCATATTAAGGCCGAAATACTGGGGCTCGAGTTTAGCATCCGTTGTACGATGCAGAAATTGACACATACGGACAAACATTAAAAGGTACTCCAAAATGAACACACTAGGACACTACATAGACGGTCAGCGCGTCACCAGCACCAGCGGCCGTGACGCCCCCGTCTACAACCCTGCCACCGGAGAGGAAGCCAGTCGCGTCGCCATGGCAAGTGCCGACGAAGCTCGCTCGGCTGTCACTTCTGCCCAGGCCGCCTTGCCGGGCTGGAGTCGGATATCGCCCCTCAAGCGAGCCCGTATCATGTTCCGCTTCAAAGCACTGCTGGAGCGTGACGCCGATAAAATCGCCCGGCAGCTCAGCCTGGAACACGGCAAAGTCCTTTCCGATGCCATGGGGGAACTGACCCGGGGTATGGAAGTGGTTGAATTCGCCTGTGGCATTCCGCACTTATTAAAAGGTGAGCATTCCCTGAATGTGGGTACAGGCGTAGACAGCTATTCCATGATGCAGCCCGTAGGCGTATGTGCTGGCATATCGCCGTTTAATTTCCCGGCCATGGTGCCGATGTGGATGTTCCCGGTGTCCATTGCCTGCGGCAACACCTTTGTCATGAAGCCCTCAGAAAAAGATCCGACTGTACCCATGATGCTGGCTGAACTGCTGACTGAGGCTGGCTTGCCCCAGGGTGTTTTCAATGTCGTCAATGGCGACAAGGAAGCCGTAGACGTGCTGCTGACGGACGACCGCGTTCAGGCAGTCGGCTTTGTTGGCTCCACGCCGATCGCAGAGTATATCTACGAGACCGCCTCAAAGCATGGCAAGCGGGTGCAGGCCCTGGGCGGTGCCAAGAACCACATGGTTATCATGCCGGATGCAGACCCGGAACAGGTGGTGAATTCCCTCCTGGGTGCAGCGTACGGTTCTGCCGGCGAACGCTGCATGGCCATTTCCGTGGCCGTATGTGTGGGCGATGAAGTGGCCGACAACCTGGTTCGGGACCTGAAGTCAGAAGTAAAAAAGCTGACAGTCGGGCCCGGAACTGGACAGATCCCGGAACCCCATATGGGTCCGCTGGTCACCCGTGAGCACGCCGCCAAGGTCCGTGATTACATCAGCACCGGCGCAGAAGAGGGCGCCACGCTCGTGGTTGACGGTCGCGATTTTTTCGCCAAAGACAATGAACAGGGCTATTTTGTCGGTGCCACACTGTTTGATCACGTCAAGCCGGGCATGCGCATCTATCAGGAAGAGATCTTCGGTCCGGTACTCTGTGTTGTACGAGTCGGCTCCTACGAGGAGGCACTGGCAATGGTCAATGCCCACGAGTACGGCAACGGCACCGCAATCTTTACCCGCGACGGCGATACTGCCCGCCAGTATACCGAGCAAGTACAGGTTGGCATGGTCGGGGTTAACGTACCTATTCCTGTGCCTATGGCGTTCCATAGTTTTGGTGGCTGGAAGCGTTCTCTGTTCGGCCCGTTGCACATGCATGGCCCTGATGGCGTGCGTTTCTACACCCGCATGAAGACAGTAACCGCGCGCTGGCCTACGGGCATTCGTGCTGGGGCAGAATTCTCCATGCCCACGATGAAATAGTACACACGGGCTTGCAGCCAGTCTTTCAGAACGCCTCCAATTGAGAGGCATTTTGCTATCACTGGTTTGCTCTGATTATAGCGATCGTGCGTATCTCTTTGCTAGGAGTGAACAAGTATGCAAAGTCGCACAGAAATTCGGAGTTTCCCTAGACATACACAGCCATCACCACGCGGAGATAAGCGAATATAGGTTTTTAGTCTTGTAATTGGTTGCATAGGTTACTAGCAGGCTGTTGAAATTCTCAGGATTTCGGCGGCCTGCTACCGGTATATGGATATACCAGCAAAATCAATGACGCCTAAGTCATTGATTTTTTAAGAAAAGTAAAAATCGCAATGTTTTTTTTCGTGTTTTGGAAAAGGCAGGAACTCTTTTTCAACAACCTGCTAGGGTTTTGATCAGACCGCACATAATTAAGCTACAAAGCAAAAACTATCGCAGTATAAATTGTTCGCGTCATAAACTTTTTTAAAAATTTTCTTGCCTTTTCTAATGGCAATCAATAAAAAGTGAGACTTGTAGTTGAAAAACCTGCTTTACTATTGATACTGCAGAATTAATACATGAAAACTCTAATAATATTCAGGTGCTTGTTATGAAAGTTGGTTTTGTTGGGTTAGGACGCATGGGTTGGCCTATGGCATCGAACCTCATAAAAGCGGGGTTAGATGTTACCGTCTGGAATCGAAGTCATGAAAAATCAGTTATGTTTGTTGACAGTTTTGGTGGTAAATTTGTAGAAAAACCTGCTCAAATAGCATCTGAATGTGATGTTATTGTTTCAATGCTAGCAGATGATGAAGCCTCGGGGTTGGTGCATTTCGGTAATGATGGATTGTTTAGCTTATTGCAGAACAGCCAAAACACTAACTCGAAAGTATTTATTGAGATGGGCACAATAAGTCCCGAGCACTTGAACAAATTGGTGGTTGCAGCAGCTACTCATAAGGTAATAGATGCTCCGGTTTCCGGCTCTACGAAGGCAGCAGCTGAGGGCGATCTACTAATTATGGCAGGCTGCAAACAAGAGGATTGTGATGCTCTAGCGTCAGTATTCTCGCCGATGAGTCGAGAGGTTATTGCCTTGCAAAATTCAGGCGCTGGTTGCGTCATGAAATTGTCGGTAAATATGCTTATTCATGGTATTAATCAATGTCTAGCTGAATCAATGGTGCTGGCTGAATCGACAGGTATTTCATCGAAGGACGCCTTTAAAGTTATTGAAAAATCTGCGGCTGCTTCACCTAGCATCCGGTATAGGAAAGAATTGTATATGGATGACTTAAGTCATCCGGTTTCATTTACAGTTGCTCTGGCAAAAAAAGACATTGGATTGGCGCTAGCGATTGCGAAAAATAATAACGTTGATCTTGCTCAAACAGAGATCACATACACTAAGCTTGTAAAAGCGATTGACTCTGGTTATGGCGAGCGTGATATGGCGGCCATGGTCAAGTTTATCAGACAGGAGAATGTCAAATGAAAGTAGCACTGTTCGTTGGTGGCTGGGAAGGCCATAAACCACAAGCTTTTTGTGACTGGGCTGAATCGTTATTAAAGCAAGAAGGTTTTGATGTTGATGTCTACGAAACACTAGAGCCGCTTGGCAAGCCAGAACAACTGGCCGACGTATCGCTTATTATTCCAATTTGGTCGTCGGCCAGATCCTCTCATCAACCAGAATTCGGTACTATGACAAAAGCCGAGGAGGACGGCTTGCTAAAGCTCATAGCGAATGGCTGCGGAATTGCTGGCTGGCATGGTCATATGGGCGATGCGTTTCGTGATAGACCAACTTATCATTTCCTTATTGGTGGTCAGTTTGTTGCTCATCCACCGGGTTGGCCAGATAACTTGCAGCCCTCAGAAGACTATGTTGACTATGATATTACGATTACCAAGCCTACTGATCCCATCGTCAAAGGGATAAAAAGCTTTCGGTTGAAATCAGAACAATATTATATGCTAGTCGACCCATCTAATGACGTGTTAGCAACAACAACCTTTTCTGGTGAGCATTTGTGGTGGATTGAGGGTTCAACAATCCCGGTTATCTGGAAACGCTATTGGGATCAGGGAAGAGTATTTTACTGTTCGATAGGTCACGAATTGGACGATTTGAAGGTGCCACAAGTAACTGAAATAATGCGCCGAGGATTCAATTGGGCGGCTAAACGGGAATGACTTATATTAAATAGAAATTGAAGTGATAGAGCTACATTAAGTGTGGCACTATCACTAGGGGAGATTTTTAAGAGGCTCCCCCTAGTCCAATTTTACAGACATTCCTGTTTGACGAGATTGTTCACATGCAAGAGCAATTTCCAGTGCCTTGCGGCCATCACTAATAGTTACTGTTACAGGATTATCATTTTTCAAACAATTGATGAATTCGTCTATTTCGTCTATAAAAGACTGTTCATATCTTTCCAGGAAAAAATGTTTTAATGGTGTTTTGGCATCTGTGACCGAGTCTGTAGAGACTGATAGATTGACGTCATACTGATTATTCGTCTGCAACATTCCTGAAGAACCAAAAACCTCAACTCGCTGGTCAAAACCATAGACTGCTCTGCGGCTGTTATTAATATGACAAAGAATGCCGCTAGGCATTTTCAATATGGTCATGGAAGTATCAACGTCTCCCGCTTCACCTATTCTTTTGTCAACCAGGCAGCTTGATGACGCATAAACCTCGACTGGAGTTTCCCCTATTATCCAGCATGCAAGATCAATGTCGTGAATTGTACTATCGCAGAAATAACCTCCAGATCTTTTTATATACTCAATGGGCGGTGGTGCCGGATCTCTACTTGTGAGTATGACCATATTAATATTGCCAACCTCGCCATTAGATACTCTTTTCTTCAAGGCTGCATTTGTAGGATCAAACCTGCGATTAAAGCCCACGAAAAATGGAATCTGGTTTTTTTCAATAACAGCAATGCATTCATCTACTCTGTCTATGCTTAAGTCTACTGGTTTTTCACAGAAAATAGGCTTATTACTATTCGCGGCTTGTTTAATATGCTCTAAATGCGAGTTTGTTGGGGAGCATACTATCACTGCTCCGACTTCGACTTCTTCAATACATTCAGACCATGATACGAAAGCTTTACCACCATATTGATCGGTTACTCTTCGGGCAGAGGGCAAATTTGGATTTATTACAGCGACCAGGTCAGCACCTTGATGATTAGCCAGTATTTTACCGTAGACATCGCCCATACGGCCTGAACCAAAAATACAAAATTTTATCATTCTACTTCCCCAATTCTTTTTATAGTGTTTTTGTGGGTTCGGCTATTGATTAATCAGGCTCGTCCTTGCCAGTGATCAATAATCATGTGAGCTCCCTTTTCTCCAATCATAATTGAAGCTGCATTGGTATTGGCAGACACAATTGTTGGCATAATTGAGGCATCAATTACGCGTAAACCCTTAAGGCCTCTGACTCGCAATTCCGGATCGACAACGGCCATATCATCTACGCCCATTTTGCATGTGCCTACGCAATGTAATAGGGAAAGTCCATTAGAACGGCAATGCTCCAATATCTCTTCGTCACTATCGTGATCCAAACCCGGCGATATTTCTTCACTTACGAGATTACTCATTGGTGCTGTCTGTGATATTTTTCTGGCATAACGAAAGCCCTGTATAGCGGCTTCCTTATCATAGTCACTTTCAAGAAAATTAAATTCAATGTTCGGTTGCTCGGTTGGATCGTTGGAGCTAATGTGAACTGAACCGCGCGAATCCGGTCGCACATGTTCAGCTAAGATTGTAAAGCCTGAAAAAGGACGAGGTTTAAGATCCTCTGATGTGCACCATGACATAAAGGTTATCATCATATCAGGTCGCTTTACATTTTCAGATGTACAAATAAATGTATTAGAATAATTACCATTGCTAGCCATAGGGCCGGTCTTGAAAAGTAAATATTGCAAAAGAGCAAGTCCACCGCGAAGGGGGTTGTTATAGAGATCATTAACTGTAATCGGTTTGTTACATTTAAATTCCAGGCCTATTCCAAAATGATCCTGAAGGTTAGTTCCAACTCCAGGCAAATCTTTTTTTACTGAAATATTATGTTGTCGTAAGACTTTGGCGTTTCCAATTCCTGATAACTCGAGTAGTTTCGGCGAATTAAACGTACCTGCGCTGACTATTATCTCTTTACTGGCTCTTGCGGTGTGTTTTCCGCTTTTGTCAGAGTAGGTGACACCGGTTACGGTGCCGTCTTCGAGTTCAATTTTCTCGACTAAAACATTTGTTTTTATGGTTATATTTTTGTCATATTGACTATTCAGGAAAGCGTCAGCCGTGCTCCAGCGACGGCCGTTCTTTGTATTGACTTGAACGTAGCCTGTACCTAATTGACTGCCACCATTAAAATCTTCATTATAGGGCGACCCCAGAGCATGAGAGGCATCATGAAATGCATCACCCAGTTCATAGGTTGATGGTAAGTCAGATATCTTTAAAGGACCCCCGATTGCATGATATTCATCAGTACCGCGTTGTTGATCCTCAGTCTTTTTAAAGAAGGCTAAAAGATCACTATAACCCCAGCCCTTACACCCCAAAGACTCCCAGGTATCGAAGTCTTCTTTTTGACCACGAATGAATATCATGCCATTAATGGCACCAGATCCACCGATCACTTTACCTCTGGGCTGAAAAAGACTACGGCCATTAAGATTCTTTTCAGGCTTACTGTGATAACACCAGTTCACTTTCTTATTTGCATATAGCTGGGAGTACCCCAAGGGTATCGCTATCCACGGATTAGTTGCTTTACCACCAGCCTCCAAAAGTAACACTGTGTAGCCCGCCTCGCTCAAACGGCCTGCAACAACACATCCTGCAGAGCCAGCACCTACGACAATAAAGTCATATTCTTGTTTTTGAGGTGTCATGACTATCTCTCATATTTTAAGAATCCCGGAACAGAAACGTCATTTTTGTTTTGCAGTGGGTTTCATTCGATCAATATGGATAAGATCTTCCACGGATTCAGGTTCTAATAGCTGCAGAGATCTCAAAATTTTAATATCTGTATTACAGGGTATGATAGAAAGTGTGGTTACGCTTTAACAGGTAACCACATTTACAGTCATATCTTTACGGTTATGTATTACCAGCTCGGTCTTTCAAACTGATCTACATTATTAGCTTGTACTTTTGGAGTTTCGATCTGACTCAGCTCTGGGATGTCAATACCATTGGCAATTTTAACTGCAGTTTGAATGGCAAGGATGGCGTCATCTTCCGCGGACTGCTTGTTGGAGCCCGTATGCCATCCGGCTTTTATAGCATCCCAGCCTTCACCGAAAAGGTTGCAAGTAACAACTTTTACATCACCTGGTTGCTTTCCTTCCGCTTGCAGGGCGCTGATTACGCCAAGGCCCATACCATCGTCAAATGCGTAAACGCCATCGATATCATCACCATACCGGGTGAGAAATGTTTCCATCACCGTTTGGGCTTTTTCACGATTCCATTCTGCCGTTTGGCTATCAAGAATTGTGATGTTCGGATAGGAGTCTTCCATTTTATCAAGGAAACAGTTTTTTCTCAGGATTGAAACGGTATAACCCGGCGTACCCTCAACGACGACAACGTTACCACGGCCATTTAACGAATCACCTAACATTTCGGCAGCCTGTTCCGCTTGAGCACAGTCGTCGGGCCCAGTATGGCCGGCAATGTAGCGGCGACCAGCTTCACCGATAGGGGAGTTCGAAGTTACTACCGGTATGCCAGCGCGTGAGGCCTGCCGTACAGCTGGTATTAATGCGTTTTGAGATGTTGGCCAAAGTACAATTACGTCCAGTTTTTGTGAAATCATATCCTGGATCTGGTTAAACTGAGTCGCGGGATCACCCTGAGGATCCATAACTGTAGCATCAAGGCCTAGTTCTTTAGTGTAACGTTCTGCTGTCTCTGCATATTTTGCCTGGTATGCATTTGATCCCGGGTACAGCACGGTAATACCAATTCGGGTTTCAGACAGAGGCTTTTTTAACTCCCCGCCTAACCAATCGGGTGCATTGGCCGCTTGCACTGAGACGGCTAACGCGCTTGCACATACCAGCCCCAGAAGTGATCTTGTTACCATATTCTTGTTTTTATACTTCATGTGTAATCTCCAGTATTTTACTCAGAAAATGTCCCGGGCGGGACCATACGTTTGAGCCTTTTAATTATCATCACATCAGCTAGCGAAGCTGCAACGACCAAGATGTCCATATTGGTGCTTTTGGTGAATTCGAAGTTTGGTGCAACAGATATAGATTGCCAGACTTCGTGTTCTCCTGGAATTTAACGGTCGATAAACACTTACTTTAGCCGCGGCTTCAAAACGAGATAATTCTTAAAAAAGTCCAAAATGGTGCTATTGGTCATATGCTTTGATTGGTAAACCGACCTAGTATGGAAAAACTATAAATACAACAATAAAGTTAAACGAGAGTATAAATATGACGATGGCTCAGAATGCCCAGAAGCTTGTGCAAAAACACGGGCTGATTGTAGCTTTTATCCTGTTTCTTGTGGTTGTTTCACTATCTTCGCCGGAATTTCTAACATTCGGGAATATACTGGATGTTATTCGACAGGTATCAATTACCGGAATGATAGCAATCGGTGTGACCTTTGTTGTCATTACAGGGCGTCTAGACCTGTCAGTCGGGTCTATGTTAACGCTACTGACAGTGTTGGTAGTTGATCAGCATAATCAGATTGGACCAGGATTTGCGATCTTACTCACCTTAATTGCCAGCGTAGTTATTGGTGCTGTTAATGGTTACTTTGTTGGTTTTTTGAAGCTAAACGCTTTGATAGTGACCTTGGCGATGCTTTCACTTCTACAGGGTGTCACTCTACTCTACTCTGGCGGTTCAAATGTAAATGTCACCAACCCACAAGAAACCTGGTTCCGCGTTTTTGGGCGTGGTGAGATTCTTGGTGTTCCCATGCCAGTCTGGATTTTCCTGATAACGGCTGCTATCGGCAGTCTCTTTCTACTAAAGACTACCTTTGGCCGTTGGATCTATTCTGTTGGTGGCAATGAGACCGCTAGTCTTTTTTCCGGGGTGCAGACCAAGTGGGTGGTGCTATCTGCTTATGTCATATCCGGCCTGGCTACCGGTTTTGCAGCCGTCATTATGGGGAGTCGTGTCATGGGGGCTCAAAATACTATTGGGCAAGGTTATGAACTAACAGTTCTGGCGGGAATTATTCTGGGAGGTACTTCAATGTTGGGTGGCTCGGGAACTATTTGGAGGACTGTACTCGGTATTACTATGCTAGGATTTGTTCAAAATGGATTGTTGCTATTAGGTTTCCCATATTACGTGCAATGGTTGGTCACATGGGCGGTTATCATTCTGGCGGTGTGGATTGACCTGGCAGCCAAGAGAGGGAGAATATTCGCATGAACAAGCCAACTACAGTAGCTGATAGTGCTAGCAAGCGGAACACCGATAGCAGTACAAGCAAGGTTGTAAAAAAACTGACTAAAGTTGTCAGTGAGCAACATATTTGGATTTTCCTTATCTTGTGCATGGTCGTCTTTAGTTTCGCTTCACCCTATTTCCTAACATTGAATAATCTCGGTAATGTGCTGACACAGGGTTCGTTTATTGGCTTGTTAGCTGTTGGCATGACATTGGTAATGATTAATGGCGAAATAGATCTGTCTGTTGGTGCGGTGTTGGCGTTGGCCAGCGCATTGGCAATTGGATTGCAACCCAGTATTGGTGTGTGGCCGGCTATACTTGTTGCGCTTCTAGCAGGCACTTTCTTTGGCTTTATCAATGGTGCCATTGTGGCAATGTCAGGGATGCATTCTTTTGTCGTTACGCTTGGTGCTCTAATCGGTATTCGGGGTGTCGTGTTTGTTTATACTGGGGAGCAAGCACTAATGGTTGAAGACTTCTCATACACTGAATATGTTGAAATATATTTGGGGCCGCTTTCCCTTACTGCAATGATTTTTATTGGTTTCGCACTACTATTTCAGTGGGTTCTTTCAAACACACGACATGGTCGAGAGGCCTATGCTATTGGTGACAACATCAAGTCAGCGCACGAAGCCGGTATTCGGATTAAACGTCATAAAATCATAAATTTTGCTCTATGCAGCTTTCTGGCCGCGGTAGCCGGCGTTTTGCTGTCAATGCGTCTAGGTACGGCTGAGCCAAATGCGGGTCGAATATGGGAGCTTTGGACTATTATCGCGATCGTTCTCGGTGGCACGCGTTTAACGGGTGGTTACGGCAGTATGTGGAAGACGTTGGGAGGTGTAATTACGTTGGCCGTGTTGTTGAATGGTTTGCGTTTGTTGAATACACCAAACTATATTGAACTTATGGTGATGGGCGTAGTACTGATTTTGGCTTTGATCCTTGATAAAACACTCGCCTCAAGACAGGCAAGGTAGGGCAGTGATATGAGTAATATTGTTTTGACAGCAGATAAAATTACCAAGGTATTCCCTGGTGTTATTGCTCTTGATAAAGTTAGTTTCGATATCAAAGCGGGCGAAGTTCACGCATTGATGGGTGAAAATGGCGCTGGAAAATCAACCTTAATGAAAGTGCTTTCCGGCATCTATCAGCCTGATGGCGGTGCCATTCATCACCTTGGGAAACTGGTTGTTGTTTCCTCTCCGAAGGAAGCGCGAGCATTAGGTATCCTGCTTGTCCATCAGGAATTGTCATTATCGCCAGAATTATCTGTGGCGGAGAATATATATCTGGGTGAGTGGCCGACAAATCGATTCGGTATTTTAAAAAAACGATTGATGAACAACCTGGCACAAAAAGCGCTGGATTCGCTAGGCTCGGATATTGACCCGCAAATACGTTGTGGATCTCTTTCCATTGCTAAACAGCAGATGGTAGAAATTGCCAGAACACTGGCTTTTAACGCAAACGTTGTTATTTTTGACGAACCCACAGGAACGCTCACAAATACTGAGAAAGTCCAGCTTTTTGACGTCATTCGTTCGCTGAAAAAAAGTGGTGTGGCAATTGTTTACATCAGCCATAAAATGGATGAGATTTTCGAGATAACAGACCGAATTACTGTGCTAAGGGATGGCGAGGTTCAAGGCACGGTCAGTACGGCTGAGTCCTCGGTTGCGGATATTACCAAACGGATGATTGGGCGTGATCTGGATCAATATTTTCACCGAGCTAAATCTGAGATAGGTCATGTCATCCTGGAACTTCACAATTTGAGCAAAGATGGATTGTTTCGAAATGTTAGTTTCTCCGTCCGGAAGGGAGAGGTGGTCGGTCTTTATGGCTTAATTGGTGCTGGCCGCTCAGAAGTCGCTGAAACGATTTTTGGAGTTCGACAGCGTGATAGCGGCGAGGTCATCTTTGATGGTAATGACGTTAACTATTCCTCACCTAGAGAGGCGATACAAGGTGGTATGACATTGGTACCCGAAGATCGCAAGGGACAGGGCCTTATTTTGGGTATGGGAGGCCGCCATAATATGACATTGCCTCATTTGGATATGTTTTCAAAGATGGGTGTAACCAATGTTAGTGATGAACTTACTGTCTTTGAAGACTACAAAGCCAGGCTTGATATCAAAATTACCGGTCCTGAACAATTGTTATCTGATCTTTCGGGTGGTAATCAACAGAAAATTGTATTGGCGAAGTGGCTCTGTGCCGGACCCAAGCTTATTATTCTGGATGAACCAACACGGGGTATTGATGTAGGTTCAAAATCATCTATTCATGAACATATTGCACAACTGGCTGAGCAGGGATTGGCGGTCATTGTGATCTCCTCGGAAATGCCGGAGGTCATAGGTGTTAGTCATCGTATTTTGGCAATGGCAAATGGGGAGTTAGTGGGTGAATTCAGCGGCAAGGAAATGACAGAAGAAAATCTGATTACCGCGGTTTCTGTTTTGCCTAGAGCCTCATAGTTGTTTACTGGAAAGACCTTAAAAGGAAGCGTATGCATGCAAACAAGTAAAAAAATCTTACGGGTTGGCATGGTAGGCTCTGGGTTTATGGGCAAGTGTCATGCAAATGCATTTCGTGCCTATGCAGGGCTGTTTGACTCCCAAGTAGATATTGAACTCTATAAAATTGCCGATATTAGCGATTCGGTTGCAGAAAGGAGCGCCGAATTACTCGGGTTTTTAAAATCAACCGGAGACTGGAAAACGTTAGTTGATGATCCGCTGGTCGATATTGTTTCTATAACAGCGCCAAATGCATTGCATGAAGTTATTGCTCTACGGGCAATAGCGAACAACAAGGTCGTGTATTGTGAAAAGCCGTTGTCGACAACATGCAGCTCCGCAAAAGTAATGACTCTGGCCGCAGAAGACAGAGGAATAGCTACCATGGTTGGCTTCAACTTCTTGCGAAATCCGTTAGTAAAAGTCTGTCGCGATATTATTAGTAGTGGTGAGCTTGGTGAAGTTATAAGTTTTAAAGGGCGGCACGCCGAAAACTATATGGCTAATAAGAATGTTTCTCATTCTTTTCGGACGGATGTGTCTGGTGGGGGGGCTCTGGCAGATATTGGGAGTCATATCGTATCAATGTCTCGTTTCTTGCTGGGTGATATCAGTGAGGTGGTAGGTCGAAGCCGGACAGTTATAAAGTCACGTCCTGTAGAGAGTGGGTCGAGTGAAGTGATGCCCGTAAACGTTGACGATTTGGGCCATGCAGTATTGCAGTTTTCCAATGGTGCTATTGGTAGTATTGAAGCAAACTGGATGGCGACGGGCCGTACCATGGACTTGTCTTTTGAGGTTACTGGTACTAAAGGCGCTGTCGCGTTTTCCCAGGAGAGGATGAATGAATTGCTTATTTGGGAGGCTGGAAGATCTGCGGGCTACAGTGGCTTTAAAAAGATTGAAACGGGACCGGAGCATTCGCCTTACGCGAGTTTTTGCCCGGCGCCAGGACACCACTTGGGTTTTAATGACTTGAAAATAATCGAAGTATCACAACTTGTTGATTCAATTCTCACCGGGAAAGCAAACTTTACAGACTTCCGTGAAGGGTATGTGGTTCAGTCTACAATTGATGCTATCTTACAATCTTCCGAAAGTCGTCAATGGACAGCGATTTCAGTGGATTAATTTTTATCACAATTGGACAGGTTAAAATTCAGTCATTCTGTTTTCTATTGGCACTCAGTAATCTTTATAATAGTGATTCTCTATTAGTCTTAAGAGACTAGTAACGACCTCTGCTACGCATCAGCTTGTCGACACGGGATTGAGACTCGTTTAGGGCCGAACTGATCGTTGATTCACCACGAATTAGTGAATGGATTTCCTCGCCTAGTATATGAACGATGTCATTAAACTCAGCTATTGGTGGTCTTGGCCATAATTGTAGTTCACCCCTTTTTTCCATCACATCAACTTGCTTGATAATTTTACTTAGTGCCTTTACTTCCGGGTCCGAGCTTGTCGAAAATCTGGGGCTACTAAGGTTGCCGTTTTGAACATACCATTTCATTAGTTCCGGTCGTGCAAGATATTCCATCATTTTCCAAGCATTTTGTACCCGATCTTCATTCAGGTTTGAAGGGATAGCCAATGAAAAGCCACCGATGGGTGAGACCTTCTTATGGCCATTACCACTTGGATGAGATACGAAGTCGACATTCCCGTGTGCAGCGCATTCCGGGTTTAGTTCGAAAACTGAGGCTCGAATTGACCAGCCATAGGTCATTGCGGCTTTGCCTTCTGAAAAGAGTTTTATACGTTTATCCCAATTACAGGAGACGCTAACTGGATGAGCGTAGGCAAGCAAGGCTAGCATGAATTCTGCTGCCATATGGCCCGCCTCACTGTCTATGCATGGCCGAAAATGTTCACCTTTAAGATGACTTAAATCAAAATCACTCTCTATTTTTGGCAGGTTAATGATAGGTTGACCAAAATCTGCAAGTGTTTGAATAAAAGTATGGGCAATAGGTGTTCCAGGTCCATAATTCATGACAATGCCATTTAAATCGGGCTTTGACTTATGAAGTTTCATTGCTGATTGTAAAATATCATCTGTTGAATCTGGTGCAGCCAGTCCGGCTTCTTTAAAAAGGTCAGTCCGATAGAAAAGAAGTTCCGCCGTGGGTTGAATTGGAAGAGCATAGTGATCATCGTTATAGCTTGATGCTTTCCATGCAGTGTGATGAAAGTCAGAGAATGGATATTTTTCACGTTCAATAATTTCAGTCAACGGCATGACTATTTTCTGGTCTGCAAATTCACCAAGCCAAGGTAGGTCGATCGCCACAATGTCGTATTTGGATGTTGCTGCTTTGGCGTTGAGCGTGATTTCGTCATGCAGTTCATCAAGTGGAAGATTGATTATTTCCAGTCGGCCCCCGCTAAAAGTATCTAGATTTTTAGAAAAATCACTAAGTGTTGTAAAGGTTGGGTCTGAGGGCGTCAAAATTCTTAAGACATGTTCATAGCCAATCCCATTTTTCATTACGCTCGGGAAAGACAGAATCCTCGAAGCCATGTACGAGCCTCCAAAGTAGAAGTCGCCATCGCTATTTCCATCCGATGTGAATCCGAAGGTTTTACCAATGTGTGCTTTTAGTTGTTTAGCATAAGACTCGAAGTTCTTTATAAGCTTCTTGGTTGGATGTAATGAAAATGATTTCCCTGTCTTTGATTTGACACGCTTGAGTAATAGGTCTTCTTCAATTAATTCATTCACCCGGCGCATCGCCGTCCCGTATGGAACGTCGGCCGCCATGGCCATTGAGGCGCTGGTAATAAGTTTGCCTTCGTAGTGTCTGCGTACAGCAAACGAAATAAGGTTCCACCTGGGATCTACCGCAGAAAGCCCGGCGGACTTTTCTGTCATTCCTCTTGTGGTATCTACAAAGTCTAAAATTCGTAGAAGCTCTTCTCTCGTCATGGTGGAACTCTACCCTGTAAGTTGCTCCCAACGGTCTTATTTTTATATTTAGAAGAGCAATTATTAGAGGCTAAGTGGCACAGTCTGTCAATAGTGTGACTGCTATTAGCAGCAGTCATTATCAGTCTGATGTACCGCTTAGCCAAGTGTCCACGCTAATAGTCTTTGATAGTGCCTCACTCACCGGCGCTCTCTTTGTAGGCATCCTGATCCATGGTTTTTAAACTGTAGATATCTATAATCTGCTGAAGGGACACCAGGTTACCGGAGGCTGGCAAGGTGTCCTGTAACGGATCTATCAGCCCTATGGCTGTGTGGAACGGAGTCTGAGGCTATTCTAGCCAGCCCCGGTGAATTGACTGATCCTGTGCATAAATGACTTTTTATAAGCTTCCAAAATAACAAGTTTTCTCATATTAGCCAGAGCTGCGCTGGAATCGTTCCTAGTATACCGACAATGTGTGTGCTCCAAAGTACTACAATTGACCAGGAACGTTTATGATCGATCCCGGCAAATCCCAGTCGCGGGTCAAACCATTGAATTCCACAGAAAGGAGCTAAAGTATGCAGCAGATTCAGAAGTACCCCGCAATCTGGCGAGTACTGCATTGGCTAATGGCGCTGATGGTGTTTATTCTGATACCTGTCGGGCTCTGGATGGCATCACGCGCGGAAGCCAACATCTGGGGGGCGCTGACGAATACTCTGTACAGTTGGCATAAAGCAATTGGCTTCAGCGTGCTTTTGCTGATGATCGTGCGGATCGTTATCAAAGCCCGGCTCAACAGCCCGCCTTACCCGGACGCGTTGCCCCGCAAACTGCAGCTGGCCGCTAACAGTTTGCATCACTTGCTTTATGTAATGCTGGTGCTGACACCCTTGTTTGGCTGGGCCGGTGTGACGGCGTTTCCTGCTCTGGTCACGGTGGGTGGGTACGACCTGCCTGCTATGCCTTTTATTCCTGAGGGGAGGGAACTGGCTGCACGCTTGTTTGACATACACGGAGCGCTTGCCATCACACTGGGCGTGCTTATAGCTGGCCATGTTGCGGCAGCTATCCGTCATATACTCCGGAAAGACGGCCTATTCCGTCGGATGGTGTAGGGGGCAACGGATAACTCTGCCTTGCCATGATCGTCGCTGAGCAGGTTTCCAGAAAGACCTGACGCCGTTTCATAATATCAGGCGGCGCTGTCTCTTCCGTTATGCCCAGCAGGCCTTGCCGGGCCAACCACAAACCGACTGCTTTGCTGCCACTCAGGGCCGACAGTGGAATGGCCATTGCCAGCCCGACAGCAGTCGGCAACATCCAGTACAAAAGAGAGGAAGAGAACCAAAACAGGAGCGCCATAACCAGCAGCCCCAATGTTGTTTGTATGCCGTGCCTTGCCAGCAACGGCCGCCATTGCACGCGACTGCCCTGGCGCTTCTGGGCCGACCAACCCGAGTCCTGGCCCCAGGCGATTTCCCACAGATGCCTGCTATGAATCAACATGAAGAGGGGGGCATGCAGGATAGAGAACATCAATTCCAACATTGCACTGAGAAGAAACCTCAACCGCCCTGTTCCCCCACGCCGATGGTGGCTAAGCATACCGCCAGCCAGCCCGAGTATTTTAGGCAGTAGCAGCAAAGTCATGGTGAAGATAAACAGCCCGATCATGCGCTTGGAGTCGAAAATAGGCAGGGCTTCAGGGGCCGACATCCGCATTTGCTGCAGTTCAAATTGGGTACTCAACACCAGACCAATGGTCACCATTGCCAACCACAGCAGCGAGGTCAGGTAGTTCATGACACCCATCAGCATATGGACCCGGCTTGGCCAACGCAGACCACGAGCAGGCAAAACCGCCAGGTGCTGGATATTGCCCTGTGCCCAACGCCGATCACGAATAGCGGCATCCAAAAGGGTAGGTGGGCACTCTTCCCAGGACCCTGACAGATCTGGCAGCATTCTGACTGACCAGCCCGCTCGTCGAATTAAGGCGGCCTCAACAAAGTCATGGGAGCGTATTTCTCCGCTGAAAGGACGGGGTCCCGTCAGCGACGGCAGCCCGGCGGATTCAGCAAAAGCACGGATGCGGATAATAGCGTTGTGTCCCCAGTAGTTGCCATCCTGGCCCTGCCAGGCACTCAGACCCCGCGCGAAAACCGGGCCATAGATAGCACCCGCAAACTGCTGAAGCCGGGCAAAAAGTGTCACGCCGCCGTACAGGCGTGGCAGAGTCTGTAGAATGCCGGTCGACGGATCGGCATCCATCTCCCGGACCAGCGTGGCCAGTGTTTCACCGTCGATCATGCTGTCCGCATCGAGCACCACCATATACTGATAGCCACGACCCCAGCGGTTAATAAAGTCGCGAATATTGCCAGCCTTGCGATCTGTATTCTGCTCGCGGCGACGGTACCAAACAGGCATCGTCCCGGATACATGTTCTCGCAGGTACTGCACAGCAGCCATTTCCGTGGACAAAACGTCAGGCGTGTTGGTATCCGACAGAATAAAAATCTCAAAATTCTGTTGCAGACTCAGGCTGGCCAGGTCTTCCCCCATGGCGGCCAGGGCCGCACAGGCGCTGGCTGCATCTTCATTGTAGATGGGCATGAGCAGCACAGTTTTGCCTTGCAGCTCTGCGTCCGGCGCGGCCTGTCGCCGCCCCCGGCCCGAGAAGAGGCCCGCCACTGCCGATGTGGCCGACAGAGATATCCAGCCGAAGGTGATGGTGAAGAGACTCAGTAGCAACCACAGCAGAACGGTAAGCCAGGGGGCAACTGGAGACGAAGCATTCGTTGCCTCGTTGAGCGGTAAAATAAGGTACATCTGCTGACTGGCCACGACCGTCAATGTCAGGCTGCCACCAAATGTAAGCAAGCGCGCCAGCCAGGAGTATGGGTCCCGGCTGGCCAGGCGCATCTTCGGGTACCGCGACAGCACCTGGGTGGGCATGGCCAATGGCGATGCAGGTGGCGTTGGGGATGATTGCGTTGCTGTCATTGAGTCCACCGGTAAAGCCATGTCTCACCCCATTGACGGCCGTCGACTTCAAGCGTCACCCGCAATTCTGCCAGACTGGCCTGGCCAGGGTCGAATTTCACATAGGCCCGGTATTGACCGGTGGCTGCCACCAGGGTGCCGCGCACATCGGTGATCTCACCAGCTGTCGAGGTGGCGCTGATACGTACAGCATCCGGATTGGATGTCACGTTTGAAATCTGCCCGCCGTCACTGTAATCGATGACAAAAACCCGCTCGTCGCTGCCGATCGCTGCGCCGGCCGCCGTGTTGATCACCCGCCCCTGTTCCAGTGCAAACGGTGAGCCGGCGCCCCAGTGCATACGGTACCGGAAACGGTATTCCTTGCCAGCCTCCAGTCCGTCAGCTGGCTGCCAATAGGCCACAATATTGTCCTGGTATTCAACATCGGTAGGGATTTCCAGTAGCTCAATATGACCATCCCCCCAGTTGTCCAGTGGTTCTATCCAGAGCGAAGGTCGCTTGTCGTAACGAGCTTCATTGTCATTGAAGTTAACAAAACCCTGGCGGCGCTGTAACAGCCCAAAACCAGTGGGCATTTCGCTTGCCTCAAAAGATGAAACCTGTACCTGCGCCGGATTGGCCAGTGGTCGCCAGATCTGCTCGCCATTGGCCTGGAGGATCTGCAAACCATCGGAATCATGAACGGCACTGCGGAAGTCATCGAAAACGGCCCGGTTGGTTGCATCGAAAAAAAACATCGACGTTAGTGGTGCAATACCTACACGCGCAGTATCTATTCGTGGATAAAGGCTAACATCCACTTCCATTCGGGTTTGCTCACCGGGCGAGGCCGTGAACTGGTAGGCACCGGTCACTGATGGGCTGTCCAATAATGCATGGATGATGATCTCGTCCGCTTCGGAATCAGGACGTTCGATCCAGAAATCGGAGAAGCGGGGAAACTCTTCATCCCCGGTACCGACGGTGTTGACGGCCAGTCCCCGTGCCGAGAGCCCGTAGAATTGGTCTTTACCCACAGCGCGGAAATAACTTGCACCCAGAAAAACCAGAAATTCTTCATCACGTTCTGGCGTGTTAATGGGGTAATGAACCCTGAAACCGGCATAGCCATCTGCGTCGACCCGGTCGATATCAACCGGACTGTCGTAATAGTTAAACAAATCTGTCGAGAACCCCAGGCGACGGGCCATTTCGTCCCCGACCAGATGTATACCGACCGGTGTTGTGTGCAGGAACCCGGGGTGAAACAGTTGAAGCCGGAAAGGCTGGGCTGCATCACCCCATATCGCGGCGTCCGGATCAAAAACGATGCGCCGATAGTCATCATAACTCAGTAGCCGCAGCGAATTGTCCTGCGCCATCGGTTCCGGCGCGTAGGGCTGAGTTGAACGTTCACGGGCATGCTCCTGAAGCCAGCGGTGACTGAACGGAAGTGTGTCAGACCCGAAACCCGGCTGTGCAATAAGCTGCTGGCTTAACGGCAGGCATGCCACCACCAGTGCGGTCACAAGCCAGCGATCGGGCCAGGATTTTCTATGACGCATGTTTTCCTTCCTGTCCGTCAATCGCGGATCGGGAGCAGTTATTATTGGTTACTCAAAGTTACGCGCCAACGGCACCCATGGATCAGGATTGTCGCCCGCTACTGGTCCCAGCGCGGACAAGGACCGTATACTGGGAGAATACGTTATTAAGGCAGAGCATTTTGTTGGAGATCAGTTATCTTCCCATTATCCGTTCCGTTTATGCCAGTCACTCCTGAGCCGCCACACGAGTTGCCACTTGGCAAGGTGCCACCTGAGCTGCGTACCGAGCTGCTGCGGGTCGCGGTGCTGGGCAGCAGCGTCCTGCTAGCCGCCGCCGTGTTTTTTTCGCTTCTGCTGGGACCGATAATAGCGTTGAGTTGGTTGCTGGCTGGTCTGGCCTGCTGGGGCTTCGTGCTTTGGCAGTGTCACAAACGGCTTCACCTGAACCGCAGCACGGTCGACGACAGGTACTACACCACGCTGGGTCACGGTAATCGCATCACGCTGCTGCGCGGCTTGTTCATTGCGGCTACGGCGGGTTTTCTGACCAATATCCATGCCGAGGTTCAGCCCTGGCTGTTTTACATTCCTGCAGCGCTTTACATGATGGCGGCTCTGGGGGACGGGCTTGACGGCTACATGGCACGGCGCCAGCAACAAACAACCTGGCTAGGCGTAGAACTCGACAACGCGCTGGACGCCTTCGGCCTGTTGATTGCCCCCTTGCTTGCAGTCCTTTATGGCAAGCTTCACGTCAGTTATCTGCTGGTTAGTATTGCCTATTACCTGTTTAAGTGGGGTATACACTGGCGCCAGTCGCACGGCCAGCCAGTCTATCCGCTACCGCCCAGCCTACTGCGTCGTTACCTGGCGGGCCTGCAAATGGCTCTGGTGGCCATTGCGCTGTGGCCGCCCTTGCCAGCCGGTATGACCAGCGTTGTAGGTATTGCCCTGATGATCCCGTTGCTGCTCGGTTTCTGTCGCGACTGGCTGCATGTCAGTGGCCGACTCGGTGCGGGCCGGGAGTCTAGCCCGTGACCCGCTGGAACTGGCTGACCCTGTTGTTGTGGGTGCTGGCGCTGGCGCTGGCTGGCTGGACACTCACGCAATTGCCCCTGAACGACATTGTCGCCCAACTGGGGCTACTTTCATGGCCCGACTGGCTGCTGTGGACTCTGGTCAATGTCGTCATTCTGTATCTGGCCGTTAAACGCTGGCAATTGCTGGGGCAGGCATTGCAGGCGCCGCTATCACTGGCCCGGCTGTTCCGTATGCGCCAGGCGGGCAGTGCCGTGAGTTTTCTGACCCCTGGGCCGCATTTCGGCGGCGAACCCCTGCAACTTTACTGGCTCTACCGATATTTCGGTGTGCCACTGCACCGCGCTGTGGCCATGTTGGGACTGGACCGCTTTATGGAAATGGGCACTAATATCGCCGTGTTGTTGGCTGGGGTGTTGATACTTCTGGGCACTGCCATATTGCCAATCCATGAATGGCTTCAGGTGTCCGCCATACTGGCCGGCATCCTTTGTGTGATGCTGTTCCTGGCCGCGCTGGTGCTGCGTAACCCTGATTTTCTGGCAAGACGCTTCCGCACTCTGGCACAAAGCTGGCGAGATAGCGGAGCGGAAGATCGGAGCGACACTGACCAGGATGGATGGATGGCACTTGTGGACGTGTTGCGGGGTGCCCTTGCATCGCATCAGCCGCGCCTTTGGCTAGCGCTGCTGCTGTCGTTGGGCGGATGGAGCGCATTATTGGTAGAGTTGGCGCTGCTGATGGCCTTTCTCGGACTGTCACCTTCACCGTCTGCCATCATATTGATCATGGTGGGCATGAGATTGGCCATGCTGCTGCCCGTGCCAGGCGGCATAGGCACTGTCGAGGCGTCATTACTGTGGTCTTTCCTGCACCTCGGGCTTCCCGTCAGCGTCGCCATCGGACTGATCGCACTGATACGCCTGCGCGATGCACTGGTGTTGCTGATCGGCCTGGGTTGCCTTTGGAGCTTTCACCGCCCCAGAGTCCACAAAGAGCCTGCCTCAGCCAAATGATTGGCGAAACGCCGCCCAGCAGCTCTCGTTTTCCCACAGTTTCACGGTCAGGGCACCGTGGCCAGGTGGGGTGATGCCAGCCAGCAGTCTTTCGTTCAGGATTCGGCTGAAATGCTCCAGGCTCGGATTCAGGCCAGCGAACTCCGGTTTGTCGTTCAACATACTGTCACGGAAATAATCCACCTGGTCTTTCAGCGCCGCTTCGATCTCGACGATGTCCACCAGATAGCCGTGTTCGTTGAGCGTGTCACTCTCAATTCGGACCTCCAGAACATAATGGTGGGCATGGGGGCTGTTTTCGTCGCCCCAGTCTCCTCCGATGAGGTAATGGTTGGCGATAAAATCCCGGGTGACGGCAACGGTATACATAGGCTTCCTGTCAGTTTGATGAATGGTTTGGTGAATAGTCCAGTTAATGATCCGAATAATGAAACAGTGGCTGCACGATATCAGACTGTTCTTCATGCAGTTGCTGATAGAGTGTTCCGGCCTGCTGCAGTGGCAAGGTGTGCGTAATGAGTTGCGTCGGGTCGATACGGCGGATCATATCCCAGGCGAGATCGAAACGGCGTTGCTTGTCCCAGCGCCCACCCAGCGCGGGTGCAATAGTGCTGACCTGGCTGGTGATCAGTTGCAGACGGTTACGATGCGCTTTGCCGCCCAGATCCACTGACACGGGCTTGTTCCCATACCAGCTGCCGATCACGATGCGACTCGCATAGCCGCTCAGACTGATGGCCAGGTTGAGCGCCTCCGGGTGACCACTGACCTCGAATATCAGGTCGGCGTCAGCCAATGCAGGCTTCTGGTCAGAATAACGTTCAGCGCTGTTGGTTGCCTCAGTTGGGCTGCATACTGACTGCACGCCCAGCTGGCGAGCCAGGTTCTGGCGGTGGGATTGCCCTTCCACCGCCATCAGTGAAGCCAGAGGATGCTGCGCCAGTAAGGCTGATAACAGCAAACCGACCACACCCTGTCCCAGTACCACGACCCTCTCGCCGATCATTGGCTGTCCGTCCTGTACCAGGTTGACGGCCGTTTCCATATTGGGCAAGAACACAGCGGCTTGCGCCGAAACATCATCCGGCACTGAAATCAGTTGCTCCGGGCGGGCGAGAAAATGGCTGGCGTGAGGTTGAAAGGAAAATACCCGACGTCCTTCCCAGGCCGGATCGACTTCAGCGCCGATCTGCTGCACTTCGCCAACACAGGCATACCCATATTGCAGAGGGTACTGGGACGATTGCTGCAGGGACTGAAGGGTACTGTCCAGCGCCATTTCCCGGGGCAGTTGCCCCCTGTAAAGCAACAATTCAGTACCGGCACTCACTGCGGAACACACAGTTCGCACCCGGATTTCACCCGGTCCCGGCGCTGTCAGGGCTGCGCTGCGCACCTCGACCTGAAAGGGGGCTGTGAACCAGAGTTGCAAGGCTGTTTCCGTAACAGGGATTTCTGTCATTATTCAGGTCCAGACCCGGTTTCGTTGCTGTATTGAAGTCGGCCCCATACGATCAGTTCGTCTCCCAACTGCCGGCTGTGCACTGACTCGATGTGCGGCAAGGACACTGCGTTCGGATCACTTAGTCGGCCAATGGCGTTATAGCCACCAACTAACAGGGGCGCTACCGTCAGCACGATGGCATCGGCCAGCCCGGCCCTCAGGAAAGCAGTGATTACGGAGGCGCCTCCCTCGACCATCAGGTTATGAATACCTCGTTGGTGAAGAACTTCCAGTGCCGCATGCAGATTGACATGACCGGCGCCGTCGTCAGGCAGAACAATCAGCTCGCAATCATCGCGATCCGTGGCGGCTTGCTGAGTGGTTAGCACCCAGCAGCACTGCTCGCCGCTCTGACACAAACGGCTCGAAGGTGGCATGCGCAACTGACTGTCCAAGACGATGGGTTGTGGATCTCTGCCGCGCCATTTGCGCACAGTCAGACGGGGATTGTCTGCCAGGACTGTGCCGATACCGACCAAGATGCCATCGTGCAGGCTGCGCAGCTGGTGGGTCATCTGCATACCCACATCACTGCTCAATGCCATGGTCTCGCCGGGGGCCGTGGTGATGCTGCCATCCCAGCTTTGGGCATAACTGAGGGTCACGTGGGCACGTTTGTGTCCGGTATTTGCCGAGGCGTCGTGGAAGTCCTGCTGTTCACAGACCAGCCATTGCTCGATGTCCTGGTTGAGATTCATAGGCTTAATGATTGCTAACGGGCTTGAGCGGCAGAAAATGATCCATACGCTGGGCCTTGGTCAGGAGGTAACCGGAATTGTCGGTAGTGGCCGCCACTTCAAGTGATACCCGTTCCGACACAGTGATGCCAGCTGCCTCCAGCGCACTGATCTTAGCCGGATTATTAGTGACAAGCCGCACCGAGGCGACCCCCAAATCCTCTAGCATGAGTGCGGCCAGCGTATAGTCCCGTTCGTCCGCTTCGTGCCCCAACATCAAATTGGCATCTACTGTATCGAAGCCCTGATCCTGCAGGTTATACGCTCGAAGTTTATCCAGCAGTCCGATGCCTCGCCCTTCCTGGCGCATGTAAAGCACAACACCGACTCCGGCTTTCGCCACCATGGCCATGGAACGGTCAAGCTGCTCACCACAATCGCAGCGTCGTGAGCCCATTACATCTCCGGTGAAACACTCGGAATGGACGCGAACCAGCACGGATCCGGCACTGGACGGATCGCCCATAAAAAAAGCCAGGTGTTCTTTGCTGTCGATCGTGTTGGTATAGAAGCACAATTGGAAATCGCCGTATTCCGTAGGAATTCGGGTGCAGGTCATTCG
>Ga0307952_1000448_pt1 | contig 23981 bp, 17 predicted proteins | sample OrgLakmetagen376_FD_201821 | JGI IMG/M metagenome (GOLD analysis project Ga0307952, IMG submission 201821) | Saline water microbial communities from Organic Lake, Antarctica - #376 | ecosystem: Environmental > Aquatic > Non-marine Saline and Alkaline > Saline | place: Antarctica: Organic Lake...
TGGATCATGGCCGTCGTGTACTCAGTAGCGCCGACGGCGAGCCGGGCACACCCCAAATCCTCGACGACTGCCTGGACATCAGCCTGCCAGGGCTAGACCCACAAAAAGTCGCTGACCTAAAGCTGGACGGCAATAAAGACGAAGAATTGTACCGTGAACTCCTGCTGGCCCAATGCCACGCCTTACACGAAGCCATGCCGTTTCTGTTCGAAACCGTAGACGATGCCACCGAACTTCTGCTGCCAGACAACCTCACCAAAACCGATTCCCTGATTCGAGATCTGGTTAGCGCCATCCCAGAAGACGACTGGCAGGATGTTGAAATCATCGGCTGGCTTTACCAGTTCTACATCTCCGAGAAGAAAGACCAGGTCATCGGCAAGGTCGTCAAAAGCGAAGACATACCAGCGGCCACTCAGTTGTTCACACCCAATTGGATTGTGCAGTACCTGGTACAGAACTCCGTGGGCCGCCAGTGGTTGCAAACCTACCCAGACAGCCCCCTCAGAAACCAGATGCCGTACTTCATTGAACCCGGCGAACAGCCACCTGAAGTACAAGCGCAGTTGGCCGAAACTGTTCCTGGGAGCATTGATCCAGAAAGCATCAAGGTACTCGACCCTGCCTGTGGCTCCGGCCATATTCTTGTCGAGGCCTACAAGGTACTTAAAGCCATCTATGAAGAGCGAGGGTTCCGCCGCCGGGACATCCCGCAGCAAATTCTTAAGCACAACCTTTTTGGTCTGGATATCGACGACCGAGCCGGACAGTTGGCAGGCTTTTCCCTAATGATGCTGGCCCGGGAAGACGACCGCAGGTTGTTTGGCCGCGTAGCGGATGGGGAAGTCACTCTTAATATTCTCTCCCTCAAAGAAACCGGCCACCTGAACCTGCCTCAACTCTGGCAGGACCTGAACCTGAGCGGCGACTGGCAGCAGGGTAGTTCCCAGAGCCTGTTTGAAAGTGAGCAGACTGACCTGAGTACGGCCAGTGCCGATGAGCGCTATCAGTTACTGGAGCGCACATTAGAACGATTCACGGAAGCCAAAACATTTGGCTCTTTGATTGAAGTTCCGGAAGAAGAGGCTGACCCTCTCAAAACATTGCAGGACGAACTAGAACACTTGGCACTGAGCGGCGACTCCATGCAGAAGTCGGCTGCCGCAACGCTGTTGCCTTATATTCGCCAGACTTGGATGTTGAGTCAGCGATACGATGCGGTTATTGCTAACCCGCCGTATATGGGTAGCAAAGGCATGAATGCCCAACTGAAGAGTTTTGCGAAAAATTACTACCCCAACAGTAAGTCTGACCTGTTCGCGATCTTCATGGAACGAGCGTTCGGCTTGCTGAGGCCGACAGGCTATAACGCCCAGATCAACATGCAGTCCTGGATGTTCCTTTCCAGCTACGAAAAGCTCAGAGAATGGCTGCTTGAAAATACCACGACTATTACGATGGCCCACCTTGGCACCCGAGCGTTCGACAGCATCGGCGGGGAGGTGGTATCGACTACCGCATTCGTGATCGAAAAGATCGCAAAGCCCAAGTATCAAGGAGCTTATATCCGCCTTGTGGATGGGAAATCAGAGGCTGAAAAACGTCGAATGTTGTTGGAGGCCGTGCAATGAATATTACACCCTATAATCTTGGTTTAATCGGCGACGTTGCGTTTGGCGGAAAAGGTTTGTCCAAAGGGGGAGAGCAATGAGCCAGCAAGGAACGAAGGATAAGGCGAAGCATTTTTATCGTGCCTCTGCGGCGGATTTTATGAAGATACCGGGGAGCCCAGTGGCGTATTGGATCAGCACAACTATTCTTTCGTTATTTGATAAACCACCTATTGGTGATCTTTTCTTTTCCGAAGGCCCATGTAAAACAGGAAATGATGACGTTTTCTTGCGATTTCATTGGGAGGTTCAACAAGAAGAAATTGGCCCAGATAGCAAGTGGTGTTTATGCTCAAAAGGTGGCGTTCACCGTAAGTATTATGGGAATGTTGAGCACGTTATTAAGTGGGACGTAGATGCTAGAAATCATTATAAAAAAGATCGGATATCAAGAATTACATCTGAGCATGTTTGGGATGAAGAGGGTGTTACTTGGTCGATTATTAGTTCCGAGTCAGGTTTTAGTTTTAGACTGCTTCCAGTAGGCGTAAAGTTTAACTCTGTTTCACCTACTATATTTGCATCAAATAATTTAGATAGTCTTTCACGAGGTGTATTAGCTTTTCTCAACTCCTCTGTTGCTTCAAGCATATTATCGATCTTGAATCCGACTTTAGCGTTAAACGTTGGCAATGTACTTTCGCTGCCCGTTATTCCTATATCTAAAGCAGCTGCTAATTTAGAACGAATTCTAGAGATTTCGATTATGGACTGGGATTCTTATGAAACCTCATTTAATTTTGAATCACTTCCATTATTAGATATAAATTATAAGTCCAGTTTAAGAGTCGATTTTCAGCGGCTACGAGAATGCTGGCAAGGACTGATATTTGAAGTTAAAAATCTGGAAGAGGCAAACAATAGTCTCTTTATAGACAGTTACGGTTTGCAATATGAACTGACCTCTGAGGTTCCGCTGCGAGAAATCACTCTCACGAGCAATCCATATCACTGCTATGGAAGCAAACGAACTGAGGACGAGTATGTGACGTTGCTAAGTTGTGACACCATCCGCGAGCTTGTATCTTACGCGGTTGGCTGCATGATGGGCCGCTACTCACTAGACAAGCCGGGCCTAATCCTCGCTAGCCAAGGTGAAACACTCCAAGATTATCGAGAGCAGATCCCAGCACCAAAGTTCGCACCAGACGAAAATGCCATCCTGCCACTCACTGATCAGGAATGGTTCCCCGACGACGCCACTAACCGTTTTCGCGAATTTGTCCGGGTAGTGTGGGGCGATGAACACTTACAGGAAAACCTCGATTTCGTCGCCGAAAGTCTCTGCCTACACGCCATCAAATCCAAGCGTGGAGAGTCGGCACTCGACACCATCCGTCGCTACCTGAGCACCCAGTTCTACAAAGACCACCTGCGCACCTACAAAAAGCGCCCCATCTACTGGCTGTTCAGCTCCGGCAAACACAAAGCCTTTGAGTGCCTGGTGTATCTGCATCGCTATAACGAAAGCACCCTGGCCCGTATGCGCACCGAATACGTCATTCCCCTCAGCGCCAAGCTCAAAGCCTACGCCGAGAAGCTAGAGCAGGACAAAGACGCCAGCACCTCCACCGCAGAAACCAAGCGCCTGGAAAAAGAAGTCGCCACCCTGCACAAACAACAAACCGAACTCGCCGAATTCGACGAAAAACTCCGCCACTACGCGGACCAACGCATCAGCCTGGATCTGGATGATGGCGTGAAGGTGAATTATGGGAAGTTTGGGGATTTGTTGGCTGAGGTGAAGGCAGTGACAGGTCAGAAATAGAAGTAATCAAATTTACCCAAAATAATATAGCTTGATGCGCTTAAATAACGAGCGGGGTTTACACTTTAGCTCAGAGTTGTGCCATCAAAGTGTTCTTAGATTTTAATGATCAAAATGCGGAGTAGAGATTCGGTATGTCAGGAGATTGGGTATTTTTTATATTCGTATGGGCAGTTGCAGAATTCATCGGGGCGAAGCGAAAAAAAGACTTTCGTGGACGAATGAAAGTTGGCGCTATTTGGGCGGTAGTTTTAACGTCTTTGGCTTTGGTTGGTCAAATGTCGTCCGAAACAAGCGCAACTGTGCAGTTCTTGATCACATCAGTGATGCTGGGTTTTGTTGCAGTAGTTGTTTTCTATATAAGGGTATTTTTGGCAGGTGTCTGGAGAAAGTACTTAGGTGGATCATTTAAAACTCCAATAGCTTACATTAAGAGTGGGTCAGCTGCTCAGCGACAGCATGAAGAAGAGCTATATGAGGTCGTGGCGCAAGAGATGGCAGATGGCGAAAAGCGCACCGGGTTATGGCTGAAGGCTTTAGAAAACGCTGAGGGTGACGAGGTTAAGCAGGTTTCAGAATATATAAAGCTTCGGGTTAAATCTTTAAAATATGAGATGGGTTTTAATCCTAATGATACGCCCAGTGATAAAAGTGTGACGCAAGATCTCGAAAATGCTATCTCAGATGAAATTGTAAAGCAAGAACGCGAAAATGCTATCTCAGAGGAAATTGTGAAGCAAAATCTCAAAAATATCGCCTTAGATGAAAGTAGGAGGAAAGAAGAGTGTAAAGAGTTAAAAAGAATTGAAATTGAAAAAATAATAAAAAAAGAAGCTTGGCATGAGTTCAAAAATGAGCATTTTAACCCACTGAATAGTACCAAACAAAGGCGTAAGCTTGAGGATTTTGTACGTAATTATGAAAGTGAACATTTTCCCTTGCACAGAGCTGTTTATGATGGAAATGTCGAGCTGGTTAAAGCGCTAATATTCTTTGGGTTTGATGTTAGTCTTCTTGACTTGGAAGGTAGATCTATAAGAGATGCGGCGGCAGGAGATAGAAGGATGATCGATGTGGTTGAAAATACAACTGAAAGTGATTTGGTTGATCAAAATTTTATGCCCGGTTCGCTTGTTAAGTGACAATATATTTTTTTGGTGTAAGTAAAAGCGAACGCTAGAACGAACTGAAGGGCCCGCGCGATGGTTCGTAAGTCTGAGTATTCGCACTGTAATTGGGTAATAGAACTATGGCGAAGTACGAAGTTAAGCAAACCGCAGTCAGCCAGGTACTGGCGGATGTGCGTAGTGACAAGATCGCAATACCGGAGCTTCAACGGCCGTTCGTCTGGAAAACCTCCCAGGTCCGCGACCTAATGGACTCGCTGTACCACGGATACCCGGTGGGTTACCTGATTACCTGGCAATCGGTCGGTGCCAAGCTCAAAGGCGGGCAGGTGGCGGCACACCAGCAAATCCTAATTGACGGACAGCAAAGGGTGACGGCCTTGCGGGCAGCGATCGCCGGCCAGCCTGTGGTCGGTAAGCGTTATGAGAATAAACGCATCACAATTTCATTTAATCCTTTGACTGAGGAGTTCGCGACACGAACCCCAGCAATAAGTAAGAGTAGCCAGTGGATTCACGATATTAGCGAACTCTTCTTGGGAGTTGGCCAACTGACGTTTTTGCGGAAGTATTTCGACAAGAACGCCGATGCTGACGAGCGCCAAGTCGAGACTGCTGTGACGAAGCTTGCAGACATAGAGCATGCACAAGTAGGTGTGATTACGCTCGCGGATAATCTTGATGTGGATACGGTGGCTGAGATCTTTGTCCGTATCAATGCCAAAGGCGTACCCCTGTCGAGTGCAGATTTTGTGATGAGCAAGATTGCTACCTACGGCGATGAGGGGCGAAACCTGCGCAAGCTGATTGACTACTTTTGCCACCTGTCGGTATCGGGTCACGCCTACGAGGACATTCGCGAGAACGATGAGGAGTTCACCGCCTCGGGTCATCTCGCCAAGATTCAGTGGCTAAAAAATCAATCTGATGAGCTGTTTCAACCGGAGTACACGGACGTTATCCGAATTGCGGGTCTGGTTGGATTCAGCCGCGGCAAGGCGGGAGCCATTGTCAGTGAGCTTTCAGGGTTGGATCCGGAAACTCGCAAGATTGATGAAAGCCGCATTCCCGATGCCTTCGCCCGGTTTGGTCATGCGCTTGATCAAATAGTGCGCAAGACCCACGTTGAACGCTTTGTGATGATGATCAAGTCAGCAGGCTTTATCGACTCCAGCATGATCGGTTCAAAAAACGCTTTGAACTTCGCTTACGCCTTATATCTGCGCCTGCGTGACAATGAACATCTGTCTGAAGGCCAGCGTTCACAGATCGTTAAGCGCTGGTTTGTGATGACCCTGCTTACCGGCCGCGCAGTGGGTAGTTTTGAGTCGACCTGGGAAAAGGATTTGCGACGTATTGAGGAGCAGGGGGCCGCCGAGTATTTGCTTAACATAGAAGCCGCTGAACTAGGTGAGGGTTTTTGGGATCTTGCCTTACCGCAAGATCTGGTGTCGCCAAGCAAACGCAGCCCAGCGTTCCAGATTTTTTTGGCGGCATTGGTAAGCAAGGGCGCACGTGGTTTTCTGTCCAAGTCGATCAATGTCGCTCAGATGATTGAGGGGCATGGGGACATGCACCACATTGTGCCGAAAAATCACTTGATCAAGAACGGCTACCCGAAAGAGGGTGACTATAATCAGGTTGCCAATTTCGCCCTCACTGAAACGTCTATCAACATTACCATCAAGGATCACCCGCCAACGGAGTATATGGCTTGGCTTGCTCAGCAAATTGAGACCGGGGAGCTTAAGATCGGTGAAATCGCGCAACAGGCTGACTTGGAAGCGAACCTTGCTGAGAACGCCATTCCGGCGTTTATTCATGAGGTGACTGCTGAAAATTACCCGGTATTTCTTGAGGAGCGACGCAAGCTGATGGCGCAGATGATTCGGGGTTACTATCTGGCATTGTGATGCGGCATTATTTCAATGATGAGTCGCGGTCGGCCCTGTGTTTAAAATTCGTGGCTCCCATGACTAACTAATTATAACAAATCGCGTTCAAGTGGATGTAATTATGGCAGTACTTTCTCCAGATCTAGAGAACATAAAACGTTTCAAAGTTCCTCCGACAGCCGGTGAATGGGATCTGATTGTTTATCTAACCGAAAACCTTGACGATAGTTACGAGATTTTCTTTAACCCCTACCTGGATGGAGACCGTCCGGATATAATTATATTAAAAGAGCACTGTGCTGCATTTATAATCGAAGTCAAGGATTGGGACTTATCGTGTTACTCAGTGAATCAAAAGAATAAATGGAAAGTATTTGATGGAGAAAGGTCATCAAATAAACCTTCGCCGCACTCCCAAGTTTTTCGTTACAAAAAGAACCTTTACGATCTGCACTTGCCAATAGTAGGCTTGGAAAGGCTTGTAAATCCAAACTTTTTTAATTTGGTTCATTGCTTTGTTTATTTTTATAACGCAAGTCAGAGCGGGATTAATGGCTTATATGAAACTGCTGAAGAAGAAAATAAAAATGTGCAGTCTGAAAATAACCAAGACTTTAAAAATGGAAATTTAAATTTTTCTGCTTATGAAAAAAATAATCAATATCTCGATCGAACTAAGAAAATGCTCCAGAGAGATAAAGGCATGTCCATTGGTCATGATCGTTTAGATAATTTGGTTAAGAAAATAAAGCAAAAATCGGCACATGTTCTTTTCAAGGATGAGATCTATCAAGATTTCAAAAGAAGGTTAAGTCCTCCCGAACATACGTTAAATCAGGGCATTCCAATAAATTTTGATAAAAAGCAGCTTACTATAACAAAAAGCAAGAGCATCCAGAGCAAAATTAAAGGTGTTGCTGGGTGTGGCAAAAGCACTATACTTGCTCAGCGAGCAATCAATGCCTACAAGCGACACGGTACACCGGTTCTAATTCTTACTTTCAATATCACACTTAAGAATTACATAAGAGATAAAATTAGTGATATTCAAGGTTGCCGAGATTTTTCTATTTTTGAGATATCTAATTATCATCAGTTTTTCAATACACAAGTTAATAATACAGGACAAGATATATCAGAGTTAATTGATCGTTATGGGATTGAAGAAATCTATAGTACGGATGTTTTTGAAGACCAAGAACCGATTAAATACCACACGATTCTTGTTGACGAAATTCAGGATTATCAGTCTGAGTGGGTGAAAATTGTAAGAGACAACTTCCTGTCAGAAAATGGAGAAATAGTTTTATTCGGCGATGAGTCCCAGAATATATACCAAAGAGAAGGTGGAAGATCACGGGTGATAGCGCAAGGCTTTGGTACTTGGGTAAAGCTCAATCGCTCATACAGAACCGATATTGACTCTCCCTTTAATCAATTATTCAAAGACTTCCAGGTCGCATTTCTGGTTGGTAAATACGCCGATACAGAGCTGGTTGAAGTGAATCCGGTTCAGATAGGTATGGGGTTTACCCTCCTAAAATACGAGGCTCTGTTGACGGATAGCTGGCAGGAAGACGTTTTTAATTCGATTCAAAGTTATATCAAAAGCTATAGTTTGCACCCGAACGATATTGTCATTTTATGTTCAAAGATTGGTCTTGTTAGACAGTTAAACGATTTCTGGGCAGGTAAAGAGAAAACTCACTGTATGTTTGAAACGTATGATGAGCTATCCGCCGTGACTAACCAGAGCGCTGATGAACTGATAAAGCTCGATGAAGCCCGTATTGATGATCTAGTAAGGCAAAACAAAGATGCCGTTGAAAGAATAAGAAGGGTTAAGAAAAACCATTTTTATGCAAACAGTGGACTGATAAAGCTTTCGACGATTCATAGCTATAAAGGTTTAGAATCGAAAACTGTATTTTATATTATGCGTGAAGATGATGATCCGGAGATTGTGTATACCTCAGTTACTCGCTCTTCAGAGAATTTGGTTGTGTTCGACTTGGGTGGTAAGAACTTATGCTCCGAATTTTTCCAGAAAAATGTCGCCTGATGATGTCATATTTTGGACTAGAGAGCGTGTTGGTTCAGCCGTGGGGAAAAGTAGTTCAGCTAGATGAAATGCAATGACTGAATCTCGCAAGATCAGCAAGGTCATTTATTTGTTGATCGAAAAATATCATCGGCTTTTTGGGTTAGAGGTATACGGTTTCAGCGGTGGTCATGGTCCCGGCTATGCAGGATTTCAGGTAGCTGGACGTCGCTGCTGGAAGACCGGAAAAGCAGAGCCCGGTTACGGTAAGCTTTTAAATAAAGACAGTAGGTTGGTATTGGTCACCTATTTTACCAGCGTGGGGATTCCTGCATGGTGTGCGGGGAATCAACTTGAGCTTGAGGACTGGGGACGACAGCGAACAAGTACCATCGTGGATTGGCTGGAGAAGCACCTTACCCTGCTGGAGCTTTTCGACTTATACAAGTCCGACATTGCCAGGTGGCGTGCCCGTTATACCGTTGAGGAGTCGGAAAAATACCTGCTCATGGTAAACCTTGCCGGGCTGATTAGTGCCCGTTTTGGAGGTTTTCCCCGCACTCCAGAACAACTGTTTCATGGCATGGACCCCGAAGGCATTGAGAAGGCGGAAATGATTATTTCTCGCCTTGGTGTTTCAGACGGAACTACTGATGCCTTTGGTGTCCCAGGCTGTGTAATTGGCCGAAATGGCCTGGCGCTTGTCGATGAAGATAGGGCGATGGACGTTTGGAAGTGGCATGTCGACGGTGCTCATGTTGAGGAAATGGCGGAGGAGCTGATCTCTAAAATGCGTGCGCCTTGAACGCAGTGGTGAGCGCCCTCTCAAATTTTTTGATTTATTGGGGTAAAAAGCCAGTTAATTGCTAGGCTACTAACAAACACTACTGTGCAGGAGTTATACATGGCTGAAACCGGAAACGAGCTTGCTGATGCTAATGCCATGCGCGAGTCCGTATTGACCATGGCAGTCGAAGCATGGCGTTTTGGAAGAGTCTTTGAACGACTGCTAGGGCGTCTTGAGGCTAGCGAAACTAATCGCTATCGGAGTCAGTTCAGCTGGTTCATGAAGAAGGTTGATGACTCCCTAACCCAGGCAGGGTTGCGCATTGTAAATGTAGAAGGCCAGTCATTTGATCCGGGCATGGCGGCAACGCCCCTCAATATTGAGGAGTTCGAAGCATCTGAAGCCCTAATGGTAGACCAGATGCTGGAGCCAATCATCATGGGTGGTGAAGGTATTGTACGAACCGGGACTGTAACGTTAAGGAAGGCCGAACAATGAAGCATTTTGTAGGGATTGATCTGGGCACAACTAACAGTGCGATATGTTCATATGATGGGTCGGACACTCGCATCTGGAAAAGCCCGGAGCAGAACGACGTTACACCCTCCGTCATCTACATAGATCGCCGAGGGAACAAGTATGTAGGGAAGAGGGCCTACGATTCTGCACCGCACAGCCCCGACAATTCGGCCATGCTTTTTAAACGTTTGATGGGGACTAGTACGCCCGTTGAGCTTTCAGCGGTGAATCTCACAAAAACACCCGAGGAGTGCTCCGCTGAGGTTCTCAAGGCTTTGTATGGCTACTTGCCAGAGGAAGTCAGGAATGACCCTGACACGGGAACAGTGATCACGGTACCGGCCGCTTTCAACCAGATGCAAAGGGATGCAACGATGCAGGCCGCAACTATGGCTGGCATAGGTAACGTCGCTTTGATGCAAGAGCCTGTAGCGGCAGTTATGAGTGTGATGCGGGCACGCAATGCTGATGGCATGTTCCTCATTTATGACTTGGGTGGCGGTACTTTGGATATTGCGGTCGCTGAGAGTATGGGTGGTCGAATCAACCTCCACGCCCATGGCGGCATTTCCATGTGCGGAGGTAGGGATTTTGACCGTGCTCTTTTGGATAGTGTGGTTAAGCCTTGGCTGGTAGAAAATTTCAACTTGCCAGAAAATTTCTCCACGAGTCCGGAGTTCAAGCCGCTGATTAGGTTGGCAGCCTGGGCAGCTGAGAAGGCCAAAATTGAGCTTTCTGCAAGCGAGCAAGCCGTAATCAGTCTCACGGAAGTAGAAGCTAGGGCCCGTGATCTTGATGGTGAAGAGATATACTTAGATATACCGCTGACACGGCAGACCATGGATGAGCTGATTGCTGGCAGACTTGCAGAAACCATTGACGCTGCAAGAGAGACGCTTACAAAAGCCAGTTTGAGCCCCCATGATCTCGAGCGAATTGTGTTTGTGGGTGGTCCCACCAACTATAAGCCTCTTCGAGATAAAGTTTCATTCGAACTGGGGATCCCAGCTAACACAGACGTTAATCCAATGACGGCTGTAGCAGAGGGAGCGAGTATTTTCGCGGAGTCTATCGACTGGAGTACGCAGACCAGAAGCCGAAAGGGGAATCGAGGTACGCTATCAAATACCGGTGACCTGGATATTTCGTTCAACTACATTTCTCGAACACCAGATGTCAAAGCGAGACTGGCTGTAAAGGTGCCGGGCGAAATTCCAGAAGGTGCGGAGTTCCAGGTTGACAGTATGGACACAGGCTGGACATCCGGCCGTGTTCCCTTGACCAATGGCGCGACGTTAACTTTAAACTTGTCAAAGTCCGGTGAGAATAATTTTTCCGTTTCAGTGTTTGATGGGGGTGGTGGAAAAATTTCACTCTCTCAAGATTCCATTATTATCACCCGAACCGCTGCCACAGTTGACGCTATTCCCGCCTCCCACTCAATTGCGATTGAGGTTCTGAATAAACTGGGAGGTCGTCCTGAACCTGATTATTTGGTTCGAGCAGGCGACCATCTGCCGGCCAAAGGTAAACGGATTTACAAGGCGGGTGAATCGTTGAAGGCCGGAGCATCAGGATCTTTAAACTTCATTCTTTGGGAGGGCGAAATTGGGGATCCCATTCGTGATAATCGCCCCGTGGGTTCGCTAAAGATTTCCGGTAGTGATTTTGACGAAGGCGTTATTCCTGCGGGCGCTGATCTTGAGTGCGAGTATGAGATTCTCGACTCCGGTAACATTGTCTTTAATGTATCTATTCCGGCGATCGGGGGTACTTTTCATTCGGATCGAAGTTTTTACTCTCCGCAAGAAGGTATGCATGACTATTCGGCGTCTGCCGACTCCATCGTCCAGGAAGGGGAGAGGACGCTCTCTCGCGTTGATGATTTCAGTTCTCAGATCGATGACCCCAGGCTAGCGAAGGCCAGCGAAAAACTGCGTTCAGTGGAAAGTCTGGATGAAAACTCCGATCCAGAGTCTACCAAGCAGGCGATGGAAAATATTCTGGACGCAAAGCGCCTGATTGCCGATGTCAAAAAATCGCATCTGAAGGAGACGAGAACTATTGAGCTTGAGAACGTTGTCGAATTCTTCAACACCTATATCCGTGAGCATGCCCGCCCCTCTGAGGCTTCCGCATTTGACGCTTTGATACACACAGCGCGTACTGCAATTCAGGATAACGACACCAGTTTTGACCATCACTTAGACGAGTTGAAGCAAAAGAATTTTGAGATTCTATGGCGTCAGGATTGGTTTGTTGTAGGTAAGTTTAAATCCATGGCTGAAGCTCCCCGGGATTTTACAGATCAACAAAAATTTACTCAGCTCGTTCAGGTTGGCGTAGAGGCAATGAAGAACGACGACATTGAGCGACTTCGAGGTGTGATTGCTGAACTTACCCAAATACAAGTTGGCATCGGCACGGGTGATGAACTATTCGATGTTGCAAACATTATTAAGGGCCACTGATGTCGACTGATCAGTGGCTTCCTAACGGCTTTGAGTTAGGACGCAGTTTTAAGCTCCGTTCGATATTGCGGACCGGCGACGGATGGCAAATCTACAGAACGAAAGGGCGTAATGTTGTTCTGGTTGTCGAAGCTGCTCTCTTGGACTGGTGGGGTACGCTGGCACTGATTGAAAAAGAGTTATTCACGTCAGTTAGGATCGGTGAGCAGGAGTTTTTTTACCTTTCCTCGGGAGCGGACGCCACCATCGAGCCTATTCTCGCTGGTGGGTGCCCGCAGACAAAAGCAGACGCACTGAGCTTCGTACATGCCTTGAAGGAAACCAGGAAGCTTTTCCCAGAGGGGACGTTACAGAATTCCTTGTTTATTGAACGGTATTCTCGTTTGTTGCCTCTGTCTTCCACAGACGCAAAGGTTCCAGACGATCAGGTGCTCGGTCGCTGGCTGACTGGCGGAGTATACGTATCGGTATCCTCTTTCCGACGTATTCACGCTCTTTGCGGTTGGATGCCGGTGCGGGACCTGATTGACGTTGTTCGATCTGCCGGGTTTGAGGTTCCGCCGGATTCAGAACTTTTGGATAAGCCGACCGCTCGCGGATCAGTCACTGCGCGTCCGGCGGCGGCCGATGAGAGTCAACAAGATGACAGCGTCACAGATAGCCCGTTCGTGTCTGAAAATTCTGACGGTACAGATACGCAGAGATATTTCATCCTTCCCGGACGAAAGGCACTTGAGGAGTTTTTCAACGAGCACGTCATCGACATTATTTTTAATCCTGAACGCTATCGAACGATGGGTATTGAATTCCCCTCAGCCATTATCCTTCATGGGCCTCCAGGATGTGGCAAAACCTTTGCCGTGGAGCGTCTAGTTGAGTTCATCGGCTGGCCCAGTTATTCCATAGATTCGAATAGTGTCGGGAGCCCCTACATTCATGAGACGAGCAAAAAAATATCCGAAGTATTCGACAAGGCTTTAGACAATGCCCCATCGGTCATCGTGATTGATGAGATGGAGGCATTCCTTACTGACCGACGGTCTGGAAGTAGCTCTGGTCTGCATCATGTTGAGGAAGTAGCCGAGTTCCTTCGGCGGATTCCTGAGGCGATCAGTAACCGAGTGTTGGTTGTTGGTATGACCAACATGATTGATATGATTGATCCGGCAATACTAAGACGTGGTCGCTTTGATCACGTAATCGAGGTGGGTATGCCCTCAGCCGAGGAGATCAGGTCGTTATTGGATTCGTTGCTTGCAGGAATCCCTCGATCACAAGCACTTTCTGTTGACGGCTTTGTAGGGGCACTCATCGGGAGGCCCCTGTCGGATGCTGCATTTTTCGTTCGTGAATCGGCGAGGTTGGCCGCGAAAAACGGGAAGGCAGAACTGGACGATGAAAGCATGGAGGCGGCCTTTGCCAGCTTGCCGCAAGGCAATAGCAAACGCCCGAATAGCATCGGTTTTATATGGGGAGAGGACAAGGATTAGTTATGGACCTGTTCGATAATCCTTTCAAAGTTCTAGGCGCAACTCCCAGAGACGACCGTCACCGAATCATGGATTTGGCGGATGAAGGTGCCCTATTACTGGACCCTAAGGAAAGTTCCGACGCTCGCTCGGTTCTTACGATGCCAAGAAAGCGCTTGGAGGCAGAGCTTGCCTGGTTACCCGGTCTTGGGCCCAAAAGAGCTTCGGAGGTATTGGCGATTGTTGAAAGTAATCCAACAGCCTTGTTCTCTCTGGATAACGTCCTTCCGATTGTACGCTGTAATGCTGTCGCTGCTGCCCTTGGTCGATCCAGTTTCACGGAACCTCGCGTTATGTCTGACTGGCTACTTGAGCTTGGGTGGGCATATGAAGATGTCGAGCCGGAACCGCTTCGGCGCGTGATCAATGAGGAGCGTGTCGTCTCGGGCTTTTCTGAAATTACTGATCTTTCTATTGTCGAGTCGGGACTTGCAGAAAGAAGGCGTTACTACCGCCAGGTTATGAGAAGTGCGTTGGACAAGATGGATTCAACGAATCTTGTTGAGGCCATTACGATAACAGCAGAGAAAGCAACTGAACTGGGCGAAGCTCCGGGGCCAAAGCTGCTTGCTGATCTCGTTGAATCATACGAAGTTGAAGCTCAAGAGTTTTTGGAGCGGGAAGGGGAAAATATAAATCTTCTGGTAAGCCGTGCAGAGGAAGCGCTCGACTTGGAGCTGGCAGACGCGGATCTTGAGTCCATTATTGAGAGGCTCTGTCAGGTTACAAGGAATTGGGACCTTGTTGCGCAGCCGATTCAGGTGATTCAAAAGAGCCGTGGTCTCCCTCATGAAGCCAGTCGAGAGACGGCCTACGCTGTCCGAGGACTCGCTATTACGCTGAACAATGACTTTGCAAAACTTGAGTTGGCCCAAAAAGTTACTGAAATGCTTCAGGAAGTCTTCGCTGAAGTAGTCGACGTTGCTGAGAGAACTGCTGAGGATGCGGGAGCGCTTGATAACCTTGCAGAGCAGCGAGAACGTCTGGTTGAAGACGCTGCGCAACAAGAGGAAGAGTGGCAAAGAGAAATTACCTATGAGGCGGAAGTCGGGGCTCTTTTTAAAAACAAGCTCCGCATTTCCCCCGAGGGTATCGAATGGAAGGGGCGAAGGATTTCTCTTGATGATGTCACCGGAGTTCGCTGGGGAGGAGTGAGTCGCTCGGTTAATGGCATTCCTTCAGGAACGACTTATACCATCATGATCTACAGTAAATCTCAGAGTATGGAAATTGAATTGAAGAATCAGGTTATATACTCGAGCTTTGTTGATCGTTTATGGCGCTCTGTAGGTGTTCGCCTCTTAACCGAGTTCCTTGATAACCTCCGAGCCGGGCAGAAATTTAGGTTTGGCCCCGTGGCGGTAAATGACTTTGGCGTTGAACTAACTAGGCGTGGTTTGCTGTCGAAAGGTGGTGTTGAGTTTTGCAAATGGAATGAGCTTTTGACCTGGACCGCAGATGGGGCTTTCTACATCGGCCATAAAGACGATAAAAAGCTGGCTGCTGGCTTATCTTATCTTGACGTCAACAACGTTCATATTCTCGAGGGAGCGATGAGCATCTTGTGGAAAAACGGGGACGACCGGCTTAGCAGTATCTTGAACTCATGAGTCATAAGGTGGAGTAACAATGGCTGCCGGCAGTAAGGGAAGCAAGGGTTTTGCAGGATTAGCGAATCTTGTCTCGGATCTGAGTGATTTAAGGTCGCTTGATGATTTTCAGAAGCAAGAAAAGGGCAAAGCAACGCCTGAGACGCAGTTGAGCGGGCGCGAGTCAAGTAGCAATCATAATCAGACTTCAGCTTGGACCCCTTCTGAAACTCCGGCTGGTATGCGTGGAGATACACAATTTGTGCTCTGGACGTTAGCGATCATTTTTTTGGTCATTCTCTACGCGGGATCCCAACGTTCTGATCAAGAGTCTTCGATTTACTCTGCTAATTCTGACGCCAGCACCAATTCGGGCTATGAGGGGACAGGAAAAAATGATCAGATCAAGCCTGACTTTTCTGACTTGTCTTTTGACGATTTAAATTCCGACTCTGCGGTAGACAGTGAGCTGGAAGCTTCAAACAGCTCCGAACCTAGTCGCTACGATGATGTGAATCTGCAATACATAAAGCCTTCGGTGGACACCGACAACATCCTTTCTATCGCTGAAATTCGTTGGTGTGTGAGGGGGGGGATTGAAATCGAGGCGATGCGCGGTGTATTCACGTCAAACGAAGGTATAGGAAAGTTCAACGTGATTGTTGATGACTACAACAGTCGTTGTGGAAGTTATCGGTATCGCGAAGGAAATTTGGGACTTGCGCAGCGCCAGGTTAATGAGTGGAGGGCTGCGATAGAAGCTGAGGCAGAAGGTAAAGCACGACAAATGGATCGGCTTGCTTCTTTATCGTCTTCGACTCCGTCATCATCCTTCTCTGGAGAGACGGGCCCCGACAAAACTATGGTCAAAGAAGTTCAGATGTTGCTGAGAGTTCTCAGGTTCGGTCCTGGAGTCGCCGATGGGATTGTTGGGCCGCAAACCGAAGGGGCAGTGAGAGCATTTCAGCGCTCAAAAGGAATGCATGCGACAGGTCAAATAAACTCGTTTCTGTTAAAAGAACTGAGGCAAGAATATAAGAAGAAGTACCCCTCTCAGTAAAAAGATGTGCTCGAATCTTATTTTAAGCCCGGGCAACATTGTGCCATTTCCTTCGGCGAAACAAAGTAACCTCAAATCACGGCGGTTTAATGGACCCTAAACAAATCGATCAAGGTCTTCGGCGACTGTTTTTCTCAGAAGATCAGCGGCTCGTGTTTTGGTACGACCCGGAGCAAAACTTTGGTGAAGAACTTTCCAATTTGGACCTGCCAGACGTCCACGTGATGAATATGGCCGGTGAGTCTGCCTTGGGTGTGAAGCTAAAGCTTGAGCTGGAAGATCAGAACGGCAAATACCTGCTGTATTTCCCTCATGCGGAACCAGAAGCCGAAAATGACTGGCTTCTGGATATGAAGCTGTATTCCCGTGCCTTCCGCGCGGACCGCATTTCCATCATCTTCAATGAGCTGGGGCTTCAGCAGCAGAGCCTGCGGGCGCATCTGGCGCGACGGGAGAAGTTTCTCAGCAAGGCCCGGTTGGCGTCTCTCAAGCGGTTTATCCAGCCGGATTTTGGTGAGGATGCACTGGATCTTGCGATGATCGCAGTGGTTACTCGCGCCGAGTCACCGGACATCGCCAACATTCTGTTTACCCTGGGTGACGAGCTGGCGAAGGCCGATGGCGGGCTGGAACAGGTGCCGGAGTCCATCATTGAACTGGAGAGATATGGTCTGGTGCCGCCGCTGGTTCGAGCCTTTCAGGAGGAGATGGGGTATCCCGCTTCTGAGGAGGAGCTGCGCGGCGAAGCTCCGTTCAATTTCGGACATTTTTTGATTCGATTGCTAGCTACGGGGTTTTGCGAGAGCGTTTCCGATGTGCCGAACTGGGCACGTTCTGTGGCCATTTCCTCAGCTAATGCCAGGGCGACATCCCGTGCGCTCCTGTCCCGCTGGAGGGACAGCTCTCGTTATTACCCGGCATACGATGTAATCGCAGACTGGGTTTCAGCAGCCCTCAATATCAAGTCCCGCATTGAAGACTATTCGATCGAAGCTCTGGCCAATGTAGCCACCTTCCGGGAGGCGGAGCAGCGGATTATTATCGATCTGGTTGATGCCATACCGGAGGCGAGGCCTGCGGACCTGAACCGGTTTGCCAGGATAATCTCTGATCGTCTGGATGGTTACTGGGCCTCTCGGCACAAAGATGATGGTGTGCGCCGGAAGTTCCGAACCATCTATTCGGCGCTGTCTGCCGCTATTGATCTATTTGCTTTGCGCCAGGCGCACCCAGATGGCTTTCATTTCACGAGTGCGGAAGGCCTGTATAAAGCCTATGAAGCAGACTTGTACCAGTTTGATACAGAGTACCGCCACTACTGCGCGGCCTCTCACATGGCCCATGTAGAGATTCTCAAGGCACTGGATGATGCGGTTGAGCAATGTTACGCCTATTGGTATCTCGACCAGCTAGCCCGCAACTGGGGTGATCTGGTTGAAGGGGAGAGTCTGCTGGAGCACTGGACGCTTCGCGGCATACCCAATCAGCAGCGTTTCTATGATACTCAGGTGAGGCCTAAATTGGACGTCGCCCGTAACAAACGCCTGGTAGTGATCATCAGCGATGCTTTCCGTTATGAAGCGGCGGTAGAGCTGCGGGATCGCATCAATGTAAAGCGTTACAGTGAAGCAAAGCTGTCCAGCCAGTTGGGCGTGCTGCCAAGCTACACCACTCTAGGTATGGCTTCTTTACTGCCCCATCAGACCCTGGAATACCGTGAAGGGGTGAGCGATGACGTGTTTGTGGATGGCAAGTCCACTAAGGGCAGCGACAACCGAAACCGGGTTCTGGCCAGCTACAACGGCATGGCGGTGCAGGCGGAGACCGTTAAAGCCTGGAGCCGGGAAGAGGGCCGCGAAGCCCTGAAGGACCAGCAGCTGGTATATGTGTACCACAACGTGGTGGATGCTCGGGGCGATTCCGCCTCCACCGAATCCGAAACCTTCAACGCTGTGGAACACGCCATTGAAGAGCTGACGGAGCTGACCCGCAAGATCATGATGCACTTCAATACCAGCACAGTGTTGGTGACGGCAGACCACGGCTTCCTATTCCAACACAGCAAGCTGGAGGCGGCAGACAGAACCTCACTTGTGGACAAGCCAAGCAATGCGCTTAAGAGCAAAAAGCGTTACGTTATTGGGCACGATTTGCCGGATGCAAAAGATGCCTGGTGTGGCTCTACCAAGAATACCGCTGGCACGGCCTCGGATACCCGGTTCTGGGTGCCTAAAGGGGCTAACCGTTTCCACTTTGTGGGCGGTGCCCGCTTTGTGCACGGTGGTGCCATGCCCCAAGAAATTGTGGTGCCGGTGCTGACGGTGAAACAGCTGCGGGGTGAGAAGGCGGAGAGCCGGTCCACACGGAAGGTTGGCGTTATCTCGCCGAAGTCATCCCTTAAGATGGTTAATAATATCCAACGCTTTGACCTGATGCAGACTGAGGCTGTGACTGACCGAATACTGCCTGTGACTATTGCCGTTGCAATCTATGAGGGCACTGAGAAGGTCTCCAGCGAAGAGGTGGTGACTTTTGATAGTGCTTCCGACTCCATGACGGAGCGGGTCAAACAAGTGCGATTGTCGCTGTCCGGAACGGACTTTGACCGTAAGAGGGATTATTTCCTGGTAGTGAGAGACAAAGACCTCGCCACGGAAATTGAGCGCTACCGCGTTGTGATTGACCTGGCGTTTACAGACGACTTTTTCTGAGGTGACGGCCGTTTTGAGTTCCGCTACCCGAAGCACGATTAACCAGAGCACAGACACATGAACGATTTGGCCATGCAGGCAGACAAGGATCTGGACCAGGTAATCAACGAGCACTTTGCGGGTCGTGTGGTGCGCAAGGACCTGACCAAGCAGATCAAAGAAGGTGCGAACGTACCGGTGTATGTACTGGAGTACCTGCTGGGCATGTATTGCGCCTCGGATGACCCGGAAGTGATCGAAGTCGGGTTGCGAAATGTAAAAACCGTACTGTCTGAAAACTACGTTCGCCCGGATGAAGCGGAGAAGGTGAAATCCTTGGTTCGAGAGCGGGGCAGCTTCAAGGTGATCGACCGGGTTACTGTGCGACTGAACGAAAAAAAGGACTGTTACGAAGCGGCCTTTTCGAACCTGGGCATCAAGGATGCCGAGATTGGAGCCGGGATAGTTAAGGAGAATGAAAAACTTCTTGTCGGTGGTATCTGGGCAATCGCGACGCTTAGCTACTACTACGAAGAAGGGCAAAAAGGTTCGCCGTTCGGTGTAAGCACTCTCAAGCCCATCCAGATGCCCAATATGAACATGGCCGAACTTTTTGCTGGCCGTGCCGCGTTGACGGTGGATCAGTGGCGGGAGACGTTGATTCGTTCCATCGGTATGGAACCCGCTTCGCTGAATGAGACGGTGCAATGGCACCTCTTAGCGCGGATGATTCCGTTTGTTGAGAACAACTACAACGTCTGCGAGCTTGGCCCGAGAGGCACCGGTAAGAGTCATATTTACAAGGAGTGCTCGCCTAACAGTATCTTGGTCTCCGGCGGCCAGACCACAGTGGCGAACCTGTTTTACAACATGAGCAGCCGCAAAATTGGCTTGGTTGGAATGTGGGATCTGGTCGCTTTTGACGAGGTTGCAGGAATCAACTTCAAAGAAAAAGATGGCGTCCAGATCATGAAGGATTATATGGCGTCTGGGTCATTTTCTCGTGGCCGAGAGCAGATGGAAGCTAATGCTTCGATGGTGTTTGTAGGTAATATTAACCAGTCGGTTGAGTCCTTGGTGAAAACGAGTCATTTGTTAGCTCCATTTCCAGAGCAGATGATTGATGCTGCTTTCTTCGATCGTTTCCACGCCTACATTCCCGGTTGGGAAATCCCGAAGATGCGGCCTGAGTTTTTCACCAATCGCTACGGGCTGATCGTCGATTACCTTGCCGAGTTCTTCCGCGAAATGCGCAAGCGGAGCTTTGCCGACTCGCTGGACAAGTATTTCAAGCTGGGCAGCAATCTCAATCAGCGCGACGTGATTGCCGTACGCAAGACCGTCTCGGGCCTGCTGAAGCTGCTGTACCCGCATGGCGAGTTTGATAAAGAAGCTGTCCGGAAGTGTTTGGAATACAGCTTGGAAGTACGCCGGCGAGTGAAAGAACAGCTGAAGAAAATCGGCGGCATGGAATTTTACGACGTGCACTTCAGCTACATCGACAACGATCACCTGGAAGAGCACTTCGTAACGGTGAAAGAGCAGGGCGGTGGTAAGCTGATCCCGGAGGGGCCTTCCAAGCCAGGAGTAGTACATACTATCGGCATCAGCGCCAAGGGGGTTCCGACCCTCTACCGAATCGAGCTTCAAGTGACCAAGGGCAGCGGCAAATTGGCTACGTCTGGACAGGTCACCAATCCTGCGGCCAAAGAACAGGTTAAAATGGCCTTTGACTATTTCAAAGCCAATATCTCTCGCATTTCCGGCGCAACCAAGGTAATGGACCACGATTTCCATCTGCACGTGGTGGACCTGCAAAACGGCGGCCCCATCCAGTCACTCTCCATTCCCGGTCTGGTCGCCTTCGCCTCTGGCATTATGGGACGACCCACTCAGTCCCAATCAGTTGTATTGGGGGACATGAGCCTGGGTGGGAGCGTAAACGCCGTACAGAGCCTTGCCGAATGCTTACAGGTGGCCTTTGATGGTGGAGGTAAGCGCGTGTCACTCCCGATCACCAGTGCAGCGGATATCCCGACGGTGCCTGGGGAGCTGTTTACCAAGTTTCAGACGAGCTTCTATGCGGATCCTGTGGATGCGGTGTTTAAGGCGTTGGGTGTGGATTAAATTTTGGAAAACGGCGATTACCTCGACCTATTTATCGATATTCAAGGCCACGTACTCACTCTCGACCAGCTCGGAGCTTAGGAAGGGATCACCATTTAATCCCCATGGGCAACGAGCACTCCTGGAACACCTTGAATAGCTCCGGATGCTTCACATCAAGCATAAACAGTACATGGTCTGTGATGTACTGAGGAATCCCATGTAGCTCAGCGGCCAGCGCCCCGGCCATACAACAAATTGTATCAGCGTCAACCCCAAACCAAAGACATCGCCGCATGCAGTCTTCAAAGTCCTCTGACTCAAGCGCAAACAACAAGGCGTAGGGCAGAGTATCTTCTACCCGGTTGCTTGGGATAGCCTCATCCCTAACAAGCTCTGGCGGAATCATCAACATCTCAAGCTCATACGCCTCCTGACGAACCACTGACGCAATATTTGTATGCCTGGCACTGAAGATGCACCTTGCGAGACAAGCAGCTCCGACCATGGCCTTAGGTGTGTTGTGTGTGAGGTTGGCAAGAGTAATCGCCCCGTCATAAAACTCATCACTGCGACCGCACTCATGCCAGTGCATATAAGCATAGGGGCTGATCCGCATAGCAGCACCATTTCCCTCGCTCTTCCGCGCTGGACAGTTGTCATCAATGGTCCACAACCAGTGCCCTTCAGAGTAGCCCGCGTCCGGGTAATTCCAGGTATACTCTCTTAACGTTTCAGCGCCAGGCTTCTTGTTACACAGTAGATCAGCAGTGGCAATCGTGAGCACCGTGTCGTCTGTGAAGAAGTTTTCTCGGGTGATCAGGTTTGGGATATGGACCTGTGTTGGGCGGCGGGGCCGGTAGTTCGTTTTCTCGTAAATGGAACCGATGAAATCACCGACGATAGCTCCGAGCATCAGGCCACCACTTGCTGAAAGAGAACCGCATATGATAGCGACGGATCGCCGCATTGTCAAAAATAAGATCGGTAATAACTACTGGTATACGATATAATAAAAGAAAAACAAACAGATTTACTTTGCCCTTTCAGAGGTGCAGGAATACTTCGGTGAGCGCGGAATCCTCCACGGATCTACTCGGGCTGACTTCGACATTCTTCACTCCCGCACAGCGCACCAGATCGAATCCTACCTACGTGCTGCAGGCCTAATAATCCCCTCTTTTGATGTGAACGCACTGACGATTCTCAAGGGTCTGGCATCATGCAAGCAACGATTATCAATAGCATTGATTCGTAGTCATTGGCTAATTCTCTGGAAGAATCGGAAGGAAATAATATGATTACGCATTATATCAAAGCCAACGCGTCAGAACTCAGGTCGATGCTTTCGCAGTAACAATAATGGTACCGAAATTATGTTGATATCTGCTGCAGTTAATAAATAGTATCACTGTCGAGGTTGCGTAAAATTTTATTTGGGTTAGGTTTGAATAAACAAACAAAAAGGAGTGTTTCATGCCGGTCATTGTTTTAGTAATCTTTGCATTGAACAAGATTTTTATAATTCTTTTTTTAAAAGATTTTGGATATTCCTCGATCAGCTTATTTTCAGAATACAATATGGATCTGCTTTCCAATGCGAGCTATATGTTTATTGAGATTCTTGAATACGATATGCTCATAACTTTAATAATGGCAGTGCCAGTTGGATTATTTCTAAAAAATCGCGGCGTGGCAGTCTAAAGAGGATCCACACTTTCAGTATATCTTTGTTTTTTTCTTTAAGGTAATTACAAAAAAGTATCAAATCTGTGGATCCTTAGTTTTTCGTTCACTTGTATTTCTTAGCCAGTTTTATTGCTCTCCTCCGCTCAGGATGTATTAATGGGGCACTGGCTAAGAAATACAAATTTAACCATTAGAAGGTTAACTTATATAATAAAAAGAAAATCAACGTGCAAGTTAAACCTTTCGAGAAACCAAACTGGTCAACTAAACCAGAGCTTATATATTCATTTCTTACTGACACTATGCAAGCGTCAGGCGGCGCTGAACAGCGCGTGGCTCTTCGTCAATATCCCCGCGTACAAAATAGCTTAATGTATACGCTCCAGGGCGTCGAGCTGTGGCAGTTCAAGAACAAAATATCAGGCTGGGGTAAAGACGAATACGTACTACCTGACGAGAATTGGTTTCTGTCACCCACTGATGCCGAGCAGAAGATTGAAGCCTGGAGAATCTTCTATAATCAAGTCAGGCCCATTCGGGATTGGAGTGGTCCACGCGTTCTGACTACGCCAGGAATCACACGGTTTCCCGACGAAAACAGCAACCACATGAGTGCAGTGCAGCCGTCGAGATCACAACATGCCTGGTGTCATCCAAGACTCGCTGGTTGCAGACTATCTCGCGACTGGGGTTGAGTACAAGATTACAATGTATGACGGGGCAGGGACCTACCTGACAGCTTCAGAGATTAACGGTAATGATTGGTACTTTACTGCAGAGACGAGTATTCATCCGACCGGGGGGCGGTACAGTGAACTCAGGTTTGAGATTCAGGCATTGTTGAATAGTAATTACTTCAGCAAGCAGACAGCTTCGATCACGGTTTACAGGTAAGACAAAGCCCCTGGGGAGGGGCTAGCCCGGATTTCTCATAGGCCCCCAGCAAGTCTCGCAGGCTGGGCGGGTTGCCACCATCACCGCTCATTTGCGGCCATGATTGCTTAATAATCGATCAATTCCTGTCGTCCGGACACACTGCC
>Ga0307952_1000457_pt1 | contig 23737 bp, 20 predicted proteins | sample OrgLakmetagen376_FD_201821 | JGI IMG/M metagenome (GOLD analysis project Ga0307952, IMG submission 201821) | Saline water microbial communities from Organic Lake, Antarctica - #376 | ecosystem: Environmental > Aquatic > Non-marine Saline and Alkaline > Saline | place: Antarctica: Organic Lake...
CTTGTTTCTAATCTTTGGATATATCACAGGGGCTTCAGTGCTATTGAATTCCACTTCTTGGGAATTGGATTCGTTTATGTTTGATTTTATGGGCCTGTTTTATATTGTTTTTAGTTTCTTCAAATTTCTTGATTATAAAGGATTTCCAGACTCATTTAGAATGTACGATCCGTTAGCCAAAGTTTTGCCTGCTTACGGCTGGGCGTATCCTTTTATAGAAACGGCCCTGGGCTTGATGTTTCTTTTAAGGTTTGAAATTGACGTGGCTTTGGTCGCTACAATTGTAATCTTGGGAATCACGAGCATTGGAGTAACACGCTCCTTATTCTCCAAAAAAGTGATTAAATGTGCCTGTCTTGGGACAGCGCTTAATCTACCGATGACTGAAGCTACCTTTATTGAAAACACGATCATGCTGGTGATGGCTGTGTGGATGTTGTTTTTTTAAAATGGTAATTTTAACTGCTCTTCTTTCGGAATAGAAGTCGCTTTGATGGTTTTAGATCCTTCGGTGTTGAGGTTGGAAAGCGAAATTCCCAATAATCGAATGGAATCTTTGATGGGTTCCTGATACAATAAAGCTTTAGTTTCTTCCATAATCAAGGCTTTGGAAGCGATAAATAGCTTTAAAGTTTTGCTTCGGGTTTGGATACTGAAATCACTATACTTTAATTTTAAGGTGATGGTCTTCCCTGCTACTTTGCTGCTTTTTAATCTTTTTTCAACTTCTTCTGCTATGTCTTCCAGTTTTTCGAGCATGTAGATTTCCGAAGAAATATTTTCAGAAAAGGTACGTTCGGCGCCAAGAGATTTACGAATTCTGCTGGGCTTGACTTCGCTAAGATGAATACCGCGAACCACATTGTAATAATGCAGGCCGCTTTTTCCGAAATGTTCCTGTAGATAATCAAGAGGTTTAAGCTTTAGATCGGCGCCTGTGAAAATGCCAAGGCGATACATTTTGTCCTGGGTTACTTTTCCAACCCCATAAAATTTTCTGATATCCAACTGCTCTAAAAAATCGATTACCTCTTCTGGTGGAATGGTTTTTTGACCATTCGGTTTATTGATATCACTGGCTATTTTGGCAATAAACTTATTGATGGAGATACCTGCAGAAGCATTCAGCCCAGTTTTAGATTTAATTTTTTCTCGGATTTCTCTGGCTAATACCGTAGCACTTGGAAAGTTGAATTTATTGACAGTGACATCCAGATAAGCTTCATCAAGCGAAAGTGGCTCGACCAAATCCGTATATTCAAAAAAGATTTTGCGAATGCGTTGAGAGATTTCTTTATAACGCTCAAAGCGAGGTCTTACAAATATCAGGTGTGGGCACAATCTTGCCGCTTGTCGACCGCTCATGGCGCTTTTCACACCGTATTTTCTCGCTTCATAGCTAGCAGCAGCCACTACACCGCGTTTAGAACTCCCTCCCACGGCCAATGCCTTATCCCGTAAACTTGGATCATCCAGTTGTTCTACAGACGCATAAAAAGCGTCCATATCCACGTGAATAATTTTACGGAGATGGTCTTGAAAGTTCATGAGCAAAAATAGGGAAAGACTAAGGAAAACTTTGGTATTAAGATGTAATTAAATACCCTTCGGTATAGCTTCAATTAACTGTTGTGTATAGGCTTTTTGAGGATGCGCATAGACCTCATCAGCCTCCCCTTGTTCTACGATCTTTCCCTCGTGCATCACAAGCAACTGATCTGCCATGTATTTGACGACGGCCAAATCATGCGAAATAAAGATATAGGTGAAGCCAAAATCAGTTTTAAGTTCGTTGAGTAAATTCAAGACCTGAGCTTGAACTGAAATATCCAACGCTGACACCGATTCGTCGCAGATGATCAATTTGGGCTCTACGGCGATGGTTCTGGCAATGCCGATACGCTGTCGCTGGCCGCCGCTAAACTCATGGGGATATCTGTCAAAATGCTCCTCAGATAAGCCCACCCGCTCCAACAATTGAATTGTTTTTTGTTTCCTGGATTCTGCATCCCCATATAAACCATGAACTTTCATTGGTTCCATGATGGCCTTGCCAACTGAAAGTCGGGGGTTCAAACTGGAGAATGGATCCTGGAAAATCAGCTGAATGTCTTTTCGAAGTTGGCGTAAAGCTTCGCCTTTTAAGTTGGTTATGGATTTGCCCTGATACAAAATATCACCTTCAGTAGGATCATCAAGTCGCAGAATGGCATTTCCCAATGTTGATTTCCCACAACCTGATTCACCTACTAAACCTAAGGTTTCGCCTTCATAAATTTTAAAACTCACATCATCTACGGCATGTACTTTTTCTTTTTTCCCAAACCAACCTGCACTGGAAATGAAGGTCTTTCTGATGTTTTTCACTTCCAGTAAAGGGGGTTTGGAGTAAATCAACTCATGTCTTTTTTTCCTTTCTTCTGAAGTTTCCACGGCAGCTTTTGGAGTCTCCTGCATATAGTCTTTAACGGTAGGCAAGGCTTTAAGACGGTGATTTGTAGAAGGTTTTGAAGCCAGGAGAGCTTTGGTATATTGATGTTTGGCATTTTTGAAAATACTAGTAACGTCGTCCTGTTCTACAATCTCCCCCTGATACATGACGGCCACCCGGTCTGCAATTTCAGAGACCAGCGCCAGATCGTGAGAAATGAAAATGATACTCATTTGGGTTTCTTGCTGGAGTGATTTCAGCAATTTTAAAATCTCTTTTTGGACTGTGACGTCTAGTGCTGTGGTAGGCTCGTCGGCAATTAAAATTTTGGGCTTGCAGGCAATGGCCATAGCGATCATCACCCTTTGCTTTTGTCCGCCACTGATTTCATGGGGATAACTTTTGAAAATCGCTTCAGGTCGTGGAAGTTTTACTTTTTCAAAAAGGCTTAAAACTTCTCGTTTTACTTCAGTTTTTGAAAGCTTTTTATGCTGAATAAGAACCTCCTCCACTTGTTTTCCGCAGCGCATCGATGGGTTAAGCGAACTCATCGGCTCCTGAAAAATCATCGAGATGTCATTGCCTCGGATTTTTTGGAACTGCTTTTCACTATAAGCTGTCAATTCCTGATCTTGAAACAAAATGCTGCCATCTACTTTTGCCTTAGAGCCTAGTAAGCCTAAAATGGATAAGGTAGACACCGACTTCCCCGAACCGGATTCGCCCACAATTCCTAAAATCTCATTGGGCTGCAAGTCAAAGCTGATATTCTTGATGACCTGTTGTTCTCCAAAGTTTATGTTAAGCTGTTTGACGTTAAGCATTAGACAGATATGAGTTCGTGATCTTCCAAAAGTTCTTCTTGGCGGAGTTTTAAAATTAACTGCGCCACAGCAATAACGTCTTTTTCGCAGTAAGTTACAATCCTGTCCAGGTCTTTTTCTTTATAAAACACATCTCGTACCTGGCTGCCATCAATATCATCTTTTGGGGATGGGATATTGAAAAGTTCGGTGAGTAATTTTAAAGAGGTATAGTGTTTGTAATCCCCAAATTTCCACAATTCTAAAGTATCTAAATGCGGGATCTCCCAGGGTTTCTTGCCAAACAACTGAAGCTTTTCGGGAAGTGAGATGCCAAGAATCAACATACGTCTGGCGATATAAGGGAAGTCAAATTCCTTGGCATTGTGGCCACACATGAGGTGATGAGGTAAGCTGAAGTAGTCTTCCAAAAGATGTTTGAAACGTTTTAATAAATCGGCTTCTTCCCCATAGAAACTGGTAGTTCTGAATTTTCGTTCGCTGCCCTTAAAATTGAAGTAACCGACAGAAATACATACAATTTTTCCAAACTCGGCCCAAATGCCAGCTCGGTCGTAAAATTCTTCTGGAGTAAAGTCTTCTTTTCGCTGGTATTGGGTTTTGTCTGCGTAGAGTTTTTGCTTGACGGTAGACAAGTCGTTAAAACTTTCAGCTTCAGGAACCGTTTCAATATCCAGAAAGAGAACGTGTTCCAGGTTGAGTTTGTGTAGCATGAGAGGATGTTTTTCAGATTAACTAAGTTAGGAATTATTTTGTTAAATTTCCTTATTTGCCCATTTCACTATATGTTGAGTGCCTATGTCAATAAAAAGATTTTCAATTTAATGTATCCTTTTTAAGCTTATTTAGTCTACTTATTGAATCATAAATCCAAAAATCATGAATACATGCAAGTGTACAAACTGTGACTGTACTAAATGCAATTGCAAAAATTGTTTAGAAAACAACTGTCCTTGTTCTCAATGTGACTGTAACAAGTGTGATTGTTGTTAAATTCAAAAGGCGGGATTAATGTCCTGCCTTTTATTTATTTCAAAAAAGATGGAAACAAAAACAATATGGAACGATTTTAATGAAGAATTGTACTTTTTCATTCTAAAAAAAGTAAAGAACAAAACAGTTGCGAATGATATTTTTCAAAACACTTTTTTAAAAATTCATAAAAATCGGTCTTCACTTCAAAGTGATGGAAAAGTGAAAGCCTGGATCTTTCAAATCGCTCGCCATGAAATCGCTAATTACTTCAACAAAGAATTGGTGTATGTGGAAAACTTCAATACAGAAAATGAAATTGCTCTAGAAAACTTTCAGCAGATATGTTTTTTTGACAGGTTTATAAACAAATTGCCTCAGATTTATAAAGAGACTATTAATGAAGTGTATATAAAAGGGGAAAAGCAAAAAGATGCTGCAAAAGTGTTGGGGATAAGCCTTGAAAATTTAAAAGCTAGAATTAGAAGAGCAAAGTGCATTTTAAAAGTGAACTTTAATGAATGTTGTAAATATGAAATTGATAGAAATGGTAAGCTGGTAGGAGAATCAAACTGCTCTACCTGTCAAGACGACTTTAACTAAGGGCTAGTTTTAAAGACACTAAAGATAGTTCTATTCAACTTCAGCAGAGAAGGTAATTATCTTAAACCCAAACCTCTGTATTTCAAAAAATAAACTTACTTTTGCACCTCATTATTAATAACAGGGGTCGGGAACTCCAAAATTTAATTTTTTATGCCAGTTAAAATAAGATTACAAAGACACGGTAAGAAAGGAAAACCTTTTTACTGGATCGTCGCTGCAGATGTTCGTTCAAAAAGAGATGGTAAATACCTAGAGAAATTAGGCGTTTATAATCCTGTAACTCAACCTGCAACTATTGAACTAGACCTAGATTCATCTGTGAAATGGTTAAGAAACGGTGCTCAACCAACTGACACTGCAAGACGTATTTTATCTTACAAAGGCGCTATGATGAAAAAACACCTGTTAGCGGGTGTTGACAAAGGAGCGTTGACAGAGGAAGAAGCAGAGAAGAAATTCGAAGCTTGGATGTCTGAAAAAGAGGATAAAATATCGACTTCTGCAGAAAAAACGGCGAAAGCTAAAGAAGCAGAAAGAGAAAAAGCATTGGAAGCGGAAAGAGAAGTAAGTGCTAAGCGTGAAGCTGAAGCTAAAGCTGCTCAGGAAGAGGAAGAAGCAAAAGCAAAAGAAGAAGCAGAGGCTAAAGCAGCTGCGGAAGCGGAAGCAGAAGCTCCTGCAGAAGAAGAAAAAGCTTCTGAAGAAGAGACTAAAAAAGAGGATTAACTAAAGGATTTACGATGACAAAAGACCAGTGTTTTTATTTGGGTCACATCGTGAGTAAATTTAGTTTTAAGGGGGAGTTGCAAATCAAATTGGATACCGACGAACCTGGACTCTACCAAAACCTGGAATCAATTTTTGTGGATTACCGCAATAAATTGATTCCTTTTTTTATTGAAAAATCCAATCTCCAAAAAAGCAATCTACTTCGTGTCAAACTTGAGGAAGTTGATGAGGAAGCAGATGCAGACGACCTGCTTAAAAGAGATGTTTACTTACCATTGTCTCAGTTGCCTAAACTAGGAGAAAATCAATTTTACTATCACGAGATTATAGATTATAGAGCTGTTGATGAAACTCATGGAGAAATCGGCAGCATTAAGTTTGTCAATGACCAAACCATGCAGGCGCTTTTTTTTATTGACTTCAACGGGAAAGAGATCATTATCCCTGTTAATGACAGGTTTATTCAAAAAGTGGATAAAGAAGAAAAAACGATTTACTTCAAAACTCCTGAAGGTCTAATCGACATGTATCTTGAAGATTAGATAGCTAGCTCTAGCTAGTTCAAGCTCTTTCTTTTAGCATCCAGCTTAAGGAAAATTAGTACTAATATCAAGAATCCCCACAAGCCTGAGCCGCCATAGCTAAAAAATGGCAATGGAATTCCCACGGTTGGAAACAAGCCAATTACCATGGCAACGTTTACAAAAAAGTGCACAAAAATTACTGACATTACCGAATATCCGTAAACTCTGCTAAACTGATTTTTTTGTCGTTCGGCAAGGTGAAATAATCTTAAAATAAGCAGCGTAAATAAAATAACCACAATACTTGTTCCCATAAAGCCCCATTCCTCTCCTACGGTGCTAAAGATGTAATCAGTATGTTGTTCTGGCACAAACCGACCTTGGGTCTGAGAACCTTTTAGCCAGCCTTTTCCTGTCCATCCACCGCTACCAATAGCGACCTCACTTTGATAAAGATTAAACGCAGACCCTTTGATGTCATTGGTCTCACCAATAAGCACATCAAACCTATCTTTTTGGTGAGGTAACAAAACTGAATTTAAAATAAAATTGACAGAATATGAAAATCCAATTCCGAATAATAATATCAATGCGTATTTCCAGAGTTTTGGCTTATTCCTTTTATTGAACAGATATACAATGATGATTAAAACACCAAAAATGGGTGCGAACAGGGTAAAACCAAATTTAAGTGTAAGAATGAAAATGGCTACAGTGAGGAAACCAATGCTTATGTAAAAGTGAGGAAGGCCTTCTCTGTAGAGTGGAATCAAAAATGCTAAATAAATAAGTGCGCTACCCGCATCAGGTTGAAGCATAATGAGTGCGAGAGGAACACCAATTATAGCAAAGGCTTTAAATTGGGATTTAAATCGTGACAAGTCATTGTCTAAATCGCTTATATACTTTGCCAAAGCCAATGCAACAGCTACTTTCACAAATTCAGCAGGTTGAATACTAAATGCTCCAAAAGAATACCAAGCTGTTTGTCCTGCGATGGTTTTTCCGAAAGCGAAAAGGCCTAAAAGTGACAAAACAGCAAAAAGATAAATGATATTGGCGAATCTTTCAAAGAATTTGCTTTCCAGGGCTAAGATGACAACACCAATTAAAGCCCCTAAGAATATCCATAGCAGCTGCTTTCCATATATCTTGGAAAGATCCAAGATGCTTTCATCAGGACTTACAAATGTGGTAGAATAAATATTGCCCCAGCCAAAACCTATAAGAATCGCAATGATAAGAATCGTAAGCCAATCGATTTGCAGTAACGTTTTGGGCATTTTTACTGGTTAATTTTAAAAGGTTCACCAGAATAAGGTTTAGCATATTCATCTTCCAGAGTGTTATTCAAAATCCATCTTTCCAAATCTGTTCTTTCGATTTCGTCCTTAAGATATTTTTCTATCATAAGAGTAGAGATTCTACCAGCATAACGAGAACCCCAGTAGCCATTCTCTACAAAAACGGCTAAGGCGATTTTAGGGTCATCCTTGGGAGCAAAAGCGATAAAAATTGAATGATCTGTTAGCTGAACTCTTTCCCCGTCAATTTTAGTGTAATTTTCTGAAGTTCCTGTTTTTCCACACACTTCAATACCAGGAACTCTAAGAAACTTTGCAGTACCATAATTGAAAACATCGTGCATCCCTTGTATAATAGGATCAAAATGTTCTTTATCTATAGTAGTGACTTGCTTAGTTGTATATTTTTCTTCTTTTATGGATTTGTCGTCTACTTTTTTAATGATATGAGGTCTGTAGAACCAACCTTTATTGGCAATAGCAGCTGTGGCGTTCGCCAATTGAATTGGCGTGGTAAGGACCTCTCCTTGACCTATAGCATTAGATAAGGTTGCACTTGCATACCATTGATATGTCGGATACCTGTACGCTCTGTTATAATAATCAGCATCTGGTAACAATCCGGCTCTACCGACTGGTAAATCATATCCTAAATAATCCCCTAAACCAAAACTTGCCATGTGACCTCGCCAGACGTCTATACCTTTTTGGGGAGTATCATATTTTTCAATAGTTCGTCTATAGATTTGAGCAAAATAAGAATTACAAGAGTGCGCAATGCCAGTAACCATTTGAACTGGACTCGGGTGGTTATGACATCCCATTCTTACACCTCTAGCATAGGAATACCCACCATTGCACCTAAAATCTTCTTCTAAATCTACTACACCTTCCTGAAGAGCTACCAGGCCAGTAAGTGCTTTAAATGGAGAGCCTGGAGCATAAATCGCCTGCAAAGCTCTATTGTATAAGGGCTTTTGGATAGTATCGTAATACAACTCTGTAAAATTTCTGGAACGTTTTCTCCCTACCAATAAGTCTGGATCGTAAGAGGGTGCTGTGACCAAGCTTAAAATTTCACCTGTACTAGGTTCTATAGCAACAATCCCCCCGCGCTTTCCTTTCATCAACTTTTCGCCATAAGCCTGAAGTTTTGCATCTATGGTAAGATGTAAATCACTTCCTTTTTTGGAAACCGTATCAAATTTACCTTCTTTAAAGGGTTTGATGTTTTTGTTATGAATATCTCTGAGGTAATGTTTAACTCCCCGTTCTCCTCTTAAGACTTCTTCGTATTGTTCTTCTACGCCTTGTTTTCCCTTCAGATCACCTGATTGGTAATAAGATTTTTCTGAAATTTCTCCTTGACCAACTTCTGCTATATAGCCTAAAATATTGGCGCTATGTTTTACATCATAATCCCTTAAAGATCTTTTCTGAATATAAAACCCCTGGTATTTATGCATGCGCTCTTGCAGGTAAGCATACTCCTTTTTTGTAAGTTGAGGTGTGATCACTGATGCTAGCCTTGGTGAGTAACGCCAGGCTCTTTCAAGTTGAGTTTTAAGTCTTTCAGGAGTTAATTTTAATAGACTTGCTAACTCTAAAGTGTCAAATTCTTTAACTTCAAGAGGTACAGCCATCACATCATAAGCGGGTTGGTTGCCCACCATCAATTCTCCATTTCTATCGTAGATATAACCTCGCTGAGGATAATCATAAACTTTCCTTACAGAAATGTTTGTTGAAACTTCGTCATAACTATCATCCATTATTTGTAGATAAAATAGTCGAATCAAAAAGAGGAAGGCTGTAAAACTTACTAGAATGATGGGGAGTAACTTTCTCATTTACTGGTTTTTCGAATTAAATTTAAAGTGATCAATATCAAGATTATACTGAAAATTGAAGAATAAACAATCTTTTCAAACAGATATAATAAATGATTAACACTAAAAATTTCCAGGGAAAAAAGAATTGTATGATGTAATAAAACCATTAAACTTACATAAACAAATCGAGATTTGAAAGGTGCATCATAAAACTTTAAGGTTTGATAATCATAGCTTAAGCCAAATGCATTTCTAAGAAACAAAGGTCTTAAGTAAGCTATAACTAAAGTTGCTGCCGCATGAATCCCTCCGCTATCTTCAAAAAAATCTAAGCAAATGCCCAAAGCAAAAGCTAAAAAAAGCTTTTGGATAGAGTTGATATTGAAAGGTAATAAGATGATAAGTAATGGATAAATATAAGGATTGATATACCCGAATATTTCAAAATGGTTCAAAATCAAAACCTGAACTAGAATAAGAAGGACGAACCTTATGCTATTTATGAAATATGTTTTCATCTAGGGCTGTTCAGGATTTAATAATTTGTAAGCTTCTTCTCTTCTCGTGTTTTCTATGACATAAACATGTTTTAAATTCGTCATGTCGTTGAACAATTTCACTGAAATATTATAATAACCTACATTCTCGTCCAACTCATACTTGCTTATAATTCCAATTGGAACATTTTCAGGAAAAATAAGAGAACGGCCACCTGTAGTTATGGTGTCTCCAACTTTAACGGGTGCAGATCTGGGAACATCTACTAAGCTCAATATATTTGGATTCTTTCCATCCCAAGTCAAGGTTCCAAAATGATTTGTCTTTTTGAGTTGAGCATTTATGGATGTGTTAGTATTCAGAATTGAAATCACTCTCGAAAACTCCTGACTCACATTTTCTATTATTCCTACTATGCCTTTGCTGGAGATAACTCCTAGGTCTTCTTTAATGCTATCTTTTACTCCACCTTTGATGAGAAGAAAGTTATCTATTTTGTCGTAGTAATTTGAAACAACAGTCGACTTTTGAATTCTGTATAACGTATCTGTAATAAAGTCTAATTTAGGTTCTAAAGTATCTTCAGAAGGAGAAAGGTTTAATAATTTTTTTCTTAAGACTTCATTTTCTTCAGCAAGAATTTCATTTTGAGTCTTTAAACCAAAATATTGTGAAATACCTTCTGAAGTTTCTAAAACATTTCCAGTAACGAAATTTGCAGAGGAAACCACTTTGCTATTATGGTAGGTATGCGCTTTGAAGGTTAATCCAAGCGCTATTGTCATAAGAATGATAAACACCAAACCTGTCTTATTTTTAATAAGAAATAAAATGATTTGCTGCATAGCTTAGACTTATTTTAGAAGAACAGCTTTGTATCTTTCTAGATCTTTTAGTGTAATTCCTGTTCCTCTTACAATGGCCCTTAATGGATCTTCGGCTATATAAACTGGTAAGTCTGTTTTTTGAGATAAACGTTTATCGAGACCTCTCAGCATAGAACCACCGCCGGCGAGGTATATTCCTGTATTGTAAATGTCTGCGGCCAATTCTGGAGGAGTTTGTGATAATGTTTCCATAACAGCATCTTCAATTCTTAGGATGGATTTGTCGAGAGCTTTAGCTATTTCTCTGAAGGAAATCTCCACTTGCTTAGGTTTTCCAGTTAATAAATCACGTCCTTGAACGCTCATATCTTCTGGTGCTGTTTCCAGATCTTCTGTAGCAGAACCTATTTGGATTTTGATCTTTTCTGCAGTGCGTTCTCCAATGAAAAGGTTGTGCTGAGTTCTCATGAAGTAAATGATATCGTTGGTAAACACATCACCAGCAATCTTTACAGATTTATCGCATACGATTCCTCCAAGAGCAATCACAGCAGTTTCTGTAGTACCACCACCAATATCCACAATCATGTTTCCTTTGGGTTGCATGATATCGACGCCAATACCAATAGCCGCGGCCATAGGTTCGTGTATCAGATAAACCTCTTTACCGTTGACACGTTCTGCAGAATTCTTAACAGCACGCATCTCAACTTCTGTGATTCCACTTGGAATACAAATGACCATACGAAGAGACGGTGTGAACAAACGTTTTTTGAGCGCAGGAATTTCTTTAATGAACATACTTATCATTTGCTCACTGGCATCAAAATCTGCAATAACTCCATCTTTCAGTGGTCGTACAGTTTTTATGTTTTCATGCGTTTTTCCCTGCATCATAGCAGCTTCTTTTCCTACCGCAATAATTTTTCCAGTTAATCGATCTCGTGCTACAATCGACGGGCTATCCACGACTACTTTATCATTATGAATGATAAGCGTATTTGCAGTTCCTAAATCTATAGCTATATCTTCGGTAAGAAAATCAAAAAATCCCATGAGTATATTGTTTGAAGAGGATAAAGTTAATTAATTAATGCTTAAAATGACGTGTTCCTGTCATCACCATGGAAATATTATTTTCGTTACAATAATCGACACTTAATTCATCTTTTATGGATCCTCCTGGTTGGATCACAGAAGTAATTCCAGCATTTCCAGCGATCTCTACACAATCTGGAAAAGGAAAGAAAGCATCACTAGCCATCACCGAATTTTTTAGATCAAACTGAAAACTCAAAGCTTTCTCAATCGCATGATTCAAGGCATCAACTCTGGACGTTTGACCAGTTCCACTGGCCAGCAATTGCTTGTTTTTTGCAAGTACAATCGTATTGGATTTGGTATGCTTACAAATTTTGGAAGCAAATAATAAATCTTCTATTTGAGCATCGTTAGGCGATAGTTTTGTAGCGGTTTTAAAATCTTCAACGGCATCTGTTTTACCATCTCTATCCTGAACTAAAACCCCATTCAAACAGGTTCTCACGATTTTATCAGAAAACTGAAATTCTTTCTGGACCAGAAGAATTCGGTTTTTCTTTTTGGTTAAAATCTCCAAAGCCTCATCGGTGAAGCTTGGTGCAATCACAACTTCACAGAAGAGGTTGTGAATTTCTTCAGCAGTCCCTTTATCCAGTTCTGTATTTGAAATCAATATCCCGCCAAAAGCTGAAACCGGATCTCCAGCCAAAGCATCTACGTAAGCCTGATGAATTGTATCTCTTTGTGCAAGCCCGCAAGCATTGTTGTGTTTGAGAATCGCAAAAGTTGGGGCTTCCCTGTAAAATTCTGACATCAAATTCACAGCAGCATCAACATCAAGCAGATTGTTGTAAGACAACTCTTTACCGTGAAGCTTATTGAATACTTTTTCAAAATCTCCAAAGAAAAAGCCCTGCTGATGTGGGTTTTCACCGTAGCGCAATTCTTTCCCCTTATCAAAACTTTGTTTGTGAATTGGAATTTCTTCAGTGGTATTGAAATAATTGAAGATCGCTGTATCATAATGTGAAGAAATTTGAAAAGCTTTCGCTGCAAAATTCTTTCTTTGCGACAGGCTTACCACTCCTTTATCTTCCTTCAAGATTTCTTCAAAAGAGGTGTAATCTTCTCTTGAAGAAATGCAAAGCACATCTTTAAAGTTTTTAGCAGCAGCCCTTATGAGTGAAATACCACCGATATCTATTTTTTCAATGATGTCTTGTTCAGTAGCACCAGAAGCTACAGTGTCTTCAAAAGGATATAAATCAACAATCACCAAGTCTATTTGAGGAATATCGTAAGTCTTCAATTCTTCCTGGTCCAAAGCATTTTCACCACGATTTAAAATACCTCCAAAAACTTTTGGGTGCAGCGTTTTTACTCGTCCTCCCAAAATCGAAGGGTAAGAGGTGATGTCCTCTACAGGAATGACATTGATGCCTAGGTCTGTTATGAATTTTTCAGTTCCACCAGTGGAGTAAATTTTTACACCTAGTTGGTTTAAAATTTCCACTATAGGCTTTAAACCTTCCTTGTGATAAACCGAGATTAAAGCAGATTTTATTCCTTTTGCTTGAGCCATTATAAAATTCTTTTTTAGATGCTGCAAAAGTAGGACTTTGTTAATGAATAACTAATTGTTGGCTCTCAATTATTTATAAAATAATACCTCCAATTTTTCGAATTGTCATGCTGTCCAAAAGCTTCGGAATATTTCATTATTATGACTTAATTAAAACCTCTAAAAACACCTTTTAAGTCATACTCAGTAGTCAATAAAATCAAATGAATCGCTCAAAAGTTTCTTCTGATTTTGCCTCTGTTAACTTTAAACTGTATAGACTATAAGCCTCATCCTTCAAGATAAACTAAATGTTGGGATCGCATGGGGAAGATAACTTAAACCCTCGATGAGTTTTAGAAATCCTCGTTCATCTGAAGCCGGGTTAAAATCTTGAATAAATAAAACCCTGTCCCAAAGCTTCGGAACAGGGTGACAAATTACTTTTTAATTACCTAAACAATCATTCCAGCTGCAACTGTTTCTTTGGTCGATTCGTCTACCAAAATCACACTTCCTGTATTGCGATTATCTCTGTAGCTGTCCAGCATCAGGCGGTGAGAGGTTTTTAGTTTCACACGTGCAATATCATTCATCTTTAAATCCTTATCGTCTTCATTTCTTTTGAAGGTGTTCACATCCATTTTGTAAACGATGTCTTTGATGACTGCTTTCTGTTCATTGGAGGTGTGCATGATAGTGTATTTGGTTCTTGGTTTCACCGGAGAATTGTTCAACCAGCACAACATCACGTCAAATTCCTGAGAGAGTTCCGGCTGATTGTTCATTTTAACAATCATATCTCCACGGCTGATGTCGATATCATCTTCCAAGGTCATCGCCACAGACATGGGTGCAAAAGCTTCTTCAACCTCCTTATCTCCAGAATTAATCGACTTTATTTTCGAGTTAAATCCTGACGGCAGAACAGCTACTTCATCACCAACTCTGTAAATCCCACTTGCGATTCTTCCCGCATAACCTCTATAGTCTTCAAAACCTTTACGCTGAGGTCTCAACACGGTTTGCACAGGAAATCTGGCATCAATTTTATTGATATCACTACTGATGTGCAAGGTTTCCAGTTCATGGAGCATTGGTGAACCCTGGAACCAGGACATGTGTTCTGAGCGGTTCACAACATTATCTCCATTTAAAGCACTTATAGGGATATAACGCACATCCTTAATGAGTAATTTTGAAGAAAACTCTTCAAACTGCTCAACGATGGTGTTGAAGGTATCTTCAGAATAATCCACCAAATCCATCTTATTCACACAAACAATAATGTGAGGAATATTCAATAATGAAGCGATGAAGGTATGTCTTTTAGTTTGCTCGATCACGCCATGTCTGGCGTCAATGAGGACAACTGCAGCATTGGCAGTGGAAGCTCCTGTCACCATGTTTCTGGTATACTGAATATGCCCAGGAGTGTCGGCGATGATAAATTTACGTTTTGGCGTTGTAAAATATCGGTAAGCCACATCAATGGTAATACCTTGTTCGCGTTCGTCCTTGAGACCATCAGTAAACATTGCTAAATCCACACCTTCAATGCCTTTTTGTTTGCTCGAGCTTTCCACAGCAGCGAGTTGGTCTTCAAAAATGGATTTGGAATCGTAAAGTAATCGTCCTATGAGTGTGCTTTTACCATCATCTACGCTTCCAGCGGTGGTGAATCTAAGCAGTTGATTTTTATCTATTTTCATCGTGTAAGTCAGTTTTTGTAATCAGAATTTTAAAAAGTTTTAAAGCGAAAATCTAGAAATAGCCGTCTTTTTTACGGTCCTCCATAGCAGTTTCAGAACGCTTGTCGTCGCTTCGGTTACCACGTTCGGTTTCTCTCATCGTAGAAACTTCTTCAACGATTTTTTCCATCGTGTCCGCATCAGATTCAATACCACCAGTGATGGTAATATCTCCCAACGTTCTAAACCGTATTTTTTTCTTAACGATTTCTTCGTTAGGCTCTAATTTCAAAAATTCTGAATTAGGAATCCAGGAACCGTTTCGTTTTACGACTTCCCTTTCGTGAGCTAGATATAAGGAAGGGATTTCGATGTTTTCTTTGGTCAGGTAATTCCACACGTCCATTTCGGTCCAGTTACTGATAGGAAAAGCTCTGAAATGCTCGCCTTCAAAATATTTTCCATTTAGCAAATTCCAAAGTTCTGGTCTTTGATTTTTAGGGTCCCACTGTCCAAATTCATCTCTATGAGAAAAGAAGCGCTCTTTGGCTCTCGCTTTTTCTTCGTCTCTACGTCCTCCGCCAATCGCACAGTCAATTTTATGCTCTTCAATCGTGTCCAGAAGGGTGGTGATTTGCAAAGCATTTCTAGTGGCATTTTTTCCCTTTTCTTCGGCGACTCTTCCTGTGTCAATTGATTTTTGAACTGACCCTACAATCAGATTAACGCCAAGTTTATCAACGATGTCATCTCTAAACTGAATGGCTTCAGGGAAATTATGACCTGTATCTACGTGCATCAAAGCGAAAGGAATTTTCGCAGGATGAAAGGCTTTTTTAGCCAGATGCGTCACCAAAATGGAATCCTTTCCTCCAGAAAATAAAATAACTGGATTTTGAAACTGTGCCCAAACTTCACGCAATATGAAAATGGCTTCCGATTCTAGTTCTTCTAGATAGTTTAAATAATAAGTACTCATATAGCTAAATTCTGTGTGTTTTTTCTAAATATTCTATGATGTGCTGGACCGCTTCGTCCACTTTAGTAGTCTCGGTTTCGATATGAATTTCAGGATTCAATGGAGCTTCGTAAGGCGCATCAATTCCCGTAAAATTTTTGATCTCACCAGCTCTGGCTTTTTTATAAAGTCCTTTGACATCACGACGCTCGCATTCTTCAAGTGAAGTGTCTACAAAAATTTCAATCAGATCGTTTTCCCCAACTATGTGTTTAACCTGATCACGATCAGAGATCAAAGGAGAGACGAATGCGGCAATCGTAATTATGCCTGCGTCCACAAAGAGTTTGGAAACTTCTGCAATCCGTCTTAAATTTTCAAGTCGGTCTTCTTTGGTAAATCCAAGTCCTTTGTTGATGCCACTTCGTATGTTATCGCCGTCCAACGCATAAGTAGAAACGCCTTTGTAAAACAATTCTTCTTCTGCTTTGTTGGCAATAGTCGATTTCCCAGAGCCAGAAAGTCCTGTAAACCAAAGTACGAACGACTCATGTCCGTTGACCTTATTTCGCTTGGACCTAGAAATCTCGTAGTCGTGTATGACTATATTTTCGCTCATAATTCTGTTTTCACGTGGAAGTATCCATTCAGTAAATTCTCCCTGTTGTATAGCATTTCCTTCTCAGTATCCAGGCTGATTACTTCCAAGCCTACAGCTTTACAAATCGCTTGTCCGGCAGCCGTATCCCATTCCATGGTTGGGGCATAACGCGGATAGACATCGGCATTGCCTTCTGCTACCAAACAGAACTTTAGAGAACTTCCTTTAGAAACAATTTCTACTGGTTTCTGGTGCTTTTCTTTCAAGTTGTCGATGTGATCCAGCGTCTCTTGATTCATATGAGAACGACTTCCAACCACACGGATGGGATTTGAATTATGACTTGGCTCGAGCAAAATCGCAGCTTTCAATAACGTGTCTACATCCCAGTTAGATTCTGGAACTTCAGCTTTGAAAGCTTTATTAGACTCTACATCACCCACGTAAAGTAAGCGTTGAGCCGGGACATAGATAACTCCAAACACTGATTTCTGTTGATCGATCAAAGCTATATTTACGGTGAATTCACCATTTTTCTTGACAAATTCCTTAGTGCCATCCAGTGGGTCTACAATCCAACACGAACTCCAGGTTTTCCTCTCACTATAATCTGTCTGTTTATTTTCTTCACTTATAATAGGAATAGAAGTCGTTTCCAAAAAAGACATAATCACCTTATTGGCATTTTTATCGGCTTCAGTCAGAGGCGAAGCATCATCCTTATACTCCACATCAAAATCTTCTTTGTAAATTTCCATAATCGCATCGCCGGCTTTTATGGAAGCTTCAATCGCTTTTAGTTTATTTTCATTCATAGGATCAGTCAAATCTTATTCTGTTTGATTATCAAATGTTTAGAGGCTTAATTTTGCCTTCCAATAATCAATTCATTTTAATTTTTGCCAAAAGTATATAATTTCTACCAATTTGGTAGACTAATCAAATTAGAAAGAGATATTGCTTTAGTTAAATTTTATTCTGAATTTAATACGTAATATGACACAAAGATTTGCGACTATAGATTTAATCAACTTAAAGGATCAAATTTTCGTATATATAAATAAAAACCAATGAGACCATTTAACCTTATTCTTATCACCATTCTTTTTTCAAGCTTTGGAATCCAAAATGCACAAAGCCAACAGATCCATCAGCATAGCGAATGGAATCTTTTATTACAAAACCATGTCGGTCAAAATGGGAAAGTTGATTATAAAGCTTTCAAGAAAAATGAAAGTAAATTGGATTCTTATTTAAAGTTATTAGGAAACAATCCACCTCAAGACTCTTGGTCCAAAAATGAAAAGAAAGCTTACCTCATCAATGCCTACAACGCGTTTACAGTAAAACTTATCGTAGAGAACTACCCTACAGAAAGCATTAGGGATATCGGAGGATTTTTTAGTAACCCTTTCAGCACAGAATTTGCTAAAATTGGAGATAAAGAGTATTCACTAGATGATATTGAAAAAGGAATGCTTTTGAAAATGGGAGATCCTCGTGTGCATTTTGCAGTCAATTGTGCTTCAGAGTCCTGTCCGAAACTTCTGAATGAAGCCTATGTGGCTTCCAAACTGGATAAACAATTGGATGCTTCAGCGAGTTATTTTATCAACTCTGAAGAAAATAAACTCTCCAGAACGAAAGTCGAATTGTCTAAAATTTTCAAATGGTATGCATCAGATTTTGAAAAAGATGGAAATTCAGTTATAAACTTCATCAATACGTATTCAAAAGAAACCATTAATGAAGATGCTTCTGTAAGTTATTTGTCCTATTCCTGGAAGTTGAACGAAAAGTAAGTTGAATGATTAGTGTCATCATCCCTGTTTATAATGAAGCTGAATTGATTGAAGCCAACTTGAATCAAATTCAGAAGAGAATAAGCGTGTCCAGATTGGTGAAAGAAATTTTAGTCATCGATGGTGGAAGCACGGATGCTACTTTTGAAAACGCTAAAACTGTTGAAGGGGTTGAGGTGTTTAAAAGCTCTAAAGGAAGACCACGACAAATGAATTTTGGAGCGGCAAAAGCCAATGGAGAAATCCTGTATTTTTTGCATATTGATACCTTCCCACCTCAGAATTTTGACCAATTGATAGTTGGATCTGTCAATAAAGGACATGAAGCTGGTTGTTTTAAAATGAAATTCAGGAGTCAACATCCCTGGCTGAAGTTCATCAGCTGGCTGACCAAATTTAAAGCCAGATCCTGCAGAGGAGGAGATCAGAGTTTGTTTGTAACCAAATCTCTTTTTGAAAAAATCGGCGGTTACAACGAAGATTATTTGATTTATGAAGACCACGAAATCCTAAAGCCACTTTACGAGCTCACCGATTTTGACGTGATTCAGCACTGGATTTCTACATCTGCCAGGCGTTTTAAAACAAAAGGTATTTTGAAATTGCAACTTTTATTTTGGGTGATTTACTTTAAAAAATGGAGTGGCGCCAGTCCGGACGAATTGTATCAATTTTATGCTAAAAAAATAAAAAACTGAAGGTTTTGTGCTCAAAATTATTGGTTTATACCGAACTTTGGTAAGTATTCAAATGGAATATCGACTAGCTTTATAATTAAAATCCAAATGATTTGAAACAAGAACACATCGTTATCATTGGTAACGGCATTTCGGGAGTGACTTTGGCGAGACACATCCGGAAGTTATCCGATAAACGCATTACGTTGATTTCTTCAGAAAGTGAACATTTCTTTTCCAGAACGGCGCTGATGTATGTCTATATGGGACATATGAAGTGGAATCATTTGAAACCTTATGAAGATAAGTTTTGGGTAAAAAACAGATTGGAGTTAAAGCAATCGTATGTGCAGCATGTGGATACTCAGCAAAAACAATTAACTTTTGAGTCTGGCGAAGTGTTTTCTTATGACAAGCTAGTCATCGCCTGCGGTTCGAAATATAACAAGTTTGGATGGCCAGGTCAGGATGCTAAGGGAGTCATTGGACTTGTGAATAAACAAGATTTGGAAGAGCTAGAAGAATTGGCTCCAAATAATAAAGTTTGTAAACGAGCCGTCATCGTTGGAGGAGGATTAATTGGCGTGGAGCTGGCAGAAATGCTTTCCACTAGGAATATTCCTGTCACATTTTTAGTGAGAGAGAAACATTTTTGGAATAATGTTTTGCCCGCTGAAGAGGCGCAACTAATCGACCGCCACATCCAGGAACATCATATCGACTTAAGACTAGAAACTAATCTTGAAGAAATCATCACCGACGAAAACGGGAAAGTAAAATCAGTTAAAATAAAAGAAACTGGCGAGGTTTTAGACTGTGATTTGGTAGGACTAACGCCTGGGGTTTCACCGAATGTTGAGTTTCTAAAGAACAGTTCCATTGACTTAAACCGGGGTGTTTTGGTCAATAGAAGTTTAGAAACCAGTGAAACAGATGTGTATGCCATTGGCGATTGCGCCGAGCAGCGGGAGCCGATTGGTAATCGACCGCCGATTGAAGCCGTTTGGTATACGGGTCGAATGATGGGAGAGGCTTTAGCGCAGACGCTTTGCGGAAATCCTATGGAATACAAGCCTGGGCATTGGTTTAATTCGGCCAAATTTTTTGATATTGAATATCAGACTTACGGGTGGGTGTTTCCAAAACCAAAAGAAGGGCAAACCGATTTTTACTGGGAACATGAAGATGGTAAAAAGTGCATTCATATTCAGTATGAGAAAGAATCACGGATCTTTAAAGGTATCAATACTTTTGGCATTCGATTGCGGCATGAAGTTTTTGATCATTGGCTTACGAAAGAAGCAACGGTAGATGAGGTGATTGAAAATTTAGGAAAAGCCAATTTTGATCCTGAGTTTTATAAAACCTACGAGAAGCAAATTCAGAATAAATTTAAAAACGAATCTAAAACTAAAGCGATATGAGTGCAGATATGAATATGTCGGTAACGGGGAATGCGCCAGAACAATTATCCGTTCAACAAAAACTATCCACCGCTCTTGGACTGGCAGGTCTTTTGATCATGACTTTGTCTGTTTTCAATATTGGTTTCCAACCTAAAACGCTTTGGCTAACTTTGTCTTTAGTCTTAGTGGCAGCAGGAATTATTTGGTACACCAAAGCTAGTTATGCTCATAAACCTGAAGGTATCAAAAATGATGGCGTGTATTTTAAATCTTTGACTAACCGGGGGTTTTGGGCTTATATTTTGGGGTTGGTATTCACTGGATTTTATATCGTGCTTTATTTTTATCCAAGCCTTCTAGGATTGAATAGCGATTCTGCAAACACAGGTGTTGTCAGCTTGTTCGATCCTTTAAGTGTAGCTTTAAGCGGGAATCCCGCGAGCCAGTGGTTTGTCTATGGAACTTTATATACCTTGGCTATATTAGGCTTTGGTTTTAAATTCCTTTGGAAATATCGACACAATAGTTATCAGCGGTTGCGAACCTTTTCGGTGATGTTTTTTCAATTGGGATTTGCCTTTATCATTCCGGAAGTGATGGCCAGGCTCAATGGGGATGATTTTTCTTTACCTTATTATAATCTAGTCAACATATGGCCTTTGAATTATTACAACTTCGAGCAATACCGTGTGGATGAATTCATCAGTGCAGGGTCGGTCGGCATAGGCTTATTGATTTTTGGCGTGGCTTCTATCTTGATTATAACTCCAATTTTAACCTATAAATACGGGAAACGCTGGTACTGTTCGTGGGTATGTGGCTGCGGCGGACTGGCAGAAACCGCCGGCGATTCGTTTCGTCACTTGAGTGATAAATCCCAAAACGCCTGGAAACTTGAGCGTTGGTTGGTTCACAGCATTGTTGTTTTTATAGTCATTTCCACAACAGCTGTGGTGTATTCTTATCTGAGATACGATGACTACTGGTTATCGGGAACTGCTTTTTTAATCAGTGTGGCTAGTTTGCTTACGATAGTTTTTGTTTGGGTGATGGTATACAAACGCCAGGAATTACAAAACGATGCGAAGTATGCGGCGATTGGATTTTTTGTTTTGATTTTGGCTTTGGTCGGCCTTCATTTTTCTGGAATGTCCAACAATATTTTCATTTTGGAAGCTGAAACCTTAAGGTCTAGCTATGCTTTTGGCGTAGGCGCCATGTTTTCTGGAGTGGTCGGCGTAGGATTTTATCCGATTTTTGGCAACCGGGTGTGGTGCCGATTTGGTTGCCCAATGGCGGCAATCCTAGGCTTTCAGCAGCGCTTGTTTTCTAAATTCAGAATTACGACCAACGGCGGACAATGTATTTCCTGCGGAAATTGCTCTACTTATTGTGAAATGGGTATCGATGTGAGAGCTTATGCTCAAAAAGGCGAAAACATCGTAAGATCCTCTTGCGTGGGGTGTGGTATTTGTGCATCCGTTTGTCCACGTGGAGTTTTAAAACTAGAGAACGACACCCCAGCTGGCCGAATCAATCCTCAAGAAGTTTTGTTAGGCAACGATGTGGATTTAATGGATTTGGTGAATCAGAATAAGTAAGCAATCAAGTAAAATTGAATCATATAAAAACCTCTTTACTTTTTTTTAGTAGAGAGGTTTTTAAGTTTTACATTTTGCTCCAAACTTAAATTCTAGAATAAATTAGACGGGAACACCTTAAACTAAGACTTGAATTTCCTTGTTATAAAAAGGAAAAACTATTCTGTTTTAATTCTACTAGAGTTTAACTCTAAGGTTTTTACAAAAAAACCTGATACAGTCCATTCTTAAACAATACTTAATTAAATCTTTAATCACATTTTATTAATTAAATTTAATTCATTAGGAAAGAATCAGAATTTCTTATGATAATATTTATTATATAGATTAAAACTATAATTAATTAAAGATTATATTCAATTTCTTTATATTCTAATTTTTAATACGCTCACAATGGAAGATATGAAAAATAATGCCGATAATAAATCAAAAGCTTGGGATGTGAATTCCTCTTCTGCAAGTTGTCCATTTCTAGATGGAGATATGAAAGGGGCTGCTGGCAGTGGAAAAGATAATAAAGACTGGTGGCCAAACTCACTTAATCTTAATATACTGAGACAAAATTCAGCCATGGCAGACCCTATGGACGAAGATTTTAACTATCAGGAAGAATTCAAAACTCTGGATTTAGCCGCAGTCAAAAAAGATTTAGAAGAATTGATGACGACCAGTCAGGACTGGTGGCCGGCAGATTACGGACATTATGGTCCGTTTTTTATACGTATGGCATGGCACGCAGCAGGAACCTATAGAATACAAGACGGTAGAGGTGGAGCTGGTTCTGGATCGCAGCGTTTTGCACCGCTTAATTCCTGGCCAGATAATGCCAATCTCGACAAAGCCAGATTATTACTCTGGCCAATTAAGCAGAAATACGGTAGAAAATTATCCTGGGCAGATTTAATTGTTCTTACAGGTAATGTAGCCCATGAATCCATGGGACTCAAAATGCAAGGTTTTGGCGGTGGACGTGAAGATATATGGCAAACTGAAGAAGATGTATACTGGGGAGCAGAAAAAGAATGGCTAGACAATCAATCTCGTTATTCTGAAGGAGAATTGGAAAATCCACTAGCGGCTTCTCATATGGGTTTAATATATGTGAACCCAGAGGGACCTAATGGGAATCCAGACCCACTTGGGGCAGCTCACAATATTCGAGTGACTTTTGGCAGAATGGCCATGAATGATTATGAAACAGTAGCATTGACAGCTGGTGGACATACCTTTGGGAAAACCCATGGCGCAGCCAATGATGCTGAGTATTTAGAGGCAGAACCCGCTGGTGCACCCATAGAAATGCAAAGTATGGGTTGGAAAAACAATTATAAATCTGGAAAAGGAGAACACACTATAACCAGCGGACTAGAGGGCGCTTGGACTGATACACCGACCAAATGGAGTCATACTTACTTCAAAAATTTATTTGAATACGATTGGGAATTAACCAAAAGTCCAGGCGGAGCACACCAGTGGAAACCAAAAGACAATGCTGGTGTAGGGACAGTTCCAGATGCGCACAATCCAGATAAAAAACATGCGCCATTTATGTTGACGACAGATATCGCCCTGAAGGAAGATCCTGCTTACGAAAAAATATCACGTCATTTTTATGAAAATCCAGAAGAATTTGCAGAAGCTTATTCCAAAGCCTGGTATAAATTAATGCACCGTGATATGGGACCCATCGAAAGATATTTGGGACCAGACGTGCCTAAAAAACAATTCAACTGGCAAGATCCAGTCCCAGCAGTAGACCATGAGTTGATTAATGATAAAGATATTGAAAATTTAAAATCCAAAATCTTGGATTCTGATGTTTCCATTTCAGAATTGGTATCGGTGGCTTGGGCTT
>Ga0307952_1000458_pt1 | contig 23715 bp, 15 predicted proteins | sample OrgLakmetagen376_FD_201821 | JGI IMG/M metagenome (GOLD analysis project Ga0307952, IMG submission 201821) | Saline water microbial communities from Organic Lake, Antarctica - #376 | ecosystem: Environmental > Aquatic > Non-marine Saline and Alkaline > Saline | place: Antarctica: Organic Lake...
TTAATCGATATGAAAAAAGTGAAGATAAACGGAAAATGGCATGAGGATAACATGACCCAAAAAAATAAAGCCATTTTCGAGAAACTGAATATGCCAATTACGTAAAAAGTGAAGAGTTAGGGATTAAATGTTATTGAATTCACTCCTGTAAATTTTTCCCTTGCTATCATTTGGCAAAGGTATTTTTATTTTTTGAATTGGGAGTCTTAAACGCCTATACCTATAAAATAATTACGCCCTGCACATTACAAAAACTTTTGCAAATACCAGCTTTTTTGCAGGTCTTTTCTCACCAAACAAAAAAAGGGCTGCCACCTAAGTGACAACCCTTTATAAAACTTCAGCAAAAATTATTACTTCACGACAACAAATCGTTTAGTAATTACTTCACCGTTATTAGTAACAAACTGAACGATATAGGATCCGGCTTCGTAGTTTTCAGTATCTACGGTAACTTTATCCTGTCCCTGAACAGCTTTATCATAAACTGCTTGTCCAACATAGTTCATGATGCGGACAGACTTGATATCATTGCTAACCTCGATGTTAACCCTTGCTTTTGCAGGATTAGGATACACCTTGGTAACATTTTCGAGATCATCAACACCTACTGTGATTTCCGCGATTTCGGTGTTTGAAGGTTCGGAAATACATCCACCTTCGTATTCAGCAACTACATAATATTCGTAGTTTCCTGCTTCCTCGATATCGTAATCGATATAGATATTGTTAGTAATAACCTCATCGTTAATCATTTCACCATCACGGTATACATGATAACCGACTAATCCGTCAGCATCTACCATATCCCATGTCATCTCAACGTTGTTGATGCTTTGCTCTTCAACGTTAAAGTTCTCCGGTGCCATGATGTTAGCAACATTAGCTTCCACCGGACCAGCCAGGTCAGATTCTCCTGTTGAGAATACAGCGCTTACTTTATATTCGTAAGTACCACCTGCGAGGTCTTCGTCGAGATATTCGGTTTCAGAAACCGGAGTATCAGTGAGCAGTTCTCCGTCACGGAATACATTGTATCCCATCAGCTCTCTGTCAGCATTGCTTGGAGCATCATACCCTTCGATAGCATTTTGTGCTTCCTCGGCTGACATTTCAGAAGTACGCACCGGTTGTGCCTGTTCTTCAGAAGCAAGGTAACCCTGATGAGCATTCACGCGTGTAGCGTTACTCATTTCCACATCATCTATGTTGATATAGAAATAGTCGGTAGAATTGGTATGGTGGAATGCAACATAAACTGTTTCGCCGGCAAAATCAGAAAGGTCTATCACCTCTTGTTCATATTCCGGTCCAGCCGTAACAGAACCTGCTGTTTCGGTAAATGAAGAAGGATCGGTATCTGTAGTAGATACTTTTACTTCTGCATAATCGCCCGGCCAATCCGAGTCTTGCGCTACATACCAGAAGCTAAGCTGAGAGTTACCACCAACCTGTACTTCAGGAGTAATCATCCAGTTTTCCGGGTTTAGTGCGCCGGCATTATTATCAAAGGATGCACTGAACATAACGCCTGTACCACTGTGAGCAACAAACTCGTCAGACCAATCCCAGTTGAAGCCATCACCATCCTGGTCAACGAATGTCCAGTCAGCAGGAATTCCACCTTCAAAGTCTTCGACAAACTCATCACCGGTACCACCGCCGGTTCCTGTACCACCTTCCCAGGTGACCAGTACGTCCTTACAATCTACTGATGTTGCCAGGTCTGCAGGTACTGCAAGTGTCTCTATCAGCGTAATATTGCGGATAAAGGCCGATTCATCAATTACAATTTCCATTTCTTCATAGGTATTGTAATCTTCTTTAGAAACGGTCAGGTTATAGGTACCTTTCCAGAAGTTGTTAAATTGAACAGTGCCATCAGCAGGTACTGTTGCCGTATATGTTGTGTCGTTTTCAACATTTTCAAATTCAACTACAGCCCCTTCAGGGTTGTCGCCGGTATTCAGGTCAACCATCACCACGGTGTTTGCCAGCATGTCTTTAGCCACCATATTGGAAGTCATCGGATCCGACTCCGTAATAGTGTAAATGGCTTTAACAGCAAAGTAATAAACACCCATGTCAGCATCAGCCCATGTTTCGTCAACATATTCTGTAGTGGGAACATCGTCTGCAAGCAGTGTCCATGCTTCCATGTTATCCATGTTATCTTCAGTAAAACGATACACTTCGTAGTTGGCGACTGCTCTGTCATCACTGTTCATTGCTGCTTCTTCGATGGTTGTGTAATCAGCAACACCTTCGGTGTATACGCCATTTTCAACATTAGATGGGTTTAGCGATACGGCAGAAGAATTGTTATTGCTATTGATTACCACTTCTTCCTCATATCCTAATGTTTCTGTTCCCTGAGGACCGGAAACTACAGCACGCATCATAAAGCTGTCGTAAGTAGCTGTGCCCCACGTTTCTGTAGAAGCATCATAAGCATAGCTCCTGCCTTGCGGGTTATCTTCATCAATAGCCGTAGGAGGACAGTCGGGATATGCGTTAATCTGACGATGAGCAACATAGAAATCTCCTTCAGAAATACTGATATTTAAATCAGAAAGGTCTACTGTTACCCAGTTAGGCTCTTCGGGTGTTACCTCTACAGTTCCGAGGATAGTGCCCGGCAGTCCGTTGGCGCCGTCATCATCTAGAATAACAACTTCCATTGCGGTATAGATGTTCCCTGCAGGCCATGAGCCATCAAAAATATGAACCTTCGCTTCTTTAACTACAGCGGGATATCCCGAAGGAGTAATTTTCAGCGCATTCATAAAATCAACGCTGTTCCATGCTGTAGCATTTTCAGCTGTATTATCGTCGTAACTGATTTCATACGTCGGGTATTCCGAAGGCGCCTCCCATGTTACGGTAACATTTTCGTCGTCATCGGAAGGCGTAGCAACTACATTGCCTACCGGCAGGGGTGTTTCACCCATAACAAAATCAACCGTAATGGTTTCTTCTGCCAGAACATCAGCCTGTTCGGTAACGTCCTGGTACTCCATAGCAGCTGCTGTGGCAGAATATCCGCCATCAATGACCGGCAGAATAACAGAGTAGTTACCGTCGGCATCGGTATTTACCGAATAGTTATCGATAATTGTATCGTTGGCCACAAAAGTAACCGTTGCATCTTCGATACCATCACCAGAATCCACATCAGTAACCTGTCCTTCTACAGTACCTCTTCCATCGATAGTAATCTCTTCGATAGTGATAATTTCAGACTCACCTTCGTTATATACGGCAGAAACACCAAATTCATAGGTTCCTGAGGTAAGGTCGAGTACATCATATTCTGTTTCCATGTATGTCTCTTCGTTGAGCTGTTCACCGTTCTGATAGATATTATAACCGAGGAACTCGCGGCTCCATGGAGTATCATTTTCTATTTCAACGGAAACATTGTCTACAGCCCATCCTGAGGCCCATGCGCCATCATCATCGGCGTGGAAACCAATCCATACGGAAGAATAATCTTCTCCGATATAGTTGGTAAGGTCGATTTCATAACCATCAACCCATGAAGTCTGGGCTTCCATTTCTTCAACTACTTCCCAGGTTTCGCCGCCGTCTGTTGAAATCTCAACAAATGCTAACTGGCCAAACTCGCCGGTAAAGTATGAATCAAAAATCAGTGTGGCAGCATTACCCTGAGAGAAGTCCTGCTCGGGAGTAATGAGGTAGTCCATAGAGCCATCACTGCCTGATCCGGCAGCATCGTCATTAGCTACGGCATAAGTAGTGTGCGGAGGAATATCAAAGAAAGAGCTCCCACCATTATCGGTAATAAACCAACCAGCCGTAGCACCCGTAGCGTTAGTTTCTGTCATCCATCCTTCAGGAAGTTCACCTTCTTCAAAGTCTTCTGTCCAGCCAACGGTGCCGTCCAGCGGATTGTTCCACTCAAGGTGCACGTTAGTAAAATCAAATACTTCACCAGTAACAAATAACGGTGGAGGCAGAATAGTTGTAAATGCCCATGTTTCTGATTCTGTAGAGCCATTTTCGTTATGTGCAACGACTTTCCAGAAATAAATCTGAGAAGGATCCAGCGCCTCAGGCTGGTATGATTCCACCTCACCATCAAGAGTAGTTACACTATTTTGCGGAGGATACTGTGTACCCAGATAAACCTCTACATTGTTGGTATAGGCACCAGCTTCCCAGGTCAATTCAGGCTCAATTCCGATATCATCGGCGCCATCTTCAGGAGAAACCAGTGTAACAGCTTCAGGAGCAGGCATGTCTTCAACATCAAGGTTGAGCGTATAATCTCCTTCATCAGGGTTACCACTCAGAACGATGAAATACTCGCCCTGCCACAGTTCGAAATCGGCAATTTCTTCTCCTTCAGCAACGGGCTCAAGATTAAGTGGGTTCAGTGCTCTGTTTTGTTCCAGATGATAAAGCTGCATATTTCCGTTGAAATCTGCACCGATATCCGAAAGGGTAACATTCAGAATACCATCAGTAGGATAAGCAAAACGATAAACAACATCAGAAACATCTTCATTGTCGAGGATGTAGTTGTTGCGCATCGGCATATCTACCGAGCTGCTGTGAGAAAAGCTTCCGTCGGTCAATTCCGGTTCAAAAGCGGTTTCAAAAACATCTCCTTCTACAGGCTGATAGGCTGAGCCATAAATTTCATAAATGTGAGTAGTCTGATCGTCTTCTACCAGAAGCGCTCCTTCGTAATCCCCAACCTCATCAGCATCGAGGAAAACGCGGAAGTTCATTTCTCCGGTTGTGATTTCATAAGGATACTCATAGTGACCTTCTACATCAAAAACGCCTTCTTCATCAGAAGTAGATACATTATTGATGATAAGAGATTGTCCACCGTCATTCATGATGGTAAACTCTCCGCCCGGGTGCCATGCACCTATTGGCACTTCGCCAAGGTCCATTACTTCCGGATCAACAGAAAGAATCGGTTCTTGTCCTTCGATATGAATATTGAATTCATAATCGCCAGTACCGCTTACCACGAAAACGTAAGTGCCCGGAGCAATAGCGGTTTCGCCTTCTTCATAAATATTATTTTCTTCAGCAATTTCGTCACCTTCAGCAAATACAGCAAAATCGGCAACACCGCTGGCATCAGTAAAAGTAAGGTAAGAGTCTTTATCAACAGTTGTTGTATAAACCACATCGGCATCATGAGTACCAGCAAGGTCATAGTCGTTATAAAAACCTTCGAAAGAAGCCTCTTCTACCATGTAGTCGAAATTAACATTCCAGTCCTGGTCAATTTCAAAAGCATTTTCTACGAGGTCATAGTCCGGAATATCATAAGCATTTCCCGAAAGGGAGAATGTTCTGATAACGCGATCCAGGTTATCCCTAACCACTAACAGCGTGCTCGACTCACCGCTGGTTTCGGGGTTGAAGGCTACCTCAAAAGTGAAGTTGTCGCCGGTTTCACCAGCAGGGCCTTCAATATCGTAAGGGAATGTTGTTCCATCTTCGAGAACTACTGAATAGTCATCCTCATTTCCTGAAAAGAAATAAGGAGCCTCTTCGATTGTAACCGTACCAATACCATCATTTTCAACAGTAAAGGTTTGATTTTCTGCACCGTAGAAGACTTCGCCATCTAACAGGCCAACCTCTTCAAAATCGTGAGATTCAGGAGTTATGGCAAATGCAGGACTGTCCACTGCAGTAACTTCTTTTACATCTGATTTAACAGATTCGTCATCAGTATAGCCAGCAGAAACCTGATAAAAATAGGTGTTTCCGGCAATCAGGTCGTCATCTACAAACGTCATGCTCTCAGTAGAGTCATAAAGTGTTGTATTCTCATCCTGACTACGGTAAATATAATATTTTTCTATATCACCAGCTTCAGCTTCCGGATGGTTTTCCCACTCCAACGCAATCAAGGGATTTCCCTCTGTAGAAGCAGGGTCCACCATTGCCTGGAAATTGGTTACAGGCAGAATGTCGGTCATAGCCCATACTGCATTTCCTGCGAAACTATGAGGCTCCGCACCCCATTCATCACCCAGGACTTCATAAGCCAGGTCGTATTCGCCTGAAGCATCGGCCGGGACGGTCACGTTAACAGTAAACTCAAACGGGGAGTTTGTGCTACTTAAATAACCATCAGGGCCCCAAACTACAGTTTGTCCGTCAATTTCAGTAAAATCAAGAGTGTTACCACCACCGGTAATATCTGGGGCGCTATTGATTTCAAAGCCCTCAGGAAAGGTGATATAAACTTCATCAGCCCATTCCGCGTCTGGCGAATTAAAGTTTATTACAAACTCTGCATCCATAGTCGTGCCTGGAGCATAACCATTAGCAGTTTCGATGGAGCCGGTAATTTCCCGGTCCTGTGCAAATAATGACACCGTGCTCAACATGAACACAGATGCCATAATCAGCACCTTCAATTTGTTAAAATTGTACATAAATAAATATAATTTTAGTTAATAATTTGGTTTATAAATAACGCTAATACAATTATTTACAAAGCCTTTTTAAGAAATTTAAATTTTGCCTAATACAATCCTCAGAAAGGATTCGCAGTGATGACAAGCCGGACGGGAGAAACCCCTAACGTTTCCTCACATTTTTTTGGAGAAATTTTTCAGCGGAAGAGATAACTTTAGTGGACGATAGCGGGTTAAGCATCCCTATCGTTTGATAATTTTTTCCCCGGTGATGATATGATCGTCACCGATGATTTGCACAAGATATATTCCCCCTGCAAGATTACCAAGGAAAACAACCGTCTGTTCCCCGGCAGATTTTTTGGTCAGCTTCCGCTGATAGTGGTTGGAACCATCCATCCCTACTATTTTCAGGCGTGTTGGGCCGGTGTTTTCCCTGAAACGAATGTGCAGGATTTCATCCACCACCGCCGGAAAAATATCTGCCTCCACCAGATTTTGAGCTGTGGTGTATTTCACCTCTTTGCCGTCTATGGTTATCTGGATATTTTCTATGGCTGCTGTCTGTGGTGACAAGGTCACAATATCGGTAAGAAAATAAGGCACTCCCGGCATCTCCACCCCTACCCGGTAATGCCCAAATGGCAGGTTCTCAAACTGATACACTCCACTGGTTTTCGGTGACATCCACCTGAGGATGCGCCCGGCACTGTCAGTAAGGTGAATCAGGGGCATCGTACCGCTATTCGGCGTATTAACCGCCACTGTCCCCGACAGGGATGCCTCGCCCTGTGGCAGCTGGTAATGAGGTTCCTGAACATGGATATCCAAATCATACACATCGGCATCCACCATGAGCTGGTAAGCGTCTTCCCAGTGTGTCTTATTAACATAATAAGTAGGGAGATAGCCTGACCCTTGCCCGGGGACATACAAAAGATAGGTATAGGATTGGGGGGTGGCAGGAATAAAAAACGCTTTATCAGAATTCAATTCAGCACCGGCCACACGCCTGAAAGCTTCCTCACCGTCAGCATAGAGATTTACCCTGCCGGCGCTTAACCCGTTGTAATGCACTGTTCCACTTAACGTGTAAGTGGGCACAATAGTAACCTTTAATGTGTCGGTAAAAGCGCCGCAGTGCGAGAAGGCACTAAGTATCAAAGTAACCTCGCCTTCTTCAGCATCCTGCTCTCCGGGATGGTAATTAGTGTTTTGTTCCGTTTCACCCTCAAAATAGCCGTCACCCGCGGTACTCCATCGAATACTGTCGGCATAACTTATAGTTGTATTTTCAGTAAATAAAACCGAATCCTCATATATCGTTGTATCCTTTCCGGGAAATAATGCGGGCAGTGGAGAAAAAGATACTACCATGCTGTCTGATTTCATCACCGTTGAGTCGTACTGCAACAACCGAAAAACGATATCCTTCCCCACATCCGACTGGTCGTGCACATAAGAAGCCTCCAGCTCCCCCTCACTCAGGATATTGCCTGCACCACCGGTGGTCCAACGCAGGCTGTCGTATTCAAAGGCAGTGGCATTTTCAAAACTCAGCACCTCCCCTTCACACATCACGGTATCCTTTCCGGCAAACGGATACATCTGTGCCATCACAAACCAGCTCTCATTCATCTCATGCTGATCGCTATCTCCATCCGCTTCACTGTTAACGGCAGTTACAGCAATATCTTCCAGGATATCATTGCCGGGTAATTGAACGAATGTTGTATCCAGTATTTCCGTGACCTCTTCATAGTGAAACCTGTTCAGCTGCCTGTAATACACCCGGTATCCGGCAACATCTCCGTTGGCAGGGCTTTCCCATGAAATCCTGAGGGTGTCGTGTACCATCTGTTTAACCGGATTGACGGGGGGCGGGACGGCGATATTCTGCGGCCCTGAAAGGTAAGGCGCAAAGAGTACTTTTCCCAAGGCAGTATCGTCCTCTTTGTCAAAAATGCGGAAAGAAATTTCAGCGCTGTCAGCAGTTCCCCACCAGTTATTTTCAGCCAGCTGATCATTTTTATGGCGCAAATAAAAGTCGGGGGTGCCTGTTCCGGTAAAGCTGTTATAGGCAATACTATCCTGGGGCGCATCATCAATTACCACAGAAGCCGTATCGTTCTCAAAAAAGGTGTTGTTAATCACGGTATTTCCTCCTGCCTCACTTACTGTGCCTTTACTAAGATAAAGCCCTCTTCTGTTCTGGTACACCAGATTGGAATCAATAGTGTTGTTGACCGATTTGTCCTCCAGAAAAATGCCTTCTTTGTTTTCGTGCAGGATATTTTTGGATATCAGGTTATTTTTTCCTCCCGAAAAACTATTACCCTCTATCCTGATGCCGTAATTATTATCGAAAAGAGTATTTGTTATTATCGTATTATATCCATTATAAATGAACATGCCCACTTCATTATCATAAAGTATGTTATTCAGAAAGCGGTTACTGTGTGTTTTCTCGCCCCCGTCAATCTGTATTCCGTAAAGACAACCCGAGATTGTATTGTCACGTATGATATTATTTGCCGTGAGTTTATCCTGGCCCAATACAAAGATCCCCACACTGAAGAAATCCCGGATAGTGTTTTGGGCAATCAAAATATTTTCCGAGACTCCGTTGCTGGAACTTACATAAATACCATAAGCACCATTACGCATGTTGTTATTGATTATTTGGGCATTGCTGCTGTATAGCAACTTGATAGTATAACTCAGATTATCAAAAAAACTGCAATGCTCCACCACCACATCGTTTCTTCCCTGAGTAGTTATTACGCTCCCCGACGTTTTGGAAAAATATGCGTTTTGGAACAAATCCGGGATGGTGTCTGGCTCTGACTGCTCTAACAGCGTAATACCTGACCACCTCTCTGCTGTTGCTTCCCTGGCGTCGAAATAAACAGGCGCTTCCTCTGTTCCAAGCACTCTGATAGTGCCAATAATCCTCAGTCCCGCTTCTTCTTCAAATAAAACTTCCACGCCGGCTTCCACCGTCAACACATAAGATTCGGCGACAATAATATTTTCAGTGACAATATAAGGGGATTCCGCTTCTGTTAAGGTCTTATCCTGATAAAAAGCTCCTCCTATAAAGGTCTGTGCCAGGCCTTTATTCATGGAAAGAGCCGTTAGCAAAATAATCACCGGTATGAAGCCTGTCTTTTTCATTAGTTTATGGCGCTAAGATATAACAAGAATAAGAAAAAAGATCAAAATGAAGCCCGTAATCCGAATTTCAGCGAAACAGCGCTGCTACTTCTTTCTACCGGATAGCTGTCTTTAAAGGTATCGACGAAAGAGGTACGCATATTGATTTTTGCAAACACCCCTAATCTACGGTTAACATCATATATCCCGCCCAATTCTAGTCTGCCGCTCAGTCCTATATTACTGTTAAGCTCATCGAGGTTGCTTACCGGAAAGTTCTCCTCATCAACAATAAAGAAACCCTCTTTTTTGAGTAGTGCCTCAACGGTAACGCCCCCCTTCACTTCCAAATCAACACGCCCCAACATAATCCTGTAACCTATATAAACCGGGATATCCAGAAAAGTGTACTCATTGGAATTTTTAAAGTACTGATCATATCCCGGAATTACCTGTTGTGTAGAGTCGGTTACAAAATACCAGGTAGTATCCTGCCCATCAAGCGTATAATAAGTGTCAAGCGTATCTGTTTCATAGTAGGTTTGTTCCGGTTGCTCAAAGGTATATTCAAACCCTTCGCGTACGTTACGGATAGCCAGCCCGGTCTCGGCAAAAAAGTTATTTTTCCGGATACCCCCTTCAATTCCCAGGGTATAGGACAAGGCCCCTGAAAACGCGTCGGAATACCGATCTACCAGCTCCCCTTTTGTCCCCTCATATACGGTGTTACCTATTACAGGACCTAAATGAAAATTCAGGTAATATTCCTGCTCCCGTTGCTGGTTTAGCAGGGTATTTTCAAAAGAGGTTTTCTTTTTGTAGGCATTTTTTACCACTTTTTGCTTAAAGATAGTATCTGTAATCATCACCGTATCACGGATAATCACGGTATCCTTCAAAAATATGGTGTCATACCTTACCTGAAAGACAGTATCCACACGCAGAATCTCTTCATCAGCAGGATCTGCATTTTCTTGCTGCTCCTCCCCAGCAGATATTTCGGGGGCTGTTTTGGTTTCGGTGTTTTGTTTATCGCGGTTCTGATAAACAACTATTTCATTGCCGCTTTTCTTAAACAGGAGCTCTTCACCGAATACTTGCCTGAGGATATAACTCACACTCCGTTCCTGAAAGTCGGCTTTCACATATCTGTCCTGAAGGTCATCGGGCGAATAAAGGAAATAGTAAGGGCTCTGCTCCTCTATTTCGGCAAGCAGATCCACTAAAGAGATTTTGTCATAAACTAACGTGAGGGTGCTTTTATCATCCTGAGAGGAGGCAGCGAGAGGAAATAAAAAAACGGCAATAAGGATGGTGCAAAATTTTATTACCGTTTTTCTACTTTTTTTTAGTCTCATCTTTTGGTGGCGAATTAGCGCTTAAAAAAATAAATTCATCATTTTTGCGGACTTCAACATCAAAAATCGTTTTTATAACCTCTAATGTCTCCTCCAGTGTTTTATCTTTAAACCTGGCAGTCAGCCTGTAGTCGGCGATACTTTTTTCTGTCCTGATCTTCACATCATAGAAGTCCGCCACTTGTCTAACCACCTTATCGAGTGATGTATTTTCAAATATCAGTTCGTTTGTTTTCCAGCTAAGGTAATTTCTTCCCGCCACTTTCAACTGCGCTTCGGTGCCTGAATGCAGGCGTAACAAATCGCCCGGTAAAAGGATGGTTGCATTTTCTTCGCTGTCGGCAGCATATACAGCCACTTTGCCTTCCTTCACATAAACCTCATGAACATCAGAACGAACTTCTTTAACATTGAAACGGGTGCCTAACACTTTTACCCTGTAATCACCTGCTTTAACAATAAATGGCCTTGACTCATCAGGTGTGACCTCAAAAAAGGCCTCGCCAAAAATAGTAATTTCCCTTGTTGATGCCAAAAAATCTTCAGGATACCGGATTGATGAAGCCTGATTAAGGTAGACGGATGATCCGTCCGGAAGGGTTATAAAATCGCTGTCGCTGTAGGAATGCGATTTTGTTTCTACAGGTTTTTCCAACAGTGTAAATACCCCGAAAAGAATTACAGCAGCCGCTGCCACTCCGCCTGCCAACCATCTGAAGGTGTGCAACGCTTTGCTGCGGCGCACTTTAGCCCTAATGCGCTGATTAAATATATCCCATGCGTTGTCGGCGTCAAAAGCAGCAGATTCCTGAGCATACAATGAGGCAACCCACACATCGCGTAAGTTGTGATAATACGCTTCATTGTCTGAAGACTGCATTATCCATTGTTCAACGCTTTGTTTGTCGGCGCTGTCAATCTGCTGTTGTATGTATTTTATTAGTTTTTCGTCCTGCATGAGATTTATCTCCTCAATATCACTTTTTATGACATCCTACCTCATCAAAACCCCTATTGCAATTTTTATAATTATTTAACAATTATGGGGAATAATCCTTCAATTTATCACGTAAAAACCTGATAGCATGCGTCATCTGGGCCTCCACAGTTTTGATAGATACATTCATTTTTTTGGCGATTTCCTGGTTCTTCAGGTTCTCGAACCTCGACATCTTAAATATTTTCTTACGCCTCTCCGGAAGCATCTCAATACTTTTATTCACCATATCTTCGAGGCCAAACTCCCGGAAAGCCTTATCATCATTATAGTGTTTATCGCGATAACTGCGTATTATCTTTTCGCTGAAGCCGCGTTTAATTTTTTCATGATTAAGATAATTGATCGATAAATTGTGCACCGAGCGGTAGAGGTAAGACTCTAAAGAAGTGGTAATAAAGAGATCCTTGCGTTTTTCCCATATCCTGAAAAACATATCCTGCACCAGGTCTTCCACCACCTCTTCGTCCGGAATATAGCGCAATGCCGATATGCATAAGCCTTTGTAGTAGCGCTTAAAAAGCACTTCAAAAGCCTGCTTATCGCCAGCACGCACTTTTTCAATCAGGGCCTTATCTTCCTGATTCAATGCAATTTTATATCCCGGCTCTTCTTTGTTCACGCTTGCTGGTCTTATTTATATTTAACAAGAATACGTGGTTCCATCATCTCCTGTATGGTATACTTTACCCCTTCGCGGCCGATCCCCGAGTCTTTCACCCCGCCGTATGGCATATGGTCGACCCTGAATGTGGGCACATCATTAATAATGACACCTCCCACCTCCAATTGGTTGTGAGCTATGTTCATTTCTGAAAGAGAATCAGTAAAAACTCCTGCCTGTAGGCCATAGCGTGAATCATTCACGGCCGCCACAGCCTCCTTAAAGTCTGTATACTTCTCAATAGCCACCACAGGGCCAAACACCTCTTTAGCACACACATTCATAGTGTTTTGTGTATTTATCAGCACCGTGGGTGCCACATAAGAGGCGCTGCGTGTGCCCCCAGTAAGTATTTTGGCTCCTTGTTTTTCAGCCTCTTTCACCCACTCTTCAACCCTTTCGGCATTCCCCACATCAATCATCGCCGAAATATCGGTGTCCTCCTCCTGTGGAGACCCCACTTTTAAAGAATCTGCCTTTCGAACAAATTGTTCAGTGAAGGCCTCAAATATACTTTCGTGCACATAAAACCGCTGAGCGTGGATACACACCTGCCCGGAGTATGCAAAGCCTCCGAATACCGACCGTTCCACGGCATGTTGCAGGTTAGCTGAGGGCGTCACAATAACGCCTGCATTGCCGCCCAGCTCCAGGGTGACTTTTTTCCTTCCGGCCCGCGCCCTCATGGCCCATCCTACTTCCGGCGACCCGGTAAAGGTGAGCATGCGGAACCGTTCATCGGTAATCAGTTTATCTCCTGTTTTCCGATCCATGGGCAATAACGACACGGCTGCTTCGGGCAAACCGCTGTCGTAAATTATTTTAGCCAGTTCCAGTGTTGCCAGCGGGGTGCGCGTAGCAGGCTTGAGCACTACAGGGCACCCTGCGGCGATAGCCGGCGCCACCTTGTGAACAGCCAGGTTCAGCGGGAAATTAAAGGGCGATATCGCCGCAACAGGTCCTCTGGGAAAATATTTCACCACCCCTTCACGGCCCTCCCCTGCGGCAGTCCAGTCAAGCTGAAGATATTCCCCGGGAAGGCGTAACGCTTCGCCGGCAGCCACCCTGAAAGTTTGTACCGCCCGTTTCACCTCTCCCATAGCATACTTATAAGGCTTAGCAGCTTCACCAGCTATCAGCATGGCAAAAGCATGACGCTCCCCGTAGAGGCGTTCGGCGATATAATATAAAGCAGCGTGCTTTTTGTAGGCCGGCAACTCTGCCATATGCGGAGCCACATTTACAGCACCGGCGATGGCGAGCTCCAACAAGTGATCATCGGCGAGATAGGTTTTGCTGACCACTGACCCATCGTAGGGATTTCTTACTTCAATCTGGTTATCTGTTTCCGTAAACTGCCCTGCACAATATATCAAATGCTCACTCATAAAATTACTTTCTCGGATTTAATACAAATCTACAAACAAACCATGAATACCCGCATATACTATCAGCAATATTTTTCATACCGCAGACATCAATTTAGAAAGTCCTGTGGATAGCTGTAAAAAGAAAATCCTGTACCTTTGCCGGCATGTCCGGACAAGAACAAAAAAGATGGCTTCCTGCCCTCATCCTGTTTGGTTTAGCAGTAACGTGGGGGTCATCATTTATACTTATAAAAAAGGGATTGAATTATTATTCTGATATGGAGGTTGGCGCTCTGCGCATTGTTATCGCCTTTCTGTTTTTTATCCCGTTTGCATTCAGGCATATCCGTAAAGTAAAAAAGAAGCATATTCTGCATCTGGCAGTGGTAGGTATTGTGGGCAGCACGGCACCAGCTTTTCTTTTTGCCAAGGCCGAAACGGGTATCGATAGTGCGCTGGCAGGCATTCTCAACTCACTGACACCGCTGTTTACATTCATCATCAGTTTCTCCTTTTTCAAATACCAGGCACGGTGGTTTAACGTTGCAGGGTTAGCATTAGCGCTTGCCGGAGCTTTGGGGCTCATCATAGTCAGCGGCGAGGGAAATATCTCTTTCAATTTTTATTATGCCATGTTCGTAGTGATAGCCACAATCTGCTATGCCATCAATGTCAATATCATAAAATACAAACTGTCCGATTTAAATAACATCACCATTGTTACTATGGGATTCGTGATGGCCGGGATACCTACCCTGATTTACCTTACGTTTTTCACCCCCTTTTTTCCAACGATAGTCGCTGGTGGGGAGGCCTGGAAAGGGCTGGGCTACATTGCGCTGTTAGGAGTGGTGGGGACCTCTTTGGCCTTAATGATATTTTATTACCTGATACAGGTGAGCAATACTGTTTTTGCATCCAGTGTTACGTACCTGATTCCTGTTGTAGCCGTTATTTGGGGAGTTGTTGACGGAGAAGTGTTTAAGATTTCTTATCTTTTGTGGATTAGCTTAATCCTTTACGGTATCTACCTGGTAAACACCAAAAGGCTTTATATGCTGAAAAAACGTATCCCCGGCAATATAAAATCATGATATTTTTGATAATAACTGTTTGTTTTACCATTTTTTTTAATAATTTTGCAGCCCAATTTTGATGAATATAATAAAAAAGAAGTGATGTACGCGATAGTAGATATAGCAGGACAACAGTTTAAGGTTGAGAAAGACCAGGAATTATTTGTTCACCGTCTTTCAGAAGAAAAAGGCGCAAAAATTGATTTCGACAACGTGATGCTTGTTGATAACGATGGCGACGTGAAAGTGGGTAAGCCCAATGTGGGAGGGGCCAAAGTTTCGGCTGAAGTGCTGGAGCACACGCGTGGCAACAAAGTCAAGATCTTCAAAAAGAAACGCAGAAAAGGGTTTCAAAAGGAGACAGGATATCGTGATGACTTGACAAAAGTGAAAATCGCAGACATCACCGCATAGGAATTTATTAAGAAAATTTAAAAAACACTTGACATATGGCTCACAAAAAAGGAATGGGTAGCACCCAAAACGGTCGTGACTCGGAAAGTAAACGGTTAGGAGTCAAAATATACGGAGGGCAATTTGCCAAAGCAGGAAACATCATCGTCAGGCAGCGCGGAACAAAACACAATCCGGGACTGAACGTTGCCAAAGGCAAGGATGACACGCTGTTTGCCCTCACTGATGGTACTGTGGAATTCAAAAGACGCCGCGGAAACAAATCGTTTGTTAGCGTTATAAACACAGAACCAGAAGCATAAGCGTTTTATTATTGGTAGTTTATGGTTTAAATCTCCTGGTAAAATTTTTATCAGGAGATTTTTATTTCACGACAGAAAGGGTAGCCGTAATGAAAATCTATCTTTGCAAAAATTTTATCAGCTATGTTAGACATTAATCGTATCAGAGAAGATGCAGACGAGGTCATCAAACGTTTGAAGGTAAAAAACTTCGACGCGGAACAGCCTATCGCAAAAATCCTGGAAATAGATAAAAAGCGCCGCGCCACACAAAAGTCGCTTGATGACTTGCTGGCAGAGTCTAAAAGACTGGCAAAAGAAATAGGCTCCCTTTACAAGGAGGGGAAGCAAGCTGAAGCTGATGAAAAGAAAGAAAAGTCAGCGGCCCTGAAGGCGCAGTCCAAGACCCTGTCAGCAGAGCTGGAATCTCTTAAGCAGCAACAGCAGACCCTGCTCACAGAAATCCCTAATGTGCCTCATGAAAGCGTCCCGCAAGGGAATTCTGACGAAGACAACCAGGTGGTGGAAAAAGCTTATTCCGAGAAGATTTTTAAAGAGAAGGGCAAGCCACACTGGGAGCTGGCAGAGCAATATGATGTGATAGACTTTGCCCTGGGCGTGAAGATAACCGGCGCCGGTTTTCCCGTATACAAAGGAAAGGTAGCCCGCCTGCAGCGTGCCTTGATCAACTACTTTATAGACATGGCCCGCTCCGAGGGATATGAAGAGATACAGCCTCCTTTGCTCGTCAATGCCGAATCCGGTTTCGGCACAGGCCAGCTGCCTGACAAGGAGGGACAGATGTATGAGTTGAAAAACAGTCCGTTATATCTTATCCCCACGGCCGAGGTGCCTATCACCAATATTTATCGCGATGTGATCCTCACCGAAAAGGATTTCCCTATCAAAAATGTAGCCTACTCCAGCTGCTTCAGGCGCGAAGCGGGCTCCTACGGCAAGGATGTAAGAGGCCTCAACCGCCTGCACCAGTTCGACAAGGTGGAAATAGTGCAGATAGAACACCCCGACAAGTCGTATGAAACCCTGGATACGATGGTGACTTACGTTAAAAAGCTGCTCAAAAACCTGGAGCTGCCTTACAGGGTGTCGCGCCTGTGTGGTGGCGACCTGAGCTTTACCTCCGCGCTTACCTACGATATGGAGGTGTATGCCAAAGGGCAGAAAAAGTGGCTTGAGGTGTCTTCTATCTCCAACTTCCTGGATTACCAGGCTGGAAGAATGAAACTGCGGTTTAAAACGAAAGAAGGAAAAACAAGGGTGCCACATACCCTTAACGGCAGCGCATTGGCGCTTCCCCGTATTGTTGCAGCTATCATGGAAAACAACCAAAAGCCCGAAGGGATTAAAATCCCGGAAGCATTGGTGCCTTACACCGGATTCGACTATATCAATTAACCGTTTTGTTGTTGTGTTCTTATTATCTTTGCAGACACAATGCAAAAACAAATAACACTTATCATCCTTGTCTTACTGCTTGGTGTCGTGTCGGTCGTCAGCGGGCAATCTACCACGCCCTCCACCTCGCGCAACGAGTCGGAGCAACGCACCCCCCGGGAGCAGAAGGAGAAGGAAGAGCTGGCACGTCAATATTACCGCAACCAGGAATACAGCAAGGCCATCACCCTGCTCAATGAAATCTACTGGGACGCTCCCTCACACAGCAACTACATCTACTATACCTACAGCCTTTTTGGGCTGCAGCAGTTTGAAGAGGCCGAAAAGGTAATAAAATACCAAATCAAACAGCAGCCCAACCAGGTACGCTATCAGATTGACCTGGGATACGTTTACCGCAACACCAATAACGTGAAAAAGGCCGAGCGCTTATTCGACAGGCTCATCAAAGACCTTACCGCTAACGAAAACCTCATAAAAAGAACAGCCGGCGCCTTCAGAGCCCGCCGCGAAAACGAGTATGCCCTGCGTACCTATCAAAAAGGAGAAGAGCTGTTTGATGACCCGCATAAGTTTGCAATAGAAATAGGTCAGCTTTATGACCGCATGGGGAAGTATGATCTGATGTTCGAAGAGTATTTGGGACTGCTCACCGCCGGCAATGGGAATATGCAAAGGGTGCAATACCGCATACAGAATTCACTTCGTGATGATCGCGATAACGAAAAAGCGGAGTTTTTCAGGAACGCCCTGCTGAGAAAAGTGCAGGAAAATCCTGATACGCGCCTCTATTCTGAGCTGCTGTTATGGCTCTCTATCCAGCAGCGCGATTTTGATATGGCGCTGCGGCAGACCAAAGCTCTGGAGCGACGCTTTAACCTGGAAGGGAAAAAAATCTTTGAGCTGGGCAGCGTAGCGATGAACAACAAACGTTACGATATCGCCAAAGAGTCTTTTGCCTATGCCATAAAAACCGTCCCCAAATCATCGCCCCTGTATTATCGCAGCCTCACCGAGAGCCTCAAAGCACGTTTTCTTGATCTGACCCACAAACAGCAACCTCCAAGGGAGTCGCTGCTGGCGCTGGAACAAGACTACCATGAAACACTGGAAGAAATGGGCCGGAACAAATTAACCTATCCCCTGATTACCAACCTGGCCCGCCTGAAAGCCTATCACCTGCAAAAGACCCGCGAGGCCAAAGCACTGCTGCAGGATGCCCTGGAGATTGGTGGTATTGATGAGAAAAGCAAAGCCGAAACCAAAACAGAGCTGGCCAACATCCTGTTGTTTAACAAAGAGCCCTGGGAGGCCACCCTTCTCTATTCGCAGGTGGAGAAAGCGTTTCCTGAAGAACCTGTGGGCCACGAGGCGAAATACCAGAATGCGATGTTATCATTCTATATCGGCGAGTTTGAGTGGGCTAAAGCAAAGTTCGACGTGTTGCGCTCTGCCACTTCCAAGCTCATCGCCAACGACGCCATGGAAATGGCTTTCCTGCTGCAGGAAAACCTTAGCAACGACAGCATCCATGAGGCTATGAAACTCTACGCCCGGGCCAATATGTTGTTGTATCAAAACCGCGACAAAGAGGCCCTGCAGCTCTTCGACACTATCGCTGCCAATCATCCCACACACTCCCTGAGGGATAATGTGCTCTTCAAAAAAGCCGTCATCGCCCAGGAAAACTTTGAGTTTGAAAAAGCCGACAGCCTCTATGCAAAAGTATATAACGATTTCGGTTTCGACTTGCTGGCTGATAATGCCTTGATACGGGGAGCCAATATATGCTATGAAGAATTAAAGCAACCGGAAAAAGCTATGGCGCTTTATAAAAAGATACTCACGGATTATCCCGGCAGCATCTTTGTTTTCGAAGCCAGAAAAAAATACAGGGAAATAAGAGAAAAAGATGGTCAAAGCCAAGAAATACCTGGGTCAACACTTCCTGACTGACAAAAATATTGCCCGTAAGATTGTGGAAGCGCTATCGCCGGGGCAGGAAAATATTGTTGAGGTGGGCCCCGGAACAGGCGTGCTTACTTCGCTGCTGACGGAACTCCCGGCCAACAGGTTCATTGCCATGGATGTTGACCAGGAATCAATAGACTACCTGAAATTAAACCTGCCCACCACAGAAGTGCTTTTACAGGATTTCCTGGCCAGCGACCTGACTGCCCTGTTCGATGGCCAGGTAGCCGTTATCGGCAATTTCCCTTACAATATCTCTTCGCAGATCCTTTTCAAAATCCTTGAAAACAGGGTAATTATCCCTGAAATGGTGGGCATGTTCCAGAAAGAGGTGGCCCACCGCATTGCCTCCAAACCCGGCAACAAAAAGTACGGCATCCTTAGCGTACTTACGCAAGCCTTCTATAACACCGAGTATCTTTTTACCGTTCACGAGCATGTTTTTAGTCCTTCTCCAAAAGTAAAATCGGCAGTTATTAAAATGAGCCGGAAGGAAAATTTCCTCCTGCCTTGTGATGAGCAACTCTTCTTTAAAACTGTAAAAACAGGATTCAACCAGCGCAGAAAAACCCTCAGAAACTCCTTGAAAAGCATGATTCAGGACCCGGACAGGAATCACCCCTCTCTCAATCTAAGGCCTGAACAACTCTCGGTGGAAGCATTTTGTGATTTAACAAATTACATTCAAAAATATCATCATTCTTAAAAGAAATACTCCTCTGACTTAGCGAGTGCAATGCCATGGCCCGTAGCTGTTGCAGCATGCGCCCGCCAAAGTGCTGCCATTAGCTCAGCCCCGCATGAAATAAGCGAGGCCGCCGTAAGACAAATATCAAGTGATTTTGTATATTTGGCATCCAAAACCAATAAAACACAAGTACTATGAAAAAAGTCATACAAACCAGCAACGCACCCCAGGCCATTGGACCCTACAGCCAAGCCATAGAGGTCGACGGCACACTTTACATCTCCGGACAGGTGCCTGTCAATCCCGCCACCGGAAAAGTGGTGGAAGGAGGCATCAGGGAGCAAACCGAACAGGTGATGAAAAATATCGGCGCCATCCTTCAAGAGGCAGGATACACCTACCAGGATGTTTTCAAGTCGACATGCCTGCTGAAAAATATGGATCATTTTAAGGATATGAACGAAGTATACGGAAAATATTACCCCAAAAACCCTCCTGCAAGGGTGGCATATCAGGTAGGAAAACTACCGCTGGACGTGATGGTGGAAGTAGAAACGATAGCAAAAAAAGAATCTTAACAAAACAACTGATGATGACACATAGAAACCCATTTAATACGATGAAGAAAATATCCGGTCTTCTGCTTCTGGCTCTTCTCTTAGGCACACAAGCCCTCGCCAAAGAAGGCATGTGGATCCCCTCCCTGCTTAACCGTTTTGTGGAAAAAGACATGCGCGATATGGGCATGCGGCTCACCGCAGAGGATATTTACAGCATCAACCAGGCCAGCCTTAAAGACGCTATTGTAATCTTTGGCGGAGGCTGCACCGGCGAAGTAGTCTCTGACCAGGGATTACTGTTCACCAATCATCACTGCGGCTACGGCGTAATACAGTCGCACAGCTCCGTAGAAAATGATTACCTCACCGATGGCTTCTGGGCGATGAATAAGCAGGAGGAGCTGGCTAACCCCGGACTCACGGCCACCTTCCTGGTGCGTATAGAAGATGTTACAGCGCAGGTCATGGAAAAAGTGACCGACAATATGACCGAAAAAGAACGCTCGGACGCGGTGAAAGAGATAAGTGAAAAAATTACTGCCGAAGCGGAAGAAGGAAACCACTACCAGGCTACAATCAAACCGTTTTATTACGGCAACGAATATTATATGTTCGTATATGAGAAGTATAAAGATGTGAGGCTCGTAGGTGCTCCCCCGTCAAATATCGGTAAATTTGGTGGCGACACCGATAACTGGATGTGGCCGCGACATACCGGCGACTTCAGCGTTTTCAGGATTTATGCCGACCAGGATAACAACCCTGCCGGATATAGCGAAGACAACGTGCCCTTTAAACCAAAAAAACACCTTTCAATTTCCCTTAAAGGGTATGATAAAGGTGACTTTACCTTCGTCTTCGGATATCCCGGAAGCACCGATCAGTTTCTTCCCTCTTTTGCTATAGAAAACAAAATAGATCATGTAAACCCAATCCGCATAGATATGCGCTCTGAACGCCTCGATATCATGGACCGATACATGCAGCAGGATAAAAAAATCAGGATTCAGTATGCCGCAAAATATGCCGGCACATCTAACGGCTGGAAAAAGTGGCAGGGCGAAAACCGCGGAATTAAGCGGATGAATGCTATAGAAAGAAAACAAGAGCTGGAAGAAAAATTTACGGAATGGGCGGCAAGCAATGACCAAAGGGAGAAAAAGTATGGCGAAGTGATCCCTGCTTTTGAAAATATCTATTCCGACCTGGAACCTTACAGCCGTGCCCGGGCCTACCTGTCGGAAACGCTTTACGGAATAGAGATCTCAAGGTTTGCGCAACGGTTCAATAACCTGGTGGAGCTCAGCAATGACGGGGATCCTGACGAAGAAAAAATTGCCGGGGAAATAGAAAAACTAAGAAAAGCAGCCAGCGGGCATTTTAAAAACTACCATCAGCCCATAGACCGTGAAATTACAGCGAAAATGCTGGATATGTATTTCCACCACCTGGAGCGCAACCTGCAGCCGGAGATTATCACAGAGATTATAGCAGACTATGACGGTGATTTTACAGCCTACGCGCGTCAGCTTTTCGACGACTCTTTCATGATCAGCGAAGAAGAGGTGAATAATTTCCTGGATCGCTACAAAACCCGTAAAGCGCGTAAGATAGAAAAAGACCCGGCTTTCCGGCTTTCGCAAGCGCTGTACGATCATTACCTGAAAAAGATAGGCCCCGCCAACTCGCAGTGGAGCAATGACCTCGACAGCCTGCAGCGTATCTACATCCGCGGACTTAAAGCCTATCAAAAGAACCACCGTTTCTACCCGGATGCCAACTTTACACTTAGGGTAACCTATGGCAAAGTACTAGGCTATGAACCCCGCGATGCGGTAAAATATAAGCACTTCACCACGCTGGAAGGGGTGATGGAGAAAGAAAATCCGGACATTTACGATTACGTTGTGGAAGACAAGCTAAAAGAGCTCTATCAAGACAAAGATTATGGTCGCTATGCCGCTGAAGACGGCAGGATGCATGTGTGCTTTATCGCCTCGAACCACACCAGCGGAGGAAACTCTGGCAGCCCGGTTCTGGATGCCGACGGGAACCTGCTGGGCCTGAACTTCGACCGTAACTGGGAAGGAACTATGAGCGATCTGATGTATGACCCGGATATGTGCCGGAACATCACGCTGGACATCCGTTATACACTCTTTATCATCGACAGGTTTGCCGGCGCTGGCCACCTGGTGGATGAAATGACCATCGTAAAATAAAGTGCGTTTACGAAATAAGAGCCAAGCCCGGGGATAGCACTCCGGGCTTTGTTGATCTGTTACCAGCCATTGCAATGGAATATCCTTAAATAAAATACAATAGGTATTATTTGACGATATCCCGCAGGGCTTTGTCAATAGTAGGAAAGTCAAACTTGTACGAAGACTGGATCAGCCGTTTAGGGCGCACAAAAGAGCCAGAGGTCAAAGATTGCGCCCCCTCCCCGTAAAGGATCTTCAGCGCTAAAGGAGGAACGGGAAACAATGCGGGACGGTGCAGCTCTTTTGCAAGCTGCCGGGTAAACTCGGCATTACTTACCGGCTGCGGGGACGTAAGGTTAAATACCCCACTAAGACTCTTGTTTTCAATCATAAAATGATAAGCTCTGACCAGATCGGCAAGATGTATCCAGGAAAAACCTTGCTTTCCGGAACCAATTTTGCCGCCCAAACCCATCTTAAAAAGCGGCAGCATCGTTTGCAAGGCCCCGCCTCCTTTTCCTAAAACCACTCCCAGCCTGAAGATAACCACGCGCGTGTATGGCGAAGCAGCATTGGCGTGGGCTTCCCAGTCGTTACAAATTTTCCCCATAAACCCGGTGTTGTAAGCTTCACTCTCTTCTGTATGCTCGCGGTCATCCTGGTAGATGCCAATAGCAGAGGTGGATAAAAATAATGAAGGCTTTACTTTCATCGCTTTAATGGAAGCCACCAGGTGCGAAGTGGTATCAATACGACTGTGATATAACTCTTTCTTATAACTTTCTGTCCACCGTTTTACAATAGGCGCCCCCGCCAGATGGATAATCACCTCACTTCCTGCAAGCTTCGCTGCCAGATCTTCCGCACTTTCTTTGAAATCCGTTCGGCCTACAGGTATTACCTGGTATCCTTTATCCTGTAGCGACTGTTTTATATTACTTCCTACAAACCCTGTACTGCCGCTTAATGCTACTTTTGTCATAACCAATTTTTTTTATCGTCATATCGTATTTTAAATAATAGAGGTCACTATTTAGCTACATATTAATTGAGCGTGAGTAATATTTTTAGTGGTAACCATTCTCCTTATTAAATTGTTGAAAATAGTTTCCTTGCTTTGAGAACGATTAATGCGATAGGA
>Ga0307952_1000465_pt1 | contig 23583 bp, 31 predicted proteins | sample OrgLakmetagen376_FD_201821 | JGI IMG/M metagenome (GOLD analysis project Ga0307952, IMG submission 201821) | Saline water microbial communities from Organic Lake, Antarctica - #376 | ecosystem: Environmental > Aquatic > Non-marine Saline and Alkaline > Saline | place: Antarctica: Organic Lake...
CCCTGTTTAATGTTAGGCAGAACAGCAAGTTAATCTATTTAAGCCGTTGTTTTTACGGACTTTCCGCGCCTACTTAAGAACCGTCAGCCAGCACTATGTAACAACTGTGTAACGCTTAATGATAATAAATGGTACTCACTGTCACTGAGTACATATTTGTTACGCCGCCGGCAAAGTGCAAACTGTACCCATCATAAACAACAGCTTGGAGAACCAGATGTCAAACAACGTAACCAAACGAGCCGAAATGTTATTGCAGCATTATCGGAGAGAAAAGGAATTAGTTCAACCTAAGATCAGCGCTCTAAAGGCAAAGATTAACGAACTGGAAAGCGGCGTACGTGTTGACGGCAATGAACACGAACAGATTATGTCTCAACTGCGACGGCTTAATAACCCAGATCGAGTAGACGGTAACGGCATCCCCTACGGTATCGGTGGAGTCGCGCAGTATATCCGTCTTATGAATGAGATTAAGAACTTGCCAGTTACTAAAGTGACCCCAACGGGCGCTCATAATAGCGGCAAGCAGGGGCAGAACTATAGCCTGCTTGAACGTACTATTGAAGGGGCATTGTATCAGGATGAACGAGCAATGGATGTTACACGGCTGGTTAAAGCAATGATAGAAAGCAATAAGATTAAAATCGCCGAAGCTAATATCATTCTTAACCAGTTCCTTTATGAGCCTCCTGGTAGTAGTGGGCGCAATACTGGCGAATCACGTTTGGCCTCAACTAAATACAACTAATAGGAGATAGGAAATGTCCGTTCAAACTGAACTAACAAAGATCAAGCGTAAAGTAGTCACCGTTAAAGAAAAGACAAAAGCCAGTTTTGATAAGCTAGAAAGCGACACCCGCTTGGTACTTGAAGAAGCCAAAGCAGCTATTGAAGTTATGAGCGTTAACATTGAAAAAGAGATTGAAGAAGTTAACGAGGCTATTGAATCTTACTTCAGGTCTGATGATTTTCTAAAGGTTAATACAGAGCAAGCGCAATTTGATGCGGAAGTTCGGGCAGAGCTTAAACACTATAACCAGTGGAACCCAAACGAAGGCGAATATTGTGTTGCAGTGAATCAGATCAATTGGAGTTCTCGTAAAGCGGCTGCTGCCTTGCGTCAAGACCCAGAAAAGCACCTGACCATTACGCCAGTAGCAAAGCCTAACCAACGGGCGCTCCAGAAGGTTGTGCTGGCCGATGTTGGTGGTGACGCCGCTAACCTACTGACCAAGCTAGACGCCCTGGAGGATGACCTGTCAAGGCTTAGTAACGAGATACGCACATTTGATGAGCGTACCGAATTTTATTCCATTGTTTTGCGAGGTGAGTAATGGCTAAGAAGCCCAAACAGAAAAAGAACCGGAATAAGTCACGTTCGCAAGAACAACCATTCATGGGCAAACAGGGGAGCCAGAACAAGTATTTTGAAGTACAGCAGAAGCAAAAGTCTAACCAAATAGCAATGAGGAGATTTCAATAATGAACAGCGCATCCAAAATCAGTGGTACTCGCTTCATGTTTAAAGATGTTATCCCAGACAAGAACGTAACAGTGGCTCAGCCAGTTACCTTGGAACAGGGTAGCAGTCAGGCTGATTCAGTTAATGCAGCCAGAAAGAAGATGATTGAGCGTCACCGTAACGCATGGAAGAAGGGCCAGAACAATGGCTAAATCGAACCTAGACCGCAATCCCAAAGGCCAATTTGTGGCCGGTAACGATGGCGGCGGTTCTGTAGCTCGGGCAAGGGTTACTAGAGATAAAGTTATTCGGGCGTTAAAGCGTAACAGCATGACAGAAGCTGATTGGCTTGATCGCATGATTCGTCATTCAGGGCAAGACAAGTCAGCCAAAGATTTTATCAATAGAACCCTTTTCCCGACCTACAAAGCAGAACAGCAGCCAATCAAATTCAATATGCAGGGTGGAACCCTTGTGGAAAAGGCAGAGAACATCCTAGCCGAAGTCGCTAAGGGCAAACTCTCAGTGGAAAACGGAGTTCAGCTACTACGGGCGCTCAAGGAACTGGGTAGCCTTATTGAGTTTGAAGAACTGGCGTCCAAGATTGAGCAGCTAGAAGCCCAGATATCACAAGGGTTTAGCAGCCTAACCGAAATAAAGGAAGAAGAAGATGATTGGGATTAACGGGGTACTTAAACGCTTTTTGCAGATTGTTCCGCTGGCTGAACCGTCCTGCACAAAAGAACACCACAATTACAAAAAGGAAGCGATTAACGAGGCGTTTGATCAGGATGAATTGCTCAAGGTGCTGGCGGATAAGGTACTAGACCTATACCCCAGAGAACGGGAGTTAATGACTCTCAATACGATTTATATTCGCAGGGCTATGGTTCGCATTCTCAATAGCCGCTACTTTGACGATATCAATCTAATAGCGCCCGTGTTCGACAGGGTAGCCAAACTGGAAAACGTGGTTGCAGGGCAAGGCCAGCACCTACAAAAGATAGAGCAACGCCTGCAAAACATTGAGCAGCACCTACAAACGCTAGAGCAAGGCACAAGCGCGTGAGCAGCGCTACCCTCAGGCGGCGTTTAAAGGACATGGAAGTTCGTGCCGCCACCCTGCGCCAGCAATCAGGGCTAAGGAACGCTACGGTCTCGCTCAGGGCGTTCAGGGAATATTACGTTTGGAGTGTTGACAACCCCGGCAAGGAATATCACGATACCGCCCTGCAACGGCTGGTGGATGATTTCTTTAGCAAGTTTAACGCAGAGTTTTAACCCACACGGGAGCTTACCCAAACCATAAGGTTGTTTTGTGGGCATACGTGCAACGGGTGTGGAAATAGTTTTGGCTTGTTACACAGACGTTACATGAACCCCGTTACAAGCACTATGTCGAGCATTTTGTTACACCCAAACCGCCAGCAAGTGATTGATAATTAAGAGTTTTACACGTTGTGCCTTCGTAGCTCATCTGGATAGAGCGTCCCCCTCCTAAGGGGAAGGTAGCAGGTTCGAGTCCTGCCGAGGGCACCACTAATCATTTCGAAGACATCCAAAAAACCCCGCCAGACCGCATAAACACTGAATTTAGCCTAGATTACGTTCCGCACTGTTCCGCCACATACCCCTAGTATCCGTAATAGTTTGGGGGTACATTCGGGGGTAGATGGGCTTTCGCCCGACCACGTACCCCCAACCCGGAGCGCAAAGCCATGGCCCGCGCCACCAACAAACTCACAAGCCCCGAAGTTAAAGCCGCCACGTTCGGTAAGTACGGCAAGCGCACCAAGCTGGCGGACGGTAACGGGCTGTATCTGGACATTCAGCCAGGGGGCCGTTACTGGCGTTTGAAATACCGCTACGCTGGCAAGGAAAAGCTGCTGGCGTTGGGGGTATATCCTGAAACCACGCTGAAACAGGCCCGCGCCCAACGCGATGAAGCCCGGCAAATGCTGGCGGACAATACAGACCCCGCAGCATACCGCCGACAATCTGAAACCCAACGCCGGGATGCCGCCGCCGATACGTTCCGCGCCGTTGCTGAGGACTGGCTGAAGCTGCAAAAAGGCCAGCTAAGTGACAGCACCATTTCAGTGACGCACAACCGCCTGACGAATTGGATATACCCTCACATTGGCAGCATGGCAGTTACCGATATAGAGCCGCCCCTAGCCCTTCAGGTATTGCGGAAAATTGAAGCCAAGGGCAAGCACGAAACTGCACACCGAATGCGCCAGCGAATCAGCCAGATTTACAGGTTCGCCATATCCGAAGGCCGGGCCACCCGCGACCCCACCGCAGACTTACGCGGCATTTTGAAAACAGCACCCGCAAAGAATCGAGCCGCCATTGTGACACCTGCCGAACTTGGAAAGCTGCTGAGGGCGATTGATGCCTACGCTGGCCAGCCAACAACGTGCGCCGCCCTGCAATTGGCCCCCTTGGTATTTCTGCGCCCTGGTGAACTACGCATGGCCGTGTGGGAAGAAATCGACCTAGACGCCGGTATCTGGACAGTGCCGGGCAACCGCATGAAGGGAACTATGAAGGCCAAACGTGCCGGCCAAGTGCCAGACCACAGAATACCGTTGTCACCACAGGCCGTTGAAATACTCAAACCGCTGAAGCAGCTAACAGGCCATAGGCCATACGTTTTCGAGTCAGTGCGGCCAGGCCGGCCAATGTCTGAAAACACCGTTAACACGGCGCTGAAAAGCATGGGCTTTGATGGTGACACCATGGTCGGGCATGGGTTCCGTGCGACCGCTTCAACATTGCTGCACGAGATGGGATGGCCACCGGAAATAATCGAACTTCAACTGGCGCACCGCCAGCGCAACCAAGTGGCCGCCGCCTACAACCGATCTGCCCGGATTGATGAGCGCACGAAGATGATGCAGCAATGGGCCAACTATCTGGACAGTCTGAGAACCGGCGGAAACGTGGTGGCCATAGGCCAGACCGCCAGCAAATAACCCAAGGGGCGAATCATGAGTCTACAAACCGAAATAGCCGAATACCGAAAACAGCACGCTGATGGGTTCGTAGTCGTTTCAGGCGATGCCGTAGCCGGTTGGGTGTCCAGTCTGGAAAATGCCGCAGGCTGGCAACCTGAATGCATAGCGATTGCACCGAACGGCTTCAAGTGGGTAGCTACCGGCGGCAATGACTACGATGGAGCTACAGCATGGGAGAAGCGGTAATGAAGATCACCAGACCCCGCGGCGCGTAAGCCATAACCGTTTTGGCCGTGCCTAGCCTGACGGGGCCGGGCTGCGGGAAATAACCGACATTCTAGGCCACAAAACACTAGCCATGGTTCAACGCTATAGCCACCTGACGCAAGCCCACAAAGCCGCCGTTTTCGAGGATTAATTATGACGACGAACCTTGATTATCAGCTCGAAATGAAAGAGATACAGCATTGGATGCTGCTTTATGGCTTAGGGGAAAAAAATGGCAAAGTCATTCCATACCCATCTGCTGAATACGTCCATAGCAACCTTTTGTCCAGTCCGGTTAGCAACCCCATGTACTTAAATATATCCCGCAAGTTTGAGTGCAATGCGGCACTCAAAGGGGATAAGTCCTGGGAGCTTCTGGCGCACTGGTATATCGAAGGTCTTGCGGTTGAAGGATACGAGAAAAATATTCCAAACCCTTTAGAGAATGCGACAGTCAAAGCAAAAGATTTAAAACACTTTCTAGAGCGCAGTCATTACGCATCACCTGACTGGTTAGCAAGCGCATCAGGGCTAACCAACCAAGCAATTTCGCACGACACCAGCACCGCAGCCACCGGACAAGCCGATGACGACCACATGGAAGCCCTGCCCGCTGATTTCCGCGCCTTGTATAACGCCATGGGGGCCGGAGAGTTGCCCCATCTGGATTTGCTAATTGTTGCCTGGCGCCACTTCTGGAAAGACCGCCGCCCAAACGATGGGAAGGATTACCCCATAAATCCCGATGTAGCCGAGTGGGTAAAAATCCGCATGGACAACCCGGAACAAGGCAACAGCAAGGCAAAGGCTATAGCCTCAATTATCCGCCCCATTTGGGCACCAACAGGCCGCCAGCCAAACCGCAACCAATAAAGGGGCCATCCCTTCCGGGCTAGTATTGGCGGGCTTTCCCGGAAGTGTTCACCCCATCTACCTAAACCCTTTCATCTATTCTGCACCTGCCAGCCCCTACAAGATTACCGAGGAACGAAACACAACCCCGAGGTAATCCGATATGACCGCACAGAGAAGCACCACACAGACCGACCGCCAGCCACTTGACCGGATGTTGCGCCGCAAGGAAGTTGAGCAGATAACCGCCCGCAGCCGCAGCGCAATCTATGAAGGTATGGCCGCTGGGACGTTCCCAAAGCCCGTCAAAATTGGCGCACGAGCCGTTGCCTGGCCTGAGTCAGTAATTCGTAACTGGATTGCTGAACGCATGGAAGGGGGCAAGGCATGAGAGAAGCGCCCGCCACCACAGCAAAGCGCCATACCCACAACAACGGCCATACCCACAAAAGCAGCCATGGCCATACCCGCAATGATACCACTGCTGGCGGATACGCTGAACGCTTAGACGCCATACGCGCCGCCCTGCTGAATGCTGGCATAGAGCCGCACAACCTCGACACACTGTTAGCCGCGCTGCCTGGTGCCGATGGCAAGCTGCTACGCTTTCCGACCGCCAGCAAGCCCCGCAGCAAAAACGGTTGGCTGATTGCCTACCACGACCGGGGTCTGCCGTTCGTTGTTGTCGCTGGAGACTGGAGCACCGGAGCCGAAACCAAGTGGATAGCCGACACCGGGGAAACCCTGAGCGATGCTGAACGCCGCGAACTGAAGCGCCGAATGGCAGACGCCAGGCAAGCCAGGGAAACAGAGCAGGCCAGCCAATGGGAACAGGCAGCCACCAGAGCCGCCCACGTTTGGCACGATAGCGTTCCAGCCGACCAAGGCCACCCGTATCTATTACGCAAGCGCACACAGCCCCACAGCGCCCGCCAGCGAGGCCAGGAACTTGTATTGCTGCTGACTGACTTCACCGGCAAAGCCTGGAGCCTGCAAACAGTAAACGAGGCCGGAGATAAACGCCTGATGGCTGGCGGACGCAAGGCCGGGAACTTTATTGTGGTAGGTGGCCCGGACTATCCCGCCCGCATTCTAATCTGTGAAGGCTACGCCACCGGCTGCACCTTGGCAGAGAGTGACCCCGCCGCCCTGGTACTGGCTGCTGTGGATTGCGGCAACCTTAAAGCCGTGGCAACCGGAGCACGTAACCGCTGGCCAAATGCTGACATTGTTGTGTGTGGTGATGATGACCGCCAGACCGAAGGCAACCCCGGAGCTACCAACGCCCGCGCCGCAGCAATCGCCGCCGGGGCACGTTACGCCTTGCCAGAATGGCCGCCAGCCGCACCGCTGCACCTTTCTGACTTCAATGATTTGCACACCTGGCTAAAGGGGGCGCAATGAGCAATTCAAACCCTGCACCTATAAATTCTGATGTTACTGGTGTTACTGATGTTACCGCCAGCAATGGCGCGGGTTGTAGCAGTAACACCACAGAAAACAGCCGTGTTACTGGTGTTACCGTCACGCCCTTGGCACCTACTGCAACAGAGCCAGCAACCCTGGCAGAGCCAGAGATCAGCCGTTCTTGTTTTCTTACCCATGATGATTGGTTCCAACTGAACGGCAGAAAATGCCAGCCCGGTTTGTACTGGCATGGAATCAAAGACCCTGAAAAGGATGGCGGAACACCCGTTGATGATTGGATAGGTTCACCCATTCATTCCGCCGCCATGACCCATGACGAGCACGGCAGTAGTCACGGGCTTTTGCTGAAGTACACCGACCCACAAGGGCGCTGGAAAGCATGGGCCGCACCTATGGCACTGCTGGCTGGTGGTGGTGATGAGCTGATGCGAGAGTTGCTAAACAATGGCTTTCGTTACGACTTGCGAAAAAAAAGCCTGTTTCAACAGTGGATGATAAGCAGAAAACCAAAGGAGCAAATTACCGCCGCCACCTGCACCGGCTGGAGCCGTGACGAAAAGGCGTTTGTATTGCCAGGCCGAACAATCGGTAATCAGAAAATCAGCTACCAGTCTGAGCACGCCGCGCCTGATACCTACAAGGAGGCCGGAACACTGGAAGGCTGGCGGGCCAATATATCCGCGCTATGTATCGGTAATCCTGTTTTGATGCTGGCGGTATCAACCGCTTTTGCTGGGCCACTGCTGCTGAAGGCCAAGCGCCAATTCAACGGGGGCGGAGGCATTCACCTGGTCGGTGATTCAGGCACCGGCAAAACAGGGGCAGCACAGGCCGCCGCCACCGTATGGGGCGGGCCAGACTATGTGATGACATGGCGGGCCACCGGCAACGGGCTAGAAGCCACCGCAGCCGCCCGAAACGACACGCTGTTACCGTTGGATGAAATCGGGGAGAGCAACGCCCAAGAAATTGGCACAACCGTTTACGCCCTGGCCAATGGACTGGGCAAGCAACGGGCCGCCCGCAGTGGTGGCGCTCGATTGTCAGCACGCTGGCGGATTATTGTTTTATCCACCGGGGAGCACACGCTATCAACCCACATAAAAAAGGCGGGTGGCGGGGCCAAAATCAAAGCAGGACAGGAAGCCCGCCTTCTGGACATTCGCGTTGATAACCGCACCCATGGCGCTTACGACACGCTGCACGGCTACCCGAATGGGGCCGCCTTCAACAGCGCCATTAAGGAGCGTTCAAGCCAAGACTACGGCAAGGCCGGGGCCGCTTTTGTTGAAGCACTACTGAATGACGAGACCGACAGAGCCGAACAATACAGCGAACTATGCAGCCTGCCCGGATTCAACGCCCGTGATGGTGTAGAGGCTCGCGCCGCCAGCACCTTCGCCCTTATCGGCATGGCTGGCGAAGTTGCCACAGAGTACGGCATTACCGGCTGGACTGAAGGGGCCGCGCTGACAACTGCCCTAGATATGTTCGCAAGCTGGCAGGGGAACCGAGGCGAAGGCCGCACCGAAACCCGCCAGATTTTGGACACCGTGACAGAGTTCATTGAAACCCATGGCGACAGCCGGTTTTCTGCGATTCACCCAACAGAGCCAGACCCAGTAAAAGCCAGCGGGCAAGGCCGAGCCGGTTACTGGGAGGACACCGACCAAGGCCGGGTATTCCTATTCACCGCAGCCGGGATGAACGACGCCACGAAAGGTTTTGATAAGCGCCGGGTAATTGATGCCCTGGACGCTGAAGGCTGGCTGTTAGGCAAGGAGCGTTCAAAGGTTAGGCAGGCCGGGGGCAAAAAGACACGCCTTTATTCAGTGCGACCAAAGGACAGCGAGCAATGAGCCTAGCCGCCCTGATAGCCCGATACAAACACCCGCCAGTAACACCAGTAACACCGGTAACAGCGCCCGCGTTACCGCTACAGGCCGCGCCAACACTGACGGTAACACCAGTAACACGGGTAACACCGCAAAACATAGAAGGGCAGAAACAAAGCCAAAACCCCGACGCCCTGCTGCTGGATATTGCCGTAATGCTTCAGGCCAACCCTGACCGGCTGCGGGCCCTGCTGTCTGATGATGATATGCAGGCCATAGCAGAAGGGGAGCACAGCCGGACCTACCTGACGGCTTACTTCAGGCTGATGCGTTCTGACGGTAAGCCGCTGGCGGACTATGAACCAGCCCCCGACTAGAGCGCCAGCGAACCGCCAAAGCCATGTTGAACGGATGAAGACATGGAAGTCTCCCCATGACGCCATGCTTAATTACCTGATGGCCTGCCAGGCTTACTCCGCACCACGGGGCCGGTATTGCTACATCGGGGTAGGGCTTCCCCGGGCACACATTCAGACCTATCAGAGCGTGAACAAGCCGGAGTAACCACCATGCTCAAATTGATACCGCTACGCTCTACCCCCGACCCTGCCATCAGGTATAGGACCGAAAACACTACCCGCGCCCCCGGCAAAATGATTAAAGCAAGAATGACCTGCCGCCGATATTGAAGCCGTATTCAGTAACCTGCTGTTTCTGTTTACAGATAGAGCCGAACGGGAGGAAGCGGGACGGTTGGCCAACGAACCGTTGCTCAACCCGATGGAAGTAAATCATAAACAACGCCTACAACTCGGAGGAAGGCCCATCTGAACAACAAGGCCAACGACCTTAAAGCAGACGCCCATCAACCACCTCTACATACACGTGGAAACTTGCGAACGGTTGGTGGCTGCCTCTAATTTGACGCTTCCTTGGCGGCACTAGATTTAATGATCGGAGTAACCCAGGGCTGCATCACATAACCCTGCTGCCATTTATAGCGCACCTTAAACCAAAAGCTACCTGCTTCAGCTATAACTTCCACCTCCTCGCCTTTCGCAATGACATCCAACTGTTTTGCATTGGAATTAGGTTGCGATAAGAGCCTTGTGTTGTCGAAGCTCACCGTCCCCTTGTCGTAATCCACTGCTGACTCCTCCCATTCTGACTCGCCATTCAGTGAAGAATGGCTACTCGAAGATGGAGAAGCGATACTTTCCGCTTTACCAACAGAGGAACTCGATTTTTCTTGTTGGGGCAAAAATCCTTGCCCCCTCATACAATCATTAAACATGCCTTTCCGACGGACCGCTTGTCCGAGATTGGCAAAAGTTTGCGCCATGTTGTCGTTATATGTGGTGGAAGTTCCAGAATATGTCCCGTATTGTCCACCCGACCCGTAAGCTGACCCTGAGTGATATGTCGTGGATGATCCCGGATTGGAATAATCCATCGGCGTTGCACCTGTCGAAATGGCTTCGCAATGGGACTTTGCTCTGTAAAAATCGGCAGTGGAGGATCCCAGCTTTACCCAGGTGTAAGTTTGGGCACATCCACCCAAAATAATCATTGTTATTATCGCAGCAGACACTCGTATCACTTTTCCACTCCACTGATTTTCATGGGAATTCATCTGAAAATTGCAAATAGCTTTCATTGGATTCGCTTGCAAAATACAACGCCAGCGATCGAGCTTTTGCAGCCACTTAAAAAACCATCACTATGTTACCGTTTTCTGCACCTGACACTTTATATGTTTCCAAGGAACGAAGATTCAAGATGTCACAAACATTGAAGTGGCTCAATGATTCCGGACACCAACGTAGGTGGTAATATCGCCACCATAAACGAGGCGTCTGGTGATCAGAAAGCGACGTTCTTTTTCTCCTGAGTTCAAAGAGGAAGCAACCAGCCTGCTGCTGAAAATTGCCGAAGCCATTCAACGAGCCCTGCTGAGTACAGACGACATTCAGGACATAGCCGATGGGGCGAACAGCCGGGCCTATCTGCTGGACTACTTTCGACTGATGCGGGCTGATGGAAAGTTGCCCGTTTGCACAGAGCCACCGCCAGCCAAGGCCACCGAGCCGCCGCAGAGCCACCCTGAAAGCGCCAAGGCAGGGAAGCCAACGCACGAGGCCATGATGAATCACGTTGTGGCCTGCGCCGCTTGCTGTGCCCCACAAAGCCGGTATTGCGAACAAGGGGCAGACTTCGCCGGGTTTACTTGGAGGCCCACCAGAGCGCCGTCAGCCCGTCAGGAGTTGAAGAAAGTTGAAACCAGATAGCTCATTTCTATTTAGCTCTATTTTAGAAATGCCCCAAACTTCCCGACGATAAAAAGGGCCACAATCCGTGGTGACTTTTGCCGCAGTCGTGTACGCAATGGGCACGGCCCTGGTTTGTCACTACGAAAGTTTCGTAGTCCGCGCAGCCGCCTATGTCAACACCCTTGCGAACGGTTAAAATTCGCTTACGCGTACGTAGTGCGCAAAAAACCCGAAAGCCCCGAAATCACCTACCACTATCAAGCTGGCCCTTGCCATTCGCTAGTGGTTAGCGTTCAATCGGGTAAAACCGGCTGAACGGTGATCTTCCCACAGGGGACTTTCACCCCATTAGTTCATGCCCATGCTGGGCGTACACAAGTCACGGAAGCCGGACGCGTGAGACGCGCCGCTTCGTTTTCGCCTTATGCACAAGGTAAGAAATGACCATCGATAAGGCACTTCGCGCTCTCGAAGCATTTCAAGGAGAGTCGCTCACCGGGAGTCTCTCGGATATTGAAAGCCGCATCATCGGCGCCGGAGTCGAGGACGTCGAGGGCTTCTGCGCGGCTAGTGGAATCGACGATTCTTTCATGGATTCCGCCGTAGCCGTAAAGCGAGTTGCGGGTCAAATCAACGTCATTATCCACGCCGCTGGCATCCTTCGCTCTCTCTCCGGCATCATTGAGCCTGGGGAAAAGGTAGAAAATGTCTCCTTGGGTGCAGGAAACACAGGACGGCAGTTTGACCTTGAGACAAACATACGCGTCGCCGAATACAAGTTCATTGATTGGCAGGGCGGTCCAGAGTCCATTCGTCAGAATGGCATCTTCAAGGACTTTTTTGACCTGGCAGAGCATGAAACCCACAAGAAAAAGTACCTATACGTCGTCGGCACCGAATATCCGCTCAAATTTTTCAATGGAGGCCGAGCGCTAACAAGTGTTCTGAGTCGGCATCCGAGAATCTTGTCGCGCATCCAAGAAAAATACGAAGACAGCATTACTAAGGTCTGTGATTACTACGAGATGAAAAAGAACGAAGTGACAATCTGTGACCCTGTCTCCCCATACATTGGCAGAAGTGCATAACGAAGCCAGTCACGGAGACATCTTTTTCGTTGCGGCTTCGCCTCCACTAAAAAGCCGCGCGTGCTGGCAGCGTTAGACTTGCTTATAAATTGCGGTATCTGTTGTTGCCACGGTGTACTTTGATCAACCGCGCTTTAAGGAGAGAGCCAAAATGAATTGGCAGATTTTTATTAGATCTTCGATTTTCCTTGTTCTGATCATAGCAGTATCGGATGCATCCGCAGCAACATGGCGCTTTGTGAACGTCATAGCTAATAAGCCGTGGTGTGAGTTCAAAATGCCATTAAATTTGTATTTGCGCTCAGCAGATTTCTTGAGGGAGGTGGGGTACGATAATGCAGGGTGTGTTCACGCCATTGAGATTTCGGGCACTATTACTATTGATGACATTGGACGCTTGGACTCCCTTTCGTCGTTTTATCGTTCTAATTCAGAAATTGACCGTCCGTTTTCTATAGATCTCGACAGCCCTGGGGGAAGCGTATCTGCAGCTTTAGCGATTGCAGCGGAGATGCGTGACTCAGACTCCCCACTTTATCAAATGGGTACGTTTGTCGGGCAACGCAAACAGTGCCTCTCTTCATGTACCTTAATATTGGCAGCCGGATTCCAGAGGACAGTCATTGGCCGTGTCGGCATTCATCGTCCGCGATTCTTGCCAGGGGAGTTTGAACGCATGGGATATGAAAGTCTTCAAGCGGCTTACGAAGGGCTTTATGAGCAGTTGAGCACCTTTTTTAGGGGTGCCAATATTCACCCCTCATTCATTGACGCCATGTGGGCAGTGCCTTCCTCAGACATTAGGTATCTTACTGACGCCGATCTTTCCTTTTTTAGGCTTAAAGGCACCGACCTTATCCGACAGGAAGAACAGACATTAAAACTTATTCGAGCATGTGGTGAGTCAGGACCGGGTTTACAAAGAAATTTTATGTCCTTGATCAAGGAGCGGTGCACAGAGCCGAATGGTAAGGTTGATTCTGAATGTTTTGCTAGTGCTCTTGAGACTCATCCTTACGGTGCCTGCTACAAGCGTATGTATGGAAACTAGTCGTGGTTTAACCTGGCCTAATCGGGTAGCCGAGGGTATCTAACCCTCAGCCCCCACAACACCCTGCACGGGGGTGCAGTTTTCTGCGCAATACGTGCGTGGGCGTGGGTGCAGCGAACAGCTTCCTGAATGTTGTGTTTTGTTAACATGCCTGCCCGTGCGCGCGTGGGTGCAGCGCTCTTGGCGGTTTTCGAAACTGTTTCCTTTTCCGCCAAAAACGCCGGTTTGCCTGAAACCTACCTATGGACTGAGGCCCTGCGTTTGCTGGTGTCGGATGCTTGCCGCTATTGGCGGATACATGAAAGTGCTTTCCAATGTCCTGCGGATTTTCAGGGCTGCCGCTTGTCTGAATGACTGCACAGCTTCGCGCCACTCCGCTTCTTCCGCCTCTGCCATGGCTTAAGCAGAATCAAGGTTATACTCACTCATAGCTTTCTCCAGGGTCCTAATCATTCGATCAGTTCATGGCTTCTTATAAAGGCGGTCGCATATAGAATACGATACGATGCCAGAGTTGTAACATTCGACCCATAGGTCTTGCATTTTCATATCACTCTCACCGTATTCCTTCACATCTTGCGCCCGCTGCCACTCATGAAATGATGGGTCATCACCAACTAAACCGACAGTTTCAGCATACTCTCTGTCTCGATAATCGATTTTCCAGCTAGGTGTTTTCACCATGTCATCGATAACTTTTTCTGAGACACCCATGGCTAAAAAATAAGACCTCAACCCATCAAGGAGCGAGCCATAGAGAGATTCAGATTCGACTCTACTCAAACCTGCAAAATATTCTTGATCGAATCTCGGACGATGTAGTCCAATTTTTCCTCCAGAAAAAACATCCCGCCTAACACCAGAAGCCAAAATGAATACGCATGCGGAGCTACATTCGTCATTCATATCAACCATTGTCCACGCGTAAGCATTTCTTAGCTTGGCCCCTATCTGCATCGCGGTATCAACATCCCCGCCATGAGAATCAAGGGTCACAGGCATAATCCCGAACTTGCGAATCATCTGACCTCTATAAAGGTCAATAATGGTCTGAACTTTCTTGTCATCTCCTTTTTTTATTTCCCCAAAAATCCTGATGTGTGGCTCATCTTGAACTCTGCCCGTTTTCTCAACAGGGTATGGGACATACTCCACTTCGGCGAAACATAGTATGGGGAATCCAACTATAGTGGTGAATAACAACCCCGCTACGAATTTTTCAAACCTTTTCCATACGGCAATCATTCCACCCAAGAGCACTTCCCATCCCATATTTTTATCCTCCTAAATAACAAGCATCGATGCCATTTGTAGAAGCTCGCACTCCCGATGTGTCAGCGTAGGCCTACGGCAAACGTCAGCAAGCCATCGAGCTATCCGGCAAAGACGGCTCATTCATCGAAACTATCACCCAAACGATGACGCCACAAGAAGCCGCAGCCGCCTATGCCGACACCCTTCCGCGTGGGTGCGGCTCGAGGCATCGCGGATGCTAGCAATGGTCAGCATTCCAGCCCACGTGCGCTTTGGTGAAGACGCAGATCCGCGTCATCTTTTAGTGAATCCTTGATGCAATCTTGATGTTATCGAGCGGGCTCGTAGGTGGCTCAGAACTTGACAAAACTTAACATTTCAAAAGCCAGGTTTGCCCGCGTGCGTGTAGGTGCAACGGCTTCATCAATTACAGGTTTTTACAGGTTTGCCCGCGTGCGCTTAGGTGGAGCTTGTACTGAGCCGAAAAACCGGCTGAGTGAAGGTACAACGAAAGTTTCGTAACACTCCCCAGAGTTGGGTTCTTTTTGCAAATCAATCACTTCCCGCCAGAGAATGCTGAGAAATGATAGGCTTCAGGTTTGCCAGCGTGCGCGTGGCAGTCACTAATGTTAACAAAACACAACATTCAGGAAGCTAGGTTTGCCTGGGTGTGCGTAGGTGGAGCCCTGTTAGTAAATGTTAGTATTTTGCCCGATGGAATATGGCAAATGGCGGCAAGGTTTCAAGCTGGCACGCGGCTCTGGTACGCACTGGCCTGTTAGCATTTGTTAACATTTGAACTTGTCAAAACTTAACATTTTGCCCGCTGAAATCTGGCAAATGGCGGCAAGGTTTTGAGCTGATAGGGCCGCACATCAAAGGGCTGGCCTATTAACAATAGTAAGCATTTGAACCTGATAAAACCTGAAAACCAAATCCCTACTTTTCCCTACCCACATCGCTACCCATCGCACACGCGGCCGTGAGCGCTCCCGAAAGTTTGGGAGCCCACCACCTGGCCATGCTGATTCGTGCTGAGCTGAAAATTCAGCTGAGTGAGATGGGCCGAACTTTCAGCTTATCTTTGCTGCACATTGTCGAACATATAACTTTCCCCAGTGGGGTAAGACCTTCTCAAATTGAGTGAGTGCCGTTCCTGCAAACGATACCAAGCACACGCGCCCGTGAAGCCCGCTATCGGTTGCACATAAAATGCAACCCGCTACCCATCGCATACACGCCCGTGAGGTTTTCCGCGCAGTACGCGCCCGTGAGCATTCCTGAAAAATCAGGAGCGTTGCTATTACCTGCATACAGGTCATGACAGGCAGGACACCCCAGAGAGCCCGCCAGCAAGCCGCAATCAGAACCCTGTATGTTTTCACAGGCAATGCGGACAAGGACGCTGACAAAGTCCGTGGGGGCCCTGGAGCCTTGAAACCCACCACGGGCCGGGGCAACCACGCGGTTTCCGAGTAATTTTTGAACCGTAAGCCCTGCTGCTGAAGCTTGCCCAAACCCTACAGGCTGACGTTCACCGGCTGCGGGCCCTGCTGTCTGATGATGATATGCAGGCCATAGCCGAAGGGGAGCACACCCGGACCTACCTGACGGCTTACTTCCGGCTGATGCGTTCTGATGGTAAACAGCTAACAAACGATGGGCGCACCCTATCCCCATAGATACCAGAGCATCAGATAGGGCTCACTGGCACGCGGCCCGACAAGAAACGGCAAGGTCAGGGAGCTAAGCGCATAAGTCGTCTCTGAGTCACCTAATAACCTGCCACACACTGCTGTTACAACCTGCAAAACTTTTTTAACCTTGGATGAGGCTCACCAAGCCAAGCGGAATACAAAGAATTGATCAAGTGACGTAGCTTGGCAAATGCGACACCCGCGATCAAAGCAAGGATAGCCTTTAAGAAAACCCCTGCCATCATGTCTGGCGTTACGGCAGCTGGATTGGTTATCCAAGAAACTACCGGTAATAGACCAAGCAGTTGCCAAAGAAAAACTAGGCCCACAAGCGCGCGAAATACTCGCAAGAGCGTTAACAATCCGCGCTGAAAGAGTTTGGCGTTACCGCTTTTCCCAAGGTTAATGTCATCCACCTGAGAGGCCCGGCCAAAGTAAAACCACAATGCACCACCTAGGCCGATTATCACCAACATCTGGAGTAGCAGAATCGGAACAGCAATTGAGGCAGTGATACCTCTTACCGCTGGAGGCGAAAATAAAAAGCCGTACCCCATGTTATGAATGGTGCCTAGATACGTGATCTGAAATGGTGGGAAGAAAAGCATGCCTAAAATAGCTAAGACAACGAAAGTAACAACCCACCCGCGAGCTCCACTGACTGAGTTATCTTTTATGACTGGCGGACTATTTTTATTTGAAAAAGCTTCGTTCTTTTCTAGTCCAAGCTTTGGCTTCGACCGGTTTAGTTCGGAATTGACCTCGACGTCCTGATTACGAGCCTGTTGCTCACTTGAATTTGGAGCGGCCACATGCCTTTTGACCAAGTTACGGTGATAGCTTAGCGGTTCCCAAGACGCCATACCTTCCGCCCAAATTTGTGTCTCCCAGCCGATGGTTCCAGCTTCGTAAAGATCTCGTAACTCAGAGGGCGAGATAGGGCCCTGATCGCCATTTTTTGTAATATATTGCCACTTCTTCATCAAAAACTCCGTGTAATCGCAGAGACGTACTTGCGCTGCTTTCACTTCAATCTAGCATTGAAATCAATCCCGCACTGGTTATGTAGATCGCTGTATGACAAAGCTGACCACCCGCTTCACATAGCCGTAAATTTTCGAGCAACTGCTTGATCTGGGTCCTGCCACATTTAATATAGCTACGCTGAATTCATCGACAAAATCAATTAAAAGCTCCGCTGCCCATTCTGGTTCAACAGTCTCAATATCAATTAGTTTGTACGGTTTACCCTGCCGGATGCAGAACAGAACGGTTGTCTCAGTTCCACCACTGACATAAGACTCATAGAAAATGACAGTACCATCAGAATCAACGACATTTTGCTTAGTTCGTTGCCGGTAGCCACCACCAATCTCTGTCAGCGTGTATGTGTGACTAATCGGCCCATCTTCGGCCATTCTCCCAACAGGGCAACTCCCTCCAATCGGGAAAGCTGCCTCAAGACCGGCATCAAGAGCCGCCCTATCAGCGCCGGTTTGTCCACCGCTTATGACCGTTGAGAGCATGTCAGGATCTGATCTGCACGCGCTTGAGCGCGTGCGGTGGGAAGCGCAGAACGAACTTGAGTGATAGGTTAGAGAGCATTTTGAGCCTGCTTAACTGTGTCCTCGCTATAAAATTCGAGCGCTTCGTTAGTTCCGTACCAATAGCGGGGCCACGATTTTATGAGACCAGCAGACAACATAAAATCAATGAGAAGTGGCGGACCCTCCACATTGAAGCCACTCGGATCATCAGGTTTCGCTCCCATTTTCTTAGCCAATACATATGCTGTAGCTTTGTACTCTTGCCCTCCGGGCGTGCGCGTCGGTGGATAAAAATACTCGATCTGAGGGTCAACATACACCACGGTATTGTCTGGTGGAACGACACTGCCAGAGCCGACAGAGAGACCGATGACGATAACTACAGCGATTGCAATGCCAACTTTTTGAAGCATAAACCGGTAAGACTCCTTGTTCGCTAACGCTTGCAGCATGCGCGCCCTTGGAATGGATTCGAAGGCGCAATAGAAAGAGCTTCGCCGTGCCTGCACTGGTTATCTGATTCTTCACAATCTATCCGCAGCGCTTGTGCCGAACAATTCCCCTACCGTCTCTAAAGCGGTCCAGACAAGCAGACCGACACCCAAGCCAAGGTACCACGGCTTAAGAGTGACAGCGGCAACAAGCATGACTAGCATAGGTAGAACTGGTGCTCTCATAGCGCCAGACGCAAGACTCATGAAAAGATTGATTGCTGCGAGACCAACACCGACCCAAAACAGCCAATGAATGTGTGTAAACCAGCCAATGGCAGCTAACAAGGGCCCGGATAAGGTGAACAAAGTAAATGCATTCATGCGTCCTTGCCCCTACACAGAAAACTAATCTGACGACAAATGACATCTAACCGAAACATATCTATTTCCCTGCACGGCGAATGTCTGCTATCAAATTTTCCTTGCCACCAGAATACTAACGCAAATGAAAGGTAGCTCGCCTGGATATAGGCGTCAATTATCGGGAGCTTGGCCGCCTGCCCTAAATTCTCACCATCTATATAGACGACCGCTAAAAGCTGGAAAACGTTCCCCGATCTAATTCATCGAGACGAATGGTATTGCCCGCTCGCAACTTGGCTACAGTGAATCGTTTGGCCTTGCGTGCCTGCATTTTCTTGGACTCACAATTGCTGTGCGATTCTAGCGCATCCGCACCCTTAACTCTGATGGGTATTATCACAGCGGACCAGCCGCTGGTGTTTGCTTGGAATGTATCAGCGTCGTAGATGGAAGTGACTTCCGAAACAGTCGCATTACCGTAGTTGGCAATTGCAGGGAGAGAGAAAAAGCAGAGAATGACAAAGCGAAGGGCAACCGTCTGATGCACTGTAAATCGGCTAATATAGTGTCGTCCTCCCCGTGACCGTCACGCCACTGGGCCGGTATAGCGTTGCCTGGCATCATGCCGGCGCTGAACGATATGGTGAACCGTGCCGCTCGTCGTGTCTTCGATGGCGAGCCCCGCGCAACCGTTGCGAAAGAATTAAAACAGGAGCTATCCAGCTATGAAGCGGGAAGAAATGCAGAAAGTAGCCGACGACCTAATCCGGCACCGAGCCGCACAGCGAATGCTGGAGCAGGGCAAGAGTCGGGAACAGGTGAATCAGTACCTGGGCAAAACGCCGCTGGCGCAAATCAAGGCGGACAATCAGAAGAAGTAGCGCCACCGCTTGAGCTTGAGGCGCAGACCGAAGCACAGCTTGCTGAGCAGGCCGAGGCGAATATAAAATTGATCGTGACGGGGACTCAGAGCCGCAATGCCTGAGAGCTTGCCGGCGGGCTTATGGCTTGTTGTTGGTGTCTAGCTAACAGGTGGGAGGGGCGGGGCAAGTCCCTAGAGCGCGGCAATACCTCGACTGTCTCCTTAGACATACTTTTACTTCCGCAAAATTCGCGTTTTGAGTTTCGCCAGAATCATGGTCAAGCTACTGTCCATCTTTCGACCAAAAGAGCCCAAACCCCTGCTGGGTAGGGAGTTGTCTCGCAATCGCCGGGCTGACCGCACTCGAGCTATCATGAGCAGTTCGGATGAAGTGAAAGGAGTTGTTCTTGCAGCCGTGCCGTTCTGCGCTGGTGGGGGCCTAGTCGAACCCGGATAGAGTTTGGGCATTGTTAGGTATTTTGGCTCTGACATTGCTGAACCCTCCTTACTGGCGTAGAAATTCGGCTATTAGAATGGTGACTGTCCAACGGTTACGGCTTGCTGGATAACCTGACCGCAATCATTGTCGTATTTTCTCACACGAAATATGAAATTTTTTTTGGCCTGTTATTGTTCCCGTATCGCCCGCTAAATTCCGAGGGTAGCACCGCAAAGATGGGGGTACTTACGGGGGTACTTTTAAATTAACTATTAAAAATAACTAATTTATTCAATATCTTAGATTTAAATTTCGAGTCCTGCCGAGGGCACCATTTGCAAATTCGCTAAAAACGACACCGCCCCATAATTGCCTGTTCTTAATCAAGTTAAGTACCCCTATCACATCCTAGCGTTTTCTTTGAACGCTACAACACTAGCTGGCTATACACGCTTTTTTGTGGCTACTAGACATTTGCGCCAAACCGGGTAGCTAAAACCGAGGCGTTACTCAGTGAGCCGCGCTCTAAACAAACTTACCGACAACCAAATAAATAAAGCATTATATAAAGGCTACCACCATCTTAAGTTTGGCGCTGACCTGTCCAATCAGTCTGCGACGGGCGAACTGGACGAATTTTTTGATTTATGCGGTTTCCAGTAATGCTTACCTTGGCTCTGATTCATTCTAATAGAGGGGCTTATTTACGCTGGCGCATAAAACAGCGCATATATATCCGCTGAGCGCATAAATTAACGCGTTCGCTCGTAAATCGCTCCTTTGCGCTCGCCAGCCTGCTTAATCAAGTCTTTTTTCTTCAGCTTCGCTAATAGCTTGTAAGCCTGGTCTGGGCTGATATGACAAAGCTCAATCACATCCGCTCGCTTCACGCTACCGTGGGTATCGATAAAGTTCAGCACCATTTGTTCTTGCTGGATGGGGTCAAACCCCACCTGGCGCACATAGGCCGCTTTTTGGCCAGCGCCCTTATACACCTTCGCGCTCAGCGTGTAGGTGCGACCCTTGCCGGTGCTGTGGGCTTCCACCACGCCGGCCTCCACCAGCTTCTCCAAGGTGCCCCGAACCACAGTTTCTGGCTTTTGCACGGATCTGGCCAAATCCGTTGTTCTCAACCGCCGTTCATTACGCAGCCGAGAAAGAATTATTAAACTGTCGATGGGCATGGCGGTGCCGGTTTGTTCCTCGCGTTGAACGATCATGCGCAGAAATTCGGCATCTGCATCCGCCGCGCTCATACGCATGGCGACTGTATACGCGGATGACATGGAGTAATCCGGCGCGGTGCGTCCATAACGGAGCATGCCTTCAAAGATCCGGTCAATGCCCCGGCCAGTGCGCTCGGCCAGGCCGATGCGTTTGATGATGTCGGCCAATAACGGATTGCGGGAACGGGGGTCGGCTACCAGCAGGTTGTCCAGGTTGACGCCTTCTACAAAGCCGCCGGGGTTGCTGATGCTCAGGCCATCGTCATCCAGCCTGACATGTACTGCGCCAAGAGCGCTGTAATCGCGATGCACAAGCGCGTTTACAAAGGCCTCGCGGAAAGCTCGCCGATCAAAGTTGGGGATGGGCACGCGGAACAAGCCAATCTGAATCTCTTCCTCCTCCACCCGGGCCCGGAACAGTAGCTCGACCTCTTCAAAAGTCTCCAGCAGTGGCTTGCGGTAGAACTCGTTGACCAGAACATCGGTGCCACGCAGCACCTGAAAAGCCACCTCATGGGACGGCAGGTGTTGCCGCAGTTGCCTTTCATTGCCCAGCAGCAGTAAACCCGCCACCGTCGGGTGACGCTTGCCGCTTAGCGTCACAGTCAGCCCTAGGGCACCATCCAGCTCTTCATCCGCCAGCGGAAGCAGGCTTTGGTCGCCGCCGTACTTCTTGATGGCATTGCGGATGCGGATTCGCTGAATTGGGTCCAGGTCTTCAACCGCCAGGTTTTCCAGCGGCAACGCGGAGGGATCGGTGACGCCAAGGCTGGATTGGCGCTGCACAAATTCGTGGGGATAGAAAGGCACTGCCTCTAGGCTACCGTCCATTTTCAGGCGACGCCTTTGCAACAAACCGTCTGAGGTGGATACCAACTGTCGGGACTTGGGTACGTGGATTCTGGCAATTAACTGCCCTTCCAGCTCAATGAGCTCAACACGAACAGCCATCGACGGGATGGTTTTGTTGGCGATCAGGGCGGGCAGCCCTGTCACGTTCCGGTGGTTGGCATGCAGGCCGGTGATGGTACGGTCATCTTCTACGCTCAGGAACAGGTCACCCCCTTCCGTGTTGGCAAGGGCCACGACCGCTGCAATCAGATCCCGGTCAGGCAGGCTTCTTGCGTCGCTCTTGAACTCGACGGTCAGATTTTCACCGCGGCGAATCAGTTCAAGAATATCTCGCTCTGCGCTATTCATAGCCACCCTTTAAATTTACCACTCAATATCTGCAGCTTGCGGCTTTGCTGGATTTCTTGCAGCAAGGCTTCACGCAGGAACACCAAGTAACGATCTGCATCGTTTTCATCGACCGGCCAGAAGAACCGATTCACGATGACAAAGGCTGCCAGAGGTGAAAGAGATTCGATACCTGTTGTTGCTTGCCATTCGATTTGCGCGCTCTCGTGTACTCAATTCAACAGATGGTCAATATTTGAGCGGATCCGCTCCTAATTTTACACAAAATGGCCCGAATTTCCGACAAACCCCAATGTAACGATGCGAGTAGCAAACCTCAAATTATTCCCCCAACTTACTTATGCGCATGCCATGTTTTACCGGGTCAACCGCTAACAAATGAAGCAATCGACCAGCTCGAACAGCGTGCCGTACCCAGTCAGTGGTTTTGATGGGTTACTCTGGCACAGGAGCGCTAGCGCCGCTGATCGCCGTCCATCGCCGAGATATAAGCGCGTTAATCAAAGTCGAGTCATCGCATGGCAAACCTGGTTCGTAATCTTCTAGACCTCAACAAGACGACAGACACATGCCCCCATTACTGATTGATCAGAAGCATAAGGATAATCTCGAGAGGACGGGCGTAAGCCGGCAGTTCCAGCAAGAGCTGAGGTGCAGTCATGCGGGCGAAACCGGTGCGGTGTGGATATATCGTGGCATTCTGGCCGCACGGCCGACCGGGGCGCTGCTGGCGTTCGCGAGGGAACATCTGCAGACCGAGCGGCAGCACCTGGGTATGTTTGATGACCTCAGTGTTTGTTACCGCCGCAGCCTGATGTTGCCGCTATGGCGATTGGCAGGATTTCTAACTGGATTTTTGCCTTCTTTAGCAGGAAAAAACGCCGTCTTTGCCACCATCGAAGCCGTCGAAACTTTTGTTGATCTGCATTATCAGGCCCAGATTCAATCACTCAGCCCGTGCGTTCATCGCGAGGCCGAACGGGCGGTACTGGATCTGTTTGAAACCTGCCGCCTGGATGAGGTGGCACACAGAGATGACGCAGCCCAACGGCGTACCGGAAAACCGACAGCCAGCATGAGTCTGTGGACGACCATGGTGGGCGGAGGCTCCCGGGGCGCCGTCAGGTTGGCGCGATTTCTTTAGGTGGAAGATCACCGGGGTAATCAATATCCAATGTCACTCCAGGATCATCAACGTCCACCCAGATGCAGTGTTGGATACGATGTTTAAACAACACCCGCGCGCCTTCTTCCCCGCTTACCTGTTCCAGTTCTGACCAAAAATTGCGGCCAAAGATAACCGGGTGCCCTGCCTGGCCTTTATACCGTGGGCGGACAATGT
>Ga0307952_1000471_pt1 | contig 23334 bp, 32 predicted proteins | sample OrgLakmetagen376_FD_201821 | JGI IMG/M metagenome (GOLD analysis project Ga0307952, IMG submission 201821) | Saline water microbial communities from Organic Lake, Antarctica - #376 | ecosystem: Environmental > Aquatic > Non-marine Saline and Alkaline > Saline | place: Antarctica: Organic Lake...
GCGATTAGGGTTTCCTGCCTTCGCTACATTTGGAATTGAGTATACTGAGGTTCAGGTGCGAATTATTGCTCATGCATTTAAACGTGTTACCGTAATATTCGATGACGAACCACAAGCTCAAAGACAAGCACAGAAACTCGTGGCCGAGTTAAAATTCAGAGGGGTTGATGCATGGAATGTGAAAATAAAAGGAGACCCCGGGAAGTTGTCTCAATGTGAAGCAGAGGAATTAGTAAAATCAATTTCAAAATAAATAAAAGTTATGGAAAAATTTAAAACAAAAAGAGTAACATTTGAGCAGTTCAAAAGTATGGTGTCGGAATGTCCTGGCATGGATGTAAATTTAACATTTTCAGATTATAAAGAAATAATCCAGATGGCAAAATATTTCCTAAAAGTACAAAATGCTTATATTAAAGAGTCAAATTTTGATGATCCTATTAAAACAATATCTGCGTTTGACTCCGAAAAAAACGAAGTAAGGACTTTAGGCATTTTTGCAAACCGACCTTTAAATTTCATTCAATGGATGAAACTACAAATTGCGGATTCCTGTTATTGTAACAAAAAAGAGATAAAAAACTTTGTTAAAATTTAAAATAAAAAACGGAGGTTATTATGATGTTCCCACAATGTATCGCGTGTATATACTTATTACTCTTAATCTTGATAGTTATAGTGATTGGTTATCTTGCATATAAAGATATTAAAGTACAATGATTTACTATCACCAACCGACAGGTTCTGTTTATCGTAAGAAAACAGGAGGTTTTTATAATTTTTAACCTTGACATACCTGTCAGTTTTTTAAAAATCTATTTTTAAAATAAAAAATCGTAAGAAAATTTGTATTATATAAATGATATAATTAATTTTAACGCAATGAATTTAAAAGGACGTCGTAATACAATTAAAAATATATTTGGCCAAGTTTTGACCCGGAGTAATTGCGATGTCCTTTCAAAAACGCTCCGGGTCTTTTTTTGTTTAATTTTTAATCCAGAGAAGTTATGAGTTTAAAACACAAGAATATCAATCTCCCAGATGCCATCAATTGTAGTATTTCAAAAGAATACACTCAAATTCCAAACAAATTGTTAAAAAGCCCTGAAATCTCAGGAAAAGGAAAAGCATTGCTCTGTCTTCTATTAAGCAACAAAGAAGGATGGAAATCTTGTTTATCCGGTATTTCCAAAATGATGAAAGAAGGATCAGATGCAATCAACTCAGGCATTAATGAATTGGAAGAATATGGATACTTAATACGGGTTCGTTATCGCGACAAGAAAACCAAAGTATGGAAAGGTTCTTTTTGGGCATACTCGGATGAACCTTATTCATTCGACATCCAAAAAAATATTCATTGGATTGATTCCAATGAATTAGAAATTTATCTGGATGGAAGAACGAAACATAATTTAGGTATGGAAAACCCAGATATGGAAAACCCGGATATGGAGACCCTGGATATGGAAAACCAGGGGCTAATAATATATAATAATAATAATATTAATACTAATAAAATTAATTCTAATATTAAATTACATTCCCCGGAACAAAAAAGTTCCGGAGTAAGTGATTCTCCCAAATCAAATAAATCTACTATTTTGGAAAGGAATAAACAATACCTTCCAATATGTAGTAAATTAAGTAGAATCATTCAATCCAAGAAAAATATAAAACATACCCCGGCTCAGTTTAGGAATTGGTCAGATGAAATACGCAAATTAGTTGAAGGGAACAAAATATCCATTAAGCGAATTAATATAGCTCTGGACTGGTATAAGAATAGGATTGGAGAAAAATATATTCCAGTTGTCGAGTCAGGAGCATCGTTAAGAGAAAAATTCACCAGGCTGGAAAATGCAATGAAACGAGATGATGATTATAAAGTTGGTACTCCTTTATTCACTCCAGACGAAATCCTAAGTTCCCATTTTGATTCTGATTGGTTATTGAGAGCAATGAAAAACAATTATGAGCAAGTCAATCAATTAGTAGTAAAAGATGATAAATCAGAGCTTGCCAGTAATTTTTGTAAATTATATGATTGGATTCGAGAAAACCAATCCCTGGAAGTCCTTACCAAAGTAAACGATAATGTCAACCCTTCCGGATTAATCAAACAATACATTTTCTGGTTAAAATCGCAAGGATGGTTAGATGGAATATCCTCCCAAACATTTAGCCCTCGTAATAATTTATTCAAGAAAATGTTTTTAGGAGCAAAAAACAAAGAACTAAACACAAATGTATTAACCGGAGAATTTGTACCTTCTTATGAGACGAGGTAATAAAATAGATATACGATGTTGTGATAATCTTGAATTGATGGCAGAAATTGAAGATAACACAGTTGATTTAATTTACTGTGATGTACTTTATGGAACAGGCAGAAAATTTACCGATTACCAAGATTTAAAGCCTAAACGAGAAATAATAGAAGAACATTATATACCAAGAATTAAAGAAATGCACCGTATTTTAAAAGATACAGGAAGTATTTATTTACAGATGGACACTAAAATAAACCATTGGTTGAGGTGTATTTTAGATGATGTTTTTGGTTATGGTAATTTTTTGAATGAGATAATTTGGTGGTATTATAACAGCCAGTCAAATGTTAAAAACAACTACAAAAGTAAGCATGACAATATATTGTACTATAAAAAAAGCAATAAATACACTTTTAATTTGAATGATATAGGATTAAATTATAATGAAAAACAAATTAAACGCTTTAGCAAAGAAGATGAAAACGGCAAATATTACAACAACGTTACTCAACAAGGTAAAAAGGTTAAGGTTTATTTTGATGATAAGAAAGTGATAAATTTGCAGAATGTTTGGGATATACCTATTTCACAAAAAACTGAATATTCAACACAAAAACCAAAAGCACTAATTGAACGAATAATAAAAGCAAGTAGCAACGAAGGGGATTTAGTAGCAGACTTTTACGCTGGTAGTTTTACAACTGCTGAAGTTTGTAAAGATTTAAATCGTAGTTTTATAGGTTGTGATATTTCAGAAAAAGCCGTAGAGATTGGATTGAAAAGAGTAAATAAAATTAAAATAAAACCATTCTTTTTCTTATGAGACAAGATGAAGCAATTGAACGCCGGGTAATCACCGGCTTAATAGTATCCACTGATTACATCAAACAAGTGCGTTTAGGATGGAAAAGTAAATTACTTCAGTCCAAAACAGCCCGTATGTTAGCTACCTGGTGTATTGAATATTTTGATAAGTATGAGAAAGCACCTGGTAAGGATATTGAGAATATCTACATTCAAAAACTTCATAGCAATAACCTAACGGATGAGCAAGGACAGGATATAGAAGAAATTCTGGAAGATTTGTCCGATGAGTATGAACGGGCTGATAAGTTCAATGTTGATTATCTGTTGGATCAAACCAATACGTATTTCGATGAGCAGAATTTAAAAGATTTTACCACCGAAATCCAATCACATATTGATAGAGGGAATCTTTCAGAAGCAAAACGTCTTGCTGGGGAATATAAACCAGTCTCTGGTAATACTAAGAGAATAGGTATTGATTTTGGGGATGAGGAGACTTTGATGAATACTATTGAAAAAGCATTCACTTACAGTCAGCAGCCTGTAGTAAGATATCCTCGTCAGTTAGGTCAATTCCTGAATGACTTACTTGTAAGAGATAGTTTGGTAGGGATAATGGGAAGTGAGAAACGAGGAAAAACATTTTGGCTACTGGAATTTGCAATCCGGGCGGCTCGACAACGATCAAATGTTGCATTCTTTGAAGCCGGAGATATGTCGGAAGGACAGATAACGAGACGGATATCCATCTACTTGGCGAAACAATCTGATAAGGAAAAGTATAGTGGAAAGATGTTCCAACCTGTCCGGGATTGCATTTGGAACCAAATGGATCTTTGTGATAATCCGCAGAGAGAATCTGATGAAGGTATATTTCCAATCCGGAATGATGAAGAAAAGAAAAATATATTGAATCATATCCGTCATGAGATTACCATTGAAGAATTGCAGGAGAAATATAAGGAGTTTCCAAATTATCAACCATGTTATAACTGTCCAAAATATTGGAAGGGTAAACTGGGGGCTGTCTGGATAAAACAAATAGATGCCGGGCCTCCACTGGAATATCCAAAAGCTCAAAGTGTGGCGAAAGAGTTTTTCATCAATAAGAATCGACGGTTTAAACTATCTTGCCACCCCAGTTTCACTCTAACGATAAAAGAGATGAAAACCATTCTGGATATCTGGGAGAAGCAAGATGGGTTTATTCCGGATATGATTGTGGTGGATTATCCGGATATTCTTGCTCCAGAGATTCAAGGAACATTGCGGGATCAGGAGAATGATAAGTGGGCAAAACTTCGAGGGTTGTCAGAAGAGAAACATTGTTTGGTTATTGTCGGCACTCAGGCTGATGCCGCGAGTTATAAAAAGAATTGGTTGCATTTAGATAATTTTGCAGAAGATAAACGCAAATACGGACATGTAGTGGCAATGATTGGATTGAACCAGGATCCCGATGGAAGAGAAAAAAAGTTGAAAGAAATGCGGTTAAATAAGTTAGTGGTTAGGGAAGAGGATTTCATCAGTGAGGAAGGGATAGTTGTTTTACAGAACCTTCATAGAGGTCAACCATATTTATCAAGTTTTTTTACTTAAAATTGAAATAAAATTTGTATTATATATTAAAAGAAAGATATGTTTACAATCACAAAAGAATTTGAATTTAGCGCTTCTCATCAATTAAATGAATTGGAAGAAGGTCATCCATGTAGTCGTGTTCACGGACATAACTACAAAGTAAAAGTGGAGTTAAAAAGTAATGAACTTAATCATAAAGGAATGGTTCAGGATTACAGAGAATTAAAGCCGATTAAAGATTGGATTAATTCTAATTTAGATCATCAACATTTGAATGATATTATTCCAGGTCCAGGCAATCCCACAGCGGAAAATATTGCCAAGTGGATATATTACAGATGGAATTCTCGCAAATGTGGTCCTCTACTTTCAGCCGTGGAAGTTTCGGAAACCGATAAGACCAATGCCCGTTATGAGCCTTAGTATGGTCGATACCCTTTAATCTACGAGATATTATTCAAGTAAGAAATAGCGTTAAAACTAAGGAAAATGAGTCAACAAATAATTAAAGCATTTCAAAAGCGGGGAAATTTTCCTTCCATTACAGCTGATAGTCGGTATCTGGATATATCCGAATTCTATTTTGATACTATCCAGGGAGAAGGTATTAACACAGGAGTACCTGCGGCATTCCTCCGATTACAAAGGTGTCATCTGGGATGTGTGTATTGTGACACAACCGAAGTTTGGCGATTTGGCAATCCTTATTCATTTGATGAATTATTTCAGATGATGGAAGAATCCGGATTGGTAGATAGATTAAGGGAGGATCAACATCTTATCATAACCGGAGGTAGTCCTTTACTACAAGAATACCGTATTTTTCTTTTCTTACATGAATTTAAAGAAAGGTATTCCTTTCCCACTATTACAGAAATTGAGAATGAATGTGTACTGAATCCTTCTTTGCTACTGAATTACATATCTGTTTGGAATAATTCACCAAAGTTATCAAGTAGTGGAGTGCATCGTAGAAAGAGATACAGGCCAGAAATTATATCTTATATGTCTTCATTAAACAATTCCTGGTTTAAATTTGTAATTGAATGTGAAAAAGATTGGGAAGAGATTCAAATGGATTTCCTGAATTCAGGATTGATTAGAAAAAATCAAATAATACTTATGCCACTTGGTAGTACGAGAAAAGAGTTATTCAAACATCAGGAAGAGACTGTAGATTTAGCAATCAAACATAATGTAAGATACTGTTCCCGGGAGCATATTGTTCTTTGGGATAAAAATGTTGGAGTTTAATTAATTAATAAAAAAAGTAAAATGAAAAAAAGGTTAAGTACAATGAGTAATGAAGTACGTTTAAACGTACTTCGAGAAACCGCGCTTGAATTACAAGAGATATGTAAATTCAATCCTCCGTTTCGCTCAAAAGGGAAAACTGAAGAGCAAGTAGTTGATTGGTTGAAGGAAGCTGCTCCGTTGCTTGAGCTAAATGATGTGGCTGAGATTTCGGCGGATACGAAAGATATACTGGAGCAACTTGGATTTTGGAAGTTTGAAGACAGTAACGAGATTGAAGATGCAGAAGAAGTTGAGGAAGAAGAAGAAACCGTAGCGGATAATCTTGATATCATAGCTGAGATTGAGACCGCTCCCTCGGTGAGGGAATTGAAGGATGTTGCCCGGACGTACGCTGAATTCAAATCCATCCGTGGGAATTTGAGTTCCTATAAAAAAGCAGAGGATTTGAGGGAGTGCATGATAGGGATTCTTAATCCTGGTGCTGAAAAACCGGAAAAAGAAGTAAAGTTGAAAGTGAAGTCGAAAGCAAAATCAGAACCCTCTCCAAAAGAAAAGAAACCGGAGGAAGAGAAACTTGCTGAGAAGAAGAAACCGGAGCCAAAAACTGAAAAGAAAAAAGAATCAAGTCCTTCCAAAAGAACAAAAAAAGCTGTAGTAGAAGAAATGATCAATTCTAAAACTGGAGCAACAATCGAGGAAATTGCTCAAAAAATCACAGACGAAAAGATTGATCTGGATTATTCTAAAAATTATGTGGTTGCCAAACTATGGCTCAGTAAAATGAGATTTGATGTAAAAAAAGCAGCTATTGCAAAAAATCCAAAATTCAAAAAATAATGAGTTCTGAGCGTAAAATAGTTCATAAAATAGAAGAAGGAGAAAATCCAAAAGATGTGTATTGTACTACATATCAGATGCGAAATTTTTATGCTCAATTCGCAGATGGATTTTTTTCTTCTTTGGATGTAATGAATTACATCCAGCATCATGCAGCTGTTTTAAAAATGAAAAAAAATTGGAGGGTGTTAGATGTTTGTTGTGGTCGGGGATTACTTCTTCCTCTTATTCGTTATTATAGAAGGAACATATCAGAATATGTTGGCATTGATATATCTGAGTCAAATATCGGAGAACAAAAAAGAAGATCTGGAATAAAAAAAATAAAAGACATAAAAGAATATTACCCGTTTAAGATATCTCATGTAATAGGTAGTGTGGAAAATATGAATACATACTTCCATGATAATTCTTTTGATTTTATTGTGTATACATCTTCAATAGAACATATGCAACGAGATATAGGGTATAAATCCTTACAGCATTGTTTTTCTATATTAAAACCCGGACAGGAAATGTTTTTATCTTGTCCAAATACCAATGATAAGCAAGATCCATACGATACTCAATATGCCGCTCACATATACGAATGGGGCATTAATGAATTAAAAGATGCTGTAATTGATATTGGTTTTGAAATTTCTTCGGAATATGGATTAGTTGGAAAAGTGAAAGATTTTGAAAAGTGGATAAATAATCAATCAGAAAATAAGAAACAGCAATATTTTTCATTAAAGGAATATTTGCCTTCCACTTGGTTGATGGCCTTTGCTCCTATTTTATATCCGGAAGCCGCTGCGGAATTACTGTTGATATTAAAAAAACCAAAAGAGAAGAAAAACTCATTTTTTTAAAAGTATATTATGTCAAAAGAAAAAGCTGAACAATTGATTTATTCTCAACTTCAATATATTGGAGAAGATCCAAATCGTCCTGGACTGATAGGAACTCCTGATCGAGTCGTTAGAATGTGGAAAGAGATATTTAGGGGGTATGATCCAAAGAAGAAACCAGGTATAACCACATTCAGAAACGACTCTGATGGATTAGTATATGATCAAATGATTATAGATTCCGGAAAATTTTACTCCTATTGTGAACATCACATGGTGCCGTTCTTTGGTAAGTATTGGTTTGGATATATTCCTTCCTTTGACGGGGCTATTGTAGGATTATCCAAAGTCGCAAGGTTGGTGGATTATCATTCTGCCCGTCTTCAAATACAAGAACGATTAGTATATGACATTGTGGAAGACATTTGGAATACATTGAGTAAAGATAATCCTCCGCCGCTGGGTATGGGATTAGTTATGGAAGCTGAACATCTTTGCAAGACTATGAGAGGAGTCAAGAAAAAAGGAAAAATGACTACTATTAAACTGAAAGGAGCTTTCTTGGATAATGCTAATGTAAAATCAGAATTCCTGCAAAGATGTTCGGTATAAGGCTATGAAAATTTATTTAGCAGGAACCCCAGGCACTGAACAGAGAGAGAGAGAGTGGCAAAGAATAGCTTCAAAAAGACTACTTTCTTTTTGGGATATATTAAACAATCAATTCTCAGTCCCTTATGCGTTTGATTTAATAAAGAAAAAGAAATGCAAATCCACTTAGCTGGAGTTCCTGGAGGAGGATCTTCCGGAGATTGTAAGAGAGAGAGAGAGTTAAATCCTTTTTGGGAAAAAAGATTATGGTCATATTATTGGATAATTAAAGATAAAGGAAAAATGCCTAAAGAAAACAAAATTGATCTTTTCATGGACTCGGGAGCATTCTCTGCCTGGACGCAAGGAAAAGACATAAACATCAATGAATACATCCAGTTCATTAAAGAAAACCAGGATGTGATTAATATCTACGCTAATCTGGATGTGATTGGTATAGGTGGGAAACAACCTAATAAATTAACAGCGGAAAAAACATTGGAAAATCAAAAGATAATGGAAAAAGCTGGATTATCTCCAGTACCAGTGTTTCACTTTGGAGAGCCTTTTCCGTATTTAAAAGATTATTGTGATAAATATGAATACATCGCTTTGGGAGTAGCTGGAAATATTGGGGCTAAATTAATTCCTTGGTTAGATAAATGTTTTTCCGAATTTATTTGTGATGAAAAAGGGTATCCAAAAGCAAAAATACATGGATTTGCCGTAACTTCTCTAAAATTGATGCTTCGGTATCCATGGTATTCTGTTGATTCTACTTCCTGGGTAATAACCGGAAGAATGGGATCCATATTCGTTCCCTGTGGAACGAAAGGGGAATGGATATACAATAAAACTCCTCGAAAAATTAGTGTATCCCTTCGTAATCCGAATATAAAAGATGAAGGACAACATATTAATACTTTTTCTCCAATGGAGCAAGAAGTAATTCTTTCATACATTCACAAGAAAGGATACTGTTTGGGTAAGTCTAAATTTAAAGAGGTTGATCAATCTTATGAACTACAAAAAAACGAGCGGTGGTTTGAAAAGAAACCAGTTGATAAATTAGAGAAAAGAGAAGTGGAAGTGATTATAGAGGATGGTATATCCAATCGGTATCAACTCAGGGATGAGATGAATATCATTTATTTTCTTGATCTTGAAAAATCAATGCCGGAATGGCCGTGGCCTTTTACTCAACATCGAAAAATGAAAAAATTTGAGTTATGAAAATTTACTTCGCTACCTGGCTTTTTGATAAGACGTTGGATTGGAATTTGACAAAGAAACGAGGAAATACCCGACTTATTAGTTATTATTTTCTCCGAGAACAGGGAATAGATTCTCAACAATTGAAAACATATTGTAAATTAGGACGAATATACAGAAATAAAACAAAGAAATGAAAATTAACAAAGATCAATTACAAGAAGCCCTGACAATAGTACAGCCAGGATTGGCAAGCAAAGACATCATCGAACAAGCTAATTCATTTGCTTTCCTTGATGATAAAGTAGTAACTTATAATGACCGGATCAGCTTATCTCATCCAATCGAAGGATTGGATATCAGAGGAGCAATCTACGCTGAGGAACTATACAAGTTACTACAAAAAATTAAAGAAGGGGAAATCAATATCTCTATTGATAAAAATGAGGTAAATCTCAAGTTTGGAAAAGGATCCGCCCGTCTGACTCTTCAAGAGGAGATCAAAATACCGCTTATACCTATAAAAGGGGAATGGGAAAAATTACCTGATAATTTCAATCGTTTTCTAAAGTTTGCTATGAGTGCCTGTTCAAAAGACATGTCTCAGCCGGAATTAACTTGTGTGAATGTTAAAACGAATGGAATTATTCAGGCTACGGATAGTTATAAAATTTCTCATTGTGATTTAAAAAAACCAATGCCGGTTGAAGATTTTTTACTTCCGGCATCCATGACAAAAGATGTGATAAAAATTAATCCAACTCATGTCAATAAAAAAGGAGATGATAAATGGATTCATTTTAAAAATGAAAAAGGAACTGTAATTTCTTGTCGCTTGATGGAGTCTGAAAAAGATTATCCAACCTTACAAAAACATCTGAATATTGAAGGAGAACAGATTCAGCTCCCTAAAACTACCGCTGAAATACTTGGTAAAGCATGGGTGTTTGCTAAACGGGATAATCTATTAGAAGAAACAATTAGAATTAGTATTGAAAGCAAAAGAATGGTGGTTTTCAGTCAATCGGAAACAGGGAGTTTCTCTGAAAAAACATTAATTCATTACGAAGGTAATCCAGTTGAATTCCTGATTGCTCCTCACTTACTGATTGATATTCTGAAAGAAACCAATCAATGTATACTGAATGAAAATTTTATTAAATTTGAAGGAGAAGGGTGGCAGTATGCCAGCGCTCTACAAAGTGAAGAATAATGAAAAGAATGAAAAGATTTTTTGAAACTGAAAAAGAAGCCACATTCAACGAAAAGTTGAAGTGGGCGTTTATCTGGTTGATGGGAGCTTGTCGTGTGGTTGAAGGGGATAAAGAAGGTTATTATATGTGGAATAAAGGCCTTCGGGTGAGAAAATACTTTAGGAAAGCCATATTCATTTTACCTGAAAACATGCCTACTTCTCCTTGTGATGATCTATCTATTTCAATTGAGGATGACATAGCTATCATTGAACTGTCAAATGCAAAGTACACGTTTCATTTAAGCATGATTCTGTATGTTTGGAAAAAGTTAAAACCGGTTTTGAAATGAAAGGTTTTTTTGAGGTAAAGCAAAAACAGAAAACCAAAGCCATGAGTAGTAAAAATACACTGAGTTGTGTTTCTTGTGGACTGTATAAAGATGTGGTTTCTACTATGATTCAACCTTACGGAAATTTCCGCAAACGAATTCTAAATATAGGAGAAGCACCTGGTGTAATTGAAGATGAAAGAGGTAAACCATGGCAAGGAAAGATGGGTCGTCTGTTGAAAAAAACATACCGGGAATTGGGAATAGATTTGTTTGAAGATTGTTTGAATGTGAACGCCGTGAATTGTAGACCTCCAGGGAACAAAACTCCGACTAAACAACAGATCGCTTGTTGTAGAAAAGTAATGGTTGAGAAAATTATAAAGGAGTACGCCCCGGACATCATCATTCTACTTGGTGGGTCAGCTGTTAACAGTTTTCTTGATCTCCGGTGGAAAAAGAATCTTGGTGGAATAATGAGATGGAGAGGTTGGGCTATACCTGATCGGGATCTCAAAGCATGGGTTTGTCCTACATTCCATCCATCATACGTGGAACGAATGCAGATGGATGGAATTACTAATATCTGGAAGGAAGATTTATGGCAGGCGTTTTCTAAGATAGGTGAAAAGCCTCCTATTTTTAAACCTCCGATGATTGATATAATTGATGACCTTCGTCATCTCGATGGTATTAATACCGATATAGTGGCGTTTGATTATGAAACCACCGGGATAAAACCACACGCAAGAAGCCATCGGATTGTTTCCTGTGCAGTAGCAGATAGGGAAGATCACGCTTACGCTTTCCTGATGCCTTCATCAAAAGAGAAACGCAAACCACTTGTCAATCTTTTTCAAAGTAACAAGATTATGAAAGTTGCTCATCACATGAAGTTTGAAGATCATTGGACTAATAAACGCCTGTATACAGAAATAAATAACTGGGGTTTTGATACTATGCTGTCTTCTCATATTCTTGACAATAGAGAAGGAGTGAGTAGTTTGAAATTTCAATCCTATGTGAATTTTGGGATTGTTGGATATGATGATGAAATAACCTCTTACCTCCAATCTAACGACAAAAGTGCAAATGCTATGAATAAGATATATGAATTACTTAAGAAACCAGGAGGAAAGGAGAAACTACTTACATACAACGGATATGATGCTGTATTGACCTTGCGTCTTGCTACCCAGCATATTCATCAAATTGAACATGATTTTTTACCATTTTAAAAAACTTATATTATGACAAAGAAAAAAACAACAAAAAAGTTTCAAATGAACGAAGGACGTAATAATATGCCAAAATATCAGGCGCCTCCACCTCCACCAAAACCAAACCCAGACCCAAAACAATATCAAGAAAATGCGAAAAAATCCAGGGAAGCAATCCTGCAGAATTTGGATCTTATTTACACTACTTGCGAAAAAACAGCAACAAGTTTTAACACGGATAAAATTTCTTTACGTTTCTTGCGAATAGTTATTAATAGTGCCAGACCAAAATTTGTAGATAATAAATCTGTTAACCAATTGATTGAAGCGTATCATCAAACTTTAAATGAATTATATCAGGCTTGTGAATCCCGTGCCAAAATGATTAATAAGAACAACTCCGATGTATCACTCCACCGTATAAAATTTTTTATAGACTTCATTAAAAAAGAATACAAATCAGTATTAAAAGATGTACATATTGGAAACTAAAGATGCTTATAAACTCTTTCATCAAGGGACTCTTGCTTTGGCTCGGGCGGAACGACAAGGTATCCGGGTGGATATTGATTATATTCGCCAGAAAAAACAAGAATTAGATCAAAGAATTGAGGAGGTAGAAGAAGAATTAAAACAGACAAAATTCTACAGGCAGTGGACACATTCAAGAGGAGAACAGGGACCTAATATTAATAGTAATCCTCAGCTGAAACAGTATCTATACAAAGTTAGAAAAGAAACCCCTCCAAAAGAAACTGCATCCGGAGCCGGGTCAACTGATGAAAAATCTTTGAAAGAATTAAACATTCCGGGATTGAATTATATACTGGAAATTCGGAAGTTGAAGAAATTGAAAAATACTTATCTGGATCAGTTTGAAAGGGAGGCGATAGATGGATATATACATCCATTTTTCAACTTACATACAGTACAAACTTATCGTTCCTCTTCAAACAACCCAAACTTTCAAAATATACCTGTGCGGGATGAAGAAGCAAAACTAATTACCCGACGGGCTTTGTTTCCGCGTCCCGGACATCAATTATTAGAGATTGACTATAGTGGATTGGAGTTCAATATCAATGCTTGTTATTCAAAGGATCCGGTGATGTTGGAATATTGTAGGAATCCAAATTCCGACCCTCATGCTGATGTGGCAGAACAAGTATTTCTCATTAAGTATGATCCTTCCATTACAGGACACAAAGTGTTAAGAAGTGCGGCAAAGAATGGGTTTACTTTTCCGGAATTATATGGAGATTACTACAAAAATTGCGCTATTGGTTTAGCATGTAACTGGGGAGAATTGAAGCCTGCTGGTAGATGGAAGAAAAAGCAAGGAATTGAATTAGAGGATCTCTCCCTTTCTGATCATCTTATCAACAACGATATAAAGTCATTGTTTGAATACACGGATCACATTAAGAAAGTAGAAGGGAATTTCTTTGATCGGTTTGCCATTCACAGAAAATACATGGAGGAGACTTATAATGATTACCTTGAAAACGGAGTAGTTAAATTCTACACTGGGTTTTCATGTAAAGGAGTATTGACAAGAAACCAAGTATTAAATTGTAGAATTCAAGGGAGTGCTTTCCATATACTTTTGAAAAGTTTCATTAAGTTAGATGCTATAATGAGACAAGAGAATTGGGATACCCGGTTGATAGGGCAGATTCATGATTCAATTGTATTTGATGTTCATCCGGACGAACTGGAACAAGTAACAAAAACCGCACATGAAATAACCACGAAAGAAGTACCAGCAGAATGGACTTGGATTATTGTTCCACTAAAAATAAATATGGAATTAAGTCCGGTTGATTGTAGCTGGGCAGATAAAAAAGATTATAATTTTTCTAAATAATAGAAATAAAAATTGTATAATATAATAAAAGAAATAATCATGAAATCAATACTGGAAGAAATAAAAGAGTTGAACTTTAGAAAAGAACTTGAGATATATGTGACTGCTAACAATAAATTTCTACGGGAGAGAGTAAAAACAATGAGTTACCTCCAACTTTTGAGAAATAGCCATCCAGCATATCGTAATAATTATGCCCGGGATTGTTATAAAAAAGAATTGATAACAAAAGTAGAAGCTGCAGAATTTGGAATAATAAATTAAATAGTAAATGGGTTTATATCAAAAATACAGACCATCAACATTAGATGAAGTGCAGGGGAATAACGAGACTATTGATTCTCTGAAATCAATGCTTTCCAATCTTGAAAAATGCCCACATGTATTTCTCCTGCATGGACAAACAGGATGTGGAAAGACTACTGTAGGTCGGATTATAGCCAATGAAGTAGGTTGTAAAGGAATAGATTACAAAGAGATTAATACCGCAGATTTTCGAGGTATTGATACAGCGAGGGAGATAATTCGGAATGCTTATCTTCTGCCTATTGAAAGCAAAATGAGAGTTTGGTTAATCGACGAATGTGGAAAATTAACAAACGAAGCACAGAATGCTCTACTGAAAATATTGGAGGATACTCCGAAACATGCTTACTTCATTTTTTGTACTACAGAACCCTGGTCCCTCTTAAAAACTATTCGTGGAAGATGTATGCAATTACAGATGAATCCTCTAAGTGACCAGCAGATGCATCAAGTATTGAGAAGGGTGGTGAAAGGAGAAGGAGAAAAGATAACTAAATCTGTATACGATCAGATTATCCAGGATTCATTCGGGTTGCCTCGAAATGCTATACAGATATTAGAAAGTGTATTGAAGGTACCAGCTGAACGTAGATTGGAAATAGCTCATCAAACAGCGGAAGTAAAGAGTGAATCAATTGAATTATGTAGAGCATTAATGAAACCTACCCCGTGGAAGAAAGTAAGTAATATACTCAGCGGGTTGAAAGATGAAGACGCTGAAAGGATCCGTCGTCATATACTTGGATATTGTCAATCGGTATTGCTGAATGGAACGAATGATAGAGCGGCGGGAATTATAGAAAAGTTTTGGGATCCATTATACAATATTGGATTTTCAGGACTTGTGCTTGTATGTTACTTAATTATTAATGAAGAATAAAAAATGAAAAGAAATGCAAGAAAAAGAAATTAATTACAAAGAAGATGTTAAAATTGATTTTGACAATCTGGATCTGGAATGGATTGATCAGGCCGAGTTAGCCAGACGATATGCCAAACATGTATCAACTTTGAAAAAGGAAGTACGTCGGTTAGAAGAAAAAAAGAAAACAATTCGTTCTATATTAATCGACAAAATTAATCGAGACCCGGAGACCCTTACGGGAAAAGCAAGGCCAAACGCGGCAGATATTGAAGCTGCATACCGAACCAATGAAGAATATATTGAAACAGTAGATGAATTACTTGATGCTCAGGAAGAGGCTGAGTATGCTGAATATGTCTATCAAGAGATTTCCTGGACAAGAAAAAAAGCACTGGAGCAACTTGTAACTCTTCATGCTCAGATGTACTTTGCCGGCCCGAGCGTGCCTCGTAATCTTAGGGATGAGTATTTGAGGAAGAAAAAAGAAGGAGAAGAAAAACAGAAAAACGTGAATAAAGGAATCAAAAGTAAACTTCAAAGAAAATGAACAGTATATGGTTAACATTATTAATTGTTGTAATTATTTTCATAGCAATTCCAATACTTGTATTTATATACAGTTTTATATTCACTTGCGGAGTTATAAACGCAATTGAAAAGTATTTTTTAAATAAACATCAAAAAAGTGAAAAATGAGAAAACGAAGTAAAAGTCCAAATTTTAAAGGGAAAATTGGGAAAAATGCCCAGCGTCAAAAAAGAGAAGGAAAAAGTTATGGTTACCTTCTTTTGCCCAAAGATGTTAGTATTTTCAAAGAAGAAGCAACCTCAGGAAGAGCCAGAATTGAAGTGGATATCCTCCCTTACCTGGTCTCCGCGTCAAATCATCCAGATAAAGAGGAAGGTGCTGAGAAAGGTGAATACTGGTACCGTCGCCCTTACTGGGTGCATTATGGAGTAGGTGCTGAAAACAAAACAATGGTTTGTCCTAAAACATTCGGGAAACCTTGTCCAATCTGTGAATACAGACAGAAGCAGTTCAGTGATCCGGATATCGGGAAAGAAGACATAATCTCAAAACCACAGCAAAAAAACATATATGCTGTGATTGTGTTAAATCACAAAGATTATGAAAAAGATAAAATTTACTTGTGGGATATTGCACAAGGCAACTTTCAAAGTACTCTTATTGATGATCTTGCTGAACGCCCGGAACTGGAAATATTCCCTAATCTGGAAGATGGATTAACATTGAGTATTCGGTTTAATGAAGAAACATTCAATCGAAGCAAGTTTGCCCAAGCTGGAAGGATAGATTACGTTGAAAGAGATTACTCCTACCCAGAAACTATTTTAGATGGGGTTCCTCAATTAGATGAGGTTTTGAAAGTTTATTCTTACAAAGAGATAGAGACGGCTTTTCTTGAGCTTGATGAAGAGGATGTGGATAACGAGGAAAAAGAATCAGATGATAACCAGGAGCAGGAAGAGGAAAAAGAAGAAAAGACCCAGTCCCGGCGAAGAAAAACTATACCTCGTGTTTCAAAACAAGAACCGGAAGAAGAACCGGAAGAAGAACCGGAATCGGTTTCTAAATTATCTCGGTCTGACAAACCACAAAGACGCCGTTCTGAAAGAAGAAAGGAAAAAGAAGAAGAACCATCTCAAAACGAGGAAGAATGTCCTAACGAACATGAACTGGGAAAAGATTGGGATGATTTTGAAGACTGCGAAGGCTGCAAGTTATTTGAAACTTGTGGAGAAAAATACGAACAGTTAAATTAAACAATTAATAAAAATGAGTATCTTTTTTAAAGACAAAAAGAAGGAGCGGCGGGGGACTTTAACTAAAAGTCGCTCCTTCTTAGGAGTAATGGTTGATCCAGAGGTTGATTCTTACTTCATTATTCAATCAAAGATTTCCAATTCCACGAAAAGTGAAAAAGTGCGGGAAAAATTACAGAAGATATACAATGATAATATCATGGATGCTATCAGAAATATGGTAAGAAAAATTCTTATCAGTATTAATTCTTCTACAATAAATCGGGAAGAAATATGTAAAGAATTGAAGCATCAAGGAATTCATAAAAATCATGTTGAACAGATAACAGAATTATTGTGGAAAGAGCTGGAAAAAAATCAAAATCATTGAAAACTCAGGTTAAAGAGAAAGTAAAGGAGTCATCCCGGTTAAAACGAGGAAAGGAAGAACTGGAAGGTGATCCAAACATGATGATCTCTACCGGATCTACATTGCTGGATTTGGCTTTGAGTGGAGGAAGAGTTAGAGGAGGAGGTCTTTTGGCTGGTACAACAGTTGAGATATTCGGACCTGAAAGCATTGGTAAAAGTGTATTGCTAAGTGAAATTGCCGGAGCTATTCAACGACAAGGAGGAGAAGCCCTATTCAATGATACTGAATCCCGGTTTGATGAAGTATTTGCCCGTATATTTGGTTATATCTTGGAACAAGATAATTATTTCAATCCAAATACAGTAACAGAAGTTTTTCAAGGCATTGAAAAGTGGAAACCAAAAACCTTAGATGTAGTAAATGGTATCATTACGGATTCTCTTGCTGCTCTTTCCACCAACTTGGAGATGGATAACGAAGAAGGGGATAAAATGGGGATGAGACGAGGAAAGGAATTCAGTGCCGGGTTTCGGAAGAATGCTCGTCTGATTAAAAAGAACAACTACCTGATGGTATGCTCAAATCAGATAAGGGATACCGGTAATACTTTCGGAGCAAAAACGAATACCCCCGGAGGATGGGCAACTCGTTTCTACAGTTCGGTAAGAATTGACTTATCCAAACTTATGCAAGGGCATAAACTGATAAGGAAAAAAACCATACATGGAAAAGAAACAACCCGAATAGAAGGGATTAATATCATTGCCAATATAGTTAAGAATTCTACTTGGAAACCACACCGCTCCGCCTTGATAACTATACTGTATGATTATGGAATAGATGACATCCGGCAGAATCTTCAGTTTGTGAAAGATTATACAGATAATTCTGTTTATACCATAAACGGAGAAGAGTTAAGTAATAAGTTAGAGAATGCTATATTGAAAGTAGAGGACTTGGAATTAGAAACTGAACTTCGGGAGCAGGTGATTGATTTATGGGAAAGTATTGAAGAAAAATTTAAGGTTAATCGTAAAATAAAAAAGAGATGGTAATAGTTACTATTACATGGAAAAGTAAGAACATCTCCAGTGAATTTAGATGTGAGGATTATCAAATTATTCATGAATCCCGGCTTCTTATTCTTCAAAATAAAAAAGGGGGTTGGGAACAGGTGATTAACTTAAATGAAGTGACAATAGTTTATTTTGAGTATAAGGAAGAGAAGAAGTAATTTATAAAACGGAGCGTAAAACCCATTGGTCTGGCTCAGCCAATGGGATGTTAGTGACTCCTATTACACTTACATTTTGTAAAGATAATATAATTTTGAGAATGTTTGTTTTTTGTTTAAAATAATTGTATATTTGCCATATGTTTAAAGCGAATAAATACAGAATATATCCTACCAACTCACAAAAAGAGTTGATTGCTAAACATATTGGCTGTAGTAGATTCACATATAATTTTGCCCTTGAAACAAAAAACTCTGTATATTTAGGTTCTAAACAAAACTTATCTTCTTTTGATTTAATAAAAAAACTACCTGAATTAAAGAAAGAGCACGAATGGTTAAAAGAAGTCAATAGCCAATCTTTGCAGCAGTCAATCCAAAATATGGATATTGCTTTTAAGAAGTTTTTTAAAGGTGCTGGTTTCCCTAAATTCAAATCAAAACATAAAGGCAGACAATCTTTTTCAGTACCACAGAATGTAATAGTGGAAAACGACTTATTGATAATCCCCAAGTTTAAAGAAGGTCTTGATATTGTTTTGCACCGTCCAATTAAAGGAACAATAAAGAGTGCAACTATTAGTGTTACACCTACAGGAAAGTATTTTGCTTCAATATTAGTTGATACAAATGAGATTATTCCGCAAAAAGCAGCAATTAAAGAAAATACAACTATCGGAATTGATTTAGGTATCAAAGATTTTGCTATTACTTCTAATGAAGAGGTATTTGAAAACCAAAAAAACCTACGCAAAGCCCAAAGTAAATTAAAATATGTACAACGTAAATATTCAAAGAACAAAGGTAAGCGGACAAAACAACGTCTTGCCTTATTACATGAGAAAGTAGAAAACAAACGCAAAGATTTTTTACATAAAACTTCAACTAAGTTAATTCGTGAGAACCAAACGATAGCTTTAGAAACGTTAAATGTAGCAGGAATGGTTAAAAACCATTGTTTAGCACAAGCAATTTCAGATGTAAGCTGGTCAACTTTTGTAACTATGTTAGAATACAAAGCTGATTGGTATGGTAAAAACATCCTAAGAATAGGTCGTTTTGCCCCCTCATCGAAGTGCTGCAATATCTGCGGAACTATCAATAAAGAACTAACACTAAAAGACCGTGAATGGACTTGTCCTAAGTGTAATTCTGTTCTTGACCGTGATGTAAATGCTTCCATTAATATTAAATCATTTGCTTTAAAAAATAATTTGAGTAAGGAACTTACTCTTAAAAATCGGAACGAACTGCCTCGGTTACGAGGAGTGCTGACTTCCGAAGCCCATCCCACCGCCTTTGGCGTGGGTGGGTAGTTCACCCTAAAGATAAGTACTATGTTTTTACATGGAAATTCAGCAGTAAAAGTAAATGCGAAAAAGGTGATGTGGGGTATTACAGACAAAGCCAGACTGTATGATATTGACGGAGGTGAGAAATGGATCCCCAACTCATTGTGTAAGTATAATGATGAAGAAAAAACACTGGTGATTGAGGAATGGTTTTACAATAAATTATTTGAAAATGAAACGGGAAAGACATCTACTTGAGGTTGAAAAAACAATTCATTTTATTGATGAGATTAAAATACTTGCTAATGACCCATCTTTTACAGCGTGGGGATGGGCAGTGATTGATATGCAGGGAAGTGTTGTAGATACGGGCTGTATCAAAACTGAACCAATGAGTCAAAAACTCAGAATTCGTAAAGGGGATGATATGGTACATAGAATAGGCGAGATTAATTATCAATTGTTGAAAGTTATCGCAGAAAACAACATCCAGATTATTTTATCCGAACTCCCTCATGGTTCCCAAAACGCCAAAGCGGCAGTGATGATAGGAGCAGTAGCTGGCATCATTCAAACCATCAGTGATTGCAAAGGATTGCCCATTGACTGGTACAGTGAAGGAGACGTAAAAAAACATCTGTTAAATAAACGTTCAGTTACAAAAGATGAAACAATTAAAGCGATATCCGAAAAATATGAAGTGCAATGGACAGGGATAAAATATAAAGATGAGGCTGTAGCGGATGCAATAGCAATATACCATGTAGCAAAAAGTCAAAGTCCCCTTCTAAAAATGAATGTGTAATGATTAATCAAATTCAGATAAAAAACTTTCAAAGTCATAAAGATACTATACTTACTTTCAGTCCGGGAGTTAATGTAATCACCGGATCGAGTGATCATGGTAAGTCAGCAATCATAAAAGCTTTACGGTGGTTGATATGGAATAAACCTTCCGGGGATGACTTTCGTAGTCATTGGGGAGGAGATACTGAAGTCACTGCAAAGTTAGAAGATGGAGTTGTCGTAAGTAGAATAAAGAAAGGATCCGAGAATCTATACAAAGTTGATAATCTATCATTTACTGCTTTCGGGGCAAGTGTCCCGGAGGAGGTTGAGAAAATTCTGAATCTGACTGATATAAATCTTCAACAACAACTCAATCTACCTTTCCTTCTGACTGAAACGCCTGGCAATGTTGCAAAACATTTCAATAGAGTTGCTAAGATTGATAAAATAAATAAAACGGAAAAGAAGATTAATAGTGAAATTTCTCAAATCAACCTCACTATCGGAAAACACGAAGATGACATTCAAAAGTACGAATTGGAATTGAAAGAGCTTCCTAATCTTGAAAAGATTGAAATTAAACTTGAAAAGATTGAAAAAATGGAAAGAAAGAGGAATACCCTTTCAAAAAACATAAGTGATTTAAGAGTCTTAATTCGTCATATTGATATAGTAGATAGTGAGATTATAGAAGATTCAAAACTATTGACTTTTGAAAAGAAAATTGATCAATTAATTGCCAAAACTAATGAACGGGACTCAATCGAAGATGACATGTCCCGGTTAGATAGTTTGATGACGGATATTAGGGAGACTGATTTCAAAACAAGCCAATTCAATAGAAAAACACAACATGAAGGGCAAGTAAATAATATTTTAATCAAAATTGAAAAAAGAAGGATAATTACAGCCAATGTAAAAACTTTACAAATAGTAGTAGATAAAATATATTACTCAGACAAAAAACTTGTTAAAACTAAAGAAAACGTCGTTACAATGGAAGTTCGGTTTAAAGAGGAAATGGGGGATGTTTGTGTCTTATGTGGGAGTAAGTTGACCTAAAAATATTTTAAAAATTAGAAATTATGAAAAAAGTACCATTACGTAGAGGAGACTCACCAGTGATGACTCGTGGGGACAAATCAAAACAAGTGAAGATTGAAAAACCACCAACTCCACGACGATTACCGGTTCCAAAATGTTTCCGTAGGGATATACGAGCGAAAAAGAATCAAAATGGCCAACGAAGAAATGATGGGGCTTCTATGAGAACAGGACGTATAATAGGGATGAACTGGGATCCAGGGGCAATACATTTCCCTAAACATAAAAAACTGAAAGGATGGAAAAAAGAAAATCGAAAATATCGTAAAGTATCGTAAAGATGGAAAGAACCAAAATAGTAGAAACAATCCCAAAACCGGACGCTATCCTTTGCTCAGATATCCACCTACGGGAAACAATCCCAACTTGTAGAATAGATGGTTTCTGGCAAGCTCAATGGGATAAATTAGATTTCATTTCAGAATTACAAGCAGAGTATAATTGTCAGGTATTACACGCTGGGGATTTATTCCATCATTGGAAACCCAGTCCGTATCTCTTAAGTATGGCAATGGAACATTTACCTGAAAGATTCCTTACAATATACGGTCAACATGACTTACCCCAACACAGTATGGAATTGAAAGAAAAGAGTGGTATTTATACGCTAAAAAAAGCTGGAAAATTAGAGGTATTAAATAGTTGTAGCTGGGGACAAACTCCTGATAAACCATCATTGTGGAATGAATATTCAGAAAATACTGAAAGGAAGATTTTAGTCTGGCACAACTTTACTTACATGGGAAAAGAACCATGGCCGGGATGTACAGCAACGCAAGCTCATATCTTGTTAACAAAATACAAACAGTTCGATTTACTTGTCTTAGGGGATAATCATCAATCATTCACTGTTCGTGGGGTTGATGGAAATTTACTTGTTAACCCAGGAAGCATGACAAGACAATCTGCCGATCAAATTGATTTTCAACCAAAAGTTTACCTCTGGTATGCGGAAGGGAATATAGTAGAAACTGTTGATATACCTATTGAGAAAAAGGCAGTTACTCGTGAACATCTTGTTGAAAAGCAAGAATTGGATAAAAGAATTGAAGCATTTGTCAGTAGATTTAAAGAAGAGTGGGAGGGATATTGGGATACTTCACAGGCTCCTAAATCTTCAACCTTTGAAGAAAGTTTAGAGCGGTTTTTTGAAAAGAATAGAATCAGACGAGAAGTCCGAGAAATAATTTATAAAGTGATGGAGGATTAATTATGAAACAATTTGCAGATGGATTATTCATTAAGAATGATGATAATGGAAAACCTTGTCATATTGGGGACAATATTAAAGTGATAGTTGAAGAAGGAAATATGTATGAGGAAGGTGGAGGATATGCGGGAGGATATGCGGGAGGATATCTTCCAGAAGATGAATACATTGGTATCTTAGTTTTATTAAAATCAAAAGGAGTCGCAATAAGGTTAGGGAATGGGGATTATATATTCCCTCGATTGACAAATAAGAGTATTAGAAAATGGAAATGGGAAAGATTGGAGGTGAAAAAGGATAATACGTAAAATCCCTTACGAATGTCCTATATGTAATGTAATGAAATATAATATCAAAATGATTATAAGAATAAATAATTTGTTGGAAAGAAAT
>Ga0307952_1000483_pt1 | contig 22825 bp, 26 predicted proteins | sample OrgLakmetagen376_FD_201821 | JGI IMG/M metagenome (GOLD analysis project Ga0307952, IMG submission 201821) | Saline water microbial communities from Organic Lake, Antarctica - #376 | ecosystem: Environmental > Aquatic > Non-marine Saline and Alkaline > Saline | place: Antarctica: Organic Lake...
CGGATTAACGAATAATCCTGCCCTCTTAATAGACTAGCTTTAAGCTGCCATGGAAACAAATTTACGTAAAAAATAATTAAAGGAAAATTTGTTTTCTAACACAGAATCTCAGTTGTTAAAATCTAATTTTTTCTCAACTATCTGAATGACAAATTATAGGGAAGTAATTTTACCCCACCAAAGCCAACGAAAACCTGTCCTTCCGATGGAGTGAAACGACGAGGAATCTCTTTTTAAATAATTACGACTTATCTCGGTAACCCAATTATTTTTTATGTTTGGTGTCTGGGATTCGCCCAAAAAAGAAATTACAATTCCAACACTGGAATATCTTTGACTTTCGTTTTTTCTAGATAATCCATCAAAATTTTACCACTCAAGTCTCCGTCAGTGAAGATTTCCATAACCACTGGACGGTCGTTGGGTTGGATTTCAAAGAATTTATCCAATTGCTCATCAATTTCTTGCATTGAATTGGCGGCGCAATAATTAACATTAAACGCTTCACAAATTGATTTTGCAGAAAACGAATGTTTAGCAACAAAAAACTCATCTCCATTTGGTGTGCTCTGCGGACCTGGAATAATATTGAATATTCCTCCTCCTCCATTGTTGATCAAGAAAACACGAAAATTTGATGGCACATGGTGGTTCCAAAATGCATTACTGTCATAGAAAAAACTGATGTCTCCTGTGATAAAAGTATGTAACTTATTATTTCCGGCAATGGCGTTCCCAATGGCTGTACTCGTTGACCCATCTATTCCGCTGGTCCCTCGATTACAGTAATATTTTATACTATTAATTGGATCAAAAAGTTGTGCGTAACGGATCACAGAGCTGTTGGATAAATGCAAGTCACTTTGATCTGGAACTGCATCCAAAATCAAATTAAAAACAGATAAATCGGAATAGGGAACGGTCTCAAAGTATTCATCGTGGTTTCCTTTTACCAAGTAATCCAGTTGTTTCCATTGCTCTCCGTAACGCGAGGTATTTCTTGTAAAACCATCTTCTAAAAGAAAATCGAGGAATGCATTGGGTTGCATAGGAATTGAACTCGTCAGGGATTGAAAAGTATCCATAAACTGAAATTCTTGACCAACCTTCCAATTATTTTTTGCTTTGTATTTACGCAAATAAGATTTTATCTTTTTAGAAATTACCGCACCTCCAATGGTGATGAGTAAATCGGGCTGATACAGTTCTGGATCGTTCTCCAAGAAACTAGTTATCGTTCTGTCGATACAATGAATAAAACTGCGGTCTTGCAAATTACTGGTGTTTTCCACAACAATTGCAACACTTTTATCATTCGCTAAATTCTTTAATTGTTCGTTCAAATACCCATTTTTCGGCATTTGACCAAAGAGAATCATTTTTCGAGGGGAATTGTTCCATATTTCACGCAGTTCTTCCTTTTGAAGGGAAGATAATTGAGGACTCAATTCTAATAATTCAGTGAATCTCTCCGGATTTCCTGCCTCATTTGATTCAGCAGAATTTTCACTTTCCACTGTATTGTAGAGTGGTTCAGTAAATGGAAAGTTAAAATGTACTGGCCCACCTTTTACAGATTTCGCTGTATTCAAAACCTCATCCAAAGTCCTTTTATTGAACCAAGTTTGATCTTTAGAATTTGGTTTTTCATATAAAAATGTGGAAGCACAAATATGATTTCGGAACACATTTTCTTGGCGAATTGTTTGTCCGTCTCCATGGTCTACCCATTCATTAGGTCGGTCTGCAGAAACAACCACCAAAGGAATATTCCTATAAAAAGCTTCGCTTACAGCTGGGTAATAATTTAAAAGTGCAGAACCAGAAGTGCACATTACTGCCACAGGAGAATTGGATTGCTCTGCCATTCCAAGTGCATAAAAAGCGGCACTTCTTTCATCGGGAATAACTATACATTTAAAACGATCGTCGTTGGCAAATGTAACTACAAGAGGAGCATTTCTTGAGCCTGGAGAAAATACGATGTACTTTACGCCATGCTTTAAAAATGCTTGTGCCAATTGTTGAACTCCTGCTTTCTCACTTACTTTTCCCATTATACTTTAAAATTTAAACAACTCAATCTTTTCGATATAAATCAACTAAAAAATTTAAAACAATTTACTCATATAGTCCTCCCCTTCTTCAGCGGTAATCAATTTAAGTTTCAATAAATAATCAATTACATTGTCAAAATCTTTGTCAAATTTTGCACCTTCATAATTCCATTCTGTTTCACTTAACCACTTTGTAACATCGTCTAATTTCAAACCATATCTCCAAGATAAAATCTCTGGAGTATTTTCGTTCTCTTTTACAAATTTCGCTTTCTTATTTACAACATTTAGAAGCGTTTGCAATTCAGCTTCGTATTGTTCAGCCACTTCTTTTCGCACAGCAATCACGAAGCAAGGCCAAGGTGTAACAACCTCATCAATGTATCGGCATTTTTCCTGTTCTGTGTATGGATTAGTCGTATATTTCTCCCACAAAAAAGCTTGTGCTTCGTTATTTTGTAGCGCCCAAAGTCCACCATAAACATCTCCAACACTATTGAATCTTAATTTATCAATGTCCCAACCTTTTTGATCTGCTAAAACATATGCCATCAAATGCGATCCTGAACCTTCTCGAGAAATAGCAAAAGTTTTCCCTTCTAATTCGTCAGTTCTTTGAATCGATTTATCATCAAAAGGCACGTGAATGCCCCAATGCAATGGTGATTTAACATAAACCTGAAGAATTTTAGCATCTAATCCTTGCAGAATTGCTCTTGAAATCCCTTCTGTTAATAAAACAGCAACATCAATGGTTTTATTTTGTAAACCTTTGATCATTTGTCCTGTTCCACCACTCATGTCTTCCCAATGCAAAGCGATGTTTTCATTTTCAAAATCACCTTCCTGCATCGCCAATCTCCATGGAAGATTAAAATGTTCTGGAACTCCTCCAATCTTTAATTTCATTCTATTCTTCATTTCCTAAAAATTGTTTTTCGTATAAATTCTTGTAGAATCCATCTTTTGCCAAAAGCTCTTGATGACTTCCCTCCTCCATCACACGGCCTTGGTCAAGTACTATAATTTTATCTGCTCGTTGGATAGTCGATAAGCGGTGAGCGATAACAATTGATGTCCTTCCCACTGTTAATTTCTCAGTTGCTTTTTGAATCATTTCCTCACTTTCATTGTCTACACTTGAAGTGGCTTCATCAAGAATCAAAATATGCGGATTGTAAACATAAGCACGAATAAACGCCAACAATTGCTGTTGACCTGTGGAAAGAACTCCTCCTCTTTCCCCTATCTCGTAATCGTAATTATTGGGTAATTTCATAATGAAATGATGCGCCCCAACCGCTTTTGCTGCTTCAATCACTTGTTCTTTAGTGATGTTTGTATCCCCCAAAGTGATATTATTGAGAATGGTATCGGAGAATAAAAACACATCCTGAAGTACAATGGAAATATTTTTTCTTAAATATGTTAAATCAACATCACGAATGTCGGTATCACCAATTGTGATTGTTCCTTTTTGGTACTCATAAAAACGGGAAAGCAAATTCACTATTGAAGATTTTCCTGCTCCAGTTGCTCCAACGAAAGCCACTGTTTGATTCGGTTTAATGTTTAAGTTGATGTCCTTGAGTACCCAATCCTCATCCTGGTAGGCAAACCAAACTTTATCGAATTGAATATCTTTTTGAAAATCAAGACTTCTAATTTCTCCAGCATCTTGAATTACTTCATCTCTGTCAAGTGTTTTAAAAACACGTTCCGCACGAACAGCGCCTCTTTGAAGGACATTAAACTTATCTGCCAATTGACGAATTGGACGGTACAGCATATTCACCCAAAGTGTAAACTTTACTATTGTTCCTGTTGAATCTGCAGATACCGAAAGTCCGTTTGATAATGACCAGGCACTAAATACAATCAAGAAAGCAATAGACAATGAAGTTAGGAACTCTACTACAGGAAAGAAAATTGAATTCGCCCAAATTGTATCGACATGCGCTTGCCGGTGACGTGCATTTATTGTTGCAAAATGTTCTTTTTCAACTTCTTCACGGTTGAACAATTGAAGAATCGACATTCCTGTTAAACGTTCTTGAACAAATGTATTTAAACGGTTGACTTCAACGCTTTCCTTTTGGTATGCTTTCTTCATTGCTTTAGCGAAAATACGAGTTGCAATTAAGAGCAAAGGAATCGGTAATAGTACATAAACGGTGAGTAATGAATTAGAAACAAACATCCAAACAATGATTGTTACCAAAACAAGAATATCTTTGAATATGTTGATTAATCCTTGCGAGAATATTTCTGAGATGGCTTCTAAATCCGAAACGATTCTTGTTACCACCGAACCGATTGGTGTTTGATCGAAATATTTCATCTTAAACGACATCATGTGTTTGAACAATTTAATTCTGATATCTTTGATGAGCGATTGTGCTAAAAGATTGGAGAAAAAAGTAGTTAAAAATTGGAATAGTGCTTCTATCACAAGCATTCCAATAATGATCATTGTCCACCACCACAAAGCGCTCGGATTTTGATCTTTCACTATGTATCGGTCAACCATATTCCCAATGATACTTGGACGAAGTGGAGATACTACAGCTAATCCTAATGTAAAAATAAAGGCAAGAAATAAATACTTCTTATAGGGTTTTACGTAAACGAACAAGCGTTTAAGAATATAAAAATCGAATATTGGTTTTTTAGTGTCGCCCATACTGCAAAAATAGCCTGTAGAATGAGATTTCCATACTTTTCAGACATAATTTATTGTAATAACAATAGAATATTGAATTCTGTTCGATGCATAAACAGTTTCGAGTAAAAGTATTGCGTTTGGAGATGTAACTTAATGGATTTTATGCGCTACTAAACAGATTGATGATTTTCGTTTTATCTTTTATCTTTAAAAATTTAGAGGTGCAGAACAGCAATGTTTTATTTTCTATAATCCTTAATCTTTCACTTAATAAAAGCATCTAAGCCTTTAGTGGTTAATGCAAAAGAATATTGAATTGAATGCTCAAAAGGATCAATTTTAATTTTGTACTGTTTCCGACCAGACACTACTTCTACAATTTACTTATAGTCAAAGTCTTCTTCTGATTTCATCACACCTCTTCAGTTTCTGACTTTAGGGGGCAATTATTTCTCACTAATTCTGCTGTTATCTAACGTTACTAATTTGAAGTAATTCTAAACCATTTCAGATAAACGCTGCTCTTTTTCTTTGGCCTACACTTTTGCAATTTCAATCACCTCTTTTTCTGTGGTTAATTTAGTATTCGTAATCAATTATCAATAAAGACAAGCGTTTGCTTCAAAAACACAACATATTCAGATGACAAGCATCTATCTTTTTCAATAAAACAATACATTCTATGGTTCAGTAAAGTGACTATTTCAAAAACAAGCGTTAACTTTGCGTTTCAGAAAAGAAAATATGTCATATAAAAAAGGTGAAATAGAAGATTTAATTTTTGGAGTCCATGCTGTAATTGAAGCAATTGATGCAAGAAAAGAGATCAATAAGATTATGATTCAGCGCGGAATGGATAAAGCGCTATTTAAAGAGTTAAAAGAAGCTTTAGCCAACAAAAAGTATACATTACAATTTGTTCCAGCAGAAAAATTAAATCGTTTAACGCAAAAGAATCACCAAGGTGTGATTGCGTTTATTTCTCCAGTGATTTACTATGAAGTATCTGATGTTTTAACGGATGTTTTTGAAAGAGGTGATATTCCTAATTTCTTGGTGCTTGACCGCATTACGGATGTTAGAAATTTTGGTGCCATAGCAAGAACTGCAGAATGTTCAGGCGTTCATGCGATTATTATTCCAGACAAAAATTCGGCTTTAATTACAAGTGATTCTATCAAAACTTCTTCTGGAGCGTTGACTAAAATTCCAGTTTGTAAAACCAAAGACATCAACGAATCAGTTTCTTTCTTAAAAGAATCTGGATTGCGTATTGTAGCATGTACAGAAAAAACACATGATTTAGTTTTTGATGTAACAATGACTGGTCCAACGGCAATTATCATGGGTTCTGAGGAAGACGGTATTTCTCAAGAATTATTGTCGCTTGCTCATCAACGTGCTAAAATTCCACTATTGGGAACTGTTTCTTCCTACAATGTCGGTGTTTCTGCAGGGATTGTTTTGTATGAGAAAATGAGACAGATGATTTTGAGTTAGATATTTAAAGTTACTATAGGTACTGGCCGGGAATGAAAGTTCTCGGCTTTTTTGTTGTGGTTTATGGACCTCGGTGCCGCTAATTTTTAAGCGCAGAGTTGGCGGAGGTTTCGCAGAGATCACAGGGGGCCTCACTTGCGGTGAATAGAGAAACAGAAAAAAATAAAGATTTAAAGAAAAGTTTATTTACGAGGCGCCTCCAGACTCCAATCTCACGCTCAATACTGTTTAAGACTTAAGTCTTAAATTCCAAGAATTAAAGGTGGAATTTCTTCCAAATGATCTATTCTTTCTAATCCTGATTTACCTTCGTGTCTTTTTTCTGGATCAAATAAGACCCCGCGAATCCCAACGTTTTCTGCTCCTACAACATCGGCATTTATATCATCACCAATCATAATAGAATTTTCTGCTTTTGCGCTGGTACGCTTAAGTGCGCCATGAAAAACCAATGGATGTGGTTTGGCTTTTCCGACTTCTTCACTGCACAAAATATCATCAAAAAAATGAATGATTCCACTGTTTTCTAACTTCTTAAATTGAACTTCTTTGAAACCATTGGTAATGATGTGTAGATTGTAGTTGTTGTTTTTAAGTTCTGTTAGGACTTCTTTTGTTGAAGGGAAAAGATGCGTTTGAAAAGGTGAGACCTCAAGATAACGGTCGCTCATTTGCTCTCCCATTTTTGCATTATTAATTTTAAACTCTTTTAAAGTTTCTGTAAACCTGCCATTTCTCAATTGAATTTTATCGATTTTACCTTCTGAGTAATCTCTCCAGTATTTTGCATTAACATCACGATAAATACGCATAAATCCATCAAAAGAGGAAGAGTGATCGCTCAATTTTAACTCATTGTAAATAATACGCAATGCACTTTCGGAGTTTTTTTCAAAATCCCAAAGCGTTCTGTCTAAATCGAAAAATACATCTTTTATAAAATTCATAACACTAAATCTTTAATAAAATAAGTTCCACCAGTAATAATGAAACAATCTATGGTTAGGAACAATATGATCAAAGGAAATGTTTGTTTACTGTGCTTATAAAATTTTGCAGTAATAATTATTCCTAATGGAATTGAAAAGAATAAAGGAAATGCCCAATAGGCAAAAAGTCGCCCTATTTTCTGTTTATAATAAATAATTCTGCGATTGGTTTTTGTAAATTTCCTTCTCATGGGAATAACCTTCCCTTTGCGCTCGGCTTTCGTGACGCGTTTGGCATGTCTTTTTACCGATAATTGCATAAAATAACTACTCCCAAAGTAGAAAAGCGTTGCAGAAATATAACCTCCTATCAGACAAACGATAAACGTTTCCCAAAATGTCAGTCCTGCTGCTGGCCCCGCCAATGGAGTGAACATGAATTTCCATGTACTAAATAGCGCGAAGCTAATATAAGTCCACATTTTAATTTATACTTTTTCCCCGTAAGCAAGATCACCCGCATCTCCTAAACCAGGCACAATATAAGATTGTGCTGTGAGCTCAACATCTACTGCTCCAACCCAAATTTTTGTTGATTTAGGAAGTTTATTTTCAAGAAAATTCAATCCTTCTTCTGTTGCTATTCCAAAAACCAAGTGAATTTGTTTTGGCGTTCCATGCTTTTTCAAAACTTTGTAAACACCTGCTAAAGAATTTCCAGTTGCTAACATTGGATCACTAATGATTAACACCTTTCCGTCTAAACTTGGTGAGGCACAATATTCTACTTCAATTTCAAATTCTTCTTTGGATGAATGTTTTCTAAAGGCACTCACAAAGGCTGAATCCGCTTTATCGAAGTAGTTCAACAAACCTTGATGCATAGGGATTCCTGCACGTAAAATGGTCGCTAAAACAATATCATCGTCACATGTACTCATCATCGCTTCTCCAAGTGGAGTTGTAATTTCCTTTTCAGAATACTTTAGCGTTTTTGAAAGTTCGTAAGCCATTATTTCGGCTATACGCTCTATGTTTTTACGAAAACGCATACGGTCCTTTTGCACCTTAGCATCACGAATTTCAGATAGAAACTGATTGAATATCGAGTTGGTTTTTGAAAAATTAGTTACCATAGTTTCAATTTTAGCTCTAAAATAATATGTTATTACAATATAAAGATAATAATGTTGAGTTTTTTGGATTAATAGGATCTTTCCAAGCTACCACGAGATGCAATATCGCGGTAGCTTGGAAGAATATTGGCTTTGTTTTGTTAAATTCATAGAAGCATATACCGATTATATTCACGTTCTAGTTAAATGCGATTACAATACCATTTCCATTTAACATTCACGATATAAAAACCCAACGAAACCCTACAGAATTATCAATTAAAACGACGCCATATATGATTGCAAAATAATAGTCGCACTCACCTCATCAATCAACTCTTTTTGTTGTCTTTTCTTTTTGGAAACACCGCCGGTAATCAACGACTGCATCGCCATTTTGGAGGTAAATCTTTCATCCATCATGACTATTGCGATTGCTGGAAATTGTTTATCTAATGCTTCTTTAAATAAGCGGACATTTTGTGAACTGTGAGAATCTTCCATGTTTAGACGCTTTGGTTCACCTAGAACAAGTGTTCCTATATTTTTGTCTTTAACTGTTCGAATTAAAAAATCCATTACTTCTCTTGTTGGAACGGTTGTTAGTCCAGAAGCAATGATATTGTTTTCGTCTGTGATTGCAATTCCGGTGCGTTTCATTCCGAAATCAATTCCTAAAATTCTTTTCATTTAATCCTTTATAAATTTTTGCTTGGCGATTACTTCATTTTGATTATACAAGGTCACGTAATAAGTTCCACTTGGATATTTCTTTGTTGAAATCACCAAATGACTTCCTTTCATCGCTTGTTCTTTCATTACTTTTCCATTGGTATCGAGAACCTTAATTTGCTTTGCATTTTCTATTTCGTCCCATTCTATATGAAGATTTTCTTTTGAAGGATTTGGATAAATTTTTAGTATTTCAGGCAAACTTTCTCCTGTTGTATTTAATGTGCTTTTACGAAATCCAAAAGCATATTCCCCTTTTAAAACTTCCGTCAATTCCATTCTCCCATAGCCATCCGTTGTATTTCCTTGGGATATAACAGCATAAAACCCATATTCTGACCATTCCGTATTTTGATTTGGTCTCCACAACAACACCAAACTATCTTCATGAAAAGCGACTCCATTGTGATCAATCATTAATCCATTGTCAAGATTTCCTCCAGCACCATTTCTACTGTCATAAAACAATCTCGCTTTGGCTTTAAAACTATTGGAAACAATTCCATCGACTTTCCAATATCGATCTGGTGAAATCACATATTGATGTCCAAGACTTGCGTTCTGAAACCCGTCTGGTGCAACGCGGTAATGCTCCACACGCAAAAAGGAAGAATCATCCTCTTCTTCAACGTTCAAATAGAAATAAGCATAATTCATTTGCTCTGTTGTTGGCAAAGTGACTATAAGATCTTCTCCTGTTACAGCATTGAGCAATTTACTTTCTTTATTCAAATAAACCATGACTGGTGTAAAAGGAAGGTTCACAAAAACTGACTGGTTAGCCCCTGTGATATTTTCTACAACAGAAAAAGAATTCCAATTGGCATCTAAAAAGGTAATTTGAACAGGTACATTCTCAAAATAATCTGGCGCTTCAAAAAGTTTCTGCTGGATAAATATTTCTACTTCATTTTGACCTCCAGAAACATCAACTACTAATGAATCTATTTCATAGCCATTAAATCCTGGGTTAAAAATATAATTATCAAAGAATTTATCAGCGTTATATCCCGTTGAATTGGTTAAAGCATCTCTAAATTCTTCTGCATTGATACTTTTGAATGCATAATTGGTTTGAATAGCTTTCAATCCATTAAAGAAATCAGTGTCGCCCATGTGGGAACGTAAATTATGCATCAAGGTCGCACCTTTACTATAGGTATGTGTTCCATAGGTTGCATCATGAGGAACACCTGAAATCGATAAAAATCCTCCATCATCAAAATGCGCTCTTTGAATTACGTTTCTGTGTACCCCTTTTAATTCATTGATATATCTGTCATAATCATAAACGTGTTCCAAAAATATCGATTCGCTGTAAGAAGCCAGTCCTTCGTTAATCCACATATCTTCTGCCGTTCGACAAGTCACTAGATTTCCCCACCAATGATGTGAAAGTTCGTGTGCCATTAATGTTTCGTAGGATAAACTTCCATCAATTGCAAGCTTAGGATACATTACACATGTTGCATGTTCCATCGCTCCTCCATTAAAAGGAACTAAAGCAAACCCAATTTTATTCCATTCATACGGGCCATAATTTGCTTCGTAAGCATCCATTGCACCAAATAAATTAGCAAAGGAATTTTTAAAATTAGTTGTGTCCTGCGGAGTAGCAATCAACATCACAGGTGTTTGAGTATTGGTCAAACTACTGGTATATGTTTGTGCCACATGGGTGTATGGAGCCGCTCCTACACATGCTAAATAAGTTGGGATTTCTTGATCTAAAATCCAACGGCGTATATTCTCATTATTTGGACCAACGCTTTCACTTTGGATATATCCATTGCTATAAGCAGTGATCGTTTGCGGAGTTGTTAATTCAATATCATAAGTTGCACGTTCCTCAAAATTATCAAAACAAGGATGCCATGTTCTACCATAATTGTGCGGTTCGGATTGAAAAGCAACACCTAGATTATAAGCATAGTTTCCAGAAAAATAGAATCCTCCAAATCCAGACGGATCAGTTTGGGGTGTTCCACGGTAAAACACAGTTACCGAACTTTGATCTCCTGTATTTAAAGGCGTTACAAATTCAATACGTAAAAGTGTATCGTTGTAAGTATAATTAAGATCAATTCCTCCAGATTGCACAGAGTCAACAGTTAATTCTAGTAAATCCAAAGAGATCCCATCTATAGTATTCATTTTACTTTCAAAACTAACTTTACAGGAAGCAGAAAGTGATTGATTGGACATTTGGGTTAAGTCCATTTTAATTTGATAATCCAGCACATCAATTGTGTCGCTGCGCATGTTATCTATTTCGCCATTGGTTTGACTAAAACCAGAAACTGAAGAAGTAAACAACAAAAATAAAGTATAAAGAAATGTCTTGTATTGTCTCATATTTAAGGTTTGAAGCATAAAATTTATAAATGCTTGACAAATTTAACGTTAAATCAAAGAAAAACGAAATGAAGTCATTAATTTTGTTTCTATGACCAAAGAACAAGCAGATTTATTTTTCCCATATTCGCCTGATGACGACCTGGAAGATTTGTGGGAACAGCGATTATTCGAACAAAAGCAGTTCTTTCTGACGCGTCCACCAATTCGCATGGTTTGGATGTCAAGAATAAAGAAATTAGAAAAGCAATTCCAAGCATTTTTGGTTTTAACAGAGCAAGAAAAAACAGAGGATATCGTTCCTATTCAAATAAAAAATGAGCTTATTTTCTCGGAATATTTTGTAGCGGCATTTCATCAGTTTCACAAACAAAGAAATAGCTATAAATCTGAACTTTTACAAGCACAATCCTATAATGCGCTTGTTGAACTAATTGAACGTTGGTTAAGTACAGAACTTGAATATGCTAAATATTGGATAGTTGAAGAAAGTAAAAACAATGACATTGAGGCAATTCGCAGCAAAGAACCCGATCCTATGGAATTATTAAAAGTCTTAAAGGAAGCGGCTGTATTGATTGATTCTCCTTTGATTGAAGTACTCAAAGAGAACTATAATATTCTACCTGAAAATGTAAAGAAAGAAGTAAAAAGATTAACTTTGTTGACGAAAGTATAGCTATGGAAGGGAAATTTGACAAATTAAAAATACAGCTAGATCAGCAAGAATGGCCGAGATTATACCTATTTAAATTTATCTCGCCTAGTGATAATCACAAAATTGCGCTAATCACCAATATGTTTAATGAAGTTTCTGACATTACTATTCGTCCTTCAAGTAAAGGAACGTACACAAGTATTAGTGTAAAAGAAATCATGATAAGTTCAAAAAAGGTGATTGAGATGTATGAAAAAGCTGCCGAAATTGAAGGTGTAATTATATTATAATGATGTTATTAGTAATAGATATTAAGCAAACAATTGCCAACATAGCTTGGATTACATTGTTTATTCTGATTTTTCTGATCATTTACCGCATTGTAATGAGAAGATTGAAACGCGGTCAAATAGAAAAAAAATTATATTTGATTTTACATCCTATTGAAAAAGATCCTGCCGTAGGTGTAGTCCCAATTTTCATGGAAATGAACACACCTATGAATGTTGAAATATCGATTTTTTCAACTGATAATACCGTTAAGAAAGTCATTGAACACAAGACTTACAATAAAGGTGGGAATATTATCCAATTAGACACCCGTAATTTTGAGAATGGATTTTACTTTTATCAAGCGAAATCAGAAAATCAAAAAACAAAAAAACGCATCGAAATCAAAAATTAAACGGCTGTCATTATAATGTTAACCATTGAATTGCGTTAATCACATAAATAAACCAATATTATGAAGAAACTAATCGTTTTATTAATTCTACTAGGCTCAGTATTCACAGCTCAAACTCAAATTGACTTTGTCCCTAATACCTCCTTTAAAGTAGAAGTTGGACTTCCTAATAATTTAAGTAATGTTGCTTTTCGTGAATTAATGCAAGGTTTAGTAGTAATAACTCCTTCTTATCAGTATACCTTTAATAATTCGATTTCCTTAGGCGCTGGTATATGCTATGGATTTTTCAATGTAAATGAATTCAAAAACAACATTGAAATGTCAGGATCAATGCACATTACAGGAGTTTTTGCGAAAGTTGGTTCTGAAAAATTCTATGGAAACTTTGGTGTTGATTATGGTATTAGAGTTGGGTACTCAAATAACTTTTTCACAACAAATACAAACGAAGAAACACGAGGAAAGCCATATTCTAATGATGGTATGTTTGTAGAACCAACCTTAGGTCTTGCTTTAATGGCAACCGAAAAAACATCTTTTAGATTAGCACTTGCCTATTCGTTACATTCTCTTAAGTTCACTCCATATCAGATGGGAGTCAGTAAATTTACGGGTATCGACCCAGCGCAATTAGATAGAATCACAAGTTTTTTCACCATCGGGTTCGGTTATTCTTATTATTTCGGGAAAATGTAGGGTTTTCTTGGTTTTGGTTTTGGGTAGAATAAGAGTTATTCTTGCCTCTCCTCTATACGCTTCATCCAATCTTCTTCTCGTTTTAAAAATCGACTGAATTTATTAGGCGGCTCTATTTCAAAAAAGAGTTCTTCCTTTGTTTTAGGATGAATAAATGAAATCCCAACAGCGGCCAAAAACAAACCCTTGTGTTTGAGCGTAAATCCTTTTTTCCCATATTGCTTGTCGCCAACAATTGGAAAACCTAAGCGCGATAAATGAATTCTTAATTGATGTTTTCGCCCTGTGACAGGGGACAGTTTAATTAACGAAGTCCATCCATTTTTTACAGAAGGATAAACAGCTAATGATTGAAAATGTGTCATTGCTTTTTTTCCTCCCATAGCGGTATTCAGTATTCCACGTCCCTCCAACTTTCCTTGAACAATGGCGTGATAAAACTTTTTTACTTCTCGGTTTTCAAAAATCCTCCCTAATTCAACACGTGTGCTGTGCGTTTTAGCAATGACAACAATTCCATGTGTTGGAGCATCTAATCGGTGAACAGGCAATGGAATAGGAAGGTAATCTTTAGCTGCACTTTTCTTTAAGTGATGTACCAAAGCATTTTGAAGGGTTTTGAATGTGTTTCCAGAAACAGGAATTCCAGCTGGCTTTTCAACAATCGCTAATTCATCATCTTCATAAATAACATTCAAATCCAGTTCAAAATATTTATGATCAATGACATTATTCTCATAAACAACAATTAAATCTCCTTGACGAACATAATCACCAGAATGAGCCCGCACACCATTTATTGTGATTTGTTCTCGCGAAATAGCTTTCTTAATTCCTTTTCGGGTTGAAATAATTTCCAGTTTTCCTACCAAATAGTCATAGACGCGTGTTGATTCTTCGCAGACTCCAACAGTGAGTTTTTCGATTTCAACTTTATGTGAAGGTATAAATTCTGCCATACCTCAAAGATAATATGTAAATGTAAGAATGTTGTATTTACTCAAAAAACACTTTAATTTCTTGTACTTTTACACGTTAACGAATCCATGAATCCACCCTTTTTTGGTCCTCTTTTTCAAGACTTAAAGAGTCCATCGTAAAGAGTACTAATGCAGTTTCATAGGGCGTAGTAAGAGAATCTTTAAACTTAAATGAGCTTGCATAAGTACACGATTTCAGTTGCGGATAAATAGCTCTAATTTCATCCAATAAAATACGTCCCATATATTGGCTCCTCTGAATACTGTCTAATTTAGAATCACGTAATTTCACTTCGTTTAAAAGATGCGACAACTCCTCTCTTAACTGCATTGTTTCCTCATGATCACCTGTATAATTTGTAAAGGAAAGTCCTTGTTTTATAATGACATTCGCATTTTGTATTTCGAAATCAAATACTTTTTCTTTAATTATTTCCTTTTGAGATTCATTCAATTCAGTTCCTCCATATACAAGTATGATTTCCCGTTTATTCTGATTCACATTGCTTTTCAAAAGGTAATTACCTTCGAATAAACTAACATTGGTGATATAATTATTCGCTTTTCGAGAAAATTTCTCATTTTGAACCAAACCATAACCAAAGTAAATACTTGGTAAAAGTACTGCAACAATTACCACGGTAATCGAACGATTAACTCTCTTTTTCTGTTTTAAATCTACAATTGTTCTTATGGGTAGTTTCAAAAATTGAGTAACCAAAACTGAAGCTATTGCAATAAAAACAGTATTAATTGTGAATAAGTACATCGCACCAAAAAAGAATTCAAATTGACCTGTTGCTAAACCATAACCAGCTGTGCATAATGGTGGCATCAAGGCTGTTGCAATAGCTACTCCAGGAATTACGTTTCCTTTATTTTTACTTGTTATAGCTATGATACCAGCAACACCTCCAAAAAATGCAATTAATACATCATAGATTGTCGGACTTGTTCGGGCTAACAGTTCGGAATGGGCAGTAGACAAAGGACTTAAAGCAAAGTAAATTGTTGAAGCTACCAAACTAGAGCTGTAATTCATAAATTCCATCGCTTATTTCACTCCTCTTTTTCCTTTATACTTCTTTAAATTTTTAAACCGTAACTAATGCTATGCTTGAAAACTTTGTCTTGTCTAAAGAAAAAATCGAAGCAAAATTTAAGCACCGTTATTTATGAGTTACAGCACTAGTTCCTACAGCAAATACGAAGTTTTTTAATGCTTTTCTAAATAAATCAAAATTATAAGTCGCTATACTGTAGCCCATGGCATTAATTGGTCCCATTAATGGAGAGATAAGCATGGCACCAATAATCACAGCTGTTGAATTAATATTTAACCCTACAGATGCCACAACAATAGCAAAAACTAAAATCCAAAGATTCGTTCCTCTAAATTTTAAGCCCTTGAGTATTTCAGCATGGATAAAGTCAAATGATTCAACTTCAGAATCTAAACTAAAGTACTCGGTGATTTTTCTAAAAGCTTGCGCAGGAGTCATTTCATTCCATAATTTGGTTCAAATATAGTATAATGGCAATAAGATAGAGTTAAATGATAATTAAATAATGAAGGATTAATAAATCACCTTAGGATTTCAACAAACATTACATCAAACATTTCTAAAAAACTGTAAACAAACAAGTTGACCATATGTCAAAACGTTCATTTCAATCACATAATCTCAAGATTAAAAAATAGAAATTAAGAATTATAAAATGTAAAACATTAAAAAATTAACGATTATAATTAATTAATATTTGTTTATCATATATTTTATTCTTTAATTTGTCTAACATTAAAAAATAATAAAATGAAACTATTAAAAAACATCATTGTATTTATTGTATTTGTAGCAATTATTCAACTATCAACTTCCAATCTAAACGATAATGCCATGATGTGGATTGTATTACTGATTATTGGATTCTTTTTCTTAAATCTGGCATTAAGAAATTCGCTTTCTTTTAAAAACTACTTTACAAGTCCTTATAATATATCAACAGCTAAAAATTCGATTGTTAAAGAAATTGATATTCCTAAAGAATTACTTTTTAAAAAAATGAAAGAGGTTATTAATGATTCTAACTTTAAGTTAGTTCAAGCAGATGAAAAATCTTTTGAAATCCTAGCCACTACCAGTTTGAATTTATATTCATGGGGTGAAAACATGTATCTAACTTTTGAAAGCAAAGGAGATAAAACAATGATGAAAATAATTTCTACGACTCTATTTCAAAGAATTTCATGGGGAAAAAATAAACAGAATTTTGATGATTTGCTTCAACAAATTGACGATTCATTAACCGTATAAAACTTTTAAAACATGTCAATTATAGTAAATTTAGATGTTATGCTGGCCAAGCGAAAAATGATGCTTAAAGAACTTTCTGAGCTGGTTGGAGTTTCAACGGTTAATTTATCAATTCTAAAACAAGGAAAAGTAAAAGCGATTAGATTCTCAACTTTGGAAGCTATTTGTTCTGCTTTAAAATGTCAACCTGGTGATATTTTAGAATATGTAGAAGAAAAAGCCGAATGAGTTTTCCATAAATTCAATAACTTTTCAACAAAATCAAACTTTCATTTTTATTGAGCAAGAATAGCATTACCTTTGCTCACTGCAAAATAAAGATATTGATATGTTAACATTAGAGCCAAAAGATTTGCCCATTCCACAATTGCACCGCTATTTATTAGGTGCTATTGGACCGCGTCCTATTGCATTTGCATCTACAATTGATGAAAATGGAACACCTAATTTAGCACCGTTTAGTTTCTTCAATGTTTTTAGTGCCAACCCACCTATTTTGGTTTTTTCACCAGCTAGAAGTGGTCGCACAAATACAACAAAAGACACTTACGAGAATGTAAAGAAGGTTCCGGAATGTGTAATCAATGTTGTGAATTACGATATTGTGGAGCAAATGAGCTTGTCTTCCTCTCCCTATGGAATTGACATCAATGAATTCGAGAAAAGTGGACTTACACCAGTCGCATCTGAGAAAGTTAAACCTTTCCGTGTAAAAGAATCTCCTGTACAAATGGAATGTAAAGTCATTGAGATAAAAGAGCTTGGTGATCAAGGGGGTGCAGGAAACTTAATCATCTGTGAGGTGGTTAAAATCCACATCAATGAAGACATACTCGATGAAAACCAATTGATTGATCAACATAAAATTGATTTGGTTGCTCGTATGGGAGGGAATTGGTATTGCCGTGCCAATGAAGCTTCCATGTTTGAAGTTAAGAAACCAGTTACAACAGTAGCCATTGGCTATGATAAAATCCCCGAAGATATCCGCACAAGTTCTATATTAACAGGAAATGACTTCGGTAAACTAGGCAGCTCTGAAGCACTTCCAAACGAAACTGATGTTAACGAACATAAGTTAATTGAATTATCAGAACTTTTTGTAACTTTAGAAGATGATCCAGCCAAATTAGAGCTTGAACTTCATAAATTAGCCAAAATTCACTTGGGAAAAAATGAAATTGAAGCCGCTTGGATGACACTATTAGCATTTAATAACCAATAAAATAAAACAACAACATTATGTTTAGCATTTCAGGAATTGTAAAAGTGAAAAAGGATACAGAACAAATCACTGAGAAATTTAAGAAAAGAGAATTTGTAATTACAGATGGTTCTGGAAATTATCCTCAAGATATTTTATTTCAATTAACACAAGAACGCACAGATTTAATAGATAACATCAATGTGAATGACGCAGTGAATGTTACTTTTAACTTAAGAGGTCGTGAATGGACAAACCCTCAAGGTGAAGTGAAATACTTCAACTCTTTAGATGTTTGGAGATTAGAGAAAAGTCAAGGAGGAGGAACTCCAACTCCACCAGATATCGCCCCAGCAAGTGCTGATAAGGCAGAGACTTTGGTTGATGAAGGAGACGACGACTTACCTTTCTAAATTTCTGATTATAAAACCCAATAGCGTCGTTGCAATAATTTTTGAAAGCAGTCATTGACAAATGTCAACTCCTTGGATTTCAAAAATCATTACGCCTAGCTATTGAATTTTCTAATTCAGAAATTGGATTAAACTTTTAGAGAAAGAACAACGTTCTTACGGTAGATTTTAGATTAGAAATTGGATTAAACTTTTAGAGAATGAACAACGTTCTTACGGTAGATTTTAGATTATAAAACCCAATAGCGTCGTTACAATAATTTTTGAAAGCAGTCATTGACAAGCTCATGGCACCGCATTGACAAATTCAACTTCTTGGATTTCAAAAATCATTGCGCCTAGCTATTGAATTTTCTAATTCAGAAATTGGATTAAACTTTTAGAGAAAGAACAACGTTCTTAAGGTAGATTTTAGATTATAAAACCCAATTGCGTCGTTACAATAATTTTCTAATTCAGAAATTGGATTTTCAAACTAAAAGATATTCGTAGTTAACCGATAAGAATTTAAAAATCCCTTCGTGATTATTCATGAAGGGATTTTTTTGTTTTTGCCTGTCTTCAGATCATTTGGGATTTTATTTCGTTAGCGGGAAAACAAAAACAACTCTTTATTTTGATGCAATGCGCAAAAAGCTAATTGCATGTGGTCTTTCTACATTTTTTAAATACGCAGATCTAGTGCTCTAATTCATAAATACCATCGCTTATTTCACTCCTCTTTTTACTTTATACTTCGTTAAAATTTTAAACCGTAACTATGGCTATGCTTGAAAATTTTGCCTTGTCTAAAGAAAAATTTTAAGCGAAATTTAAGCATCGCTATTTATGAGTTACAGCACTAGTAGGTTATCAAAAACGTCAAAAAAAGAAAAAGAATTACAGACCTGATGGTTTTAGGGCTACACGACCTTATGAATGGCTCCATGTTGATGTTACTCATGTACAAACCCAAAATGACGGCATTCAATATGTTGCATTCGTTAAAGATAATTATTCAAAAGCACTACTTGGGATTTAAAACTATTTCTGAACGGCCAGGAAGTGGATTTATTAGAGATTTATTTGCGGAAACTTTCAAAGAACACGGACTTTTGGATGAAACTAATCCGATAAACATCCTATCGGATGGAGGTTCCGAAAACAAAGGTTCTTTATTAGAATGGGTTAATCAAATTGAAGCCCCACCTGCTGTCAGAAAATTAACTGCTCGAACAGAGGAGTTCCCCCAATCCAATAGTATGGCAGAAAGTACACACAGTATTTATAAAAGTGAATTCTTACAAGGAAAGCATTCTGTTGACAAAGAGGATCATTTAAAAAATATCACAGCATTTTTCAACTATTACAATGATAATAGATTCCCATTTGAATTTTATGGTTTAACACCTATGGAAGTTTTAAAAGGAGAGACACCTGACAAAGCAAAATTTAAAGAACATATAGAGAATGCTCATAAAGAGAGACTTAAAGAGAATCGGGAGTTCAATGGTTGTCCGATGGTTTGTTCTTAATTGGGAACGAGCGACTAATCTAAAAAAAACAATGATTTACATCCTATTTATTAGCTTTTTCTCTTTGAATGGGAAGTATTTATCTACATTCTACCATTCTAGAAAATTAAACAAATTATAAGTTCAATTTTCTGTAATTCCTTCATTTTTAAGCGCGCTTTTCATAAATGACCAATATTGGAACAGTTTTGTTGCGGAATGATGAGGAGTGTGCATTTATCGTCTAATAATGCCGTATATTTGTATGTAAGAAAGATTAATAGACGCAAAACAGGCTTATCATGGATAAAATAACAGTAATAATGACCAATCTTAGAAAGGAAAAAGGATGGTCGCAAACAGATCTAGCTAATCAAAGCACAGTATCGCGTGAAATGATTAGTAAGTACGAAAGAGGAATTGCCATTCCTTCAGTAGATGCTGCAAAAAAGATTGCTGATGCTTTTGATGTTTCACTAGATTATTTAGTTGGAGAAGGGATTAATGCGTCTTTTGACAAAAGCACATTAAAACGACTTCAGGAAATTCAAAACATGAAACCCGATTTTAGAACACAACTCTTTTCGGTGATTGATTCAGTGATTAGAGATTATAAAACTCAACAAAACTACGCATCATGAAAACACAATTTATAACTAACGATGCTGGGGATAAACTCGCAGTAATTCTTCCCATTAGCAAATACAGAAAGATGATTAAGGATCTCGAAGATCTTGACGATGTTAAGGCTTATGATGCGGCAAAAAAAGACAATGCCCCATCTATACCAATTGATGAAGCTTTTGAAATGATTGAAAAGGAACGTAAAGCCAACTAGATGACCTATCGAATTACTTTAAAGAAAAAGGTTATTAAAGAACTTACCAAAATTAATGAACCGTACTACTCCAATATTAAAGAAGCGATTTACGATTTAGCCGATAATCCTCGACCTAGTGCTGGAATTCATAAATTCCATCGCTTATTTCACTCCTCTTTTTCCTTTATATTTCGTTAAAATTTTAAACCGTAACTATAGCTATGCTTGAAAACTTTGCCTTGTTTAAAGAAAAAATTGAAGCAAAATTTAAGCACCGTTATTTATGAGTTACAGCACTAGTGGTTGTAAAAAGTTAAAAGGACGTGACGCTTACCGTATTCGAATTGCTAATTATAGAGCTATCTACGAAGTTAATGATGAAATATTACTTGTTGATGTTGTTCATGTGGGACATAGAAAAGATGTTTATAAGTAAAGGCCAAGGCCACGAGAAGGCTTCGCCGAATCTCGCGGCAGCTTAGGGTACAAACTGGGGTATATTAAGGAGAAATCGTATTAACAAAATTATAGTTGCTTTTTTTAGAACAATCCTTTTGTAATTTAATATGTTTCTTCAGATTAGATTCTTTCAAACTGTACTTTACAAATAATTTATTTTCATAATCTGATTGAGATTCAAATGTATATCTGTCTTTTTTCACAGAGTATTTATCTGAAAAATAATACAAAGTATTTTCATAGTAGACAATAGGAGTATTATATTTTCGATAATCAAAAAAATATTTTCTGCTCCCTATCCTAAAGTAATATCCAGGGGTATGAAGAAATATTGTTTTAGAAGGAAAAGTAACATACTCAATAAAACAAACATCCACACTTTCGTTTAATGAAATAAGCTCAGGGAAAAACACACTGTCTTTTGCATAATAACTTGACAATGTATCCTTGATTAATTTAGGTAAATCATTAAATGCTAATTGTGTGGTATCATTAATCCAATTTCCTCTTGTTAACTTATAAGTAAATGGATGTTTTATATAAACACAAGAGCTAATAAATAACAAAAAAAAAACAACTGAAAAATAATGTTTTAATAATCTTCATAACTACCTCCCTTCGCTTCCCATTATTGATTCTTGTTTTGGTATTTCAATGTTAAAATCACCTTGCGCTTTAACGTTGTTCATTAATTTCGGCATTCATTCATATTCTCCATATTCCATCCAGTATGATTTTGCTGTAAAAAACCATGAGATTTATAATTAATATTAATAGCAGAATCAAATTTTCTCCCAGCTTTACCATATTCACCTGTTAAGAAACGAACACCTTTTCCTAGCTGAATCTTATTACCCCCTAATACTTGTACTGGATCTTTTTTATTGTAAATCTGATAATGGCTGACCATTTTGGAGGTTTTTTTAGACAATTCATACTCTCTTACGGGTGTATTTAGAGTAACTAAGTTTAATTCTGTATCTGCAAACTCAGGGTCTTCTGCTAACTCATTTATAATTATTACACCAACATTACCTCCATGACTATGACCAAAAATCGTTATTGCCTCTCCAGGCACTCTGTTGGCTTTAATAATGGCAATATACTCTTTCGCTGCTTCCTTTCTGCTCTTATCTATATTATCTCCACTCCAACGTCTATCAACGGTTTCTGTATTACCAAACAACGCCTGTATTTTATTAGACAAAGTTGGTTTAAGATCTGCATTATCCCCCCATGTTCCATGAATTAAAAATAATTCTAAGCCTTCTAGTTCAATAGCATCTAAGACTCTATTCTCACTAAAAGCATATGGACTATTATGTGGATAATCTTTCGTTAAAGGATCCACCGTAAAAAATCTCCCGACCCTTGGGTCGTGCATACGATATTTGTAGTTTACGCTATTTCCCTCGCCTTTAATCTCATTGTCAACTTCTTGATTTTGAAACCCATAACGATAGTCCCCTTTCTCTATTGTCCTTCCATCCAACTGCACCCCAAACGGACTATAATCAGAAACCTGTAAAAGGCCAGTTTCATAACTTGTGATATTCACATTATCATTACTTAAAGGATAAATCACATCATTAATAACCGCCAGAACATTACCTAAATGATTACTCAGCTCTTGCCCCCCTTGTACTTGTAAATTACTAAAGTTTGAGGTCAGTTCTTTTTTAAACTCGTTTGTTACAAGGTCAAGATTTGTAATGTATGTAAGTTTTAAACAGCCCAAAAGATTTT
>Ga0307952_1000486_pt1:0-17500 | contig 22718 bp, 27 predicted proteins | sample OrgLakmetagen376_FD_201821 | JGI IMG/M metagenome (GOLD analysis project Ga0307952, IMG submission 201821) | Saline water microbial communities from Organic Lake, Antarctica - #376 | ecosystem: Environmental > Aquatic > Non-marine Saline and Alkaline > Saline | place: Antarctica: Organic...
ATACAGACTCCTCAAGTTTGTGTCAGATTTAGTTTCAATTTTCGACACTGGTTGATTTTGTTTCACCAGCCAATTGCCATCAGCCAGAGACTCGGGCTGTAGGCCATCCTTGTAACCCTTGTAACCCTTACCAAGACAGTGTTTCATTAATCCTCTGGCTACTGTTTCTATTGTTTAGCCAGGTGTGGTCTCAAACTTTTGCCAAGCTTCCGCTGAGATGCCCTTTGAGGCATGTATAGTGATGTGACCTTATCTAACCTTTCCAAGACATTCTACCTTTAAAACCCATACAAAACAGGAAAAGAAGAAGCAAGTAGTGGTATCCCTGTCGGCATGAATTAGGAATGACAAGACAACAGAGACATCAGCATTATTTTTGCAGCATTATGCAAGGGATAAAATACATAATGTTCTTTCTCGGCAATAGGCAGTTAATAACACTGCGCATCAGAACGTCTGCCACGTTCCATTTATTATCGAAAAAGTGACGTCACTATCAGCGCTACTCATATATCTGTACCAAAGGTCCGGGTTTAGCGCACCAAACAAAAAGACTTTTAGCTGCCAGCAGTGTCTACATCACGAAGCACGAAAGAGTCCTTGATTTGGTCGAGCCTGGGTTTGCTTCCGCCGTATGTCTCCTGCGAACGAAATGCAAGGCGAGTGTTGAAGAAGAGCGTAGACTGCAAATGCTAGAAACAAGAACAAGCTGCACTACAAAAGCATGTAAGAGCTTCCACATGAAGAAATAGCATAGCGCGTGTGCGTGCTTGCCAATTTCGTGCGAGTCCTCTTGACATAAAAACTAACAAAAGAGGCGATTGGAAGGCTGGGGTCTGGGGTCAAAGTGGTGTATGAGGCATTCACCGGGCGCCTGTGCGTGGACACAATCGGCAACACCTAGCCCATACCCACTTTTTGAGGAAGGGCCACGGGATGAGAGCTATTTAGGGCCACCTCTCCCCCCTCCACATCACCCAATGATTCGCACTTATGCCAGATAAGTGGCTTCTGCCCTTTTCCTGACTTCTTCCCCTTCCCGTCCCGATCGTCTTCCCTCGCACACACACACACACACACACACACACACACACACACATACACACACACACACACACCTGGGCTGTTTGCATCCGCAGCTCATACACACGCTTGTTAGCAACACCCAAGGTCGTCAGCAGCACACGGTCCCACTCAATGCCATAGTCCTGAAGCACTTCGCCCTGAGGTGTGTGTGTGTTTGCGTTTGTGTGTGTGTTTGTGTGTGTTTATGTGTGAGTGCGTGTGTGTATGCTTGTGAGCGTGTGTGCATGTGTGTGAGTTTGTATGTGTGTAGCGTGTGCGCATGTTTGTGTGTGTTTGTTAGTGTGCGTGAGCGGACGTGCGTGTCTGTGTGCGCCTGTGCACGTTTGTGTGTGTGTGTATGTGTGTGTGTTTGTGTGTGTGCACGTGTGTGTATTTGTGTGTTTGTGTGTGTATGTGTGTTTGTGTGTGTATTTGCGTGTTTGTGCGTGCGTGTGTGTTTGTGCGTGCGTGAGTGTGTGTGTGTGTGTGTGTGTGTGTGTGTGCGTGTATGTGTGCGTGTGTGTTTTTAGGTATGTATGCGTTTTTGTGAGTGCGTGTGAGTGTATGTGCGTGCGTGTGTGTGTGGTGTGTGTGTGTGCGCGTGCGCGTGTGTTTGTGTGTGAGTGTATGTGCGTGTGTGTGATTGTGTGTTTGTGTGTTTGTGTGCGCATGCGTGTGTGTTTGTGTGTGTATGTGTGCGCGTGCGTGCGTGTTTGTGAGTGTGTGTGTGAGTGTGTGGGTTTGTGTGTGAGAGTGCATGTGTGTGTGTGTGTGTGTGTGTGTGTGTGTGTGTGTGTGTGTGTGTGTGCGTGCGTGCGTGCGTGCGTGTGTGTGTGTGTGTGTGTGTTGGGCACTGACCTGTGTGGCTACATAAGGGTTCCTGGAGCCGTAGCTGCTCATCCTGATCCCAATGTCGTAGTAGGTCCGCCCATCGTTGCCCACTCTGGTCTCCGAGAATAGCACCTTGCCCTCACGGCGGATGCCCAGGCGGGTGGACATGAACTCCTTGTTCAGGAACTGATCCAGCTTCAGGTTCGCGGTGTCCTCCGGCGAGCCCAGCTCAGTGACGGTCTGGTACGTGGAGGAGGAGGGGGAGGTAATGTCCACGAACAGGTTCTCATCGATGTTGCGCGGGTTGCGCAGGAAGCAGTCGTTGCCGGAGGAGGTCACTGGCAGCCAGCCCTCTGTGTGGCAGATTGATGAGCAGGAGACATCACTTGACAGCCTTTGAGCATCAAGAAACTGTATGCCTGTGCAAGAACAGTGCTTGCGTGCGTGTGTTGCTGCTGCGATGGGGGGCAAGCGTGTGTAGTATACGTCCAAGGTGGTCTCCTCACCTGGATAAAAGAACGTGTAGCCATCCAGTTTATCATCCTTCACACGGTAGCCCTGAGCAGGTTGGTAAGCATGTTTAGTGTAGGTATGAACACGTGTCGCGTGCATACGGTGCGCGCGTGCATTTGAAGTGGGAGCGGATGAACATAATCCCAACAGGGCTCACTACGAATTCGTTTATGCATGCGTGTGCACTTACTGGTGGTGCAAACACAACAGCTTGAGATGAAGGAGCCAGCTGTGCCTGGGATGCAGCTAGGCAAGAGAGAGCAGCGCCAAAGAGAATGCCTCGGCGAGGAGCGACGCTGCTACTGCTGCTATTGTTGCTGCTGCTGCTGCTACTGCTGCTATAACTATTGCAATATTCAGGTCCGGAGGTGCTTGGCTTCCCTTGTTGCTGCGGCGTGTGCTCCTGTGTTTGAACACGATCTACAGCAGGCAGGCGCGATACTTGCAAGCGTGCTCCTCTCCTGCTGCTGCTGCTGCTGCTGCTGATTCTAATATTGTGGTAGCTGGAGCGTGCTAGGGGATGGGGGCTTGTGCTGGCACATTGGCAGTGGAGGGTTTTGCTTGTGGACAACATGGTCTGAACTTTATGTATTACGTGATGGTAGCACGATCCGCAATCAAATTAATTATTATTCGCAAGGCTTTCACATTGAGACTACCGGTACGTTCAAAATTGAACACGTTTTTATTACGATTTAATATTGACGAGTAAAAATGCTAAGGGCTCTGTGCAGCTCCATTAGGCTAGCAAGGAGCTCGTCACTGCAGCCAGCGTGCTTTTCACGGCTCCTCAGCAGCAGCAGTGGCGTCCTAGCTGGGACTGATAGTCATGAGGCGCAATCAAGTGAAGAGCAGCTGGGCGGGATGCACAAGCAGGTCAAGCTCAACGACATGCCCACCCCCACCGTGTTCGACCGGCTGGTGACCATCAACGTGGTGGACCTGAACGGGAAGCGACGCAGCGTGCGTGGTGTGGCAGGCATGACGCTGGCGCAAGTGCTCATTGAGGCCAACTACCCCAAGGTGCTGAAATGGGGAAATGCTTGCTGCTCTTTGCCCATCCATTAGCTGCACTCACACCCCCACACTCATATCAGACACTGTCAAGCATGCTCCTTCACTACCTGATGCCCTGCGTGCAGTCCTACTTCTTCCCCAACATGGGCTTCTACACCCAACACATCGTGAGTGCGCGCGTGCGAGAATGTGCACGTGCGCGTGCGGGCAGGAGTGTGCGTGTAAGGGTTATTGAGTGTGTGTATGCGTGCGCATGTGTGTGTGCGTGTGCGTGTGTGCGTATGCGTGTGTGTGTGTGTGTGTGTATGTGTTAACGAGCATGTGTGCATGCGTGTGCGTGCAAAGAGTGTGCGTGCGCTAGTGTGACTGTGCATGTCCGTGTGTGCTTGTGCATGGGGGAGAAGGGGGGCAGTGAGCCGATTCTTGCGAGTGTCCATTACGTGGATGGATATAACTTAATGTTGGAAGATGTTTGCTGCGAAAACATACAGAGAGCACGCAAGGATTCGTATTCATGGTAAATAGATCAAACAACAAGTGTGTGCATGAGGTGATACCTGAAAAAACATGTGTTAGTTTGCATGTGCTGTAGCTGGCGGCACAGTCGCTGTGCACACACCCTGACTAACAGGCAGCTGTTGCTCCTGCTTCATTCACTGTGCACAAGTGGGGATGGTGCGGGCAGGATATGCCCCAGCATTGGCTTACAGTCTCTGACTTTGCGAATGCATGTTGAGAAACTGCACCAGCACTGCTTCAATGCTTCAAATATGGGCGTCCTCAGGCGCACCATTTCTACGCTCATGTGCATCTTGCTTTAGCTCTCACGCTGAGTGCGAACACGCTTGTGTGCAGGTGGATGCCCACGTGTTTGTTCCACAAGACTACTGGTGAGTCCCGTTGCGTGCCCACTTTTCAAAACAGAAAGCTGCGTAGGCAGCAGAAATCATTCCTCACATTATTATAGGAAAGGAGCCGCTACCGTACCGAATGTTGGTGTGCCGCTATGCGTGTCCGCGTCTGCTTAAACTTAGCAAGAAATTGGCATGGATGAGTAGCCGTCCCGGATTGCGCCCAATCACGTACAGGCTCATTTCCATCCTAATGCAACAAAAGGATTTGGTGTCCATGGCCATGTGCTGAAAGTGGCGTGACCTCTGCGGGCTCATGTGATCTGACAGAATCGGTGGCTCTCATTTCCTAAAATTTAATGTTAACGCTCGCTTTCGTAAAGAAAGAAAAGCTGGTAGCGTCAACACACCCAGCATGATCAAGAGAGGGAACACTTCCGTGCCAGCATCTAAAAGCCCCCCACTTGTTGACGCTGTTTTCCTTTTTCAAACTTAAGTTTCACGCGCGTCGGTGTCTTCTCCTTTGTTTGGCACCTCTTCCAGTGTTACCTCGCTCCCCCAAGTAAGCAAGTGCTGTATCCGTTCAAGCAAGTGCTGCTTCCAATGTAGTCCCGAATTAATACAGCAGGCCAGAGCCAACTGTTTGGTTTACTAACGGAACTTTTCAGCCAGTGAACCTACAAAGTGCACAGTCATGCATAGTCTGTTGCCTGATAAACCATGCACAGTCTGCTGCCTGAGTAAACCATGCACAGTCTGCTGCCTGAGTTTGTAATGCACTGCCTGTTGCCTGAGTAAACCATGCACAGTCTGATGCCTGAGTAAAACATGCACAGTCTGATGCCTGAGTAAGTAATGCACAGCCTGTTGCCTGAGTAAGTAGTGCACAGTCTGTTGCCTGAGTAAGTAATGCACTGCCTGGTGCCTGAGTAAACCATGCACTGCCTGTTGCCTGAGTTAACCATGCACAGTCTGATGCCTGAGTAAGTAATGCACAGCCTGTTGCCTGAGTAAGTAGTGCACAGTCTGCTGCCTGAGTAAACCATGCACTGCCTGGTGCCTGAGTAAACCATGCACAGTCTGCTGCCTGAGTAAACCATGCACAGTCTGTTGCCTGAGTAAACCATGCACAGTCTGTCGCCTGAGTAAACCATGCACAGTCTGCTTCCTGAGTAAGTAATGCACTGCCTGTTGCCTGAGTAAACCATGCACAGCCTGTTGCCTGAGTAAACCATGCACTGCCTGTTGCCTGAGTAAACCACTTTTTCCCCTAGAATTCCAAGACCAACCTACCAGTTTAAAAACCAGACGCAAGGAAATCCCATTCTTCCTCCATTCAGTCGCAGCTGCGACTCTGCTCAAATTAACGATTTTGCAGTTAGCTCTTGCTCGAAGGATTATAGGTAGGGTAAGGTCACATTGCTATTGTATTCGTCTGGGGGCATCTGAGCGGACGCTTGGAAAAAGCCTGAAACCAAACTTGCTTGAAAGTGCTTAGTAAGTCTCATTCTCCCTATGTAGGGTTGGCCAGAACCGTATATATACGCCGTATATGGCCGTATATTTGGTGATTTCCCTGCCAAAAAAGCCGTATATAAACCGTATATATATGGTTTTGGCCAACCCTATCCCTATGCCCCCTATAATCAAGTTCTACGACGCTGGCCAAGGTGCTTGTAGAGTTTACAGTGTTTACAGATAAGGCCATCAGTCAAAAATCGTGCGACTGCTAGGCTGCGTATGTAAAACATGTAAAAACTTTGATAATTGTTGTTTTCAAGTGAGGTGGATGTTAGCCTGGTTGTTTGGCTGATGGGCTGCTGACTGGTCTCGGTCAACCACATAGTAACCCATAAGCTCAGATATAAAAGTTTGGAACAAACACGCATATCCACATACACATATACACCACACACACATGTACACCACACACACACACACATATACACCACACACACACAAACACACACACATAATGCATCACGCGCACACACACACTCTTAACACACATGCGCACATGCGTCACCCCCTAGGTCCAAGATTCCTAACTACAAGGATGGCAGCGATGAAGCTGACGCCATTAAGCGCACCTTCCGCGAGATTGTGCAGGACTGCGTCAAGAGCACCAGCTACCTGGCCAGCTACATCGTCTTGACTCCAGGTGCGTGCTTGTGGTTTTTGTGGATGTGTGCCATGGGTGAGTAGGTGGATGATTTGGTGAGAGGGGGAGAATGGAACTGTGTGTATGTGTGTGTGTCTGTTGGTGCGCGGTCAGTTGCCTAGTTTGCCGGGGTACATCATATTAAGGGTTGGCCAGAACCGTATATGTACACCGTATATGACCGTATATTCGGTGAATTACCTGTCAGGAATACCGTATATACACCGTAAATATATGGTTCTGGCCAACCCTAGTAATTTTCATGCCAAAAATACCGTAAACACACCGTGTGTACATGGTTCTGGCCGACCCTAGTAATATTGTTTAGGTCGAGTTCAGCTTTGACTTCACTCAAATGCAGCTTCCCCAGGGTTGTTAACTAAACTGCTTGCACTCCTGGAGGCAGCGATATTAAATACAACATGACACTTGGATTTTATGCTGAGGGGACGGTCCACCTAACAATTAGTTTAGTTTGAGGGTAAGAGGGTAAGGTTAGTTTGGTTAAGTTCAATTACAAAGGCCTCCAGCCTTGTCGGGAGGGAAGCTGCCCTGCTCAGGGCTTGTTGCGGCCAGTATGCAATGTCCTTGCTGAAGGTGCACACGTGATGATACACAGGCTTACTGGGTTGATTTCAGTATGCAATGTCCTTGCCAAAGGTGCACACATGATGATACACAGGCTTACTGGTTCAATTTCAGTATGCGATGTCCTTGCCAAAGGTGCACACGTGATGATACACAGGCTTACTGGGTCGATTTCAGTATGCGATGTCCTTGCCAAAGGTGCATGCGTGAAGACATACAGGCTTACTGGTTCGATTTCATAACCCCATGTGTTTCGTTCTGTCTTGGCGTCGTCCACCTGCTGTACCTAGGGTTGGCCAGAACCATTTACGTACGGTGTATATACCGTGTTTATGGCAGGAAAATCACCAAATATATGGTGTATATGTACGGTTCTGGCCAGCCCTAGCTATACCTGTAACAACACCTTTGTCCGTAAGCTTAGCAAAAGCTGCCACTTTGCGCTCTGATGGTGTTATCTAAAACAAGCTTGTGCTGCACCGTTGTGTGACATTTATTAAAAAACAATCGTTTTTCCTCTATTATTTACACCCCCTACGCACCCCACCCAACAACATGGCCATCCACATCAGCCCCATCAAGTTTATAGGGTCCTACTTCACTTTGAAGGCCTTCTTGAAATGGAGGACTCAGGGTTTGTTGGTGCCAATGCAAACGGTTCTGTTGTTATCAACCCTAGCGCCCTCATTAATACACACACACACACACACACACACACACACACGCACGCAGAGTTCAACAATATGACCATCGGCATCGGCCCTATCAAGCCCTGGATTCTCCATTCAGAGTGGGCTTTCAATGGTGTACATGACGACCCCACTCCCCAATTTAAGGAGCCCACCTCTGAGATCTGGGGTTGAGGGGGCTGTGTGCTGGATTGTTCGTGGCGTGTGTGTGTGTCTAAGGGGTTGTGTGTAGCGTGATGACTACCTTCAAACACGCACCCACTCACGTATTTAGGTTTTCATCATCCAGCTTGTCACACCAATGGCAAGGGATGGCCGTGTCTTTGTCTGCTGTGTGCAATGCACGTCACGGCTAGTGTGCGCTTGCTGGTGTGTGTGTGTGTGTGTGTGTGTGTGAACCAGAGGAATGCGTGGGGTCTTGAGCTATGAGAGGTATGAACGCATGCATTCAGCTCTTCTTCGTACAGGCATGTACGGGTGGTAGTCATGCAAGGCTTTGTGGAGGCCTGAGTACGTAATGTGATGACCTCGTATGTGTGGTGCCAGGCCTGTTTCTTCTGCTTGGCGTGCCCTTTCCCTCCTTCAAGGCAGTTATGCAAGGCGCGAGGCTTATGCTTGCGTTGAATGACCTCGTACGTTTTGTCTGCATCTCAGTCTGCCTACTAGTGCACGTACAGGTGCGATAATCGCGTGTGCCTGAGCTTATTTGCGCTTCTGCTCGTCTGATGTGCTCACTCAGGCGATTGTATAGTATGTGCAAGACAAAAGTCGGCTATAAGAAATTGCTTGTGTGTGTGTTAGGCATTTCACGCACAGATGAGTGTGGATGTGCGATGGAGTGTGAACACGCCTCCTGGTCGCCCTTATAAAACCTTTTGCAGTGAGTTGTTATCCTGACGCTGGATGTATTAACACTACCAGCTTAGCCTTTTTTTTGCCGGCCTGCAATCGTGACGCTTTGGTATTTTCTTGACAGCCTGCATTCGTGAGGCGTTCATTTTTAAGTACTTCTAAGCTGGCTTCTTATTTGACCATCTACCTGTGGCCATTATTACCTAGGTTGCCTTGAGGTTTTCAAGGTTCACAAAAAAAAGGGCTTCAGTCAAGACTGCTAGCCTGCTCATAAAAAGCAATGATCAATTTCATGGAGGAAAAAACAAAGCTTGTTATTGTTCTGGCAAAGTAAACACATCGTGAGCTCCTGTTGCTGGGGGAAACAGAGGAGCGAGCATAATTCCTGCGGAAAGAAATCATGTGGGGATTGGCACATTGGAAAAGAACATGCTGCTCATCTTGGACATCATCAGTGTCACACAGGTCACAGGTGGGGGAGTTAATTTCATTCCATGTCGCTGTCTCAAAACGTAGGGTGTTTACACGAAGTCTGAAATGAGCTGTACTGCAAATGACATCACGCGGCAGGTTGAGAAACATGTATTTAGGGAGGGTAAGGCGAATGATTGACCAGAGCCCTTTTTGTAGGAAGAGCACACCATTGGTGATAAGTAGAGCGTTTGCTGTTGTGTTCTCTCGGATGCGTGTCAGAATAAGGTGTCCAGTACTCCCAAGTGTCTCTCCCTGAGGTCTACAACATAACGGCTGAGATCAATGGGCTCACAGTTTTGCAGCTTCTGTTTGAAGATATAGGATTGTGTTAGACCATCCATGACAGAAAGAATTTGGGCTGACAGGCAAGCGTTGGACCGTGTGCTCAGCTGCATGTCATAGCCTAGAGTCGGCTGCATGTCATAGCCTCCAGCTTCTGCTTTTTCACAAACACTCCCCGCTTCATTTTGGTTTCGAAGCCTAGGTGTCAAAATACATTGCAATAGAGGTTTAGAGCACTTTGCGGCTAGTGGACTGATCAACACCTACGGCGGTGACCTGCCTCCAAGCCCTACCAGTGCACTGATGGCTCGCCGCAAACGCACGTTCTTCCTTGACCGCGCCAACTACATCCTCACCGGTACAAAGATATCTGATGACCAACCACCAGCCAAGCAAGCTCGTATCGAGTGCTCACCCACAACACGTGCACGCTGGCGCTGCTAGCTCTACCTTAGCCTTGGAAGATGCTTGAGCCCATCCCACGGCCACGGTTTGCCATGGTGTTGGGTCCCTGTGTTAAAGATATGTTACCAAATTGCTGTTTGTGTTCAGTGGGTGCAATCCCTCAACATCTCTCCACGCTGTCCGCAATCTGTGCCTGAGATCATCAGTGAAGTCGTAATTAGAAGTGGAGGTACCCTGCCGCGCTGCTTGCGCAAATGGATCACAACGCCGCAACCCTTGAAAAGCATCTACGACCAAAGAAAAGCAGTCCAGCAGGAGGGGTTACGTAAATGTATGCTCAGATCCACTTTCAGCTCCTTGCTTAACGTCTCACTGTTCGACTTAAGCATGCTATTATACAACTTGACAATAGACCCGAATCAGAAAATTTGCAGTGGTTCGTGTCCACACTCCCTCAAGACAACCCAATTTGTAGTGGTACGCTTAACACCCAGCGTGCCCTTCAGAATGTTCACACTCCGAATGTGAACGTCAGAATGTTAACGTTGGAACAATGCTTCACTCAAATGCCACTTGTTCATGCCCAGCTCAGTTACAAATTTTGGTCCATGCCAAATGTGACTATTAAGGAACAGAAACTAGTTCTTAGGTATAGACGGATACAATACACACAGACAAACACACCAACAGATTTTGCCACATGACAGGTCCTGCCATTGCCCATTGTGCAGAGGTTTACACGTAGCTCCACACATGCTTCTTAGGTGCAACATCCATACTCTGAAGAGAATGGACAAAAACCGACACCACCACGCAGTCAGCCGTTGTAGGGAAGAGATCAGCAAAGACAAACTGGGCTCAGCAATCGTTACAATGGATGCTTGTAACATTGAAAAGCTATCTGACCTTAACATGCCCATTGAAGGAAGAGGCAGGTATTTGGACTTCAAACTGATTCCCCCAAGGGACAGGGATGTACACCTTGTAAAATTTAAACTCTAACTCAGACGTAAACCCGCAACAGACATTAGATAAAGCACACAACCAACATCTACCTCTTAACCAGCGTCTACGAACAAGGAGCCTCCGAGGCATATCTCAAAAGCAACAAAGTCACTATTCATTTTACATTTTACACTCCTTGGAGTCAGGGGCACAATCTACAACCAGTACACCATAACTCCTCTGCTTAACCTGGGCGTCCCTTTACACAAAGCGCACTAACTAGTCACTGCACTAAACTGCCATGCAATAAAAAGCCTAAACAAGGTCACAAAAACAAGACACAAAATACAATTAAACAACGGCAACAGTGATAATAGCCCAAGGGGATCTGATGGGGGGGTTACTGGTAGAGCGGCTGGCTTCAGGAAGGCTAGGCGCAGGCCGGATCGCATGGCTGACAACCTGCCTGACGATCCTCATCGGTCTCAGTTGTTTCTCTTTTTCGTTTTTTGGCGGTGCTCTGGGTAATGTGAGCACTAGTTGAGAGCCTTTCCTTAATGCACGCTGGTGTTTTCCCGCGTAGACTTTTACTTAGGGTTTGCTTAGGGTGCCACAGCTCCGTATACACTATGCAATATGCAACCCATGCGTCCAACCTGGTCCATACCAATTGAGCCGCCTTATCCAGAGCTGTGACACATTTAATTGATGGCGTCATGTAACAAGCAATTGCTTGTTTTCAGTTGAGGTAATTTTGGCTAGCAACACTGTTCAATGAACTGAAGAAGCCAGTTCTATGGCTGGAAAATAAAATGTTGGCTGCTCTGTCAGCGTGATGAAGCATTTCTCTATACTTGCCTTCACGTGCTGGCTACCACTACCAAGGCTATCACTACCAATACAATTTCTTTTCTTGTCCATCGCGGAGAAATGTTTGAAATTTGGCATAAGAGCTCAAAAAGTCAGAGGAGCTATTGGGGGTAAATCAAGGAACGATAATACCAGGAAGATTACAATTAAGAATAAGAGGCAGTCGCAACGTAGCAAAATGAAATAACATTGAGGGTCACACATTGACACTTTGAATCATTTATAATGCTACTGATGTTGCGTAGAACCTGCAATTATGGAGCAAGTACATGATAATAAAAAGTTGCGTTCCATATTCCATAACTGAAGGGTGGTAGGCTAAAAAAAACACAACAGCGGCCTTTTTTTTAGCTCTGTAAGCTTCGAAAAAATCACAACAGTGCGAAGGCATGGCATGCGATACAGAACAGGCCTGTCACTTATTGCACTCTGTGTGCTCTGTGATTGCGTTGAAAGTGCGTGCGTGCCTTTATTAATCTTGCTGACACCTGCTTTCCATTGGTGCTTGTATACCGGTGAGCAGCCACGCCAGGCATATGGAGGCCTTACTAAATTGAAGTGAACCGATCTGAACACCGTAAAGCATGGCGACTGAACAGTGACGATTTATGATATGAGGATGCATGATGGCCGGCCATCCATATAAGACGCTTTGCAAAAAAACAAAATTTTAGCACCTGCTCCGTTACTGACATCCCGCTGTACCCATCTCTACTCCCACGCAGACGCACGAGAGGCCTCCCCTTCTTTCTGCTTTGCCCTCCGCTCCTCACGTGCCTGTTTTCTAGCAGCAGCAAGGTCCTTTTCCCCTGCATGACAAAACAACAATAAGCATGAAATTACATATGCTACATCTATATTACATCAACGTTAGTGTACGAAGTAACAATCAACATATATCTACATTTGTGTGACGTCAACATATAATCTCCCTCTTCCCTGCGTGATCGATTGTGGGAAGGGCATTACACCTCATTGCGCAGCCACAAAAATTAAGCATAAAAATTCCAGCAATTCAAGTCGACTGGACACACAATGCTGGAAAGCAATGCCAACTTTCTAAAGTTTGCATGGGATAAGGATTACACCAGATGCACAATGAAACACCGAAAAGCAATGCGTGCTTCCTATGAGGGTCACAGCAACTCGCACTGCAAGGCATTCTGATGACTAAAATTGCAAACATAACAAACTACAATGAGACATATCCTGCTACGCTTTCACGAAACAGCCAACACAGCATTCTGAGCCCCTTGTTTTCTCTCTTATCCTTTCCTGCTCTGTGGAGGACGTTCAAGTTGACAGTGTGCAGTGTGCATAACCTCTGTGTGCAGTGTGCATATACACTGTGTGCAGTGTGCACTTACTCTGTGTGCAGCATGGATGTACTTGTTCTAAGGGCCTGCATCATTCAAATTTAAAACCCCCTTTTCCCTACTTGCACCCTCCCACCGGTGAGCTTGGTAATCGTCTCCAAGTGTTATGCTATTGCAGTTTACTTACAGAGGGATGAACAGACCCAGAAGAAAACCCAAAAGACACTGGAACTAATCAAGTGCTAGATAGACTGCCTGATTCCTAAGATCAAGGGCTTGCATCTTCAACAGACACTGGTTTCACCTGCTCTGTCCCGCATTCCTGGTATACCGAGGGCGTGGCTCATCAGACGGCGTGCCACGGAAGTGTTTGTCTTAGGCCTGTCTTTGGGTGGCAGCAGCTCTGCAATGTCAGTAGTTTTGAGTACAAGTATGTTTTTATGTTTTTTGTGTGCATATATGTATGAGTGCACCTGTGTGTGTACGTGTGTGTGCGCGTGTGTCTCTCTCTCTCTCTCTCTCTCTCTCTCTCTCTCTCTCTCTCTCTCTGTGTGTGTGTATGTGTGTATGTGAGTGTGCATGTCTCTCTCTCTCTTTCTCTCTCTCACACTCTCTCTCTCTCTCTCTCTCCCTCTCTCTCTCTCTCTCTCTCTCTCTCTCTCTCTCTCTCTTTCTGTGTGTGTGTGTGTGTGTGTGTGTGTGTGTGTGTGTGTGTGTGTGTGTGTGTGTGTGTGTGTGTGCACGTGCATGTGCATGCTATTGTGCACTTTTACCTGAGACAGGGAGCTGTTTTGATGCCTGGGTTGCCTCCAAGAAAGGCCGCATCACCAAACCCTCCTTGGCTGCAATCTCCAACATATTTCTGGCTGCAGTTTGAACGCACGCACACAGGGTCCATGTGTTCAAGCGGCAATGGTTGGGGCCCACACAGTGGCAAGGGTCATAAAGCATTAACACCCACGAGAATGTGTTCCAGTGGCAATGGTTGAGGCCCACACAGTGGCAAGGGTCATAACGCATCAACACCCAAGAGAATATGTTCAAGTGGCAATGGTTGGGGCCCACACAGTGGCAAGGGTCATAACGCATCAACACCCATGAGAAAGTGTTTAAGTGGCAATGGTTGGGGCCCACACAGTGGCAAGGATCATAAAGCATCAACACCCATGGGAATGTGTTCAAGTGGCAATGGTTGGGGCCCACACAGTGGCAAGGGTCATAAAGCCTTAACACCCATGAGAATATAGGGGGAATGATAAGGCCTTAAGCATTTGAGAAAGCTTCAGAAATCCTTAGAGATACAGGGGGACTTGTAAAGCCTTGGCAGTCCGCTGGGGCACAGGAGGACTTGAAAGTTATAGGGAGCCCTTGCAAAGCTGCAAAAGATAACACAGAGGCTGGTGGAGGGATTATGAATCCGAATGTTGGTTGTTGTTATCCTGAAATGATGAGCATTGTGTTGGTTGTTATTTTGAAATGACGAGCATTGTGTTGGTTGTTATCCTGAAATGACGAGCATTGTGTTGGTTGTTATCCTGAAATGATGAGCATTGCGTTGGTTGTTATCCTGAAATGATGAGCATTGTTTTGGTTGTTTTCCTGGAATGATGAGCATTGCGTTGGTTGGTATCCTGGAATGATCAGTGCATTGTGTATTTGGTATTTGGTTGTTGCCTTGGAATGTACACATATAAGCACATACGCACACAGACACACACAAGGACGTGTACAAACACTCAGCTCATGCTCATGCACACGCACATGCACAAACACACACACCCATACACACACAATTACACGCACACACACACGTACAAACACACCTGCAGTCACGCTGACACACACGAGCACGGCATGGTTGTCATCTGCCCATCTGATGTACGGCTTTATACTGTCATCTGCAGCAGCGTACAGACGTCAGCAGTGTACAAAAGGCAGTGTACACAAGGCAGCAGTGTACAAAAGGCAGCAGTGTACAAACGGCAGCAGTGTACAAAAGGCAGTGTACAAAAGGCAGTGTACACAAGGCAGTGTACAAAAGGCAGTGTACAAAAGGCAGTGAACAAAAGGCAGTGTACACAAGGCAGTGTACAAAAGGCAGTGTACAAAAGGCAGCAGTGTACAAAAGGCAGCAGTGTACAAAAGGCAGCAGTGTACAAAAGGCAGCAGTGTACAAAAGGCAGCAGTGTACAAAAGGCAGCAGTGTACAAAAGGCAGCAGTGTACAAAAGGCAGTGTACACAAGGCAGTGTACACAAGGCAGTGTACAAAAGGCAGTGTACAAAAGGCAGTGTACAAAAGGCAGTGTACAAAAGGCAGTTTCTTTCAGACCTGGCTGGCTTTGGGCTGGACAGTTGCACAGGTAGGGCCTGCTGTGATGCCTAAGCACAACAGTGGCGAGCACCAGTGAATTTTCTAGAGATAACATGTGTGTGTGTTTGTGCATGTGTTTGTGTGTGTGCGTGTGTGTGTTTGTGTGTGTTTGTGTGTGTGTATGTGTGCGTGTACTTGTGTGTGTGCGTGCGTGTGTGTGCGTGCGTGTGCGTGTTTGTGTGTGTGTGTGTGCGTGCATAACTGTAACGTGCAGTTGTTGATAGAATTGTCGAGCCTGTTCATGAGTCATGTCACGCTCATGCCATGGCCAAGTTCCCACTACCCTGCAGCTAATTAAAATGAAAAAAAATATTTGATCTTTAATAGCGCGTCTTGTGCCACAATGGGTCTTACTATGCCACACCGTGTGGCTTACTTCCCACATTTGATCTTTGATAGCGCATTTTGAGCCACACTGCCTTATGCCACACCGTGTGGCTTACTTCCCTCATTTGATCTTTGATAGCGCGTCTTGAGCCACACTGGGTCTTATGCCACACCGTGTGGCTTATGTCCCGTTTTTTTTGGCAGCAGGCCTCGTGCCGCACACGTGGCTCTCTACCCACAACAGTGCACAAGACTGGCTCTTTTTCCTTAATTAATGTGGGGAGTGGTTTTCACTGCCTGCGTAGTTAATGTTCCCAATGTTACCTGGTAATATGCTGTCGACCAGCTCCTGCGCGTCCCCTGATGATTGGCAGCAAGCCTCGTACCGCACACGTGGCTCTCTACCCACACAACAGTGCACACTACTGGCTACTATTCCTTAATTAATGTGGGGAGTGGTTTTCACTGCCTGCGTAGTTAATGTTCCCAATGTTACCTGGTAGTAAGCTGTCGAGCAGCTCCTGTAGGTCCCCTGTCCGGACATCACTGGTCAGCCCACACAATTCCACGCAGTGGTCAAACCCCCCTGACCAGTTTGTGACGAGCTCTGCGTGTGCATTTTGGAAGAGGGGATTGACAAGCTGACGAGCATGTGAATTTTGGAAGAGAGGATTGATAGACCCCCCTGACCAGTTTGTGACGAGCTCTGCATGTGATTTTTGGAAGAGAGGATTAACTCAGCCCCCAAAGAAGTTCACAGTCAACTTTGCATGTGATTCTCAGGCATGTTATAAAGGGCACCTAGTACATATGTTTCTGGCCAATCTGAAATGAATCAAGCTGGTTTTAAGCAAGCTACCTTTGACGAATGATGACAAGTGACATGAGATCTGGACAATCTGAAATAAATCAGGTTGGTTTGAAGCAAGCTACCTATGACAAGTGATCTGGCCAACCCGAAATGATTTAAGTTGGTTTTAAGCAAGCTACCTTGGACAAGTGATGACAAGTGAGATGAGATCTGGCCAACCTGAATGAATCAAAATGGTTGTAAGCAAGCTACCTTTGACTGGTGATGACAAGAGACATGAGATCTGGCCAACCTGAACATGAGATCTGGAACCTGAAACGATTCAAGTTGGTTTAAGCAAGCTACCTTTGCCTGGTGATGACAAGTGACATGCGTATCTGAAACTATCCCACAAACTGTTTGTAATCACGCACTCACACTTGCATACGTGTATGAACACGCGCATACTCCCGAGATCAAGTCAAAAAAGCAGGAAAATTATGGGGAAATCAATGGTATAAAAGGGTGTACAATAATATTAATAGCAATGTGCCTTACTGTGCGCTTGACTTCAACACGGACCTGCACGCTCCTCCTCGTCCCAGTCTTGAGCAGCACCAGCATAATCTTTTTCCACGCTTTTCCCCCTAGGGCCCTTTCCCCCCCCCCCACCTTCAAATGCAAGGCGTTGTGGTATAAAATTGGAAGAGGTGTTTTTCAGTCAAATGGTAATGGCAGCAAAAAAAGGGGGGAAACAAATCGGGCAGCTATATGTCCCACAGCACCTCCTTGCCACCTCTACAACATCCAATTGGCTTTGTTGTTTGTACTTCAAGGAGCGTATATATAGGGTTGGCCAGAATCGTATATATGCACTGTATGTACCGTATATTTGGGTGATTCCCTACCAAAAGTACCTTACATTTACCGTAAATATATATGGTTCTGGCCAACCCTATGTATATGGTTTCAGGTAATTTAGGCATGTTAAAATGATCGCACATATTCATGAAGCGTGAGTGGTTTTAGGTACACACAAGACAGGCATATGAAAAAGATCAGAGGTGGTTATCTGAGCAAAAGCCTGGAATGTGACTTTTTTGGTGCAAACTATGTTGAAAAATATAACTTATTGATTCACAAAGTATAAGG
>Ga0307952_1000494_pt1 | contig 22591 bp, 24 predicted proteins | sample OrgLakmetagen376_FD_201821 | JGI IMG/M metagenome (GOLD analysis project Ga0307952, IMG submission 201821) | Saline water microbial communities from Organic Lake, Antarctica - #376 | ecosystem: Environmental > Aquatic > Non-marine Saline and Alkaline > Saline | place: Antarctica: Organic Lake...
GTTTGTAGCGTGTGCTAAGGAAAATAAAATCGAGAGAAATCTTTGGAAAAAAGGCAGTGAATGGAACATTGAATCCTGGGAAATTACGCACATAAATGATCAATTTCCCGAACAGAATTATACGGAGTTCGTTTTAAATAAAAAGTTGTTACAATTTAACAAGTGCGGCAGCGGTTCTTTAACTTTTTAAGGATGGATCAAACGAATATCAAGAATTGATTTCTTACGCAAATACCGAAAATGTGTTGACTATTTTTGATAAAGATGCTATAGGAACTACTTATGAATTAGATTGAAAAAAAATGAAATCACATTAAATTCATGTGATACAATAGTTTATCAAGGATACGACGAAAGTTTTGAAGAAATTACAGTGACAGATACTAAGAAGGTTATTATCTATTGTAAGAAATCATTATAGTTGAAAAGATTAAAGTATTGTTAATGAGATTCTTGTTGTTTGTTTTAAGTCTAATAATTCTAACAATCTTAAAAATAGATTATTTAATTCTACCAGGTGGATTTCATAATAGCTCTGATTACATTTGGAATTTGTCTCGATGGCACGCGGATGACGCTGATAAATGGGAAAGCAGCAGAACTGCAAGCACCGCGGATTTACACTGATTTTAAAAAGTCCTCCCTCTGTATCTCCCTCCCAAGCGAGAAGTGCTTCGAATAAATCATTATCTTTTAATTAATATCTTTATTCATCTTAATAATAACCACAAAAAACTGCGAAAAATCAGCGTTCGAAGATCCGTGTCATCCGCGTTCCAATACAGCGAATGAAATACAGCGAGTGGGAAATATTACTTGATTTTATCCCAATTTCACTCATCGAAATTGCTAAATTTACCTTTCATAAATAAAAGCAAATGTCTGAATTAAGTTACATAGTTGGGGAAACACAAATCAAAGATAAAAGTATTGAAGCGACTTTGAAATTGTTGAATGAAGGAGGAACAATCCCTTTTATTTCACGCTATAGAAAACAAGCTACGGGCGGACTCGATGAAGTTCAAATTGCGGAAATCCGAGATGTTGCCGATAAATATAAGCAGATTACACAGCGTCAAGAAACAATCCTAAAAGCCATTGAGGAACAAGGTGAATTGACGACTGAATTGAAGAAAAAAATCAACACTTGTTTTAATATCAATGAATTAGAAGACCTTTATTTGCCGTACAAGAAAAAGCGTAAAACCAGGGCTGAGTCTGCAAGACTTTTAGGATTGGAAGGCTTGGCAAAAATCATCATGTCGCAAGGAAATCAATCTCCTAACGATGCTGCTAAAAATTTCGTGAAAGGAGAAGTGAAAGACGTAGAATCTGCACTAGCTGGAGCAAGAGATATTATCGCTGAATGGATCAATGAAAATAGCGCTGTCAGAAGTCGATTGAGAAAATCGTACGAAAATCAAAGTCAGCTGACTTCAAAAGTGGTGAAATCGAAAGCGAAAGAAGCAGAGAAATACCGTGACTATTTTGATTATTCTTCGTCATTGAAAAAATGTCCGTCTTATCGTTTTCTAGCCATTTACAGAGCGAACAATGAAGGCTTTTTAAGAATGAAAGTTGTTGTAGATGAAGACTATGTTTTTGACTTCTTGAATCGCTTTTATGTGAAGAACAAATCTCCAATGAATGACCAAGTTGAAATGGCTTATCAAGATGCATACAAGCGATTATTGCATCCAGCATTGGAAAATGAAGCATTGTCAGAGAAGAAAAAAGAAGCCGACAAAACAGCAATTGATGTGTTTTCTAAAAACTTAAGACAACTTTTATTGGCGCCAGCTTTAGGAAAGAAAAGGATTTTAGCCATCGACCCAGGATTCCGTTCCGGATGTAAAGTGGTGTGTTTAGACGAAGCTGGTGAATTATTAGAGAATGTTAATATTTTTCCGCACGCGCCACAAAATGAATTGGAAAAAGCGAAAAGTAAGCTATTGCAATTGGCAGAGGCATATAAAATTGAAGCTATTGCGATTGGAAATGGAACGGCAAGTCGGGAAACGGAAAATATGGTGAAAAGCATAAAATTCAAAACCGAAGTAGCGATTTTTGTGGTTTCTGAAGACGGCGCATCTGTTTACAGTGCAAGTGCAATTGCCCGACAAGAATTCCCTGATTTTGATGTCACTGTTCGGGGTTCAGTTTCTATTGGAAGAAGATTAATGGATCCTTTGGCAGAATTGGTAAAAATTGACCCGAAATCAATTGGAGTTGGACAATATCAGCATGAGGTGGATCAAAAATTATTGAAAGAAAGTCTAGATGATGTCGTGATTTCTTGTGTAAACGAAGTAGGAGTGAACCTCAATACCGCTTCGCCTTATTTGATGAGTTATGTTTCTGGATTTGGTCCACAATTAGCAGAAAACATAGTTGAATATCGCCGAGAAAATAATGGTTTTAGTTCAAGAAAGGAATTGAAGAAGGTTAAAAGATTGGGAGAAAAAGCTTTCGAACAGTGTGCTGGGTTTTTAAGAATTTTAGATGGAAAAAATTCGTTAGACAATTCTGCTGTTCACCCAGAAACTTATCCAGCGATTGAAAAAATGGCCAAGCAATTAAAAATGACTGTTTCAGATTTGATTGGAAATGGAGAAGTTTTGAGTGGTTTGATGCAAAAAGACTTTCTTTATATAGATGCTTTTACATTTGAAGACATCATCAAAGAATTAAAAAAGCCAGGTAGAGATCCGAGGAAAAAAGTTGAGGTTTTGGAATTTGATAGTAATGTGAAAACTATTGGTGATTTGGCATTAGGAAAAGTACTGAATGGAATTGTAACGAATGTAACGAATTTCGGGGCATTTGTGAATATCGGAATCAAGGAAAATGGATTGATTCATAAGTCGAATATGGCGGATGTTTATGTTGAGAATCCTGCGGATTATGTGAAGTTGCATGAGCATGTGGTTGTGGAGGTGATTATGCTGGATGTGGAGAGAAAGAGGATTGGTTTAAAGAGCGTTTAAGCCCGAGGACTGGCAGGGACGATTTGCAAATCGTCCTTACTGCACGTAAGGAAATTGAGAACTAGGATTTTGTTTTTTTGAAATAAAAACCAATAATCTAAATTAGTTTTTCTTAGATAGAATATCTATCTTTTTAACTTCATCAATTGCTGTGACATTGATACCAATTGATAAAATCAATAATGTAATTAAATTATGAACAATAAAAAATCAAATAAAGATATAATAGTAAGGTCTTCTGCTGCAGAATACTTAACATTTATTGCTGCCACGGGCGAAAGCGGTGTAGAGGTTGTCTATGCCGATGAAAATATTTGGCTGTCTCAAAAAAATGATGGGCGTTTTGTATGACGTAAATGTACGTACGGCGAATGAGCACTTGAAGCATATTTTTGCCGATAATGAACTGGAGGAGGTTTCAGTTATCCGGAATTTCCGGATAACTGCTACTGATGGTAAAAAATACATAACTAAAGCGGAGTTATCGGAAAAAGAGTTGTTGCTCTGTGCTTTTGCAATTGAAGTTACCAAACACCCTAAAAAGGAAGTGGGTTCGATAATAATTGATCAATTAAAGAAACTTGGGGTCAGCGACGAAGCGATACTTGATTTAACGCTCTTTACTGCTTATTTCAACTTCGTGAATCGAATTGTATTGTCTTTAAATGTTTCATTTTCTGAGGAGGAGATTCAAGCGGATAAGCATAAAATATTAAATAAAGTAGCTATATTCGAAATAAGGAAATATCAATTGATAGGTTAATATTCTGGAGAAGGTCCTAAAAAAAAGTCTACATTATTAAATTCTTTGGGCGCGCAAGCTCGGTTCATGAATTCAATGTAGGTTGTAAAACGAAAAATATGTGCACAATAACATTCTTTCCAACGTCTGAGGGTTTTATTTTAACTTCTAACAGAGATGAACATCACATGAGACCAACTCTTCAACCAGCATGGTAAGAGGAACAAGGTAAGAAATTGTTTTATCCAAAAGATCAACTGAAAGGATGGACTTGGATTGCTGTCAATAATAGCAGTAAGTGTGCTTGTTTGCTAAATGACGCCTTTCAAAAACACAAGCGAAAATAGAATTATCGGTTGAGTAGGGGGGAGTTATTAAAGGCGAGTTTATTGGAGCCGACAGAAGAATTTCTTGAGCACATCAACTTAGACGATATTGAGCCTTTTACACTTTTAATTCTAGATTATTATTCACCGCGCGAAACTATTGTTGAGAGATTGTTTGCGAAAAAAGTGGTTTTAGTTTAACAAGTAAATAATGAAAACATGAAAAGTTGTAAAGATATCACCTATTTGATTGAAAAAAGTAAAGAGGTAAAACTCTCTTATAAAGAGCGCTTGCAAATCAAAATGCATATTAATATGTGTAAGTTTTGTAGAACCTATAAAATAGATTCTAAATTCTTAGATAAAGTTTTAGGATCATTTAAGTCGAAAAAAATGATATTGGACGCCAAAGAGAAAGGTGAGATGTTAAATGAAATTAAATCAAAACTGGATAAATAGTTTTAGTTGTGGATTTTTGAGCTTACACATTTGGTTGCTTTTTTTACATGGCGGATTATTGCGCTTTTCCCGAAGGAATAGTTGAAATGTGAGAGACTGGGGAATAGGAGGAGTGAATTGAGGTAGGTCAAGTTTTTATTGTGATGTTTGAGTAGAGTGTCAACTATTTATAATTAAAAAATGGCGCTACAAAATCATTTAAGATTTTATTTGAAAATTCAATTTGATAAAATAGACTCAAAAGAATCAATTTTAATTTTGTGCTGTTTCCGACCAGACACTATTTAGAAATAATTTTCATGTTTTCACAATTTAAGTTGTAAAAAAAAGAGTAATCAACAAAATTAAAATCAAATTCCCTATCACCTTCCTAAAATAGATTAATTAAAGGTTTCCCCATATCAGCTTTTCCTATCTCATGTGTAACCACTCAACATATTTATTCTTCTTCCCTTATCCTTATTTCCTTACTTTATTTTTCCTTACCTTGTAAGGAAGTTAAATTACAATCGTCTAATTTTAAAATAAAAATTATGAAGAACACAAACTTTTCAAACTTAAAAGCAGTTTATGTGAACTGTACTTTAAAAAAATCACCTGAGCAAAGTCACACCGCTGGATTAATGCAGTTGTCGAAAGATATTATGAAAAAAGAGGGGGTAATTGTTGAAGAAATACGATTAGTAGATCACGATGTGGCGCGAGGAGTATATCCTGACATGACAGAACACGGTTGGGAAAAAGATGAATGGCCCGAACTTTTTGAGCGTATTTTTGAAGCTGATATATTAATAATAGGAACACCTATTTGGCTCGGCGAAAAATCCTCTGTCGCTCAGTTATTGATTGAACGACTTTACAGCATGAGTGGTATGCAAAATGATAAAGGTCAATATTTATTTTACGGTAAAGTTGGAGGTTGCGTCATTACCGGTAACGAAGATGGAGTGAAGCATTGTGCAATGGGATTACTTTATGCCATGCAACACATCGGTTATTCTATACCTCCACAAGCTGATGCCGGTTGGTTAGGTGGAGTTGGTCCTGGCCCAAGTTATCTTGATAAAGAAGCCGAAGGATATAAAAATGATTTCACAAACAGAAATACCACATTCATGACTTATAACCTCATGCATTTAGCAGCTATGTTAAAGAAAAATGAAGGTTTTCCAAATTATGGAAACTCAAGAAAAGAATGGGATAATGGGAAAAGATGGAGTTTTGAAAATCCTGAGTATAGATAGTGTCCGCAAGAAAACTAATCATTTTTAGGTCTTGATAAGAAAATTTCAAAGACAAGGCTTGTTAAGTTTGATTGTCAAGAGTCCCGAATGTCAACGTAGGGATGACTGCAATTTAAAACAAGCTTAACGCAGTATTTGGAGTTTTCTTGCAAAGACTAGATAATAGCATATAGAAACTCCAATAGTATAGAGCCTTCCTACTCACTAGTGCTGTAACTCATAAATAACGGTGCTTCAATTTTTTCTTTAGACAAGGCGAAATTGTCAAGCATAGCCATAGTTACGGTTTAAAATTTTAACGAAGTATAAAGGAAAAAGAGGAGTGAAATAAGCGATGGAATTTATGAATTACAGCACTAGGTATACGCGTGTATTACACGTTAATTAATTAAAAAAGAAGTTTTATGAAGTATTTATTATTAATAGCATTGATTGCAGTATCCATAATTATGATCGTTTTAGGAACAAAGGCAGATATGCTCCCACCAATATTAACAGGTGTTGGTTTTATTCTGATTGCTGGACTTTTCTTAACCAATAGAAAATGATTTGGAATATTTTGGTTCAAATACCGTGATTAGAGACAGTGTTCAAACACACCCCCACGGTTTCAGAGTTAATCTCTACAATGTTAGAATCAATTTAAAAACAAAGTATATGAAAGCAATTTGGAATGGAGAAATTATCGCGGAGAGTAATGACACAATTGAAATCGAGAAAAATCATTATTTTCCTCCTGATTCAATTAATAAAAGCTATTTTAATGATTCAGCAACAACTTCTAAATGTCATTGGAAAGGGGAAGCACATTATTTCAATCTAAAAGTGAAAGGAGAAGTAAATAAAGATGCTGCATGGTATTATCCATCTCCTAAGAAAGAAGTTGAAAATATAAAAAACTATTTGGCCTTTTGGCATGACGTGAAATTTGAAGAATAAGTTTAAAGATGAAAGCAAAAGAAATTACAGTAAAATACCAAAAGATTAGGGCATACACAGAGGAAATATGTAAACCTTTAAAAGTAGAAGACTATGTTCCTCAGCCTAATGAAAACGTTTCTCCACCTAAGTGGCATTTAGCACACACAACGTGGTTTTTTGAGCAGTTTATTTTAGGTCCGAATCAAGAAAACTACACCGTCTTTGACGCAGACTTCGGCTATCTTTTTAATAGTTACTATAATCACTTTGGAGATCGTTTATTGCAACCAAACAGAGGTTTGATGACGCGACCATCCGTAAAGAGAGTCTATGAATACCGTGCTTATGTGAACAAACATATAGAAGCGTTTTTCAAAAGTTGTGATGATCAAGAAATATACAATTTACTTGAAATAGGGTTAAATCACGAACAACAACACCAAGAGCTTTTAATTTACGATATAAAATATATTCTAGGTTTTCAACCAACATTTCCAGTTTACGGAAATCAATTCCAAACACATGAAGAAAAAGATGCTTCTTGGATTGAATTGGATGAAGGAGTTTACGAAGTCGGGGCTAAATCTGGATTTTGTTTTGACAATGAGCAACCAAGACACAAAACGTATTGTCACAAAACTGCCATAAGAAAGCAATTAGTTACAAATGGTGAGTTCGTAGAATTTATTGAAGCAGGAGGTTACCAAAACCATGAATATTGGCTTTCAGAAGGATGGGATTTTATTAAAGAAAATAAAATTGAAAAACCACTTTATTGGTATGATAAAAAAGGCAAATGGTTCAATTATACCTTGGGCGGATTAAAACCTATAGCTGCTGATTTGCCCGTTCAACATGTCTCTTTTTACGAGGCAATGGCTTTCGCGGAATGGAAAGGTTGTCGTCTACCGACTGAATTCGAATGGGAATTATTGGCTGATCAATTCAATTGGGGGCAATTATGGGAATGGACAAATTCTGCTTATTTACCTTATCCGGGGTATAAAAGACAGCCAGGAGCTTTAGGAGAATATAATGGAAAATTTATGATCAATCAAAACGTACTGAAGGGAAGCTCAGTTGCTACTTCCGAAGGGCATAGCCGAAAAACATACCGCAATTTTTTTCACGCAAAAGAACGCTGGATTTTTTCTGGATTTCGATTGGCTAAATCAATATAAATCAAAAATGAAGACAATGAAATTCAAAGAAGACATACTAGAAGGGCTTCAAAAAGTCCAAAAAACATTGCCTTCAAAGTACTTTTATGATGAAGAAGGCGATCGTATATTTCAAGAAATAATGGCCATGGATAGTTATTATTTACCTCGTTCTGAACGAGAAATAATAAGCAAAAGTGGCGCATCGATTTTTAAGAAAATCAGAAGTGATCAAGAGAAAATAGATGTCGTAGAACTGGGTGCCGGAGACGGTAGCAAAACAGTTGAGCTACTTCGATTAGGGGCTCAGCTAAATTGTATAGAAAGTTATATTCCACTTGATATTTCTTCTCATATTTTAAAGGTTAATAAAAGCACGATTGAAAATGCTGTTCCAAACTTACTGGTTGAGCCACTTGTAGGTGATTTTTTTATAACCTTAGCAAATATTAAAACCGAAGAAAGGAAAAAGTTGGTTTTGTTTATGGGCAGTAATATTGGTAATTTTTCAAATGAAAAAGCCATTTCTTTTCTCCAGTTATTAAAGAACTCATTGCAACCAAATGATTATGTATTGATTGCTTTTGATCTTAAGAAAAATCCAAAAACAATTCTCAAAGCATACAACGATGAGGAAGGAATTACGAAACGATTTAATTTGAATATTCTTCACAGAATGAATAGAGCGTTGGATTGCAAAATCAATGTTGAAAATTTCGATCATTTTCCTACTTACGATCCAATTTCAGGAACCATGTATAGTTATTTAGTAAGTCTTAAAAATCAAATAATTAAAATCGAAGATGTTGAAATCCATTTCAATCAAAACGAAGTGATTCATACTGAGATTTCTAAGAAATATAGTTTATCTGATGTTGAACAAATGATGGATGAAGTAGGATTTGAAACAGTAGACCACTTTATGGATGACAATGACTTTTACAGTCTTTCACTTATAAAGATGCGCTAAATTGGAGAATCTCGGGATAATCGGTACGGGAAAAAATGCTGCCACTTGGTATTTTAAAAAGTGTCAAGCAATTATTCAATTGAAATATGGAAAAAATGCCGCTGCTGCTGCTGTCAAACTAGTTATTATTCCATTTGAACCAATTAATGCAATACTTCCCGATCAAATGGAAGAAGCTGGAAGATTACTGCTTCCATATTTACAACAAATGGATGATTCTGGAGTAGCTCGATTTATTTTGGCGAATATAACATTACACGAAGCAATAGATTTACAAAATCAAAAAGTGTACTTCAAAAATCCATTCATCTCTTTGCGAATGGTTGTCAATAAACATTGGAATACCGAGATTAAAAAAGTAATGATTTTAGGAACTTACTATACGATGCAAAGTGAATATATCCCCAGTTTGTTTAATAATTTCGAAATTGAGTTTGTTCATCCAAACAAGAAAGATTTTATAGCTATCGATGAACTGAGAAAAACCTACTATAAAACGGCAAGTCCTAAACTTGCCAATAAAGTCTTTGAGCAACTCAAAATAAATAATCCCGAAATCGAATGCTATATCATAGCCTGCACTGAACATGCATTAGCATTGGAAGATTACGTCGGATCATTTGTCTGTTTTAATTTACCCGAGTTACAATGTTTGGAATTAGTACAAAATTCAGTGGAATAATCAATCTCTTCTTCTTTTAAATGTTGATGTAAATTATTGTTTTATAATATTTCTGAGTGTTTTGATGAATAATACAGGATAAAATTGCCTTTGAAAAAGGTAAGCCGTCTACAAATATTTCGGAAACAATCGACATAACTGTAAAAGCGAAATACAATAAATAGGTATTCATCTAACGGTGTGAATGAGATTGCTTATTCACACCATTTTAATTTTATCATGAAACAACAGACAGGATATGCATTAGTTTTAAGTTGGCCAGAAACCCCCTGTAAAAAAGCAGGGGGCTGGTACGATGAACTAATGGAACGAACTAAAATTCCCAAAAATGGATACTATAAAGTTGGTCATGCTGCTATTGTTATAATTAATGGCGAAACAGGACAGTGCGATTATTTCGATTTCGGCAGATACGTAACTCCTAAGGGGTTAGGAAGAGTGAGGAGTGAAGAGCATGATTTTGACTTGCATATTAACACTAAAATCTGTTTTGATGATTGTTTTGATCATTATTTGAAACCGACAAATCTAAATGAACTTCTTGTTGAGTTGACAAACAATGCCTCTTGTCATGGTAATGGAAGATTGACCTATGAATATGAAAAAATTGATTATCATTCAGCCATCAATACTGCTACAACAATGCAGAGGAAAGGATTTATTAAATATGGACCTTTTGTTCGGGGAGGAACAAATTGTTCTCGTTTTGTTCGAACAGTTTTGCGTGCTGGACTTTTAAATAATATTAAGAAAGTCAGATTAAGTTTACTGCTATTCACCACTCCAACACCTCAATTTAATGTTAGAGTTGTGGGTAAATCCAATAATACGGATAAAATATACCGCAGTTTTAATAGACCAATGGAAACCATCAAAATTCCTGAAGAATCGAAGGAACTGAATGGAATTGGTTCGAGTTCATTTTTTGAGATTCAAGAGACAGAAATAGACCAATATTACACTATTCTAAGGATTTCCAATCTTGGAAAAAAAGAAAGTTATGGGTATTATAAATGCTCTCATTCTCATTTTAATTTGAAAGAAATACATTTTAAAATAATTTATCCTTCTAACTCAAAAATTGTTAACATCGAAACTACTGATAGACAGATCAACTTTACTAAAATCGAAGAAGCAAGCTACTTACAGTTATTAGGAAAACAAAGGGATATACAACCGAAATATTCTTATGCATTGAATACAGCATTATAAATAATAATCATGTTACTTAATAGATTTGAGAAGTTTTTCACTAAACAAATTCCAGCATTAGTTTTACTGCTCTTTTTTGCTTTTTTAGGAACTGCTCTCTTTTTTATTAACCGACTAGAGTTTAACTATAATATTGATGCTTCTTATGCACCAAATGATTCAGAAGTTGCTTTTTATCGCGATTCATTTCAAGTAGCTTTTGAAGATGAGAACGACTATTTACTTATCGGTATTGAGCGTGAGGAAGGTGTTTTTAACTTTCCATTTCTTAATAAAATAAAGCAATTTAGTGACACATTGACAACTGTTAAGGGAATAAAAAAAGTAATTTCTATTTCGAATTCATTTTATTACAAGAAAACACCACTGATTGGAATGCGAAAGGTTCAGCTCTTGAATATTTCCCCGGAAGCAGATTTTGAGGCGCAAAAGAACTACATTTATCATCTCAAGGAATACCATTTAAGACAATCATTCTCAAAAGATACAACTGCGGTTCAACTAGCACTAAAGTTGAATGAAGGAAATTCTTATGGCGAAGGAGTGGTCCTGTTGAATAAAATCAGAGCTCTTTCAAAATATTTTGATTTTTCAACCATTCATTTAGGTGGTCGAATAAGGACGCAAGAATTCTACAAGCAGACCATGTTTAAAGAAATGGCATCATTTTCAAGTATAGCCATATTAATGCTCTTTTTTTCTACTTGGCTGATGCTAAAAGACTGAAATTTGTCTTTTATTCTATGTTGGTGACCTTAACAACTGTAATCATCACATTTGGAATATTGGCTTTTATTGGCCTACCTATAGACCTTATGATGACAATATCTCCAGTAATCCTAATGATTATTGGAACGAGTTTCAGTATTCACTTTATTTCGAAGTTGAATCCAGCACCGGTCAACAAAACGGGTAAATCAAAAAACTTGCATCATGCAGTAAGAAAAACCTTGGCTCCATTGTTTTTTAATGCCCTAACAACTTCAGTTGGTTTTTTAGGCTTGTGGTTAATTCCTGTTGAACCCATCCAATATTTTGGATTGTTTACGGGCATAGGAATTATTATGGCCTTTTTAACCACATTTTTTGTAATCCCTAGTTGTGTAAAGTTGAGTAGTAATAAAAGATTCAAAAAGCAAAATTATGTCAAACCAATTAGTCATTCCAGCAATTTCATCGACTCCATATTGAAGTTCAAGCGAACAATTTTAATTTTCACATTTCTTTTCCTATTGATTGGGCTTTATGCCTTAAAAGAAATTAAAGTTCAAAATTATTTTTTAGATGATTTGAATGAAAAAAGTAGTTTAGCAAAAGAACTCTTTTTTTTTGAGTCTAAATTTGAAGGTATCCGACCATTTGAAATAGCCATTACCCCAAAGAATAAAAAGGATACGCTCTCTTTAGAAGTGGCTAGAGACATTCATAAATTAGAAAAATGGCTTAAAACGAATTACGCTATTTTTGCTACTGTTAGTCCTGTAACTTTTATAAAATCATATAACAAAGCCATACATGGAGCAAAGGAGGGATTTTATGTTGTTCCTCAAAATGTAGAAGTGTATCATGAAATTTATAAAAAGTTAGATCAACGCAATGTCTGGAATAAAATGCTACCGACTTATGATAAGCAATTGAAACCTCATTTGCTTTTGGGCGCGTCTTATCTTTTTCTGAAGATGTCGTGAACTAAAAGTTGCTAATAATGACATAGGCTTCAAATCGGAAAATTATCAATTATCAATTATCAATTGTTGATTTTTAATTCATGATCTTCCTTCTTCTCCATTCCCGAGAAATCAAATTCAACTCCCTACCCGTTTGGCCAGCCACAGATGTATTCTCGTCCGCACGTCTCAATAAATAAGGCATCACTTCTTTTATTGGTCCATAAGGAACATACTTTGCAACTTGATAGCCATGATGTGCCAAGTTGAACGAAATATTGTCTGACATTCCTAAAAGTTGAGCGAAATAAATTCTTTTATCATCTTTTGCAATATTGTTCTCCTTCATTAAGGTAACTAAAAGGTGGGAACTGTGTTCGTTGTGCGTTGCACAGCACATCGCGCAATGTTCAATTTCTTCAACCATTAATTTAATTGCTGCATTAAAATCTATATCAGTTGAAATTTTGTCTGGTTGAATTGGCGATGGATAATCCATTTCTGCTGCGCGCTCACGCTCTTTTTCCATGTAAGCACCACGTACTACTTTTCCACCATATTTGTATCCTTCTCTTTTTGCTTTTTCAATTCCGTCTTTGATATGTTGTAATCTGTCGTGTCGGTACATTTGAAAAGTATTGTGAACGATACATTCATCTCTGTTGTATATAGCCATCATTGACTCAACAATTCTATCCAATTTATTTTGAATCCAAGATTCTTCAGCATCAATAAAAATTGGAACTTTAGAATCATGTGCATGTTTACAAATATCATTGATACGTTCTACAACTCTTGCAAATTCTGCTTTTTCTAATGCAGTTGGTTCCGCATTTTCATCGTTCAACTTTTCTAATAATGCATGTCTCGAAAGTCCACTAACCTTAAATACTGAAAAAGGAATCCCTTTATTTCCGGTGGCTTTTTCTATCGTTGCAAAAATTTCATCACGTGTAAAATCAAAATTTTGCTCTCCTACTTGTCCTTCCACAGAATAATCTAGAATTGTTCCTACATTATTCTCATAAAGTACTTCAATAGTATGGTCACAATCGTCAATTGTTTCTCCTCCACAAAACTGTCTGAAAATCGTTGCTTTTATAATTCCATTCACTGGCAGTTTGAGTTTAAATACTATCGGCAGCATCAGCTTTCCAAGTTGGACCAACCAAGATTTACCAACAAGTTTAAACATGGTATACGCGCGTTTCAAATCTTTATTAGACTTATGTTTGAAAGCAATTTCTGTGTTATCAAAAGATATCATTCGACAAATTTAGTTTCTAATAATTTATTGACAAGTTTTTTTAACTAAGGTTATTCAATTTTTTAAGCGATGTTCTTTCGAAAGTTAAAAAGTTTCAGTTGCTTTGTCTTTTATCAAAACAATATTTTAAATTATGTCAAAGCAAATCGTCCACAAAAATAACAAAATAGAACTTGGATTGTTGAGTCGTTCAAGTTTTAATTTGCTTTTGACTACAAAATATAAGGACAGCAAAAAAATTGTCATTGTAGATGAAAACACCCAAGAGGAATGTTGGCCTTTTGTCTTAACAACTTTTGAAGCGTTAAGCGATGCCGAAGTGATTGTTTTGCCCTCTGGTGAAAAGAATAAGGTCATGGAAGTTTGTTTTCAAGTTTGGGAAGCATTTACGAATTATCATATTCAACGCAATGATTTGGTCATTAATCTTGGTGGAGGAGTGGTTACAGATATGGGGGGATTTATAGCTTCTGTTTACAAACGGGGCCTCGACTTTATCAATATTCCAACGACTCTTTTAGCTATGGTAGATGCCTCTGTTGGTGGGAAAAATGGAATTAATCTAGGAGCTCATAAAAATCAACTGGGTGTTTTTTCTGCGCCAGAAATTACAGTTTGTGATTCGGCATTCTTGCAAACATTGGATCCAAAAGAATTACTTTCTGGTAAAGCAGAAATGATTAAACATGGATTGATTGCCTCAGCGCCATTTTTTAATGATTTAATCAAAGACAAAAATGAAATTCCGAGTGAAAAGTTGATTGAAGCTGCCATTCAAATTAAATCAGATATTGTAGATCGGGATTATAAAGAACAAGGAGAGCGCAAGAAATTAAACTTTGGTCATACGGTTGGACACAGTATAGAAGGTTATTTATTAGAAAAAGAAGTTGAAATTACACATGGAGAATGCGTTGCTTGGGGAATACTTGTTGAATCCTATCTTTCTCATGAATTGGCTGGGTTGCCAGAAAAAGAATTGGAAAGAATTGAATCACTTATTCGAAAGCTATATCCAGTATTGTCTTTTACAGAAGCTGAATTTAAGCCTTTATTGCAATTGATGAGACACGATAAGAAAAACCAAGGAGATAAAATCAATTTTACTTTGTTGAATGCGATTGGAGAATCAAAAATCGATTATCTATTGGACGAAGAACAAATTGTAGAAGCTTTGATTAAGGTTTTTATCTTGAGCTAAAGGGTTGTTTCATCACAGACACTAGTTAGTATGCCGTTATTTATTAATGATTAAGTGAATTAGATTATAATGAAAGCTTTCACAATAGAAGAATACCAACAACTTTATCTGAACGAAGATAAATTACAAAAATGTTATGACGAGAAATGGTTCAAGCTTTTCGTGCCAAAAAGGTATAATGGACTTCAACTTTCGATGGAGGAAGGTTGTCGTGAATTACTCAATATTGGGGGAATACAAGGAGGCTTGGGCTGGACAGTCAATCTTGGGGCAGGTGCCAATTGGTTTTCTGGATTTTTCGAAGATGAGGTGGCTAAAGTATTGTTTACTCCAGAAAATGCAGTGATAGCAGGAAGTGGGACTACTAGCGGGAATTGGAAGCAGACAAGCCTAGGTTACGAAATTACTGGTGAATGGAGTAAATGTACAGGAGCCAATCATGCATCACTATTTAGTTTAACGGCAAATAATACTGAGCAAGGTTCCAAAATATTCGTTGTTCCACGAGATAAAGTAGAGTTATCACAAGAGAAATGGCCAATCATGGGAATGCGAAACTCATCATCTTTTGGCATAACACTAAAAAAAGTTAAAGTTCCAAAGGGATTTGATTTTCAAATGAATGTGATTAAAAATAATGCTGATTATGGCGTTTTTCATATTCCATTTCATTCTTTCGCACGCTTGTGTATGTGCGCTTCTTATATGGGTGTCGTGAGATGCTTAATAAATAGCTGTCTGCGTGATTTAAGAAAGCCTTTGGTTCTCTCCATCATTGAAAATGAATTATTGCCTTTACTTAAAACTTCCGAAAAAACACTTTATTCAGGCGCTAAAGAAATAGAAGAATTGAGTTTATCAGGAAAATATACTGATCAAGACGAGCAAAATATGCGCAAGGAATTGGGAGGAAACAATATGAAGATATTTGAGACTATTCAAAGCTTGTTTTTAGCAGGAGGATTACCTTTTGTTGAAGAAGATAAATTAGTCCATTGGGCATACAGGGATGTACTCACTGCAGTTCAACATTTCTTGGTAAAACCTTGATAGGTAATAATATAATTTTAGTTTGGTATAAAGCATTTATTAATGAACAATACCGATTTGTTGCTGTTGAGCATTAGGTTTTAAGAGATGAAAAAGTAGTGAAACAAATTAAAAATAGAAATTTAACGGAAGGGAATATTTTAAGTTCTTTGATCAGTCTTTCTGTGCCTATTATTTTAGCCAATGCTCTGCAGAGTATGTACCAATTAATTGATACTTTTTGGTTGGGGAGATTAGGTGTTAATGCCGTTGCTGCGGTGAGTTTGAGTTTCCCAATTCTGTTTTTGATTCTTTCTTTAGGTGCCGGATTAACATTAGCGGGTTCAGTAATTGTAGCCCAAGCAAAAGGCGCTAAAAATCAGAAAAACGTTAATTACAGTTCGTCCCAAACAGTTTTTGTCATCTTTTTCTTGTCGATTATATTATCATTTGTTACTTACCATGCTTCAGAACCTCTGATGAGGTTGATTGGTGCGGGACCAGAAATATTGGGGGACTCTGTTATTTATTTTAAATATTCCTCTTTCGGGTTTATGTTTTTATTCATGTTTTTTGTGTTCCAATCTTTAATGCGTGGAATTGGAAATGTGTGGCTGCCGATGTATATTGTTTTAGGAACTGTTTTATTGAATTTGGTGCTTGATCCATTATTTATTTTCGGATATGGTTCCTTCGAAGCAATGGGGGTTGCTGGTGCCGCTATAGCCAGTGTGATTACGCAAGGAATATCTGCTGTATTAGGAATTCTTATCCTCCTAAAAGGAAAAAGAGGAATTAAAATTAAATTCTCACAAATGAAGTGGAATTATGATTGGACCAAGAAAATGTTTGCGTTGGGGATTCCTTCTAGTCTTGAGATATCAGCGAGGGCAGGAGCAATGACAATGCTGGTTGTTCTAGTGACAAGCTTTGGAAGTGAAGTTGTAGCTGCCTATGGAATTGGAGTGCGTATTCTGAGTTTAATCGTTATTCCAGCACTTGGTTTTTCCATTGCCACAACAACTTTAGTGGGACAAAATATTGGTGCCCGACAAATAAAACGTGCAGAGCGTGTAGGAGATTTAAGTGCGAAAATTGCTTTTTTTGGCTTAACAGGAATAGGGATTTTATTGTATGTTTTCGCTGAACCGATTACAGCATTCTTTGTTCCAAATGATCCACAAGTGATTAAAGACAGTGCGTTTTTTATTAAGATAATGGCACCAAGTTTCGGACTTTTAGGTTTGCAACAAGTATTGAACGGCGTTTTTAATGGAGCTGGGTTTACGCAAATTTCTTTATTGATTTCAATTTTTGGTCTTTGGATTGTGCGTTTTCCATTGGCTTATTTACTTTCAAATAATACTTCATTGGAAGAGGTTGGACTGTGGTGGTCGTTTCCGATTTCAAATTTATTGGCAGCATCTGTTGCATTCGTTTACTATAAAACAGGACATTGGAAAGGAATGTTAGTAAAAACACGACATGATTCAAGTAATAAGTTGAATTGAAGATTAAAAACTATTATTTTCGTTAAAAATAAAATGTTATGATACGATTTACTTTTATTCTATTTTTCTTCTTCACTTCTTTTTTTGGATTTTCGCAGTCTTATCACTCAGAAATCGGAGTTGAAATTCAAGCTGCTAATTTCTCAAACTTGGGTGGAACAATTGGTGGAGCTTTAAAATGGGCTTTTGTTGAGAATGAAGAATTGGCTTTTGGACCAAGTTTCCGTTTTCAATATTTATACAGTCAAAATCAAGTTATAGATAATCAAACTATTAACAATCCGTCAAGTGCTTTTCTCTTTGGTGGTGGTGGATTTTTACATTATCGATTTTTAGATTGGTTTTTTCTAGGAACAGAAATTGAAGTACTTAAAAATCCTTATAGATTTGTTCTTCCAGATAAGAATTGGAAGCTAACCGCTTTTTTTGGAGGTGGAATTTCTAAAGATTTCGGTTTTGTTCGTTTAAATGCTGGAATTCTTTATGATGTTGCAGATGCGCTTACAGATCCAGCAACTTCCAATCCTTCACCTTTGAGTGGAGATTACTTTTTACAAGTAAGTAGTCCAACGAATCCAAATGCGGGGGAGGGGAAAATTATTCCTTTGATATATAGAGTCGCATTTTTCTTTCCATTAAATAGAGATAAATAATAGCATGTTTAAGAAGAAAATACCCATGATAGAGGGCGATTATTATAAAACCGGAGAAGGTTATATCGTTTTTACGGAACAGTATTTATTGCGCAGGGGGTTTTGCTGCAAAAATAATTGTAAACATTGCCCTTATGGTTATGACCCAAAAACAGACAGGTTGGGGAAGAAGGGGAATTGATAATTGACTGAAGTTTCGGAGTTTAATTTTACAACGTATTTTATGGTGGAGTTTGCAATTAGGAGGAAGTAAGCTTTAGGCGATATGCAATTGGCAATTTTCAGTATTTAATACATCAAATTGATTTTTTTACAAAGAAAGTTTAGTAAACAAAGTAATCAATTTAAAAACCAAGGCAAAAGCAAGCATAAAGCATAAAGCATACTGCCTTCTGCCTAATGCCCATCTAAACTTACACTTATTCATTTAGTACCGAAACTTGAGTAATTGATTATTTTCTTGTTAGGGAATTCAATGCATCTTACTCAAAAATTATCTTCTCTAAACTTTTGCAAAACAAAATAAATACTTTGCTTTGAATCTGTTCATATTAAAATTATGATTTATTACTTTCTGTAATCAAATCATCAATAGCATTCCAAAGTGAAATTCTTTGCTTTAATGACTCTTTGGCAACAACAAGAGTTTCCTTCCATTTTTCATCATCAGAGCCGCATAATTCTGAAATCATTCGGAGTGATAGTGGTCCATGTTCATCTCCATCTAGCTCTATATGCCGCTGCAGGTAATACGTTAGTTTATTGTAGATTTTGTTTTCGCTATCAGCTTTCTGTAAAATTTCAATAAACATGTCAGGTATAATATCTTCTCTACCAAATGTAAAAGCGGAAGCAACAAGATGGGGTTTGTGAGTAGAAATAACAGAAAATGAATACCTCACAAAGTCAGCAACTCTTTTGTCAATTTGAATTCCTGCTAAAGCTTCTTCAACAGATTTTCCTAAAAGGATTAATTCAATAAAATGGTTCACCTCTTTTGTTTGAGCACCCACTTGATGCATTGCATCTAAATACATTTCGAAGTGACTTTTAGGTTCACCTACTTCATTGATGTCACTTTCCTCTCCATGAACTATTTCGTTGATAAACCTTGCCAATGTTGGGTTCTCTTTTGGTGTCCATGGAACTTCAACTTGTGTAAGACTTTTTTGAAGTGATTTTAAAAGTGACATAAAATCCCAAACAGCAAAGACATGACTCTTCATAAATACTTTTACATCTCTAATCCCGTTGATATTTTTGTAAAGTTTATGGTGCTGTAAAGCTATTCTTAAATCTGAAATTTCTGCTTCTATTTTTTGTATTCTATCCATCACATCCTTGTGTTTACGCTATTCAATTTAATAAACACAAAAGTAGTGATTTAGTTATTTTAAAGAAACAGATATTGGTCATAAAATCAAGTATAAATGAACTTATGAATTTTAAAAGTCAAATAATGGAGTTTGGAATATTTAATACTTTACTTACTCAATGCTTTTATAATTCGTTCCTCATTGATAACTATGTCTCTAAATAAAACGTGAGGAAATTTAGTGTATTTTGATGTTTTAAAAGCTTCAGAAATATTAGAAAGCGTAGAAGCAGTGATTAAAGATAAATTCATTTCGGTATCCATTTCACAATCAGTAACAAAGTCATCACTAAATTCAGGAGCTATAAGCAAGATTTTGACAATTCTTAAATTATTTTTCAAGGCAACATTTTGATAAGATTTTAATTGTCTTGAAACTTAACTGAATTTATTGTAGCCTCTTTCTTTACTCGTTTCACATTCAATTATTATGATTTCATCATTGCCAAGGTTGATTAATAAATCCATTAGATCTTTTTTGGTATTCAGTTGGTTTCTTAATGAATCATCGATATTAAATCCTAAATTTTTAAAAATCAACCTTGTTAACTCTTCAAACTTAATTCCCAATTCGCTTTCTTTTACAATAATACCGTTTCCTTTAAGTTCATTTAAGTTTCTGTAAGCTACGTTTTTATAATTTTCCAGGTATAAATTTTCAACATCTTTAGAATGATCCAAGTTTGTCAAGTATATTCTCTAGTTTCATGCTGTTAAGTTTTATAAAGTCTGTTTTAGTAGCATATTATTTATTGCTTAGAAATATTAAAAAATGATGAAACTCTTCATATCTCTTCATGTTTTAAAATCATTAGCTAATATACTAATTCTTTAGCTTCACAAGCATCTGCTTCAAAGTTCAAAATACCAGCCCAATAAGTAAATCCTAGGTTATCTTTTACTGTGTAAGTATAAGACTTATTTTTAGCTGTATTGAGGTCTTTTGTAATTGTTATTGATCCATTTGAACCACAAGCAGGCGCAGAAAGCCAATAAACTGATGCTGAAGTTGAACCTACAATTTGTTCATCGACATTATACGTTAATGTTTGTAAACCATCGAACATTAATTCTTGAGATGTATTTTCACCATACCAAAGAACTGCTTCTCCTTCATATAAACAAGAACTGTCGTCTTTTTTAGCATCTTCATCATAGTTTATACTTGCTGAATCAATACAACCTTCTTTTTCACAGCTAGAAAGAACTTATGTTCCTGTGAAAACTGCACCAATGATTAAAAATTTAAAAGTATTCATAATTTAATAAAGTAAAATTCTCCCTATTCATATGGCTTTTCGGTATCGCCCCGTTTTTGAAATGGTTCCTGGCTTCATTATGAATATTCGTCTTTTACTAGAAAGAATACCAATTGCGTGATTTGAAAAGTTAAATCGTTTTATTGCTGCAATTTTTCTCTTATTGAAGGCTTGCAAACGGCTTGTTAAACAATAACGCTTATGGTAGTTTTATTTACATAAAAGTGATTGAAATATATTTCTAATTCAAAATGTTTGTTTTAAAAAGATAAGTCTTTTATTTTGGAAAGTCGCAATCACAAAACTAACTTCTTTTGACAACTTAGTCAGGAACAAACTCTTTTTATAGATTAATATCCTACTTAACCCAAGAAAAAATCAATATCTTTGCATTCTTTTTTACCGACGACAATAGAGATGAATAAAGGCTTAATTGCGCTAGCATTTGGAGGTTTAGCAATAGGGATGACAGAATTCAATATGATGGGCTTGCTCATGGATATTGCAGATGATATCAATATCAGTATTCCAAAAGCGAGTAATCTAATCGGACTTTATGCATTGGGAGTTGTTGTTGGTGCGCCTACTTTAGTTATTGCAACTGCGAATATGGCACCTAAAAAAGTACTCTTCTTTTTGATGTTGCTGTTTTTCCTTTTCAATGGTATATTCTCCTTGGCGCCGAATGAATGGAGTTTGTATATTTCACGTTTTGTTTCGGGCTTGCCACATGGCGCATTTTTCGGGGTTGGTTCTGTCGTTGCAGCAAAACTTGCTAAGCCAGGAAAAGAAGCCCGCGCGATCTCAATAATGTTTACAGGAATGACGCTGGCGAATCTTATTGGAATTCCGATAGGAACTTATGTCGGACAGCATTTTTCATGGCGTATAACTTATGGTATTATTAGTTGTCTAGGGCTTGTTACAGCAGTAAGTATATATTTCTGGCTTCCTGAAATTGAAAAACCATCAATCAATATGCGTAAGCAAATGATTTACTTCTCTCGGAAAGAAGCCTGGTTAATTATATCAGTAATTGCCATAGGAACAGGAGGTTTATTTGCTTGGATTAGTTATATCGGCCCTTTAGTAACAAAAGTTTCAGGTTTACACGAAGACCGTGTTCCAATTATTATGTTTTTAGTTGGTTTGGGAATGTTTATTGGGAACTTGATTGGTGGGAAGTTAGCAGATACTGTTATCCCGACAAAAGCAGCTATGTTCTCATTTATGGCTATGGCAATTTGCTTGATTTTTGGATATTTCGTTTCAGCGATCGAGTGGGCTGCTTATCCAATGGCCTTTCTTACGGGAGGTGTTGCTTTTAGTATTGGTTCTAGCTTGCAAATGATGCTGATCAATAGTGCTGAGGGTTCAGAAACTTTAGCCGCTTCAGCCGGACAAGGAGCATTTAATATAGGGAATAGTTTGGGGGCATACTTAGGAGCTATTCCAATTGGACTAGGTTTTGCTTTTAATACTCCATTACTGGTGGGTGCAGGATTAGCTTCTATGGGAAGTGTTTTAGCTTTTGTTTATCTCATTAATTATAGGATAAATAAAAAGGCAAAATAATGATTATTTTTCTTAAACTTGAGTTCTCCTTAAAGCATTGGTGTAGAGTATTATAAAAGCCAACCCTGAAGAAGCCAATATAAGTAAAGGTATGTTCAATATTAAATCTGATGGAGTTGTTAAATACATTGTTGCAATTGGTAAAATACTGTATATGATATAGATCAATAATCCCATCTTTATTGTGAAAAACATCAAGAAAACCGCAATTAAGCCAACTATTATAGTGCCAAGTAGTGTGATGTTTGATAAGTAGAAAATTTCATTATTTACGTAGATGGAGTTTTTAACAATCAATTCTTTTGATTTTATAAACTCTTTATTTGCTCCCTGATCAATTATGGTAGATGA
>Ga0307952_1000499_pt1 | contig 22403 bp, 19 predicted proteins | sample OrgLakmetagen376_FD_201821 | JGI IMG/M metagenome (GOLD analysis project Ga0307952, IMG submission 201821) | Saline water microbial communities from Organic Lake, Antarctica - #376 | ecosystem: Environmental > Aquatic > Non-marine Saline and Alkaline > Saline | place: Antarctica: Organic Lake...
TAGAAGAGATGAAGAAGATGAGAAAAGGAGAGTAGATTTTTTTTCGTTCTTAGACGTAAGGAAATCCCGAATTAACAAATTATATTGTTGATTCGGGATTTTTTTTGAATTAAGTTATAAAAAAAAAAAACGTCGCAGCAGTGCAACTGCAGCGAAGCTTTTTTTTACAACTTGATTCGGGATTTTTTTTAATTAAGTTATAAAAAAAAAACGTCGCAGCAGTGCAACTGCAGCGAAGCTTTTTTTTACAACTTAATTCCTTGGAGCGTTTGAATCACATTGTTGAGTTGCTCCTTCAGAGGGCATAAAAAAAACACTTTTCAGCAGGACGCGTTGGATCTTGTTGAATTAAGCTGGACTTAAAGCCCGCATTGGTAACTGTATTTGCTTGTCATTTATTTATTTATATGATGGATTATAAACCGTTATGTAAGGGCGGTTCGTTGTAACCCATTGCATCGTCTTGGGTTTACGATACCATTAACCAACTCCTCGCCCTGAAAGGCGGTTCATTTTGAGAGAAAAGTCTCATTCAAAAGTTTTTATTAGAATTGAGTAAGAATTATTTTCAATTTTAAGATTAGAATTTTTTCAGCAATCGCTGCACTTAGCCTGTCGATGCTGCGCGCTTATTTTTCAAAATAATGAGTTCACTTTTTTCAATGACTTAGGGTCTGTAAATAAATAACTCATCCATTTTGACATGTTCTTTTTTCCTTTCTCTGCGTTAAAATATTATACCGTAACTAAGGCTCTGCTTGAAAATTTTGACTTGGTAAAGAAAAAAATAACTACGCCAAAATAGGTACTACTTATTTATTTACAAAACGAGTACAAAGCAGCTAACGAGAATTACAACTTAAAATTTATTTCTTTAGACAGTTGTAATTCTTCCGGTTCAACTTTAGGCGTATATCCAAACAAGCGCATGAACTTTATCGCTTTTGCTACGCGGTCAGGAACGTCACTGTCCCAAGTGTCATCATCTTCATGACGCGTTATTTTAGCAAGAACATCATCGGCATTGATCTGAAGTAAATTATAGTCAAACTTGGTAAGCGCTTCAATTTTGTCATTGTCAATCATATAAGTAAGTAATCCTTTTAAATGATCTGGAACTACAACTTCTTTAAATTCATACAATTCACCATTATTGTAATTGATCGCTGGATAGATGTACATTTTTGCATTTCGACCAAAACCTTTTCCAAAAGCTTCTAGTAAACCACCGTTTAAATGGGTGTAATATTGCTCATCGAAAATGTTATGGATGTTGTAAATACCCAAGATGACTCCCATTTTATAGCCTTTGGTAATATCACTCAAGTAATCAACCATTTCGTAGTAACGTAAATAATTTGAAATCATTACGGTATATCCCAAAGCACCCAAAAGCTCTGCTCGGTCCACAAAATCTTTATCTGATATTTGTCCACCGGAAGTTAAATCACGTAAAGTTAATTCGAAAATTTCTCTTACATTTTTCTTTTCTACATCTTCTTCTTCGTAGAATTTCTCTCGGGCACTGTTCAGCATATCGATGTTTACCTTTGTTACAGGTCTAAATCGTCCGCGCATCAAAAGAATATTCTTCTTGTATAGTTTACTCGCTGGTTGAAGTACTTTTCCTGTTTGGTCAAACATTGTAGCTTCCGTTATCCCTCTTTTTACAAGATTAAGTGCTAAAACCCTGTTGTCAATATGTTCAAAATCTGGACCTTCCACATGCAACATGTCAATTTCAATTCTGTCTTTCGGAAGGTGATGTACTAAACTATTAATAAAGTAATCCAGCTCTCCAGAAGAGAGGAAGTAACCGGCGTATACTAAATTTACTCCCAAAATACCCAAGGCTTCTTGTTGCGCTCGGTTGTTGTTGTCATGCATTTTTACATGCAGAACTATATTGTTCGGGGGTGTATCTGGATTGACTTGAAAACGCAATCCAACCCATCCTTGACCTTGATTCTTTTTGTGGTAATTTAAAGATTCCACAGTATTACAAAAGGAAAAGAATCGTGTGTGTTTTTTTCTTGCTTCTAAACTTGTGGTTACCATTTCATACTCTCTTTTGAGCATGGTTATTAGCCTTTCCTCACAAACATAGCGTTTCGCTTTTCCGTAGATACTGTCTGATACTTTCATATCATAAGCTGAATGCGAAAAAGCAATGGTTCCAGAGCTTCCTCCAGCCCTAAAGAAATTCGCTGCAACCTCCTGACCAGCCCCTATTTCAGAGAAAGAACCATAAATATCTGTATTAAGGTTGATTTTTAATGCTTTTTCTTCTGATGTGAGTCTTCTACGGTCTTCCATGGGTAATTTTTATTGGTAGCAAATAAACTAAAATTAAGGCGCATTTCATAGGCGCATGATGAAAAAAGTTGCTGAATGGTAATCTATTTGTAGGAACCAGGATTTCTGAAGTCAGGGTTGTTTAAAAAGTTTTGATCGGTAAAAGTTTTTAAGAATGATTTAATCAACTGATGTTCTTGGGCATCTAATTGAACACCACCCTGATGAGCGAATTCTATCATTGGATCAATGGTAGAACTTTCCACAATACCAAACGAATAATGATTGATAACTTCATCCAAATTCGAGAAACGACCATCGTGCATGTAAGGTGCTGTATATTCAATATTTCTTAAACTCGGCACTTTAAATTTTCCTTTATCATTTGGATTTCCAGTGACTTTCATTCTTCCGATATCAGGGAAATTATCGTCTAAACCATTGTTGGAAAACAATCCTTGAACTTCCATTAGTGGTCCATCATGACAATGTAAACAATCGCCATTTGTCAAACTGAAGAATAAATCCATTCCTCCCCATTCTTCATTGCTGATTTGGGTATATAGATTTTGTTCAAAAGTATTCAATGGCAAGCTATTTCTGTGTTTATACATTACGTCGTACTTTGATTGACTTGAAATAAGCGTTCTCATAAATTGGGATATTGCTTTGGAAATATGACTAGAATCAAAATCTACCACTTTAAAAACACGGTAGAAATCATTTTGATATCCTTCAATCGCGTTTAGTTTTTGCGCTGCAGCATCCCAGCTTTGGTTCATTTCAATAGGATCTCTTATTGGATGTAAAACTTGTTCTTCTAATGTTTGTGAGCGACCATCCCAAAAATATGCACTTTGCCAGCCTAAGTTCACCAATGACATGGATTGACGCGTTCCTACCGCTCCATTCACGCCCACTGAAAATTGACTAGGATCTGAAAAACCGTTTTGTTGATTGTGGCATGAAGCACAAGAAATTGAATTGTCTAGACTTAAGCGTGTGTCATAAAACAATCTTCTCCCCAATTCAACTCCTTCCACAGACATTGGATTGTCTTCAGGTATTGGCATAGCAGGGAAGTGACTTGGGATTTCAAGTTCATAAGGCGTAATAGACATATCTACTTGGTTCTTATTACAAGAAGTGGTCAACAGCGAAAATAAAATTATGAATGAAAAATATTTCATTTTTTAATTACTTAAAGCATTTACAAAATTGTCAATTACTTTTTTACTTAACGGAATTTCCCCAGGATTAGTATGCGAACTTCTCTCTAGTTTGATATCAATATCCTGTGTATCACCATCGAATAGTTTGTACAAATCAAGTTGGATATTTGTTTCATATAATTGACTACTTACTTTCGACCAATTCAAGTTTTGTAAACTAAAAGACTTAAGTAATTCACTATTTCCGATGTGGTAAAAGAAGTTGGTTATATCGGTTCCATTTTGCGTTGCTGATGTGTCTGCCCTTCCTTCAACCATAAGGAAAATGTAACCCGTATTCCATCCCCAGTGCATATCTCCACTGTTTAAAATGAATAATGGATCACTGGCTTCTCTGGCAGAAGGATCTTCATGATTTTGTGTTGAATCGACTCCAATATTTGCTGTAAATGAAGAGAAATCCAAATAATTACCAACGCCTTCCCATAGTAAATGCCTATCATCTTCAAATTTATAAACAGCAGATTCAAATAGCTGTTGGCCATTACTTTCGAAATTGGTCATGATAATATTCAGCTTTGTGAATTCGATCGTATATCCTTCTTGCGTCGTATAAGTCTGATTAAATTCTATCGGAACTCCTTGATAATGCGGGACGATGTTTACACGTGCTCTTAATTCCATTTCCTCTGGTGAAATTTCATGTGGTTGCTTGTTATTACACGAATAAAACAAACCAAAGAAGAGTAAAAATACAAATAAAGTTAGCTTTTTCATTTTTAAATTTAGTATTTATTTCGTAATACTTTAACGTTAAAACGTTGGGAATAGTTTGTAAATCAATATAATAATATTTTGATAGAATTAACTTAAAAATAGAGATTCTTTGCATAATTGCTTGTTTCTAACTAGAAACTAATTTAGCTTTTTGTTAAAAAATGTTAAAATAATTAAGTTTTGATTTCATAGTTTTGGTTTCATAGTTTTAAATTTTGTAATTTAGATTTTAGTTACTTATTTAAACTATTTTTATGAAATCATTTATAACACTACTTGTTTTTTTCTCATTTTTCTATTTGCAGGGTACCAATTTATATGGTCAATCAACTGATACAGTTAATGAGACTGCTAAACAAATTGATGTTTCTAGTTTCAATTCAGGTTGGTATAGTGTTGCATTAATGTGTGATGGCAACCTTAAAGATGCGAAATTAGTTTATATTAATTAATTAATTAATAATTTTAAGAAAATGAGATACATACTTATATTACTCATATTATTCCCAATTCTTGGGTACAGTCAAATACCTGTGATTCCAGGACCAAACTTCCACATGATTCTATATGTTTCTGTGGATTACAATGAAAGTCCAACTAAAATTAGAGTTGTAGAAGAGAATGGAAGGTATCGTGAAATCAAAAATCTAATAACAGAAGAGATTAGCGCAGACACTTTTGCAATAAACCTTTATTACTGGGATTGTGTAGGACATTTTACTGCAGCTAAACAAAATGATACAATAATTGATGCACCACCAAGCTTAGATTCATGTTTTAACCTTATTGTTCGTACTTATATGGATACTAACTCTGTTAATGAGCAATGCCATCAAAGAGATTTTTATACGTTAATGGACAGTGTGTTTTTATCTAAATGTGACACGCTATATGACTTTTTATCAACGAATAGTTATAAAATTAATAAACTAGATATTGTGCTTTATCCGAATCCAGTAAGTACCCGACTTTTTGTTGATTCTCCTAACTCTGTTAACACTTTGAATTATAGTATTTATAATACACAAGGAAAGCAGTTGCTTAATGGGAAATTGGAAGAATCGATAGATGTTTCTATGCTTAAAAATGGGATGTACATAATTCGTTTTGAAGGTCAAAACGGAGGGATAACCAAAAGATTTATTGTTGAGTAAAATAGATTGTTATGAAATTATTATTGCTTTTTTTATTGTTTTCTACTTCGGTGTTATCTTACAGTTCAATAGATAGTGTTTCTGTTTTCCAAGAAAATGGAGAAAAGAAAGTTTTTATCCGTTTAAAAGGGATTTTTTTAGGTTCCACCTTAACACGTTTAGCTGATGAGTTTGTTTCGAATGATACACTGGCGAAAATAGATTTATATGTAAGATATTGCGAAGGTGCATTGGGTTATGATTATAAAGACACAGTTGTTGTATTAAATGATGCGATATATCCTGAAGTGTTCAATTTAGATATAAACTTTTATCATGACACCAATACTGTTTATACTAGTCCAACTAGCTGCCATATACATAATTATCCAGATCTAATATCCACCTACTCTTTAAGTATTTCTGACATTGCATCCACATCAACAGAACAGTTGGAACAAGCATTTATGATTTATCCCAACCCTGCTTCAAATGAAATTTCAATTCAAACCGAAGCAAACATAATCAATGAGGAATTTGTCATTACAGATCAACTTGGAAAAGTTGTGAAAAGAGGATTGTATGAACCGAAAATAAATGTAAATCATTTATCAAGAGGTCAATACTTTTTCATACTTAGAACAGAAAAATACATATACAGACGTAAGTTTATGATAGAGTAATTTTTTTTGATTCATCGAGAAAAACAGTTTTGAGAAGAGTATAAGGGGAAAGATGGTTTTTCTAACTGAATAAATTATTTTGATCTATTTTTAGATCTCTTGAATTGAAAGTAGATTATGATTTTTAGTATAATCTTGCTTTCAACTGACCTATAAATTCTTAATTTAGTTGGTTCTTCACAAATTGAAAAATGCAAAACGAAATAATAAAACCACTAAAAATTTATAGCGCTTCTGCTGGAAGTGGAAAAACTTTTTCTTTAGTTCAAAACTATCTTAAACTAACATTGGGAAATAAGGTTACTCCTAAGAATTTTGGTAAAATATTAGCAATGACATTTACCAATAAGGCAGCTTGGGAAATGAAAGAGCGAATCATTCAAGCATTAGATTGGTTGGCTTATCCTGAAAGGAAAAGTGATTCAGAAACTAAGAAAGCGAAAATGTTGATGGCAGCAACAATGAAAACAACTGAGCTAATGGCCAATGTTATTCAGGAGCGTTCTAAAAGAGTCTTGTCAGAAATTTTACACAATTATGAAGATTTTAATATTCTTACAATTGACAAATTTAGTCTGCGCTTAATTAGAACTTTTAGCCGTGATTTAGATTTACAGGAAGATTTTGAAGTGACCTTAGATCAAAATGTTTTGCTTGAACAAGTGATCGATGAATTGATGTCAAAATTAGGAAAACCCGATGAAGAAAAGGTAACCAATTTAGCGTTGAATTATGCGAAAAGCAATGCTGAAGAAGGAGATAAATGGAATTTTAGAGGGAGTTTAATTGAGTTCAGTAAAGTCTTGACCAATGAAAAAGACCATGACTATATTCAGGAATTACTTAAAAAAGACTTCAATGAGGAAACATACAAAGAGATAAACGTTGAATTAAAAGATTTAGGAGCTCAACATTTAAAAAAATGTCTTGAAATATTTAAATATTTTCAATCTTTAAATACAGCGATTGAAGATTATCCAAGTAAGTCGAAAGGAATTTATCCAGTTTTGGCAAGTCTGCCTTCGCGAACCTTGACAGATGCAAAACCGCCGACTTCAACGATTGAGAAGACAATAAGTGGAGACAATGTTAAAGGTGCACACAATGTTGACGGACCACTAATGCAAATGATGGAGGAGCTTTTCGCAATGGAAGCCAAACTTTCAGAACGTGTTTATACTTTGATTAAAATCAAATCGAATTTCTATAATTTGGCCTTATTGAAATATATCTCTAAGGAATTAACGATTTTCAAAGAGAAGAAAAACATCATCGGAATCTTCGAATTTGGTCAACGTATTGCCGAATTATTGAAAAAAGAAAACGCACCTTACATTTACGAACGATTGGGAAATCGTTACAATCATTATTTGTTGGATGAATTTCAGGACACCAGTAGACTGCAATGGGTAAACCTTATTCCGTTGGTGCATGAATCGATGTCTAATAATTTTGAGAATTTAATTGTAGGAGATCCAAAACAAGCGATTTATAGGTTTAGAAATGGTTTGGTAGAGCAATTTGTAAAACTACCCGAGATTTATAATCCAGAGGGCGATCCTGCTTTTGCTCAACTTTCAAAATATTTTCTTCAAATGGGAAAGAAAGTTGCTTTGGAAGATAATTACAGATCAAAAAAGAACATTGTTGAATTTAATAATACTTTTTTCAAACGCATGTTGGGGGAGATGCCAGCACATTTTGAAGAATATTATGCAGATATCCGCCAAAACCCAAAAGGTGCAGATGGTGGTTTTGTTTCCATTGATTTAGCTCCAAAAGTAAATAAAGATAAATTACAGGAAATGGAGCAGACTTTTCTCTTAGAAAAAGTCGGAAAATGTCTTGAAGATGGATTTGATCCAGGAGATATTAGCATATTGACCCGCGGGAAAAAGGAGGGAAGGCGCTATGCAAAAGATTTAATTAAAGCAGGAAAAGGATACAAAATAGTAAGTTCAGATAGTTTGCTGATTTCCTCAGATGCGACTGTTGGTTTGTGTATTGATTATTTGAATTTGAGAAGAAATAGTGGGAATAAAACTACACAAATTAAATTTGCAACGACATACTATCGTCAGCAAAAGAAAGATCCAATTGTTGAATTAAATAACTTTTGGAAAAATGAAAAAGTAGGCAGCTTTAATTTCGAAGCATTCGTTATTCGCGAATTTGGAACTGCGGAAGATCTCTTCTTTCCGTATGAGAATTTATATGGATTAGGAGAAAGCTTTATTGCTTTGGTGAATTTGAGCGAACTGAAGAATCCTTATTTGCATCATTTGTTGGAATTGTACCAAAATTATGATTTGAAGTACGGTCCAGACATCCGTGGATTCGTTGATGAATGGAATGCGAAATTAAAGAACAGCACCATTCAAATGCCAGAAAATAAGGATGCAATTAAGATTATGACGATTCATAAATCTAAAGGTTTGGAATTTCCAGTGGTGATTATTCCGCATTTGAGTTGGGATCTTAAAACGAGTTGGGGAAATCATTTTGTTGAAGCAGAAGATGACGTGGTTTTGTATTCGAAGTTAAGTAAGACCAATGTGCCTGATTACATGTTGAATGCTTTTAAGTTAGAATATGATCAACTCTTACTCGATGAATTAAATACGCTTTACGTTGCCTTTACCCGACCAAGTGAGCGACTTTATGTACTTACTGAAACCAAACAACCTTCAGCGAAAGACGGATTTTTTACACAGATTAATCAGCCTTTAGCATTATCTGTTGAAACTTGGAATGATGAACAGGTGACCGAAAAAACGGAGGATGTCATCAAATTTGGGGAGGAAACCAAAATCACAAAAGACAATTCAAATACTGGCGGAGAAGGAACAAATTTTATTCCAAAAGATTTAAGTGATTTCTTGTGGTTTCCAGAGTTGTCATTGCAAGATGAGGAAGCGTTGGAGACCGAAGTGTTTAATGATGAACAACAATTTGGAAATGAATTGCACCTGGTTTTATCTGAAATAAAGCGCGAAAACAGAATTGATGAGGTAATTGCCAAATTAAAAATGGATGGATTAATAGAGCCAAAGTTTGAAGAAGAAATTAAGAAAACTGCCAATGCATCTTACGCGCTTATAGAAGGACAAGATTTTGCTCAAAATGCAGAAAAAGTATTAGATGAACAAGATATTTTGATTAGCGAAAAAGAAGTCAAACGTCCTGATAAATTATATATCACAGGAAATAAAGCGGTAGTTGTCGATTTTAAAACGGGTGAACCTTTGAATAAACACAATTCTCAAGTTTTCAATTATTGCAAGCAATTGAGCGATATGGGATTTGAGGAGACGGAGGGGTATTTGTTGTATACTCAAAGTATGGAGCTGAAGAAAGTCAAATAGATTGTTTTGTTTCCGACCAGACACTAACTAAGGCAGCGTTTCATTTGCACTGCTGCGCATCTTATTCTAAAACCCGAATTTTCTTTAAACAACTTAAAATATCAAATCAGAATATGTAATTTTATTCTTTATTGTATTTCATTAAGCAAACACTATTAACATAAAACTAAAAATGACAATATGTTAGATTTTTTACTCAGCGGTGACGCCTTGATGGCCTTACTTACACTTACTTTTTTGGAGATTATTTTAGGTATTGACAATATCCTTTTCATTTCTATAAGTACGAGTAAATTACCAGTTTCTCAGCGCAAGAAAGCTACGAATCTAGGGCTGCTATTAGCATTAGTTCAGCGTATTATTCTGCTGTTTTTCGTTTCGTACTTAACCAAATTACAAACTCCATTTTGGGTTGTAGAAACTTCTTGGATTTCTTTTGAATTGAATGTTCAGAGTTTAATTCTTCTTCTGGGTGGACTGTTTTTACTTTATAAAAGTACAACAGAGATCATGGAAAAGTTGGAAACGGATAAAGAGGAAAAATTAAAAGAGAAAAGTAAACCAAAATCTATGAAGGATATCATCTTGCAGATATTGGTTATTGATATGGTTTTTTCAATAGATTCAATTTTAACAGCTGTAGGAATGACCAGCGGATTGCATCCCAATAATGACTACACATTGGTTTTGATGATTATTGCGGTGATTATTTCTATAGTAGTGATGATTACTTTTGCAAACAAAATTAGAGAGGTTATTGAAAGACATCCGAGTATGCAAATTCTCGGTTTAGCTTTCTTAATCCTAATTGCATTCCTGTTAATTACAGAATCCGCTCACGTTTCTCACGCTATTGTATTCAATAATGAAGTTGGTGTTATACCTAAAGGATACTTATATTTTGCAATAGCCTTCTCGTTGGGTGTGGAGATTATGAACATTCGAATGAAGAAATCCAAAAAGAAGAAAGAAGAGTTTTTATAATTATAGAGAACAATTTAGTAGTTCAAAATAGATAAAAGTATTCACTTTACTAAAAATTATAAAAATCCCCATTTACTTTTTTAACAACTTTCAAGGTAGTCGTTTCATTTTCCTGCCAGTACTTTCTGCTCCAATCCATTTTGGGATGTAAGGTTACTTCATTCACAATGGTGGTAATGTTTCGTGCTTTAATTTCACCCACATCTTTATAAGGAGAGCGGGAATAGTTTTGAATCGTTTTTTCAAAAATCATACTGTAAAATGTAGAAGCCACTAAAAAGGAACCCAATTCATTTTGGTGGTAATCATCATCAGCATAGAGATCATAATTTGGATATTGTTGCTTAGTTTTCTCCCAAACCTTTCCCACTGGTGCGACTGCTACTTTATATAAATCAGCAAAACGATTGTATTGTTTTTGAAGTCGCTCTTGCATTTCTTCGTATTCAATTGCTTTGGCTTCATAGTCGATATAAATTCCATCTTCATATCCCCAAGTCATAAATAACATGATTTTAGCATTAGGGTTATGGAGTCGAATACTGTCAATAAGTATTTTACCGTATTTTATTGTCTTTTCATTTAATTGATGTTCAGCATATAAAGGTTCATAACTCAAAGCCTGCAATACAACATAATCCCACGGTTCAGCTTTAATCATTTCATAAGTTTGTGGATTTTTCGCATGAAACGCCCAGTCTTTTCCACCAGTTGTTACTTGAGCAGTGAACAATGATTCCCCTTCACGTTTAGCAATACGCTCTAATTTCTTAGGCATTTGATAATTCATGGTGAAGCTATTTCCAATAAATAAGACGTTTTTGGTTTGTCCTGTTCCATGAATAGAGAAACATAAGAAAATCAGTATTATAAGTTGTTTCACTGGATATTATAATTGAATAACGGTTAAAAAAAGAGATTTTTAAAAATCGAATCTGGTTATGGATTGAATATTCTAACTGTTTGTGCTCCATAATATTCTACCGCGTAAGCACGTAAACCCCATTCTGTATCCCCTCCAATAATAGAGCCGTCATATAAAGAAAATTGAGCATTGGTACAAGGGTCATTTAAAATTAGGAAGTTTTCACTATCAACTGTGAGCCCAGTTTCACAATCAAATCCACCTTCTGCTGGAGAATGGCGATCAAAAGCAACGAAATTTTGCATACTTTGACGGTAAACAACCACTCCTTTTGATCCAATTCCCGTAACATAAGCCCAACCACCGACACCTTGCAGGCTATTGTATGAGGGTAAATTTAAATTTATATCTGCATCAAATGAGAAATAGGGAACAGGATGCTGTTTACCTTTATTACAGCTGAGCACTGTAAATAGAAATATTAAAAGGTATAAATTACGTAATTTCATTGTCTTTTTAAAGTTAAAGCGAATTTATGATTTTTATATCATTTAACATTTTAAATCGCGCTTTTAATTGGTTTCTTTTTTTACTCACATTTCTTAAAGCTTAACTTTAGTTAGTCCTATTATTGCTCTTGTTACCTATTGAAATTATTCATGCAAGTCAAAATAAATTCAAATATTTAAACGATATTTTAAATATACTATATAAACGATTTTTACTACAAGAATAGTATTTCTAAACTTAACTTTTTTATTTAAAGTTCCATTGCTAGAAATTCATCTTCTGTTTTAAAATTCCAATTTTTATTTTCTTTATGCAGTTTTGACAAATAGATTTGCTCAGATTGACCAGGAGTTGGGATTAAAATTGCCTTATTTTTTGTTTCAAATAAATCCATAATGGTCGAATAGCCCGATCGACTCACAACTACTTCACTGTTCAATAATAATTTAGTGAATTCTATATGATTTAGTTGTGTGAAAACAGATATTAAGGGAGTGTTCAATCTTTCATCATACAGCTCAGTTGGGACTATAATTGCTGATTTTTGTTCACTTTGATTTATTTTTTTAATGAATAAATCTAATAATTGCTGATTGTAGGGAGCTGGACCACTTATAATTCCCAAATAATGATACTCCTTTTCTTTGGATGTTAAGTTTGGAATAGGAAAATCGTAAAAACGGGATGAGGTTCCAATAAAATAATTTTTATTACTTCTTCCTTTGCTTAAATCCCCACTAAATTCATGTTGATTGTTATCGGGAATCCAAATTTCATCAAATGCGTTGAGAAGTTTTTTATTCCACAGTTTCGCTAAAATATTCCAGTTGGAAACAGGAAGATTTAATTGATGAGATATAATAATGCTTTTTACTTTTTTGGAAAGGAATCCAAAACGCTGATCAGAAATAATAAGGTCAGGATTGAATTTTTCAACGAGCGCATCCACCTTTTTTCTTTCCTCTTGAAGAAATAAATGTAAAGAACTTAGCCTACTCAAAATATCTAAACTCCAGTTACCATTTCCTTTAAAACGGAACGGATATCCTTGGTGACGAACATACCAAAGCGAAGGAAAATAATTACGGTAGAAGCCTTCCTGTATTGCATCACAGCAAATAATAACTTCGTTTTTATTCTCTAAAATTTTTTGAATTATAGGGACAGTTCTGCTGACATGACCCAAGCCCCAATTTAGAGGACTCAACAAAATTCGAGAATGTTTGATAGATTTTATGGGCGTTTGATCCACGACAATAAGAAGATTTCTATTTTTGTAGGTCTAAGTTAATAAATAATGGCTAAAAACAAGCTTTTTAAATTCAGCGAGATCTCTAATATGGATCACGTTTTAGAACCGTCTGTTGAAATGACGCTCAACAATGAAATTGATTATAAAGGAGACTGGAATTCACGGTTCTTTAAAAATGGTAATCCAATCATTTTAGAGTTGGGCTGCGGAAAAGGAGAGTATGCCATCGGTTTGGCAAGAAAGTATCCCAACCAAAATTTTATTGCAGTAGATATTAAAGGAAACCGAATTTATATTGGAGCCAAAGAAGCGCAAGACGAAGGTTTAGATAATATTTTCTTTTTGCGTACAAAAGTAGATTTTATAGATTTTTATTTTGAACAAAATGAAGTAGATGAAATTTGGTTGACATTTTCTGATCCACAGCCCAATAAGCCAAATAAAAGATTGACTTCTAAAACGTTTATTGATCGTTACCGAAAAATTTTAAAACCTGGCGGAATTATTCATTTAAAAACGGATAGTGATTTACTTTTTAAATCAACTGAACAGCAAATCGATGAGCAGGGTTATAAATGTTTGTTTTTGACGTGGGATTTATATGGTGATATAGAGAAATTACCGAAAGACATGCAAGATGTTCTAAAGATAAAAACGCACTATGAAGAGCTTTTCACAAAGAGAGGATCTCAGATAAAATATTGTAAATTTATTGTAAATTAATGGTTGTTTAATGAAGAATTTCGATTCCATAAGTAGTCAAACAAAGGATTTCTTTCAAAGGGTGTTTGAAATTACACGCCTGATACCAGAAGGACGAGTGACATCTTATGGAGGTATTGCCAAAGCTTTAGGAACTGCTAAATCCAGTCGTATGGTTGGTTGGGCAATGAATGCTTCACACAGAGAAAAAGATATTCCAGCGCATCGGGTAGTGAATAGGAATGGGGTGTTAACAGGTAAAATGCACTTTTCTCCGCCTGAAATCATGCAACAACGATTGGAAAGAGAAGGAATTGAGGTGATTGATGATAAAATTGTAGACTTTAAAAAGTATTATTGGGATCCACAGATAGAACTTGGGAGTTAAACCATTACTTATTTAAGTTGTTATTTAGTCTCTGTTCGGAAACAGACCGTTTTTATAAATTTTGAGAAAACTAATCATTTTTAGGTCTTTGATAAGAAAAATTCAAAGACAAGGCTGGTGATGTTTTTAATTGTCAAGAGTCCCGACTGTCAACGTCGGGATGCGATGTCCCGAGCCTGTCGAAGGAACTGCAATTTAAAACAAGCATAACGCAGTATTTGGTGTTTTCTTGCAAAGACTATTTATTACAATGGCATCAAACCAATATAAAACAAAAAACATCCTTATTTTTGGAATATGGTATTTGTAACTGGAGGTACGGGTTTATTAGGAAGTCATTTGTTGGTTGAATTGGCGCAACAACACGACCAAATCACGGCAATTTATCGTAATAAAACAAAAATTGAAACCGTTAAAAAATGCTTCGATTATTACTTGAAGGCTGAATCAGAAACCTATTTCAACAAGATTACTTGGATAGAATGTGATGTTCTTGATGTTCCTTCCCTAGAGGATATTATTCAAGGGCATAGCATCATTTATCATTGTGCTGCTATCGTTTCGTTTAGTAAACGTGATTTTAATCAAATGATGGAAATTAATCGCTTTGGAACAGAGAATATGGTGAATATTTCTATCGCATTAGGAATCGAAAAGTTCTGTTTTGTTAGTTCAACCTCTGCCGTAGGACACAAAGATATTCCAGCCGACGTAGAGGTAGACGAAAACGGGAAATGGGTATTAACCGATGAAACAAGTGGATACGGTATTACAAAATACAGCGCAGAAAAAGAAGTTTGGCGAGGTATGGAAGAAGGATTAAATGCAGTTATTGTAAATCCTTCAGTGATTTTTGGGGCTGGAGATTGGAACGAAAGTTCAATGAGAATTTTTAAAACCATAAGCAACGGAATGAAATTTTATTCTCCAGGAGCGAACTCATTTGTTGATGCAAGAGACGTTGCTAAAATCATGGTAGAATTGATGAATCGCAACGTTTTTAATGAGCGTTTTTTATGCATTGGTGCCAACACCACTTTTAAGCACCTCTTCGACTTGATTGCACAAGAATTGAATAAAAAACCACCGAATAAAAAGGTTAACCCTGTTCTAATGGGAATAACATGGAGACTATCCGTGCTTTGGGCTATTTTCACTTTTTCAAAACCTTTGATTACTAAGTCAGCTGCAAGAAATGCTTTTAATACCATTAAATACAGTAATAAAAAAATTAAAAATGAAATTGGATATGAGTTTTATTCAATTGAAAAAACTTTGAAAAATGCGGTGGAAGGTCGTTTGAAATAAATCTAGTTATCCAATATTTCTCCACTGATTTAGGTAGGAAATGAAAGTTAGATTTCCTCCTCTGTTGAGAAAAGGAAACCTAACGAGTGCTGTAATTCATAAATTCCATCGCTTATTTCACTCCTCTTTTTCCTTTATACTTCGTTAAAATTTTAAACCGTAGCTATACTTCGACAGGCGCTGCACAGGTTGCTATGCTTGAAAATTTCGCCTTGTCTAAAGAAAAAATTGAAGCAAAATTGAAGCACCGTTATTTATGAGTTACAGCACTAGTGTCTGGTCGGAAACAGACGATTATTTTGTACTTCTTTTAAGGATTTGTAGACCACAAAGAAGCACTTTTTAACATTGCTCTTTTAGGTAATCTCAATCCAGCCATTATTATTTCTGCAAAATCTTCAGCTTGTAAAACACTATCTTGTGAATCTTTATTTGCAATGCCTAATTCTACTGACATATCTGTTGCTATCGTACTTGGCGTTAAAGTGCAAACCCTTATATTGTTCTTGCGCACTTCTCTCATAAGTGATTCAGACATTCCTATAACAGCAAATTTTGATGCTGAGTAGGCAGAGGTGTTTGCATTTCCGTTTAGTCCAGCTGTAGATGAGACATTAATAATTTCGCCTTCGTTTTGACTAATTAAGTAGGGCAGCACTTCTTTCGTTACGTAATACATTCCCATTAAGTTAGTCTGAATGATTTGGCTCCATTCTTTTACTTCCATTTCGTTGAAAGTTCCAAAAGCGGCAATACCTGCATTGTTTACCAAAATGTCAACACCATCAAGTCGCTTAACAATGTTTTTTATTTCACGTTGAACCTCTTCGTAGTTTCCTACATCAAACACGGAATATATAGCCTTAACACCAATTGCTTCTAGTTCGGCAACTGTCTCCTTTAAAACGGATTCATTTCTGCCGGTTATACCAATGTTAATTCCTTCTTTTGCGAATGCAATTGCGGTAGCTCTTCCTAGTCCTCTTCCACCTCCTGTGATTATCGCTTTTTTATTTTTTAAATTTCCCATGTTGTATTTTGAAAATAATGTTTAAAAGAAATGTTTTTTTAATTTATGAATTATGTAAAGCCTCTCTAATATCTGTATCACCACTTAGAATTTCAAAGGTCTGATTGTGTTTTACATCATCTTCTAGTGATTCAACCAAAGTCTTAGCAACATCCGCTCTTGAAATACTTCCTTGTTTTTCTAATTTTTCTTGAAGTTGAATTTTACCTGTTGCATCATCATTTGTCAAACCTCCTGGTCTAACAATACTGTAATTCAAACCGCTGGTTTTCAAATGTTCATCTGCATTCTGTTTTGCTTTCAAATAGTCTTCAAGTGAAGGCATTATTGATGGAGTATCTGCTCCCATAGAACTTAGCATTACAAACTTTTTAGCGCCTGCTTTTTTCGCTGCATCCGTGAATCGTTTTGCTCCCTCTTGGTCTACTTCTTTTACTTTTTTTCCACCTGAACCAGCTGCGAAAATAACTTTATCTGCATTTTTTACAGCATCATCTATATTCTTCTCCAAGTCACCAAGCACTGTGGAAACATTATCCTTTTCAAAACGCTCTTTCTGCTCTTGTTTTCTCACCATCGCAATAGGCGTGTAGTGATTAGATTTCTTTAATAAATCAATGATTATTCTTCCTGTTGTACCGTTCGCTCCCGCTACAACTATGTTTTGTTTTTCTTTAGACATTGTTTTGTTGTTTTTTTAAAATTATAATGTTGTACTTTTTTTATTTGTCGTGCACGACACAAATGTACAATAGTTTATATGAAGACCCAGCCTTATTTTAATGTATTAAGTTAAATATTGTCAAATCAAAGTCTATTGTTAGGCTGTTATCCATTAACCATAAAATAGCAGAAATAGATTGGTTTTGGTTTAAAAGTCTGGTTAAAAATAGTTAATAGAGAGAAGCCGGAAGAAGTTAAACTAATTAGTGTCTGGTCGGAAACAGACGATTTTTATTCCCAATTTTATCGGGATGAGAAATATTTATTCAATCATAATAATTTTTTAAGGTTTTTCCCGATTTCTCGGGACCGGCTATGAGCTAGCTTCGCGTCCGTTATTACGCACTTTTGTAAATTATCAATCGTGTTCCTGAGTTCCCTTCGGTCGGTTGATAAAAAAACGAAACAACAATCCCGATTTCACATCGGGACCAATGCAGTCATTTAATACCATGAGATTACCTATGTTCCATAAGCTTCCACTCTTTCAGAGGAAAGCGATTCCACATGATAACTCATCTTTCGCTGTGGAATCCCAAGCGCTTCGAACTTGGAATTTATGAAAAACTAAGCAGAAGGTTTCAAAAATCAACAATTCATTTTTAAGGACATAAATTGTATTAAAACTAAAACCGTATTGATTTCAAGCAACTGTCCATTTAATTAATTCGAAAATTAATTGTTACCATTAAAATAAGGGTAGAATCATATTTTTCAATACAAAGTTTTCAAAAGATATCGGTTCTTATCCTGTAATATTCTTAATGTTGAAATTCAGGTATTTTTCATTCCCAATCGTTTTACCTCTAACTCCTGAAAAATATATCTTATTGATGATCAATTTTTTTAAAGTTGTTAGCATTTCAATTCTAACATTCCCTGGTTTACTAGTAATTCAAACCTTTTTCATATATTAAATGTAAGCATTTTTTCATTTTAAGATGTTTTTAGATTTGGTAAATTATTTTAGACCTTGAGTAATAGATTACGGAATAATACAGACCAGCAGTTTTTATTTCATTTTAATCACTATTTTTCCTTTTGCGTGACCATTTTTCTGATGAAGTAAAGCATCTATTGCTTTAGGAAATAAGAAAACTTTATCAATTACAGGTTTAATTGATTGGTTTTCAATCATTGCTTTTATTTCCTCTAATTGAGAAGCGTTTGGCTCCATCATTATAAAGTTATAGGCGGCTGAGTTTGCTTTTGCTGCTTTGGTTGTTTTCCATCTTTTTAAATATAAAAAGAAACGTATGACTCCGTTAAGTCCTAACTCTTTAGCAGAGGAATCATCTACATCTCCTGCAATACTTACTACTGTTCCTCCTTTTTTGATTACTTTGAAAGCATCTATTGTGTAATCTCCGCCGAGTGTATCGTAAACAATATCTAGATCTTTTGCTATGTCTAAATAATTCTCTTTCTTATAATCTATAACCCTGTCTGCACCTAAATTTTTGACCCACTCTACGTTTTTAGTGCTGGTCGTGGTGTAAACAAAAGCTCCTTTTGCTTTTGCATATTGAATAGCAAATGTGCCAATACCGCCAGAACCTGCATGAATTAATACTTTGTCGCCAGCTTTTAAATTGGCCTTGTTAAAGCACTGTACGGTTGTTAAACCTACCAATGGAATACTTGAGGCAGTACTAAAATCTATGTTAACTGGTTTTTTAATGACTACATCACTGTCAACAGCAACGTATTCGGCAAATGAACCAGGTGAAAGGGTTGGTATTCTTGAAAATACTTCATCTCCAACTTCCAGATGGTCAACTTTTTCACCTTTTTCTACGACAATTCCAGCGACATCATATCCTATGGCAGCGGGAAATTCAAGTTTGTTTATTTGTTTTAATGCACCTTCAATTATTTTATAATCTACTGGGTTTACAGCTGCTGAATAAACTTCTACTAAAACCTGATTATCATCTATGGATGGCTTTGCAATGTCATTAAAGGCTAAATTGTTTTCGATTTCACCATAGCCTGTTATTTGTAATACTTTCATCTTCGTTTTAATTATTTTAAGTTGTGATTTTAGTCTTTATAATTTTCTCATCAAAGACTTGAAATTATTGAGTTTTCTTATAGACACTGCTTATTCTATAATTATTTTATAATGCCCAATAAGCGCATGACGTTCAAAGGATAACAACCATAAATTAAGTATTTTTCTTTTTTGGTCAGAAAAATGGAATATAGGACCATCCACACCAATCTTGTGACTATCCAGCCATTTGTCATCTTTATCCAAGAACATTGCGTAGTAAGCAGAGTTCTTAGATTTACTTTTAATGTGTGTTTTGTAGCCTTCATAGAATGAGTGATTTCCTATTCCCATAGCATTTTTCCAGCCGTTATTTACTTCTTTCTCACTTAGAATTGGGAAGCTATTTAGTTCAAGTCCACCGATAATCAGTTTGGTTTCTTCATCCGTAATTCGATGATTAAATTTTAAAACCATTTCGTAAAGTGTGTCATTGCCAGGTTTCGCTTTTGTTTTGAATAATTCAATATTTTTTAAATGATAAAGTCTACCTAATTCTGTCTTTCTGGGATCTTTCTTATTGTAAAAACCGGGTGACGAAAATGTCGCGAATAACGTAGAGTCAGACTGAAGTTCTCTCATTGTTGTGAAAGTATCTGGTTTTATAATTTCTTTGTACTTTTTTGCTCTTGCTCCTTTCAAAGGATACATTTGGTCTGATAGATCTTGAAATTTAACCTTAACAGTATCTGTTACTGTTCTGAGTATTTCCAAATCAACTTTTTCACTTTTCGGATCTACCCAATTTTCTAATGGTTTCTTGTAAACAGAAAACGGAATATTATTTTTTTGCTCAAATAGTTGTGCGTATAATTCGTGAGGGAAATCGAACCATCCATGTGCATAAGGCAATGTTTCACCCTCTTCATCTACGAATAGGATAACTTCCCATAAATAAGCATTAAGACAATTTCTTGCTAAGTCTACTCTCACAATTTTAGACATGTTAGAAGAAAACTCATCTTGCTTAAAATGGATTTGATTTCTGTTCCATTCCTGATTAACAATGGATATATAGCTTAGGTATTCGTCAGACTTAACACTTGAAGGAATAGTTGGAATAAGCTCTGAAATATCAAGGTTATCGAGTGAAATCGAATCCGAATTATTAGAGAAAAAAGAGAAGTTCCATTTGAATGTTTCATTTGTACTTTCAATTTCACCTTCTGTAAAAAATATATTTTGGTATTTTTTCGACCTGAATCCTATATCAGGATTGTTGGGATACTCGTTATCAGACAAGTTTGTAATTACAAATGAGCGTGGCTTTTCTTTTTTCTTCGGGTCTGACTTTTCACTACTTGCGTTACAACTGATCAGCAATGTTGTTATTAATAATATGGATAGAAGATTTCGTATATTCATATATTCATTTTGTTTTATAAAAGATTCATGATTGGAAGCTGAATCGGTAGAAAAGAACTGATAATTAACTAGTTAATTTATTCCAACAGCCCTATTTGCTAATGTACAATTATTTTATTGGTCGCCATGAAGTTGGTATATAAGAAACTAAGGTAATTATTGGTTTATAGCATTTTGTAATCTTTATTTTTGTAAAATCAATAACAGTAGAGTAGTATTCTAAATGTTATATTTTTCTATTTATTTTTTTACTGCTCTTCCTGTGGGGTACTTTTCCTCATCATCGGAAGCGTCGCTCGGTTTTTATATGCATGAATTCCAGAAGCAATACCAATGATAACACTACCAATCAGTGCACTCCAAGTGATTGCTGGGATTTGATCTGCATGACGCACTGCAATAGCAATCAGTGCCCAAATAAAAACGGCTGCATATTCACGCATATTTCTGGCGTAAATCATAAATAGTGCTAGGAGAGTGGCTATGAAAATTATGATAACTGTCCATGTTATTTCTGAAAGTCCTCCGGTCCAATTCAATTTTTTAAGGTAGGCAGAAATATTTGCAATTGTTGCGACACTAATCCATCCGAAATAAAGATCAATAGGCCACCAAACAAGTGCCATAAACTTTAAAGGTGCATCCCAGCGTTGCATATTCAATCGGAGAACTGTTAGGGTTAGCATAATAAGAATAAAAAACATTACGATTACCGAGGTCCCCGTTTCTTCATTAAGCCAAAACCAAAGCCAAGTTGCATTACCGATATGCGCTAAGATTAACGTTGGAGCTACCTTTGAAATAAACTTATCATTTCCCTCTCCTCTAAAAGCGCGCACCAACATATATATTCCTAGCGCAATCAATCCGATATAAATAACTCCCCAGATGGCAAATGCATATCCTGCAGGCGTGAATAAATTTTTGAGATTATCACTTACAGACCCAACAGTTTTGTTGTTTATTGCACCCGTATTTGAATAGTAATTCCAAAAGATTAGTGCTAACAATACCAACATGTGTAAACTCGCTAAAACTTTATTCTTTTTCATGTATTTATTTATAGTAAAAATGACTTCATTAGAAGCATAGTGGATCAATAGTTGAGTCCTCTAATCCCGAGAAAATATCTTCGGCTTGACATTGATTTTCACAAAGTGCTTCCTGGTCAATGTAAACATTAATTTTTTAGTAGGGTAGAAGTTCAAACGAAAATTAATCAATAGTGTAAATCCTCAATCTGTAGTTTCATCTGATATCATTCCAGAGCATAATCCTATCGTGTGTGTTACGTATTTTACTTGTGTGTTTAATTCCCAATTTAATTTATAAGTTGAATTCAAATTTTGTAAATCATTCTTTTGATTTACTATTCCTAAATTTCATGAAAATAGTTGAGGTTTCCTGGAAAAATACGTGCAAGTAAAACACAATGGTTTGCAATCCTATAATTTATAAGCCCCAAGTTTTAAATGGGTCTTATTTAGTGTCTGGTCGGAAACAGACGATTTTTATAAATTGAATAAATTTTGAGAAATATTTATTCAATCATAATAATTTTTAATGCTTATCCGCCTCTTTCCCCTAACCTGCTTTATTAACTTCGTTGAGCTCGCAAGCTCGGTTCATGAATTTAATTTTATACAGCTTTTAGGCATCGAACTTTAAAGATATAGTAGTCTATCTCAAAAAGTTCGTAACGAAAAAGTTGTGTGAAAGTAAATCAAAAAACACTTAATTTTGAGAAAGTTGGCTTTCTTAAAATTGAGCAACAACTAGCTTTTAAACAGCATTATAC
>Ga0307952_1000506_pt1 | contig 22304 bp, 37 predicted proteins | sample OrgLakmetagen376_FD_201821 | JGI IMG/M metagenome (GOLD analysis project Ga0307952, IMG submission 201821) | Saline water microbial communities from Organic Lake, Antarctica - #376 | ecosystem: Environmental > Aquatic > Non-marine Saline and Alkaline > Saline | place: Antarctica: Organic Lake...
AAGCAGCACAATGGGAGAAAAAAGCAAAGAAGAAAAAGAAATTGATTTTGCTATTAAAGCAGCTTTTAAAAAGCAACCTTGGTTTGGTAATTTCTTAAATTTTAGCAAAGGTTTTAGAGCTGGTATTTTATATCAAAAAAGGGTAATAGCTAAGGAAAACGAAAAAACTCCAACGTTTTCACATTATGGCCCATTTAAGAAAGATGCTCAAAAAAAGGAATATCCAGAAAAAGTATTTGCAAGAGTTACACGTTCAATTATTAGTGTTAAAGAAGTGATAAAGCCTTGTGAAAAATGTTTTGATACAGGTGAAATATATTATGAAGATTATTTTCCTCCTATGAAAATATGTGAATGTCATTACTAAGTTAAACTTAAATGCATTAAGTTTGTAACCCTTTAAAAAAAATATACGTATTTCAAAGCAAAAAAACCACAATACGTTTCTCAAGCAACAAACCCAATTAAATGAAATATAAAACGAAAACTGACAATGAGATGTTTGATGAGTTTGATACATCATTTGAAGCCGATCAGCAGACTGGAAAGTATAAAGAGCAATTCACTTATCTGGCTTTAAAATATGATTTCAGACATAATATCGTATTAAGCCGAAAGGAGTTCAGATATAGTTCTCACAACTCAAAGAACAAAACAATATCAAAAAGCGAGTGGCAAATATTAACCGATTCAGATGTTAACACGATTAGGTTAAAGCTAATCAGCGAAGATCTTAAATTGACGGAAAAGGATTTAAGAACTTACATTGATTCTAAAGATACTTGTTTAAGATATAACCCCTTGCAAAACTATTTTAATGATTTAGATGATTGGGGAGGTAAAATTGATCATATAGCAGATTTGGCTAAAACCTGCAAAACTGATAACGATGATTTATTTCAAGTGGTACTAAAACGCTTTTTAGTAGCTTCTGTTGAATGTTTATTAAACGAGGATGCAGTTAACGACATTTGTTTAATAATGCAAGGGGCACAGGGTGTGGGTAAATCCAGATGGATGCGTAAACTATTGCCAAACCAATTTATGCGGGAATACTATTATGAGGGTCCAATTGATACGGGTAAAAACGATCATGTGGAGTATTTAAGTAAATGTTGGTTTATTAACCTTGAGGAGCTGGAGGTTATGAATAAAAACAGCGTTAACAGTTTAAAAAGTTTTGTGACTAGACAACGGATAAACTTTCGTAGATCTTACGGTCATTTTACTGAGGATTATTTAAGGCGGGCCAGCTTTATAGGATCTGTAAACGATACCACTTTTTTAACGGATATGACGGGTAATAGAAGGTGGTTAGTCTTTAGAGCTTTTGAAGTTGACCACATGCACAAATTAGATATGGATAAAATTTGGTCGCAGGCTTATTCCTTGTATTTAAGCGGTTATCGTAGCTGGTTTAATTTAGAAGACATTGCAAAGATTAACGATAGAAACGAACAATTTAGGGATCAAAGTTATGAAGAGGAATTAATAATTCGATTCTTTAAATTTCCAGAAAGCGAAAAAAGTAGTGGTGCTGGCGGAAATCCTGGAGAGTGGTTAAGCAGTTCCGATGTTATTGATTTTTTAAGCTCACAAAATAAAAGTCAAGCAGCAAAATACAACGCCCGAGGTATTGGTCGCATACTGGGAAAAAATACTGATATGAAAAAAAGGTCTGGAGGTGTAACGAAATACTATTTAAAAACGGTTGTTGATTCTAGTGATAACACTGGTAGCGAAAGCGGTCAGGAAAGCGGTCAGGAAAGCGATGTGTTTAAAAGTGTAGATGACAATGACGAATTGCCTTTTTAATATTAACAGACTAATAAAAAAAATTATGATAACAGCAACAAACGAGGATAATATGATAATGATGGCACGTTATCCAGATAACTATTTTGAACTTTCAATCGTCGATCCTCCTTATGGGATAAACTGGACTAAACAAATAGAAAATCCGAACCTTAAAGCTAATTGGTTAAAGCATTCAAAAAAAGATTGGGATAATGAAGCTCCAGATGTTGAGTATTTTAATGAATTATTTAGGGTTTCTAAAAATCAAGTTATTTGGGGTGCGAATCATTTTATAAACAAAATGCCTATTAATAGCCCTTGTTGGATTATTTGGGATAAAATGCAAGAGTTTAGCAGCGCTACGTTTGAAATGGCTTGGACTTCTTTTAATAGTCCTGCAAAAGCCTTTAGAATGAGTAGAGCCGAGGCTTATACTAATCAAAACAAAATACATCCTACCCAAAAACCAAAGAAGCTATATGAATGGATATTAATAAACTACGCAAAAGAAGGAGACAAAATACTAGACACTCATAGAGGCTCGGCAAGCTTAGACATAGCATGTCATAATTTAGGATTTGATTTGGTAACCTGTGAGCTTGATGTAGATTATTTTAATGATGGCAACAAAAGACTAAAACAGCATCAACAACAATTAAAAATGTTTTAACTATGAAAAAAAATAAGCAAGCAACCCAAAATCCATAAAGGATGTATAAAATCTCAATTTTTGAAAACGTAAGAAGCAACGTTCCATATGATTACGATTTAGATGATTGGTTAAGGCATACCATTAAGCCAAAAGGTAGACTAAAGAAATCTATTGATAATTATAGGAATACATTTTCTAAAGAGGATAAAAAAGCGTTGCCTTGTATTACTGTTTCTGCTAGGTTCTCAAAATGGCGGGAGGAAAAGAATATAATTGAAAAGATGCCTTTTATTTGCCTTGACATCGACAGAAAAACAAATCAATGTATTTCTATGTTATTAGTAAAAGAACTGTTTATGAATCATCCTTGCTGCTATTACACAGGGTATAGCACTTCTATTGATGGCGTATATGCAATAATGAAAATAAGCAATCCAGAAAAATTAGATCAATATTTTGAATACTTTGAGGGCGCATTAAAAAAGATAGGAATTAACATCGATCAAAGCTGTAAAGATTATGCTCGGTTAAGATTTTTTAGTTTTGATTCAGAAGCATATCACAATAAAGAGGCTAAAGCATTAAGACTAAAAAAACCAGCAGCAGGGGGGACTTATCATAATTATACAATTACAAGCGAAAGCGAGAAAGTGGACAAATTGATTGATGAGATAAATAAATTTTCTTTAGATATTACGTCCAATTATGAAGACTGGATAAAAATCGCTGGAGCTTTAAACAGTGAATTTGGTGAAAACGGAAGAGGTTATTTTCATAATATTAGCAAATTTCATGCAAATTATGACGCAAAAAAATGTGATAAAAAATATGACAGTTGTAAAAAAATGAACAAAACAAGCCTCGGAAGTTTATTTAAAATTGCAAGCGATTACGGGGCTAGGTATTAATTAGTAACAAACAAAACAAAAATTATGAATTTACAAGAAGCAGGAGAAAACCCATACCATGACCACGAACAGCCAGAAGAACCAGAGCCAATGTATAGTATTATAAAAGGTTTTGTTGATTGGTTTAATAAAACCGACAAAACACAAGGCATAATTGAAAAACGAATAGAGCAGTATTTAGAAACTAAAAAACCAAAAATATAAAACTATGGAATTAACAGGAAAATGTAAAGAAGACTTTGAAAAGTGGTTAATAATCTCAGGCACTTATGGAGAAGAAGAGTATCATGATAACGAAGATTTGTTAAGTCATTTTGAAAACCTTAAACCCTCTATGCAATACGGTGTATACGTAGACTTCTTCCAAGGTACAGGTAAAAAAGCACAAGTCTATATAGCTCCGTTCTTTAACTATGATTTAGGAACCATGTATGAATGGGGAGCATGGGCTGATGGTCAATTTGTAATTAGTTGCGAAGCTCCTAAAGAAGCAAGAACAGCCGCAATAGAAAAAGCAAACGAAATATATAACAACAACCATGAGTAATAAAGAACACTTTCTTAAACTAAAACTAAAAATAGCAAAAAAGGAGGATTTTATCGAATTCAGTCATTTTAAGGCTGATAAAAAAAGCAGAGTGTTTAAAATTAAATTGGGCCATCCTTTTTGGTGCATTAACTCAAAAGGAATTATTGAGGAAAGAAACTATTGTATAAAAGAGGATATGGACAAAGATTCTTTTCGTTTATTGTTAAGTAATGAACAAATTTTGGTTTGTGATATTGAGGATGGATTTAGTAAAAAAATAAAAAAATTATGATAAATGTAGGAAGTGATTTTAGTGGCGTTGGTGCTTTTAATCAGGCTTTAGATAAATTAGGTATTGATTATAAAACTGTGTTTGCTTGTGATTGGGATAAGTACGCCAGACAAACATATATTCATAATTACGGAGAGCCAGATTACTACCCAAGCGATGTTTATAATCGTGAAATTCCAAAAAAACCACTCGATATTTATATGACTTCGCCTCCGTGCCAGGCGTTTTCTTTAGCCGGTAAACGAAAAGGGGAAAAAGATAAAAGGGGTGTTTTGTTTTACAACAGCCACGAATTTATAGTAAAAAATAAACCTAGATATTTTATTTTTGAAAACGTAAAGGGATTATTAAGCGATGATTCTGGCAAAACATTTAATAGGTGGTTAGATTATCTTGGAGGAAAATCTATAAATGGAAACCCGGTTATATTCCCCTTAAAAGATTCTACGCCTTATCACATTTACCACAAGGTTTTAAACGCTAAACATTACGGTGTACCTCAAAATCGTGAACGTGTTTTTATAGTTGGAATTCGTGATGATTCAGATAATAATTTTAATTGGCCAAAACCTTTTCATTTAGTGAAAAGATTAAAAGATGTTTTGGAGGATGATGTTGATGAAAAGTATTATTTAAGTGATAAGATGGTGAATTATTTGAATCAAAGAAGTGATAATTTTAACAATGGTAAAGTAAATTATAAGTACGAAAATGACACAGCTTCATTTATTACAAAATCTTCATCTTCATTAGATATTAGTGATAATATTATTAAGATAGGAAATACAAATCCAAGCGGTAACGGAATGAATGGAAACGTATTTGATGCTGAAGGAATAAGTCCTACACTTTCAACTAACAAGGGCAAAGGTATTAAAGTAAAATCCGCAACTAAAAAAGGTTTTGAAATCGCAAACGAAGGCGATAGTATCAACTTATCCAATTTAAACAGCGAAACAAGACGTGGACGAGTAGGCAAAGAAGTTGCACAAACTTTAGATACTGCTTGTAACCAAGCAGTTATGATAGCGCACGTTTCGAGAAGTGAAGAGGGTAAAAGGTTAAGACGTGAAGCTATGGCAAATGGTAAAAAAGATTTTACACCTTTTCAAGCCAAACAAATTAGCTTTAAAGAATCTGATGTTATGAATTGCGTTACAACCGCAACCGCAAAAGACAACTTAATTAAAATTGGAGCAATTAGAGGACGAAACCCCGAAAACCCATTAAGCCGAGAAGTAGGATTGCCAACAGAGCAACGCCTAGAGCTAAATTTAAACGGCACAAGTAATGCCTTGGCTACTGTGCAAAAAGATAATGTGGTTTGTACTCCAATAATATCGAATTATAAAAGTGATAACCCTATAAACTCAAACAATAAAGTGTTTTCTACACTTCGGGCAAATGCTGGTGGTCCACTTGGTGGAGTTGGAATTTATCATAATTCTAAAATCAGACGTTTAACCCCAAGAGAGTGCTTTCGTCTTATGGATTTTCCAGATACTTTCACATGGCCTGTAAGCAATAGCCAAGCATATAAACAAGCTGGAAACACTATTGTTCGTGCTGTTTTAGCCAATACAATAGAAAAATTAAATGGTATCACTTAAATCTTAAATCTTTGTTAATAGTAGTTTGTAAAGCTTTTGTTTATCTTATATTTGCACAAGCAATGTCGCTAAAAACTTAGAAAATGGGAACTAACGTAATAACACAAGGAGCATCAACACAAGATTTTCAATTTATCGATCAGATAATAAATTTAGAAACTAAAAGAAAAATTAAAAAAGTTGCTGGAGCTTCTGGTTTTGGAATATTAACCGCTTGCATAATAGATGGCGAATTTAGTTGTGTAACTGATTACCCAATTACAGATGAAATGAGATCAGACTTAGAAAAAGCATAATAAACCAAACGGGGTTTAACCGCCCCAATAAAACCACATAAAAATGTCAAAAGAAACAACAGCAGAATACAGATTTGCCAACCATAAAGAATGGAAAGAGGCAATGCAAGAAGCTCCAAGCGTAAAATGGATAAAAACCAGAGATTTGTCTGGCAGTAAATCCAGCAGTTATATTCCAGTTGGTATCCAAGAAGCTTTAGCCGATTTATTTTTTAGAGAATTTGATATTGTAGACACTCAAATTGAGGTAAACGGAAATCAGATTTTAGCTCAAGTAAAAATTAATGTTTTGCCTGATTACCCACACGCAGAACACAGAACCATTTCTGGCGTCGCTGCTAGAGTTATGACTAAAGCTGGTAATTCCTTAGAATACGGAGCGAGATCAGCAAAGAACGCGGCAAAAAGTGAAGCATTAACTGACTTTTCAAATATTTTCGGAAGAAACTTAAACAGAGATTTTGCAAATGATTTTAGCTACAGCAAGGCAAAGAAAAAAGAAGATGCAGCGCCAAAAACTCATGAAAAAAAAGAAAGCTAATGGAAACAGAAAACAATCTTTCATTTAAGAAAGTTAAAAAAAGCAGTATAGTTTTAAATTTGCCAGATGTGGAGCTAGAACCGCAAAAAGCACTTCAAAGAACAGAGGATTGGCATAAAAAAAGGCTAGGTAATTGGACAGGAAGTAAGATTAAAAAAATAATGGCTTGCAGTCCAAAAGGTGCTAAAATGTCATGGGCTGACGATGCTAAAGTTTACGAATTTTCTAAAGGTGCTATTAAATACGTTTATTCGCGCGCTATGGAGCGCAAAACTCAAAGGTATATAGAAACAGCTTCCTCAAAAGAAATGCAATATGGAACAAAGATAGAGCCGTTTATTTGCGAAATTGGAGAGGGTTTAATTAAACAAAAAATTAAAGAAGTTGATTTTATAACTCATCCAGAAGTCAAAACCTTAGGAGCTTCAAGTGATGGAATAACAGTGGATGGTAAATTTGTAATTGAGATAAAAGCCTGTAATAATTGGGAAACTCATTATGAAAGAATGTTTAATTTACTAGATGAAAAAAGCGCAGACTTTTGGCAAGTGCAAACCGAAATGTTAGTTTGGAGAGTTAAACAATGTTATTATTTAATAGCGGAACCGCCTCACTCAATCTGGCCCTATTTAAAAGACGAAAAAGGATTTGAAGATTTTAAAAAAGAATGTGGCGTTGATTTTCAAACTGTAGACGCCTCAAAATTTCACCAAAACGCATTATTAAAAAGAATACAAATAGTTGAATCTACCTGTTCAAAATGGATAAAGGATGGAGGTGACTTAAACGAAATATTTTATGAGCAAATTGAGCAAAATAGATAAAATCCAGCTTATCAGATTAGCCAGCGTTTCAAGCGCCAGCGCAATCGCCTTTAAAAATAATTTAAATGCAAATGATGTTTATGAAATTTACAAAAAGCATAAAATTCAGCATTTACTAAAATATAGCCCTCGATTTGTGAAGAATTTTCAATCAGAGAAAGGATTTTCAGATAATAAAATTTGCAAAGAATTAAATATTAGTAAAGAATATTTAATTAAATGTTGTGAATCTGATTGGAACTCCTCATGCCGCTTTGATAAAGCTAATAAAATTTGCAAATCTTTGAATTATAAAGGGAGTGTGGATTATATATCCAAACATGGATATAAAGAGTTTATAAAGCACATAAAGCCACAAATAATATGAAAAAGGAAACCCAAATAAAAAATCATAAAATAGGGATATTACTATCCTTATTACTTGATTATACGGACGAATATAAAGAGGTGAGTATTATATGCGAGGAAGTAATTAACGACCTATACAGCGAAGTGCCGCAGTTAGCTAGGACGACATACTTTCAAAAAGTATCTTCATTAATTGAGGAGAAAGTTTCAAATGATTTATTAATGATTGGATTATTAACTATAAAATCATTGATGGAGGTTAGTGCTAACGGCAAAACAGCTTTAAAATTAATTAAAGAATTGGAAATTATGTGTAATTCTTTAAATCAAGTCTATGAAATGCATGATTTAGATAATTGCTGGCATAAGCTAAACACCGTGATGCGTAAAAATTATGAGGAAATAATCAAATAACAAAAACTATGCTACATAATTATGAACGAGGATATGCTGTAATGACTAAAGCCCTTGACGCTTTTTCTTTTCAGAGCCCAGATATTGAAACTTCTAAAAGATATTGCAAAAATGGTGATGTAATTGTTGATAGAATACCTTATAAATGCGGTATATCTTTAAGAATTACTTGGCATAAATACTGGCACAAACCTATATATTTTAAAAAGCTGTATCGAGAAGGCAATGTTTTTTATTTGCATTTTAACTGGAATAATGAATATATGCACAAAAATGGAAAAGTAATTTACAAATCTTAGAGGTCATGGAACAAAAAGAAAAAGCAAAAGAATTAATAAAAAAGTTTGAATCATGAATTTACAACTATCATTAAAAAAGAATTGGTTTAAATTAACAAAATCAGGAGAAAAAAAAGAAGATTATAGAGAAATAACACCTTATTGGGCGAATAGATTTCTTGGTCAAAGTCAATCTTTTTGGAAAGGATATTTAAGATATAGTTCAAGCAATAAAAGATGTTATGGATTTAAAAATCAGGATTCAATAAATTATATTATTTCTGAATGCAAAGGATTTAAAAAGTTTGAAACTAATACTATGACTTTAGGTTATCCAAAAGCATCAGATAAAGAAAGGATTTTAAAATTAGAGCATAAAGGAATTGAAATAAGAACTGGAAATCCTAATTGGGGAGCCAAAGAAGGCGTTTTATATTTTGTGATAAAACACGGATCTTTTTTGGAATAATTTAAAATGCTTAAAATTTTGTTAATTACAATATGTAAACATTTTATTAATATTATATTTGTTAAAAAATAAACCATGGAAAAGCCAAATAAAAAAGATTATGATTTTTATAATATCATTGATCTTTTTAAATATGTAAATAATTTAGAAAAATACACTGATCATCTTGAATTTTTACAAGATCCTATTTTTAAAATTTCAAAATCAACACCATATACAGTTGAGGAGATAACTGATTTTATATTCTTAACCGGGATTAAAATAGATAAGACAGAAAGGATATTATTAAGATTCAATGAGCATGCTATATCTAATTTAAAAGATGTTAATACTTTATGTAAAATGGGTTTTATAAAATTATAAAACGGTTTGTATATGATTTGAATCGTAAAAACAAGCATTATGCAAAAATTGCACATTGCCCTTAATAAATAATAACTGAACACCTGTGAAGCAGTAAAATAGCTTTTAATTATACATTGTGTTATGTACTGGTGTTAAAGCAAAAACCTTAATAAATATGCCTAAATATAAATGCGATAGATGTGATAAAGCACACGAATTAAAGCAAGAAAAAATAATAGAAATGGAGTATTATGTAGAGCCTTATAGTTGTTATAGCGGAGATTTTCATACTCACGACCATTACTTTTTTTATTGCGACTGTAATAGACCTATTGAAGTTGAAAAGAAAGATGTTAAAAATTTATATTCTCTACCTAAAATTGATAAAGTGCACGGAAGAGGGCGATGTACTTTAAACACTTGTACATAACGTGTATGTGGTATGAGTAGTTGCGGAATTATAAATTAACTTAATAAATAAACGATGAAATTAGAGACGAAATTTGGAAATAGAATTGATTCCGATAGTGGATATGACAATTTAAAACTTGCACAAGATTTAGTGACCATTTCAGAAAAGCACTATGCCAAGCAATTACTTATACCCGTTGTTGTAAGGCAAAGCAAACAGTTAAAGCCTAAACCACAAATTTGCTATAAAAGTAATAAACTTTGTAAATACGATTGCTCTGGTTTATGCAAAGAAAGTTGTTAGGCTTTAATTGCCAACGTTTTGTATAAGATTTAAAGCGGATAAATAGGCAGTTATTAAGGATTACTTAACAACTGAAATTAACAGACAATAACCATTAATAAAGCAATAACTCGCTTTTAATTTTATACGGTGTTACCAAATCGTTTTAATATTAAGGGCAACTAATTAATAACCGAGCAATAAAGCTCATAAACAATAGATAAATTATGTCACAAAGAACACTAAACGGAACAATTGCATTAGATCGATTAATTTCGGTTATAATGAAAAAGAAAAATCAAAAAGGTGAAGTTATCGAAGGAATATTTATTCCCTTAGAGCTTAACAAATTGGAAAAAGTTTCTTATGATACCCAAGGAGGTAAGGTAAACGAAATTCAATTACCAATTAGAGTAATTGTAAAAGAAACATCAGACGCAAAAGGGCAGGATGGTTTTATTACTAAAGCAATTGGATCAAAAACTTACAAGGCGGCCACTTCCGCTGAGCAAGAGACTTTCAAAGATTACACCAATGAAGAAACCAAAAAGCTAACTCCAATACTAGGAAATATCAAAGATTTTTCTGGAGGTGGAGCAAAAGCCAATAATACTCAAATAGCATCGGCTGACGTTGTGGATGCTGATGATGACGATTTACCTTTCTAAAATGGAAAAAAATCAATCAGAGGATCAATTGCAATCTTCAATCGTAAGAAAGTTTTCAGAGCTGTACCCCGAAAAGCGGGGTCAGCTTTTTCATGTACCTAATGAAAGGAATCACGCCTTACAAGCAATGCAAGCAAGGGCAAAAGGAATATTTCCTGGAGTGGCTGATCTCTTTTACTTTGAATTAGGTCCACTTTATAGGATAAAAACTTTAGCGATTGAATTAAAAACTCCAGGGAGCAGCCACAAAGTCGATACGGTTGAGCAGCAAGTCGAATGGGGAGAAATCTTTCAAAAAAATGGCGGGAATTGGAGATTATGCGATAATATAGATGATGCTATGTATTGCATAAATGGATTTTACAAAGGACTAACAACCCAAGAGGTAAGAGAAAAATTAGCCAATAATGGCAATAAAAAAACTATTAAATTTTAAAAACAATGAAAATAAAAGAAAAAATACAAAACATTTTAGACGTTAATGAAAACGATTCTACAATTATTGATCTTGTGAAAAATGAAATCAAACATTTTAAAAGAAATGAAAATCGTTTAATTTATGATTTGCAAAATTTTTATAATGATGTGATTACAAATCGTAATGAATTAGCTGAATCAATATCAATGAAAGGTTTTAGCGAAGATTCTATTTATAACAAAATTTATGGATATGAAAGAATGGGGTTTAACCCTAGAAATGAAAATAAAGATCTTACTAAAAAAGTTTGCCTGGCTCTTAAATGTAAAAGAGAGGATATAGTTAAAAAGTTTAATTCTTAAAGTTTTGTTAAGTGTAGTTTTAAAAGCTTATAAGTATCTTATATTTGTGCAAGCAATAACGCTAAAAACAAAAACTAGAAATTATGAGCAAGCAAATCGAAACAATCAAAGTAACGGCAAATCAAAGTAAAAGAACATTTACTATCAGAAAGTATATTGACGGTAAATTATTTGCAAAATACAGAACTATCCAAATGAGTCAAGAAGAATTTGATAGCGAAGAAATGAACACTGAAAACGACTGGAAACAATTTTTAAAGTCAGATGATTATTATAAAGTATAAAACCAAACGGGGTGTAAAATCCCCTTTAATAAACAAAAACCATGAAAAAAGCAATCAGAAAAAAACGTAATAAAAAGCTTGATAATTTGGGCGACCTGATGCAAAACTACAATTTCAGTATTGTAATACAGGAGCACAATCAAGAGATAAAAGTAAAAGGATTTAGTATTAATTTAAATTAAAGAAAAAGCATGAGCAAAGAACTAAGTACTAAAATAAGTGCATTTTCTATTCTAGGAATAGTATTAATATTCATTTTCTTATTAATAGATGCAGACGTTATTAATTTTTTTTAACCTAAAAATAAAATTATTATGGAAAAAGAAGCAAAAAAATTAGTAGCAAAATTAGTAAATCATCAAGATATAAACCATTTCAGCGTTTATAAGTCAAAAGAAGGTATATGGACTGTTTACTATTCCATATCGGGTGAATACCTTGGAAATTATTTTTCAATATCAATAAAATCGCTTAAAATAGGGGTAAACAATATAGAAATAAACGGAGTAGCAACAAAAGAATCTGAAAAGCTTAAAACTTTCCTTGAAAAAATTACAACATTAAAATTTAAAATCTCTTAAAAATAAAATTATTATGAAAAAAGAAGTGAAAATCATTGGATTAAGCGTAAACAAAAGCTTTGGCGGTTTAAAAGCTACTGAGCTAAAGTTCAACGAAGAAAACAGGCTTACAGTTGTAAAAGGCGAAGTTGGCAGCGGAAAAACTACGCTAAACAAGGCCTTGTCATTAACCACAAAAGGATCTAAAACCTTAGAGGATAATAACCTTTATGGTGAAATTGATTTAACGGCCCAATTGTTAGACGGAGAATATAAGGTTTTCGTTAATTGTAAAAGCGACCAGAACGGCAAATTAACTCATAGCATCTACACCATTGATGAGCATGGCAACAAATTAAAAGACGTTGTAATTGATGGACAGAAACTAACGCCAGCTAATTACCTAAAGAGTTTGCAAACGTCTTTAACTTGGAGATTGGATGAGTTAACCAGCGAAAATCCAATAGTTCAAAGAAAAATATTATTGGAGCTTTATTCCTCGGAGCTGGAAAAAAAGGGAGTTATTTTTGATAAAAACCATCCTAAATTTACCGAAAGCATAATCCACAAAATAGAAGTCGCTAAAAATGACCGTAATTACGCCGACATGAAGCGAAAAGAAGTTGGAGGAATAGCGGAGGATTTAAAAGCTAAAGGAATTGATTGTGAAAGCGCCAGAGAGCTAAAGGATGTTATAACGCTAGAGCAGCAAATAGCAACGGCTCAAAGCGATGTAGACTATTTACATAGAAACGCAAATCAGGTTCACAAAAGCGAATTAAACGAGCTTAAAACAAAAGGATTAGAAATAAACGGAAAGTTAAAGGATTTCAGAGATAAAATTAAAGCTACTAATGATGTAAATCGGGAGGAATTAAATCTTTGGGAGCAAGGCCAGAGACAAAAAACCGAGGATTTAGATAAAATATTAGATATTTTAGAAAGTTTAGAGTCTAATAATATTGACGATGTTTTAAAGCTTATTCACTCTGGTTTAGAGGTTATTAAAGAACCAGAAAATAAATTCTTAACTCAGTTAGAATTTAATGAAAAAGGTCAATGTACATCACAGCCAGAGGATTTTAAAGATGAAGAAATTAAAGGACTTCTAAAAGAATACAAATATTCAAAATTTGAATACTCTAAAAAAGCAAATCAGGAGGATATTATTCCAGATACCACCAAGCAAGAGGAAAAAATCACGTACTTAAAAGATCAATTAAATTCAAATTATACCTGGAATAAAGAAGCTAAAGCCATTAATTCATTCCACGATTGGAAAGAGGCGAACGAAGCCGTTAAGGATTTAAAAAATGATTATTACAAAAAATTAACAGGCATAGATACTGGCGTTGATGGTTTGCATATTTCCTTAGAAAATGCCGAAAGCGAAAATATATTTCTGATGTATAATGGCGCTTATGATACGGAATATTTTCACAATCCAGAAAAGGAGCTTAGAAAATTAAGCTCTTATAGTGATACTCAAAAGCCTTTAATTTGTCTATTGATACAAAACTACCTATTAAAACAAAAAGGGAAGTCTATGCCTTACCTATGGATTGACAAGGTGCCAATTGACAAGAAAACCAGATTGCTACTTAATAGAATGAGCGAGGAACTAGGCTTGTGGTTATTTGTTAGCTGGACTGGCGATTTTGATAAAACCTCCCTAGTTGATGGCGAATTGTTAATTGAGAATGGAGATGTATTTTTTTCATAAAATAAAGACTCATGAAACTAAAAGAAGCAATACAAATATTAAAAGAACACAATGAATGGAGAAGATTTCAAGGGGCGAATAATATGCCGACTGAATCATATCCTAGCATGGCTCATCCTAGAGAATTAGGTATAGCGATTGATACGGTAGTTTGGCATTTTGAAACTAAAAATACAGATAACAACTGCAAAAGCTTGCGGTAATAAAACAGAAGATAAAGCAGACCATTGCCAAGTATGTCATTGCAGAGGTAATGAATCTTATAAAGAATAATAACTTTTATAACGGATAGGTATATGGTTTGTGCCTTTTGAAAGACGAACCATTGAATTATTAACAGACCCTTTTTATTTTATTTTGAGCGAGGGCAAAAGAACTAAAATTATGAGACATATTAGATTTAGATTTTGGGATAATGACTTAAAAAAGATGCTTTACAGAAAACCTGCTTATAATGATTTTTCACACAAAAGCATCGTGCCGTTACAATTTACAGGTTTTGAAGATAAAAACGGAATTGATATTTATGATGGCGATATTTTAAGCGATCACACGGAAACGGACGAAGGACTTGTAGTGAGTAAATGTAAAGTTTTTTGGAACGAACATACAGGAAGTTGGCATTTAGATAATTCAATGGAACAAGATGAAACTTACTCTACTGAATTATGGCAGGAACTAAATGATTTTAAATATTGGATTTCATCTGATGTTTTTAAAGCAGGGGAAAAAATAAATAAAAAGTTTACAAATGAATAATAATCAACGAAAATAAAAAGCAAAATTATGAATACTGAAAGATTAACCGAATTAAGAGAGGAGCTAAAAAGATTTGATAAACGTTTAAATGCTTACGAAAAAAAGCTTTCCAGAAATCAATTTGCCGCTTATGGATGCACTGAAAGTGGAGAGTTAAAAAGGGCCGCTTTAGATCTTAAACTTTCTTTGACAAGGAATATTACAAAAAGTTCTTAAAAATCATCAATAAATAAAAATTAAAGTATGAAAATTATAGCAACAAATGAAACAATACATGAAATTGTTAAAATAGAAATTGAACGTATTGAAAATTTAATCTCATTAAACGTTATTGACGTAATTGATATAAATCTTAATCATATAAACATCTCTAAAGTTACTAATATGAATGAGTTGTTTAAAGATGTGAGATTATCAAAACCTTTAAATATTGAAAGTTGGGATTTTTTAAACTTAGAGAATGCAATTGATATATGGGGTACTGATTTAGAAAAAACTAATATTGAAATGTGGAGATGTTAAATATAGATTGGTTTAAAATAGATAAATAACATGAGCAAAATAATATTAAGAGACTACCAATTATCAGTGGTAAACGAAACTAGGAAAAGATTGAAGGATGGTTTTAATCATTTAATGGTACAGCTTCCGACTGGTGGAGGGAAAACAATAATTTTTTCTTACATCGCGCAAAACGCCATCCCTAAAGGCAAAAAGGTTTTGATATTAACAGATAGGGATGAGCTTCTAAAACAAGCAGGAGGGACGCTTTCAGATTTTAATATTAATCCTTATTTCATAAAGGCTGGAGCTAAAATAATAGATCATAGGAAGAGCTGTTTTATTGCCATGTCTCAGACACTCCGCAAAAGAATTGATAAACCAGATTGGCAAAAATGGATTTTAGATGAAATTGATATTGTGATTATTGATGAGGCTCACATTCAAGAGTTTAATTATATTTTTGAAAGTGGTTTACTGGATAATAAAATGGTTTTAGGTTTCACTGCTACTCCCTCTAGATCTGGTAAAATGCGACAATTAGGCATCGACTATGAAAGGATGGTTCGTGGCCCACAAGTCAAAGAATTAGTTTCTAAAGGTTTTTTAGTTAATTGTGATACTTACGACTGCGGGTCACCAAGCCTTGATGAGGTCAGCGTTAATTCGCAAACCAATGATTATAATTATACATCAATGGCTAAGCAGTTTGATAAGCCAAATCTTTATGCTGGATTGGTTAAAAATTACGAAAAATACACTCCAGGTCAAAAGATGTTAGTTTTTTGCTGCAATGTAGATCACGCCATAAAAACAGCTATTGAATTGGCTAAAAAAGGTTATCCTGTTAAATTTGTGAGTAGCAGTAGGGCGAAACCAAAAGAACCAGAAATAGGATGTACTGAGGGTAAAATTCAGAAATATAAAGAAAGCGTAAAAGCTTATGAATTTTACAAAGAAAACTATGAACAATTTAGCGGAGGACGCAAATCTGTTTTAAAATGGTTTAAAGACACCCCTTCCGCTATACTGGTAAACGTTGATATGCTAACTAAAGGATTTGACGAGCCTACTATTGAAGTTGTCGCGTTAAACAGGGCCACCAAATCAATGACTTTATACTTGCAAATGATTGGACGTGGATCGCGTACTTTTACAGATAAATTAAATTTTACCTTATTTGATTTTGGCGGAAACGCTAAAAGATTGGGAACTTATGAGTCAAATAAAGAATGGAGTTTATGGCATGAGGAAAAGAAAGGTGGCGGCGGTGTACCACCATTAAAAGAGTGTGGTATTACCTCAAAGTCTAAGCCAATTACTGGATCTGGCGAAGTTGAAAAGGGATGCAAAAGATTAATTATGGCATCGGTTAGTTTATGTCCTTTTTGCGGTTTCAAATATCCAGAACCAGATCCAGCTAAAGAAATAGATTTGCAATTAGCTGAGATAAAAGACGCTAATGGAGTAAGCATAAAAGTTAAAAGCTTTAAACTAATGAATCATTATGAGCTAAAGACATATAGGAAAATCAAAGAACATACAAGTGCATGGCTTTGGCGTCAATTATGGTTAAGAGGTGGAGAAAAAGAACTTAGAGATTTTGCAAATTACGATAACTGGAGCAGCGGAACAGTTCAACGGGCTATTGGCTTTTGTAGAGGTAAATTTTAATTCTTAAAGTTTTGTTAATAGTTGTTAACAAGCTTTTTGTTAGTTGTATCTTTGTGCAAGCAATAAGGCGAACCACTAAAACTAAAACCATGAAACCAAACAATTTTATAACCAGTGTACAAACCTATCTTTTACAAAAGTTGGAAGAAAAAGGAATCATCTGCACATTTGATTTAAAAGGAGAAAATAAATCCTTAGCAGCTGATTTTTTAGCGTTGAAATATAACCCTAAAAAAGTAAATTTAAAAACAATTAATAAATTCATGCATTTTCTTTGCATAAATAAAATCGTAATTAATAAAACAGAAATTTTTCACCTTTAAAAACAAAACCATGAAAAAAGAAATAAAAACCAAAGAAGTAGATTTTTTTATAGAAGAAGCTATCAACTACACTAAGGAAAGCAATAATATTGAAAGCATAGAAAAACAAATTAAGTTAGCTAAGGAGTTTGAGCCTGAATTTAAAGAACTCTACAACAATTTAACCCAACGTTTTACCTTTGAATTTGAAAAAAAAGATTTTAACGAAAAGATTGAGTTTCTAGAATTTTTAATAAACGAAATCACAGAATCATTAATTAAGGCTAAAAATAAATTTTCTTTAATTTCTGAATCAAGTATTAACAAAGTTGAATCCTTAAGAGATACGTTTGAACGTAGATTGACAAAAGTTTATATTACTAAAAAATAAAAACAAATGAAACCAACATAAGAATCAAATAAAATAACTATATTTGTAGCGCTTCTTATATTTTCATAATTTTTTTTAGAGTTAGTCCAAAAACGCCTTAAATTTATTTTTAAGGCGTTTTTATTTCGTCTATTTTTGAAGTGCTGATATCCGTTGTTACTTGTGATCGAGCATAAGTAAGACCTAATCCAGTAAATAAAGCTTGTATCTTTACCAGTTCAGCATTTATTAAACCATCAGAATCATTTAAGGATTCTTCTAAAGCATTAAACCTAACTGCATTATCAATGTTTCCCCCAATTTCACAAGTTCCATCAGTTTTTAAATGAATTGCAAAGCTCAAAGCGCCGTCTAAAGATTGCGAAAATATGCGTTTTTCCCCCTCCTCTGCTACTTGATTAGTATTTATATACCCTATTATAACAGGCTCGGAGTTAACCGCTGTGGGCGAGTATATAGCAGTCATGTTTTTTAAAGGTTGAGAATCATCGCCGTAATTAGCGGCAACTTTAGCTGTTTTTGCGCCATATTGGTCAACTTTTAAAATCCGTTTTCCGTTCTCGATTAAAAAATCTCTTACTTTGCTAAATGTTATCATTTTAAATATATATTTTTACGTTTTTGTTGTTATATTTTTACGGTTTTATTGTGCGTCAAAAATATTCGTTGGAGTTCCTCCTGTAAAAGCTTCGGGAGTTAAACAATTAATACTCATTGTGTCGCCTAAACTATCCTCTTTGTAATTAATTTCATTAACAATAAATTTTTGCCTTTTATAGATAAACAATTCCTTATTTTGAAATTCAATTACTTGCCCGCATAATAATTTAAAGTCTATTTTAGGCAATTCTAAAGCTAGCTTAATACCTCGTAACTCGGCTGCTAACGCGTTTCTTGCAGCCTCGATAGTGCTAGTATCATCTCCGCTGGAAAGTATCTTACAGACGCTTCTAATTTGTCTAACATTTGGATTTCTAACACTATCTAAAGTACTAACGCCTTCGTTTTCGTCACTCGGTTGACGTCTTACTGTTATATCGCTATGAAAAGCTCTTCCATTAATAGCCATTTTACTGGATAATAAATTTGAACTATCATAAGACCTTACAGGCTTTGAGCCTATAAAAGCCTTAAAATAGTAAAGAGATCCCGTTTTCGTGTGACCAATTATTATATTTCTTTGGCTTGCTAATTGAGTTAAAAAAGATGCTACGGATTGGCTTGGTTGAGCCACCGCCTTTTCATACACCAAATTCATTTTATTTGATACATTGCTTTCTATAACTTGATTTATTCCGAAAAGACCTAATAATTCAGCAGATATTTCTGTTAAAGACTGATTGTTTTTCTCCAAAGAATAATCAACCCCTAAATCTATTCCTATGTTATCTAAGGCATCATCAGCAAATTCAGCGGCGGTTTCAAATAATGTCTTATTTTTTTCTTGAAAATTATAAAACTTAGGAGGTATCGTAACATCTTCTAATATACCGCTTTTTGAATAACCGCTAAACGAAACTAATTGAGGGGTTTTAGAAGATGCGAAATCATTGTTTACAATATTACCGGTAAGCAGCAAATCCATATCGTTTGAGAAAATTTCAATTTTAGGATATGTTAAAGGTTTAAATATCTTTTGATGCTCAACATTATCTGGATCAAATCTAGCATCAAAACTAAAAACACTAGCAAAAGTATCTAAATTAAACTTTAGAGTTAAATTGCTAAAATGATTAAAAAATTTATTTTCTATTTTTATTTTCATTTGTGAATTATTATTTTATCAAATGTTGGAACTTCTAAATTAAGCTCATGACACTTATTTCTGATTAAACTCCATGCCGTGCTTTTGCTTTTACATTTTGCTTTAAATCCATGAATGGTATCATTCCAAATTTTTTCCCCTGCATTTTGCTTAATTAAATTAATGTCTTTTTTCATGATTTTTTTTTAAATATAATAAGTGATTAATCTCCCTTTTTTTATCCTATAAGTTTCACTCAAACCCATGTTATTGATACGCTTAAAAGTTTCCAAATTTTCATCACTTGCAAGTCCTAAAAAACGATGAGTTAAAATAATTAAATTACTATCTTTTTCTAAAATTACGCTCCTTTCTTGTCTAGCGTCAAAACTAATGATAAATAAAGCCTGGCCTGTATAAGTTATTAAGTCAATTAATGCAGATTGCAAATCTATATCTGGAGAATATTCATCGCTTGTATTTTCTAAAGGAATTTGATTTGCATCAATAGTGGCTAAATAATCATTATACAAATTAAGCATTTCAGAATTTACGCTTTCAATATCGGACCTAACTATATAATCATTTGGCAACGGGTTAACCGAAGATTTTGCGAAATTGCCTAATAAAGTAGCCGCTTGAGATTCAAAATAATATTTACTTTGCCGATTTTCTGGATTTATAGTATTTTTTATTTCTGCATAAGCCTCTTTAATTGAATCGATTTTACTTCTTATATTTCTTTCAAAATTAGCCGGTTCACTTAACACTAATTGAGCGCTACTAATTGCAACCTCAGTTTCTTGAACAAGTAAATTTAAATTTCCTAAAGATTTATTTTTTAAAGCCGTATATTCGTTAAAATTTATGGAGTCTGGCTCAAATCTAGCCGCCGAAATTTCAATTGATGATTTTAAATCGTTTATATCGCCTGTTTGTGGCTCAGCTTTTGAAACATAATTTTGTATTCCTATGCTATTAATTTGATTAACGCGCTCATTAACTTCATCTGGTATTGAATCTGTATCTTGTGGGTAATCATCAGCTATGCTTTCCCAAAATAAAACGTTTATTTCTGTATTGCCAAAACTATTGTCATTCCTCTCTATATTGGTCGGATGACCACTTAAAGTTCCATAAAAAGGATGAGTAACAGTCCACAATCTTTTATCCTTTGCGCTGTTTTCAAAAGCTTTTGCCTGATCTAAATTATCATCACCAGTAAAATAAAAATTAAGCGGAAAAGATCCAGATTCAGATTCTTTTCGATCAATAAAAGAACCTTTTACGTTTATAAAATCATACTTTGCAAAATTGAGTTTTGTTGATTTCGTGCTATCTCGCCAAAGTGGATAGTAAACAGATCCATCGCCTGTTTTTATAGTGAATTTTATGTTTTCAAGATTATCTTTCCAAGCCATTATTTCCAGTGTTTTTTAAGTTGATATTCTGCGTTTTTTTTGTAGAATATGTTTATCTTTTTTGAAGCTTTCGTTTTTGCTGCTCTTATAAAACCCCTACCATTTACATTTGCGCTTTCTGTCTTTTTTAATATAAATAACTTTTTTAATTTAAATCTAGGGCCTTGGGTGTTTGTACTTCTCTTAACGCCACTTAATTCATATAAAGTACCCCTTCCTGTACTACCTAAAAGCATATACTTTTTTCCGCTTGCAGCAGTTGACATTACGGCTGCAACGAATTTAGAATTTCTAGTTCCTTTATGAGATTTAAAAGCATTTCCAGCGTTATGAGCTTCCAAAGTATTTAAACGGTTTTTTCTTTTTAACCTTCGCCCTTTACTTTTTGATATTCTAGCATCATCATGTGGAACTAAACGACCAGTATCTAAATTTCCACCGAACTCTTGTTTCTCCATTTCATTGGCTATGTCTGCGTTTTTTTTAGAATCTATTCCAGCCATAGAAACCATTGAATTAATTTTAAATCCGCTAGCCTTATCAACGGTACTAAAAGCCTTTAAAAAACCTTTATTCCTAGTAATAAATCTTTTCGCCCCTTGAATTGGAATTTCTTTTTTAGTTTCAAAAGCGGCATTGTTTAGCGTATTTCTAACCGCACTAGGTAAAGCAGACCTGTGTAGCTTTTCAAGCTTAACAGTCAATTTAATAACCTCGTCTGCATCTAGTTTTAGCATTACATTGCAATTAATTTTTCACGGTTGCTCGCTTCGGATTTATATATTCCACAAATTACCAGTAAATCCACTTTTAAAATAAATCTTAGAATCCTGTGTAAACACCTGACCGTTAGTATTATTTAGAAACTTTTCAAAAGTTCTAGTACCTCCAGTAACTGGATAGCTGTATAAATTCCCATTTATAAAAGTGTAAAATTTTGAATCTTTTATAAAATAATTTGTTGTTTTTTGAAAATTAGAATCTAAAGTTATGTCGGAAGATGCGGCAAAAGTAAAAGTTGTAGTATTAAACAAATAAGATCTTAATTTAAAATCATCAGCATCATTGTTTCCTAAATTGCTCAAATAAACAAAATCACTATCAGCAAATAAATAAGGAATATGATCAGTAGATGTTTGTTGAGTTGGTGTAAATTTAGTAACTACTGAATTTAAAGTATCTAATCTAAAAATATAGAAATCATAAACCGTGGCGGCGTCTGTTTTGGCCATACAAACCAAAGCTTCTTTATGAATTACTGCGTCATAAATTAATATGTCGTTATCGCCTTGGTCAACCCTAATCACTTGTTGAACATTTTCTGACTGCGGGTTATTTGTAAGAATAAATCCGTCAGATAGATAATAACTTAAATTAGTTGAATTATAACTTAATACGCCGCTAAAAGGTAGACTAATAGTGTTTTGAACTATATCTTTTGACAAGTCAATTAATTTAACTCCAGATGAATTGTTAATTACTAATAACACTTGCGAATTA
>Ga0307952_1000530_pt1 | contig 21634 bp, 13 predicted proteins | sample OrgLakmetagen376_FD_201821 | JGI IMG/M metagenome (GOLD analysis project Ga0307952, IMG submission 201821) | Saline water microbial communities from Organic Lake, Antarctica - #376 | ecosystem: Environmental > Aquatic > Non-marine Saline and Alkaline > Saline | place: Antarctica: Organic Lake...
TCTTTCTTGGAGCAAAACATATCTTATGGTCAAATTTCACAATGAGATTTCCTCTTGCTTCATCATAACCTTGGTATTTGCATAAATAAAGTTTATTATCGACAAACATTTTAGCTGCTTGTTTCCTCAGTAGCTTTTCAAACTCATTTGTTTGATAAATCAGTTCGTCTCTAATGAGATTAATATGTTTGTTATTAGCTATAATCATCTTCCATGTTTAGGAGTTTGGATAAGGCTCTTGATTTCTCTCCTGCATTAGTCTTATCTATTATCAACAAATGCTTGTTTTTTTGCTTATTTGCTTCGCAAAAAGAAATTAAGTCATCAAAGTCATTTTCTCCTCTATAAGCAAGAATATGGGTTTTGTTTAACATTAATAATTCTTCTGCCGTTTCATATATTTTAATGGGTGATTTTATACTGAAATCTAAAGCCATTTTGTACCCTTCGTTTTCCATTTTCAAAATCTCCAAAGGATGTATATAGGCAAATGCACCTCTCGCACTATGTACAATATATTTTTCTTCGTGACTTTCTAAATTGTTATAATCCTCATTGGCACTATTGAAAGGTATATTGAATGCCTTTGCCAACTTTACTTTGGCAATAAGATTGAACAACTTTTGTTTTTCTTTTGGATGTTCAGTAGCAAGTACTACAAGATTTTTTAGCTCAGGTACATAGTTTTGCCATTCCTCATCATCTTCAAGTTCTTTTATAAATTCGTTTACATCATCCCCAAAACTTGTGTCTCCATTATTATCTTCTGGTTCATTTGTTTCTTCGTTATCAGTATTTTTGTTTTCAAATAAATCCCAAGATTCTGGTACTTTTCCAAAGTCATCTTTAAGTTTATCTATAATTTCATTTTCTTCCCATCTAACTATAAGATTTTCAAACCATACTTTTGGAAGTGCTTCGCTTTTGATGGAGTCGTGTAGATACGTTATCAATTCGCTGTTATTCTTCCAAAACCCTTTAAAATAGACTGATTTATCCTCTAAAACAAAATTGTATTCTTTTATCTCTATTGGAATCTCAGAAGGAAACACGTATTTAATTTTAGAGCATTCAAAGAAGGTAAAATCTTCAAAAATTGCTTTTATGTTTTCTTCAATTTCGCTCCAATTTTCATTGCTCGTTTTAAAAGCTACGTATTTAGCACGCTCTATAAAAAAATCCTTGATACTCTTACTTACATCATTCTCTTGTTCAATTTCTCTTTTTAAATTACTTTCAGACAGATTATTAATAGAAAAAGTGTCAGTTAGTTTTTCAAAATTCTGATGCAGTTTATTTGAATCTTTAATTTCAGATTGAAATTCCTCATCTACTACAAAAAGCTCTGTAATAAGTTTCCATTTAAAGTTTACATTGGGTAGATAATAGGTGACATCACTTTCTAAATTAGTATTTTCAAGTATTTCTATTAGGTTTAAAAACTTTACTTCCTCTATAGTTAGTTCTGGTTTTGAATTTGAAATGAGACCTAAAGCCAATTTTGGACTTATAGATTGTTGAATACCTAATGCAGACTCTAAAGAAGTTTCGGTGTCTGCAATTTTAATATCAATCCATTCGTCAGTTACTAACTGAGATTTATCTAAATATGCTTGAAATTTGTTTGAAAATAAGTCACTCGTTTTTTTACGTTCTCCAACTATGTTATTTACTACTCCATTTGTTCTGAGAAACTTAATAAGGGTATTATCTTCTTTATCATAAACATTTCTGTTATAGCGCAAATGGGTTTTTCTAAAAAGTTCTTTTTTCTGCCTATTATTTTTTATAAACTTGGTGAATTGGTCATAGCAATTCACATCACCTAATAAAGGTAAGTAGGCGATTGAAACATAATTACCAATCGTACTATATCCTAAAATATGGTCTTCGGAAAACCTTTGACGTGATTGTAAAAGCTTATTATTGAATTTAGGTGCGTTTTTCAGCCTAGTAGCAAGTTCTTTATCTGGACATTTGTTAAATCTAAAATCATTCACTTCAAATGAAAATGAACTTTTCACTCCGCACATTTTGAAGAAAGCTCTACTATAATTTTTTTTGTCGTATTCTTCGGACAAGAAATGGACGTTATCAATCCCCTCTATTTTTTGTAGATCCAAATCATCTTCTTTGCAAAATAGACTTGATAAGTGAATTTCCTCAGCCTTTTTCCATTCCTTGGGATGGCATTTAAGCTCCATTGTCTTAAAGCTAATATTGTTAAAGTCAATATTATTCTCCCTTTTGCCATAAAAAAGTTTTGCTATTTCATTAAGAATATTAAAATGGTAATTTCTTAAAATGCCATTTGTTTGATTTTGAAGATAATACTCAATTTTAGTGTCAAAGACTTCTTGAGTTTGACTTATATGACGGCATTCAAGAATTTCTTTAAAAAAGTTAAACCAATTATTGTTATTTCCATATTTATCATATTCGTCAGAAATGCCATTTTGTAGGCTTATGGTAGGTAGAACATTATTTAATGGTGTACCCGTTTGATAGTAGTCAGAAATTATTGATTCAGATGGTGTGCAATAATTCTGGCTTAGTGTTTTAATCTTCAAATTTGATCGAAGAGTAGCTAAATGGCTTATAAGGTTATTTTCAGTATCAACTTTTTTATTCCAATACTTAAAAATTTCCTTCCCTATTTTGAAATGTTTTTGTTCGTCTTCGATTGTATCTAAGCTATTAATTAAATCAGTAATTACATCTTGTAAATTTGATTTTGCTTTTAATTCTTTGAATATCTTAAACCATCCTACATTGGGTCTTTGGGGAGAAATGAGGTCGACACTTATAAAGTCCTTTTCTAATCGGATTGATGAAATTATGGTTTCAATTTTATTCCCATCATCAATCTGAAATTCATCTGAAACATAGGTGTTTTCTATTTCTATATTTTGTCCGTTTTTGCACAGGATTACTTTAACTCGTAAAGATATCTTTCTTAGATTGTCTTCTTTTATTTCACCCCAATTGTCAAATATCCATTCCCAATCTCTAATTAAGTTTCTTTTACTATCTTCTACTTTAGTAGTAATAATTTCATCTAGAAAACTTAAAGTATCATATTTTTTGAATTTTACAATTTCATCATTTATCACAGGTAGAACCATACTGTGTAAAGCCTCTATATGATAATCCTTGATTGCCTCTGGTTGCTGACTATAAATTTCATTCGATTTTTTTAGTTCTGATATAGTTGTTAAAAAGACTGCTTCTTTTAATACATCCCTTAGATCCTCATTTTCTATAATATATTTAATGAAAGTTGCATTGTTTTCAGATACCTTTAGCCACTTTTGAAATTCTTCATTGGGGATTGAGTTCTTTAAGTCATCCACCGTAAAACAATTACCTTGCTCCGTTTTTTCTATTAAATATTCTATTTCGGTTGTTGATCCAAAATCTGTGGTAAGAGGTTTCCCTTGAGTGTTGAAAATTCTTGAATAATCAGATTCACTAAGTATGTTTTGTAATCCTGTTTGGTTAACAATTAAGTCATTTAATTTAACAAGGTTGACACTATAAGTTGAAGGGAATATTGTATGATTCGCTACTTCTTTTATGAAATACTTTTTTACTGTAGTTGCGTATCTATTGTTCTCCAATTCATAAATTGGAATTAGCTTTTTTAAATATTCGTATTGAGAATTTTTGGCAAGTTTTTCACAAGATTTGAGTAATTCTTCGGCTACGAATTCTGCAATTCTATAGTTATATTCTAGAGTGGGAATTAAGTTGGTTCGGTCTAAATTTGGAATAAAATCTCCGTTCACAATATATGGTAGTTGATATTTTGTGTCAGACATTGGTAAGTAGGTAAACAAGTTTACTAAATTGTCATTTTGTTTTTTTGGAATTACTATGTCAATTTTTGGATTTCGGAATGTTCTAAAATTACTTGGGACAGATTTGTTGTTCTCGTCAGTTAATTCCTTTATTATTTCCTCTTCTTCAATTTGATATTCTCCTGAAAATTTGAGCCAATCATTTATAGTTCCGTCAGGTTGTTTGAGTTTTATTATTTCTCTTCCGTTTTCTACAATAATTTCCTTTTCATAAACCACCTCTTCATTTGGTAAGGTTATTTTAAGCTTTACTAATTTTTTTAGAAAAATTAGTAAATAAGGATTTGCAGATAATTCACTCAGGTAATCTATTACATTTTCTTTGCTTTCATCACTAGGGAACTCAAGTGCAAATGCTACTGGAGAATTAAAAAAATCGAATTGTTTAATTTCAGTGATTTTGTCAATCTCATTCTGAAAGATGGGCATTACCTCCCACGGTTTATCATCTCCTGTCTCTTTGGTAAATGCAAAACTAAAATTGCCTGACCTTACATATACATTAGTACTATGTCTAAAAACTGATTTAAAACCAATTCCTTTATACCCTATCCTACGCACATTATTTTCATCATCTTGTTCACCAAATAGTATTCCTGTTATTGATCTAAAATTATCTTCGGTAAATAAAGCTCCATTATGTTTTAGCAATAAAAAGTTTCCAAATATTTCAAAGTGGACAGAAACCTCCTCGTTAAAATTTAAATTTGGATGATCAACGGCATTTTGCAAAAGCTCATAAAGGAATGTAAGGCCTGTTGAAGACAAATCACCTCTTAGCCTATCGAGAACCTTTCTATTTTCTGTTAAGAATTCAGGATCTTGATTATTTCTCTGAATGAATCTTCTGTTTATTATTTCGCGACACTTATTATATGAAAGAGTATCATCTAAGGAGTTTCTAAATTCCTTTGTGCTTAGTTCATAACATCTATCTTCTTCGTTAAATCCTAAAACTACAACACGAACCTCTTGTCCTACTTCAAACAATTCAAACATTCGTTGATTAAGGGTTGTGTTATTTGATAATTGTGAAATATGAAGACTTGCAGATTGTCCATCAATGTCAAATATTAGCAAATTCTGTTCTGTGATTTTTTTCACAAGTGGTAAAATGGATGTATTTCTTGTATCTATTTGCATTTAGTTTTTTTACTGATTACTGTTTGTTACTCGGTATTTCTTTGGTGAGGCATATCTTACTCATATAACGGTATTAAGGCAAAAAAACGACTACCATTCGATTAAGCAAAAGCCAAATTAAAAATTTGACGACCTCGCAAAAGTGTCTTTATCATTCATTTAAACGACTAATTGTCCTATTATTATTATACGTTATCACCAGCAGTTTTTTCATTCAGTAACGTTTTCGTTCTATCTAATAAAAGTTCTTTTCTTTTTTCTTGAAACTCGCTATAATTATTCAGATTTAAATCAACGTCTGGTATTAAATGGGCATTCAAAAATAGGGCTCTATTGTTTTGATTTGTTTCTTTCTCGACCCATTTCAATAAATTCATATTGCTTTTTGACATATTTTCATTAGCATCCAACATTTGTAAATTATAAATGGAATTGTAAATATTCCACCCATAATTTTCCTTGTCTGAATCCCCAAGATTTTCAAATTCGAATGCGGAATGAATGTGATCTTTATGAAAATTATTATTCTTGTAATCTAAATCAGGAAATAATAAAGATAAAATCGAAAAAGCATATTGATTATCTTTTTGGGTCAAAAGTACTTCTTCAATAAACTCATCACCAACACTAGTGTCTTTTTTAATATGATTGAAAATTGAATTTACTGGAAAAGTTTTAATTTCTGGCTTTATTTTCACTTCAGTAACATTGTCGGTAAATGTTCTTCTTATTTGCGATAAAACTGAATCTGAAGTACCTCCAAAAATGCGTTTGATTAAAACTATGTGTAGCCATTTTTTAATTGATTCTCGATCTTGTTTGAATTCTATTTTGGTTGAAAAATCGCGATATATATTTTTATGATACAAATAATAAATTATTGGAATTACAGAATTTTTTGATGTTAAAGTATAATCTGTAAACCCAAAAGTCTTGATTAGATCGAAAGTTGATAATATCGAGTCTCTAATTTTTTCCCATTCTGTCTCAAAATCTTTTGCGTTACCTTTTGAAAAATTAGTTACTCTAAATTTAATGTCTCTACTGTAAAGATAAAGAAAGGATTTAAGTATTAGATCTTTAGAAATCGAGAATCCTTTGTTTCTTATAATATCGACAAGTTTATGAATTTCTTTACGAGCATCTTTTTTTGTCCAGTTTGCAACCGCAATTGACATTAGCAAATCTGAAAAATTTAAAGGTTCGCCACCACTATTAATACGAATGAAAATATTTAATGCTTTGTCTAAACTTTGGTCTTTTTCGAGAAAATAGTTGATAATTGGCTTTTCCATAATTGTTCGTCGCAACTGTCGAATTGCTTTGCGAGAAAAACTATCTTCAAATTCTTCAACAAATTCGTCAAAAGTTTCATCTTTTGTGTAGTTTAAGATTGCTCCGACTTTAAACCATTTCTGTTTGTTTGTTTCATAAATTTCAGATTCCTCTGTTTGGGATTTTTCAAGAAAACTAAACTCATAGATTCGTCCATCTTCTTCGTCTTGAAGTTCATTTGTTACATTCAAGTATAGATGTCGAGTTGGAATACTCCATTCTGTATCTTCCCATTTCCTTCGATATTCTTTATAACCGTAACTGCCTTTAAGTCCAAGATAGAGAGAAGTTAATCGTTGTTGACCATCTAAAACTGCACTGAATGAACTGATGCCGTTAGTTGAAATTTCCTCATTATGTATTTTGTAACGTTCTCGATATTCATTAATAAACTTATAAAATCGATAACCTTTTGAAGTTGTTTCTTCAACTTTCCAAAAGAGAAAAGAGCTGATTGGATAATTTCTCATTATGGAATCGAAAAGCCATTCTATTTTTGAATGATTCCATATAAATTCTCTCTGTATTGCTGGAAGTAAAAACTGATTCGTATCTATTCTTTCGATAGCATCAGAAATGGTAATTGGTGTTTGAAATGACATATATTATTGGTTAGTTTTTTAAAAAAAATTACTGGCAACATCCTCACAAACCCTATTCAAATCTTCAGTTTAGGATATATATCTATTTAGGACGTTGCTTTTATTTTCAACTAAACTAACACTTTTGTGTACTTTATCCAAGGGACTTTTAATTAACTACTGAAAATGCTACATTCAAGATTCTAACCCAACCAATGTTTTCTAACACTACTCGTTTATCTTTTTTCTTATTAGGCAAACTCAGGTTTTGGTCAACTTCATATCTATAATTATTTTCAGGGACAATTATTATTTTCGAGAACACTATTTATTTTCAGAAATAATAAATGGAATAATGGTGCTCCACTATTTTGAAAGCAGTTTTAAAACAAATTCAAAAGAAGATTAAAACCTTGGAATACGACCTATTAGTATTAGTCAAACAAGAGCATCAATAGGTTTTAATGCACCTAAAAACAATATTGGAGATTGGGAATAAAGCAGCTGTAATGTTGGTTATCTTGACAGAAGGGTTTAATCGTTTTAAAAGTGGAAGTAGTTTAAATGGACGTAGCACCATCAATAAAATAGGAAATTAAAAACTGAGTAACAGATTATCCATGTGTATTTTTAACGCCTGTAAACACCGTAAGGCCTGTAGAGAGCTCTGCAAGCGTATTGTGAACAAAGGCAAGACATGAAGGCAAGACTTAAACGCCGTAGCTAATAAGCTACTCTAACACTATTTTGCATTGGCAAAATCAAGTCTATCAAATGATGAAACATATATTTCGGTTCTTGGGGTTAAATAATTGAATGACAACCAAAAAAAACTTGCAGATCAAGTTTATAAACCCAAAAGCCGTAGTCTTCCAAAAAACTAGCGATCTTCTTTTCAGATTTATGTCCAATTAATTTCTCTACGATCACAGGTCCGAAATAACGGCCTATCCATCACCCAATTGAGGAAGCGGTAAAGATGGAGATAAAGACAATTATACTACCTTATATTGGGCCGTAGACTAAAATTGAAACCACCATTAATGCTACAGAGGGTATGATAATCAAGAACATTTGAGCTACCATAAATAATACAAGCATCAACGGTCCAAACCATCCAAAATCTCCTACCCATTTTCTTATTTTGTCATTTGCTCATTTAATGCCGCTATGAGCTTGTCCGAAAGTCTGTTAGTTTTCATAAGAAATTTATTCATTTCAATAATTTGATTTTTCTAAAAAATGGTTATACCAATTCATAAAAATCCTTTTAAAATTTTAATATTGATTTCTGGTTTCTTTTCATTCATCATTTACATCATCGTTGTTTTCATTTCCTTTTTCATTATTTTTTTATGGATTTTATCCATCAGCATTATACGACCCTTTTCACACTCTGTGATTATATCGAGCATTTTGGATTGCATCTTTTACGTCATTTTAAGATTTTTTTTTATCATTTTTACTATTCTAAAATAGGTCGGCAGAAGTTATAATGAATACTAAGAAGGAAACAACTATTACAATTAGAATAATATAGAAACCAACTTTTGTCAATTTATTTTTTTGAAACAGATAGTTTCGTTTTTTATCCTTCTCCTCTTTTACAAATTCTAAATCCTCTTTTCCTTCTTTCATTAGTTCTTGTTTTTGATTAATATAATTTGATTTTCTTTAAAAAATGTCGTTATCTATCTGTATTTTTTCAAAATAAAATAGTTTGGATAATAATATGCCAAGCTAAAAATTATCCGAAAATGTTGAAAATCCTAATCTAGTTTCATATTGAAAAAATCGTGGTACATCTAGGCTTTTATTTTTTTAGAGAGTTTCAGATCACTAAGAGAATACTATAATAAACCGCTGTTATAAAAAGTAATGCCAAGCCTACTGCCAAAAAAAGAATAGACTTTTTTACATTTTTAAATTTCCACGCGGCGATGGTAGAAATAATATAGATCTGCTCCCCCAATTGCTCAAAAAGATCTTCCTCGTTCTGACTAATCTCATAAAAGGTATTTGAGAACTGTTTTACATCGCCAAACTTGCTTATAACATCCCCAAAGAAAAATACATTTTTACTGTAATTTCCTTCGATTTTCGGAATAAAGCAGCGTATGCTGAAAAATATTGATAGCGCAGTTACCAAAAACCAAAGACCTATAAATATATATAGCGGAATATCATTTGAAACCGTAGCTAACAATTTGTCAATACTTTGAAAGATAAAATTCAGCAAAATTCCATAAAACGAAAGGATAAGTCCAGCTTTCAATTCGGAAGCTTTTATTAAACTTGCAACGTAGTTTATACTCCCCCAATAGTGGTCTACTAAATCGTCAGTATGTTTGTTCTTGATTGGAGAGTTTGGTTGTTTTTCTTGTTGTTCCATAAGATTGTTCTTTTACCCTGAAATGGTTCGTTATAATTTTGATTTAGGCGATGTCCTTTTATTCCAAGACTTCATAGACTGTTAAAGGTTCGGCTTTGTTTTTTACCTTTATGCTGTCAAGTTTTTTACATTTGAAGGCTTCTTTTACCGTATTATAGCAGCTTTCGCCAATGATTATTTGATTTGGTTTTGCTTCATCCTGCAAGCGGGCAGCTGTATTTACAGTGTCTCCGATTACGGTATAATCCAGTCGTTTCAAATTTGCAGAGCCAATGTTTCCGGAAATCATTTCACCGCTTTTAATGCCGATGGAAACTTTTGGTTCAAAATCTGATAAACCTTCAATTTTTGCAATGCTGTTAATTTTGTTCCGAACGGCAAGTGCCGCATCAATGGCTCTATCCAAGTGATAATCGCCCCGAAAAACTGCCATGACCGCATCGCCAATAAATTTATCTATGAAGCCCTGCTGTTCCATTATTTCTTGTACCATAACATCAAAATAAGTATTTATCATACTTACAACAGTATCGGCTGGAGTGGTCTCGCTGATTTTTGTAAACCCGCAAAGATCTATAAACATAACTGTCGCCTCAATGGTTTCGTTTGCCATAATGGTGGTTTCATATTCTCGGCTTCCCATAAAATTCAATACGTTTTCGTCCACGTACATTTTTAAAATATTATTTTCTTTAATAGCTTGTAATGTTTGTTTTATTTGGTTGCTGTGCTTTATCGTTTTTTCAACGGTAATGATGAGATCTTCAAAATTTATTGGTTTTGTAATAAAGTCAAATGCGCCACGGTTCATTGCCGTTCTAATATTTTCCATATCACCATAGGCCGAAACGATAACAGATTTCAGCAGTGGCTTCAGCTCGCTCAGTTTGGTCAAGAGTGTAAGCCCGTCCATTTCAGGCATATTGATGTCGCTCAAAACGATGTCCACTTCAGGTTCCATCTTAAGTTTTTCCAGAGCATCCACGCCGTTAATGGCGAAAAAGAATTCATACTCCTTTTCGCGTATCTGCTTTCGGAATTTCTGTTTTATGAGCGTTTCCAAATCAGCTTCGTCGTCAACTACAAGTATCTTTGCCATAATATTTAATTTTATGCTGTCTTTATAATTAAGGCGCATTATTCAATGTTCCATCATCTTTGCAATAATTTCTCTTTCAGTACTTTAAAATCCACAGGTTTGGTCAAAAAATCATCTGCGCCCAGCCTTTTTGCGGTGTTGAAATTTTCATCGTCGCCATAAGCGGTTATCATCATTACAGTTGGCGGCGGTTTACGGAATTCTTGTTTGATGTGTTTCAACAGGTCTAAACCGCTCATTCCGGGCATATTGATGTCTGATAGAATCAATACAGCCTCTTTTAAATTTTGATTTAGATAGGTCAACGCTTCTTCGCCAGAAAATGCAAAGTCAAAATCCATTGCACCTGTTTTTATTTCCTTTCGGAAACGTTGCAGGAAAAGGGTTTTTACGTCTTGTTCGTCATCTACTACTAAAATTTTCATGCTATCGTTATTTTGGTATTATTATAGTGAAGGTTGTGCCTTCGCCTTCTTTTGTTTCAACTTTCAATTCACCCCCATGACCTTTTGTAACAATATCATAACTCATACTCAAGCCCAGTCCGGTTCCTTCTCCAGTAGGTTTAGTTGTGAAAAAGGGTTGGAATATCTTTTGTACTATTTCTTTAGGCATTCCATTACCGTTGTCTTTTACAATTATCTGGATGGTATCACCCTCCTTTTTAGTGATGACTGATACCGTAGGTGCGTACTCCTTGTTCGCTTTCGCACCTCGACTGCGCTCAGCATGAACTCCAGCGGTCTTCTGCTCATTCATCGCATAAAACGCATTTGTTATCAAATTCAAGATCACACGTCCTAGATCCTGTGGTATCACGTTTACCAATCCGAGGTTTTCATCAAAATCTGTTTCTAAGATAGCATTGAAAGATTTGTCCTTTGCCCGCAGTCCATGATAAGCCAGACGCAAATATTCATCTGCCAGTTTATTGATCTCAGTCGGTTCTTTGATGCCAGTACTGGTTCGGCTATGTTGCAGCATGCCTTTAACAATGGCATCGGCGCGTTTGCCATGGTGGTTGATTTTATCGAGGTTTTGCTTGATGTCTTTTGCGATGAATTTCACCTCATCCATATCTCCTTTTTCAATCTCGATATTCATTTCATCAATCAACTCATTACTGACCTCTGAAAAATTATTGACAAAGTTTAGCGGGTTTTGAATCTCATGGGCAATGCCAGCAGTGAGTTCTCCCAAACTCGCCATTTTTTCAGATTGTATGAGTTGTGATTGTGTGGCTTTTAAGTCTTCTAAGGTTTTGCTTAGCGCCTCGTGGGACTCCTGGATATCCTTGCGCTTTAATTCTAATTCTTCAATGGTTTCTTCCAGTAAAATGGCAGTAGTTCGCTTCACTTTTTCAGTGCGCTCCAACTTAAATTCTGAAACCACCAAGGCTTTATCTGCTGCATTCACTACTTTAATTAAGTCCGTTTTTTCTTCCTCAGAAATATGCTCCGATGCAAGAATGTAGTCAAGTATTATTTTATGGTTACCGTTCATTATAGTGTTTATATGTACCTGTAATATATCTATTTTTCTTTTAAAGCAACCCAACTGCAGGTTGTTGAATGAAACTCATGCCTCCCGCTGGGCGATTTTCCAAATTCTCCGTAAGTATAAAAACCTGCCATTGGTGAGTTCCATACGGCAGCTAACCCGTCATTTTCTTGTTCTGCCAGCGGCCCCAATGCGCTTAACCTTCCTGCGCAAGAAAATATTAATACAGCATCTGCTTCTGTATTCGATTCTTTTTTAATCGCAGTTGCAGAGGCCACAACCGTATCTACAATATCAAAGTCTGGCGGTGTTGAAAATCTAAATTTAGAACCCTGTAGGACTTCAGATTCAAAAATAAGCGCTTCCTTTTCTTTATCATACCCTATAGGATTGCACATCTTAGGATCTCTCCCAGTTCTCTCTATTTGCATAGGATAATGCACCCCAACCTCATCAAAAAACTCAAGGTGATGAAGTGTTGCGGCATTTTCTTTTCCTAAATATCGCAAGTACACTTCCAGTGCAGGCTTGTCATCAAATGTATATACTAAGTTGCCTTCACTTTTTGTAATCGTTTTGCTAAGCCCTAAAGGTTTCCATCCCGAAAGCGCAACACCGTATAAGTCTATTTTCCTGGCATTGAACACTACCGAAGTTAAGCCGTAATCTGTCTCTTGTAAATTTGTAAAAACATAGCTGCCTGTAAAAGTTAAGTCATCACCCGCCATCCCGCCAAATACTGGCGTATCTGCGTCAATAACATGGGCTATACTTTCTATTATTTTTTCACCGTCTAACATCTCGCCGCTTTCTGTGATTGAAGTAGTGCATAAAATAAAGGCAGGTGCTTCAAATTTCTGTAAAGCATTTTGTGCCAGCTGTGTTGCTGCTTCACTTAATGCTCGTTCTTCTATAGCTTCAAATAAAATACAATAATCATTTTTATTGACATCAAGCAGCATGAGTACAATTTCTCCATCGCTCTGTTGACCAGCAATAAACTCTACGCTCGATGTGGCTCCCACCACATCAATATCTTTAGAAGATAGTACATCACGAATTGCTTTCCTATCTTGTTTTATTGATATGAATACCAATGCCAAAGTAGGCGTATATCCATCTTCCATGGCGTTCTCCAATGCCTTTAAAATTTCTAAAGTAGAAGCGCCACTAATCGTTTTTGCTTTCATATTATTTCTCTCTTAATGCTACACAGCAAGTGGTTAGATTATGCATTTCGAGATCGCCACCTGTAGCTCTGCCTAATTCTGCATTAGAGAACATACCAGCCATTGGTACATTCCACACATTTTTTATCCCTTCTAATTCTTGTGACATTAATGGACCAAGCGAAAGTATTCTGCCGGCACAACTGAAAACGACAAGCGCATCTGCTTCAGGCATTTCGGTTGCTTTTAAATTTTCTACTCCCTTAATCACTTTTTCCATCACATCAAAATCAGGTGGGAGGGAGAAGCGTACTTTGGAACCTTGTGGCACAGAACCACTGGTGTAAAAGGATCGGTCAGTCCAATCAACCATAAGACCAGGCCGCATTACCGGATCTCCTTTTTCCCGTTGCAATTGCAAAGGAAAATTAGCGGCTATTTCTATCAATAAACTATTATTCTCTGGCGTTACGTTTTCAATACCGCCATATTTGGCAGTAAGGTCGAGCACCGGAATATTATCCACTGTGTATACATGATTGCCTTCACTTTTGGTGACTATTTTTTCTGTTCCCACTGGTTTCCATCCACAAGTAGCAATACCCTTTATTTCCACTTTTGATTCATCTAATGCAATACATACCATGGCGTTGCCGCTATCTTTGCCATTGGTAAAAACAAAGGTTTCCGAAAATGTATAATCATCGCCTGCGCCGCCCCCAAAAGCATTTACGTCTGATCCGGCTACTTCTTCTATACCCCGCAAAATTTCTTCCCCATCGGCTGAAGCATTGCTTATTCCAATTAAAAATGCAGGTAAAGGAAATTTTGCTTTAGCTTTTTGGGCAATTCCTTTTGAAACTTCCCGATAATTTTTTTCAGGATAATCCTCAAAATAAATTTCAAAATAATCTTTATTGATGTCCAGTAAAAGGATCGCTGCCGAGCCTTTTTCCGTTTCTTCATCAATAAATTCTCCGTTGGTGGTACATCCGAATACGCTGATTCCTGATGCATCCAACAAATTTGTTATTACTGTTCTGTCCAGACTTTTTGAAATAAAACAAATAGCAAGCGTTGGTTTAAAGCCATCTTCCATGCTTTGCTTCAATGCTGCCTTTACTTCTTCAAATGATTTTCCTTTGATTGATTTTGCGTTCATGATATTTCCAATTGTTATTTTTAATAAATACTGATTGTCTCGTTATAAAGTCATTTTAAGTAATTCACCCTGTCTGCCGACAGGCAGGCTTTACGGGGCGGAGGGGGGTTTTTCTTTTAATGCCACCACACAACAGGTATTGTTGTGATACTCATTTTTACCGGTTTTTGATTTTCCATATTCGCCGTAGGAGAAAAAGCCTGCCATGGGCGCATCCCAAATTTTTTGTACTCCTTCTATCTCTTCTTTCATTACCATTCCAAAGGATAAATATCTGCTTACACAGGAGAACATGATCAAGGCATCGGCTCGCTGCTGTGCATTGTCCTTAATACTTTTACATTCTGCAACCACTTTATCGATGGAATCAAAATCGGGTGGCAGCGAAAACTTTATTTTAGAACCTTGAGGCACATTTCCAGAACAAATTAGTGAACGGTCATTGCTATTGGCAAACATGGCTGTACGTATGACTGGATCTACATTTTCCCGTTCTAATTGCAACGGATAATACCAAGAGCTGAGAAATGTTACGATTTCCTTATTGCCTTCCTGCTTTATCTCCACACCCAGGTAATTCATCAACATATCCAATGCTGGTTTATCGTCGATGGTATAAACAATACTTCCTTCGCTTTTAGTAACTGTTTTTGTAGTGCCAATTGCATTCCAGCCACAAGTAGCGATACCTCTCACATCTATTTTATCTTCATCAATAATGAGTGCTACAATTGCACAGTCATTACTTTTTCCGTTGGTAAAAACAAATGTTGATTCAAGTGCCAAATCATCCGCAGCCTTTCCTCCAAATATGGTTACTTCCTCGTCTGCCGACGAAAGAGTTTTTCCAAAGCCTTTTATGATACCTTCAACAATTGGTTCGCCATCCAATGATACGCCACTGTTTGCTAAAATAAACGCTGGGTTTGCAAAGGTTTCTTTTCCGGTGACACCTAATTTGTTTGCGTCTTCAAAGACGGTCTCCGGGCTTGTTTCATGAAATTCAATTTTAAAATAAGCTGGATTCATGTCGAGCAACAATATGACAATGCTGCCTTCTTCCATTTCGCCATCAATAAATTCACCGGCAGTGGTGGCACCAAATATCTGTATACCTTTTTCGTCAAGTAAATGCGATACAGCTTCTCTATCCTGTTTAACAGATATGAAAACAATGGCTAAGGTTGGCTCGAAACCGTCTGCTGTACTTTCTGCGAGTGCAGCCTGAATTTCTTCTGTTGATTTTGCTTTAATTGATTTTGCTTTCATTTCTTCAAAATTTGTGATTAAAATTATTTCTCTTTTAAAGCCACCCAGCAGCATGCGCCTGAATGGAAGTTTTGTTGGCTGTTTTTGGCTCTTCCATATTCCCCGTAGGTAAAAAAGCCTGCCATGGGACTGTTCCATAGCTCGGCCAAACCTTCATTTTCCATGGTTACCAGGGGTCCGAGCGCAGGTTCTCTACCTGCACAGGAAAATACCAGCAATGCGTCTGCATCATTACCAAAAGCATTTTTCACTTCCCTTGCCTCAAGGATGATTTTATCGACAATGTCAAAATCCGGGGGAACGGAAAACCAAAAGGCTTCACCTTCCTTCATCTCTACGTCCATGACCAAGGCATTCTCTTCATGATCAATGTGCATGGGTGTTTTAATGAAGATATCATCCTCGTTTTCGCGCTCCACTATAAATGGGAAGTTGAATGATAGCTCATTAAGAAGGTTAATATCACGGTCTCCGCCTTTACCCAGGTATTTCAGGTACATATCCACTGCCGGCTTATCATCTATGGAATACAGTAACTTACCTTTACTTTTGGTTACTTTTCTGGAAATACCCAATCGCTTCCATCCTATCATCGCCATGCCAGATAAGGCTACTTTTTCCGAATCCAAAACAAGGGCGATGATGCCGTGATTCGTTTCTTTATTATTAGTAAAGACAGCCGTCCCGGTCAAATTCATATCATCTCCTGCCATTCCGCCAAAAAATGTCCGTTCCCTTCCGATTGATTCTGCCAGCGAACTTACCAGGCTTGTTCCATCAAACAATTCACCGGACGCATCTACTCCCGTGCTGCAAACGATCAAGGCGGGTTGGGTAAATTTCCCAAGTGCAGCCGCTGCCAATTTTTTGGATACTTCATGAATGCTGCGCTCTCCTATTTCTTCAAACAAAATCGAGTATGCATCCCGGGATAAATCCATCAAAAGGATGACTATTTCCCCAAAACTTTGGTGTCCCTTGACAAACTCACCGCAGGAAGTAGCCCCGAAAACGTCGATGTCGCGCTGTGCAAGGATTTCACTGACTGCTTTCCTATCCTGTTTAACAGACATAAAAACAATGGCAAGGGTAGAAACAAAGCCATCTTGCATACTTGTTTCTAAAGCGTTTTGGATTTCCTGTGGCGATTGGCCGTGAATGGATTTTGATATCATTTTTAAGGCGTTAAATGGATTTTGAAAATGGTTTGTCCGGGTTGAGATTGAATGTCCAATTGACCTCCATGGGCTTTGATAATATCGTTGGTAATACTCAGTCCCAATCCCGTTCCATCGGTACCTTTTTTGGTGGTGAAAAAAGGCTGCAAGATTTTGTCTTTGATTTCTTCCGGAATGCCGGAGCCGTTGTCTTCCACTTCAATGTGTATACTTTTCGAATCCAGTTTTGTGCGCACAGAGAGCTTCGGTGGTAACGTATCTACAGTTTCCCGCATGGCATCGAAGGCATTGTTGCACAGGTTCAATACCACCCGGCTAAAATCTTCACCAATCATCGGAACGGTTTTGATCTTGGGGTCGAGTTGCAGGTCAATCTCTGCATTGATGGGGTTTTTGCCTGCTCGCATACCGTGAAAAGCCAGGTTGACGTACTCCTTAACCAATGCATTCAGGTTGGTGGGTTCCATTTTGCCGCTGCCGCCGCGGCTGTGTTGGAGCATTGATTTTACGATACCATCCGCCCGTGTTCCGTGTTCGTGGACTTTTGTCAGATTGCCTTTTACATCGTTTAGAATGGCGGTGATTTCTTCAAGGCTTTCATTGTCGGGAGACGAGGAATGCCTCGTCTTTACAAGTTCCAGCTCTTCAAGTGCCTCGTCGATCAGCTCCACAGAGACTTCTGAGAAATTATTGACGAAGTTGAGCGGGTTTTTGATCTCATGGGCAATGCCAGCGGTCAATTCTCCTAAACTTGCCATCTTCTCAGATTGAATGAGTTGTGATTGAGCAGCCTTTAGTTCCTTGAGTGCTTTTTCTGCTTTGGCTCTTGCCCCTTTAATGATCTTTAAATTTTCTGTGGCTTGTTGAGCTTGTAGCTCCGCTTTTTTCAAGTCGAGAAATCGAATATAAGCCTGCTCAAAGACCATACTCACCCTTTTCATAATGTCAATATTCTCTTTGGGTGGTAATTTGCCCACAAAACTGGGAATACAGATCCCAGAATTCTTTTTTAGAGCTATGGACATAGCATAACCAGGAGCCTCCATTACGGCTGTTTTGAATGCAGCAGGAAGATTTTTGTAATCTGTAAATTCAAAACCCATTTCGGCCCAAGAATTCTTTTCTTCTACAGTATATACTTTTTCAAAATAATCTTTGTTTTGTTCTTTGGCATCGAAGAAATCCGACAGAATTGGGTGCTCAAAGTAAGGAACAGAGATGGGAACGACCTCTTCAGGCAACTGAATCCATTGAGTCAAATCTCTGGAATCTTCCTGAAATACAAAGATGCTCACCGAGCCAAAATCCATATCGACATCAAGTCTTTGCAACTGTTCAAATAATACACTGACTACATCCCCTAGGTCATCTGTCTTGTGCATTGCTAAGGAACTTGATCGTATTTTTTCTAGGGCCGCTTCAATTTGCGCTTCCCTTGTCTGTGCTTCCGCTTTTTTAAGATCAAGGAAACGGGTGTAGGTCTGTTCGAAAACCAGAGCAAAACGTTTGAATATAGTATGTGCTTCAGGTACCGGCTCTAATGTAATAAACAACAAATAACCATACTTAAAAAAGGCAGCATGGTCTATTTGCCGCGCAGGAAAGGAACCCCCATTATCTTTGAACTGCTTGAGACCCTCACCTGTAACCGGCAATGACATGAGGTAATCATAATGAGCGGCACATGCTTCACCTGCAAACTCTTCAATATATAAAGATTCACCCCTTTGGCCAGCATCATAATAGCGGAGGAACACATTTTCTCTAGGTGTTTTATAAGATGGTAATGTTCCTTCCTCAGAGCTAAACCACTCTGTGGACTCTTTTTCATCATAGATATTAAATGCACAGCCTCTCGTTTTAATACCCAGTTCCCTTATTTGTCTATCTAATAAAGAAGAAATTTCTGATAACTCATCGCTATGCTGCATTGAAATAGTTCTTGCTCTTACTCTTTCAAGTGCTATTTCAATTTCAAGCTCCCGATTTTTCACCATCAAGTCAGCCGTTTTTTCTTCAACTAATTTTTCAAGGGCTTCATTTTTAAGTTTCAGCTCATCCTTGTGCCATGTATCTCCTTCTATTGGTACGGCAACTGAACCATGCCAATGAGTAACTTTCCATAAATCTGCCGAAAAACCAAAAACAGTACTTAGCCTAACAGAGAGTTTATTTTTCACCCCTTCCATATGCATGGTGATTAAAGCCTCATCTACATAAATAGCAGTATTTTCATTAATTCGCTTTCTAAGAACTGGCTCTAAATCCCATTTTAGATCTAAGCCTACGCCTTGTTCTCGTTGCTTGTTGACTAGCTGTTTAAGACCCCCAATAGAAAGTATTTTCTCATCCAAGGTGGTGCCGTAACCCATCACATCATCTTTCACAATCTCTTTTATGCGTTCCAATGGAAAATCATTTAGCATTAGATCCATCCAATTTTTATAGACTTTAGCGAGCAAAACATCTTTTTTTATAGTCATTGGTGCTATCGTTTTATTGTTTAGTAGGTAGTTCGATTGAAAAAGTGCTGCCTTCTCCTTCTTCGGTCTCCACCAATAATTCCCCTCCATGCCCTTTCTTAACAATATCATAACTCATGCTTAGTCCCAAACCTGTGCCTTGTCCTGTGGGTTTGGTGGTGAAAAAGGGTTGAAAGATCTTATCTACTATTTCCTTCGGCATTCCATTACCATTGTCTTTTACCATTATTTGAAGGGTATTATCTTCCTTTTTAGTGATGATGGATACCGTTGGCACATAAACCTGGGTTGAGTTCGCTTTCGCACCTCGACTGCGCTCAGCATGAACTCCAGCGGACTTCTTCTCATTCACAGCATAAAAAGCATTAGTTATCAAGTTCAAAATCACGCGTCCCAAATCTTGTGGAATCACATTTACCAAACCTAAGTTTTCATCAAAATCTGTTTTCATTGTGGCGTTGAAACTTTTATCCTTTGCCCGCAACCCATGGTAGGCCAGTCGCAGGTATTCATCGCATAAAGTGTTAATGTCCGTGGGCTCTTTCTTTCCGCTACTTGTTCGGCTATGTTGTAACATTCCTTTTACGATTCCTTCGGCGCGCTTTCCGTGGTGGTTTATTTTTTCGAGGTTTTGTTTGAAATCCGCAGAAATCGCCAAGGCTTCTTCTATATTTCCTTTTAGCAATTCTTCGTTCATTTCGGCCAAAAGCTCATTACTGACCTCAGAAAAATTATTAACAAAGTTCAATGGGTTCTGAATTTCGTGGGCGATGCCGGCTGTCAATTCTCCGAGCGAGGCCATCTTTTCAGAGTGGATGAGCTGTACTTGTGTTGATTTCAGTTCGGTAAAAGCCTTTTCAATTTCCTTGGCATGCTGCAGTTCGCTTTGTATTCCTTTTTGCCTCTCCTTGAAAAGTACCCGTTTTCGTTGAAACTTGTCCAAATAAAACAGCCCAGTGAAAAACAACAAAATATAGAACAGGTACGCATACCAAGTGCGGTACCAGGGCGGCATGATAGAAAACCCATATTTTAACGGTTCGCTCCAGGACCCACTTCCATTTTTGGCTTTTACCAAAAAAGTATAATTGCCTTCGCGGATGTTGCCGAAAGTGGCAGTGGTGTTTTCCGTTATAGGGTTCCAGTATTCGTCATATCCTTCTAACATATAGCGATAGCGCACCAATTGCGGCCGCGTGGTCTGAACCCCTACAAAATTGAAACCGATGTCGTTTTTGGAATAGGGAAGTTCTAAATTTTCGGGAATGGCATAAAATGGTTGAACCCCGTCGAAATGCACATTGCGGTATGAATGTACCATGCTGTCCAGCACTTTAGCAGGCAGTTTTCTTTTGAAGGTAAGCATTTCATCGGTAATATAGGAAGGGGTATTGTTATTGTTTTCTGATGAAATGGTATCTTTTTTCCGTGCCCATTCTAGGCTGCGCCAGCTTATGGACTCGTTGTTTATTTTGATGTTTTGAAGGATAACCTTCGGCGATTCGGTATTTCTAAGGACGCTTCCATAATCAAAACGCAGCAGTTTATCGCCAGTGCCGGCCCAGATTATGCTATTTCCTTCCTCGTGCATGCTATGGTTATTGCTAATGTCTTTTATTGGGTATCCGGTATCTTCATTATAATTTTCTATGCCATACTTTGCTATTTTTCCCTTTTCTGAAGAAATGCCGCCTTTTAAAACCGTAAAACCCACATTGGTTCCAATAATAATGTTTTTGTTGAAGTCTTCCAAAATTTGATATACCACATCGTTCGCCAAGCCTTGTGCAGTGCTGAAATTTTCAAAAATGGGTTCGAATTGATCGGCATTGGGCAAATTGAGTTTTTCAAGCCGTTCTTTTTTTATTATGGAAATACCACCTCCCCAACTGCCTATTATTATGTTTCCGTTTTGGTCCTCAATTACCGATGAAAGTTTATTGTCCGGCAGACCTTGGTCTTTGGTAAAATTCATAAAATTTTCACCATCGTACCGGCTCAGGCCGCCACGAGTGGCAATCCAGATATTTCCTTGGCTATCTTCGCAAAACCCCCAAATCGTTTTGTGCACGAGACCTTGTTCCGTATTCAAATTCTGGAACGACTTACCGTCAAATATGCTTATGCCATCGCTATAGGTGCCAATCCAAAGACGGTTTTTTTTATCGCAATAAAGGGTGGTGATTTCCGTGTCCGGCAAACCATTGCTTTCCGTATAATTTACGAGAGTCTTCCCTTCAAATTTGCTTAACCCTGAGTAACTCCCAAAATACAGATTGCCTTCATGATCTTTTGTCGCAGCAAATTGGGTATCGCTTAAAAGTCCTTGTTCAGAAGTATAATTTATATAGCTACCACTGTAGGGCGTGCCATCATTTTCAATGTATTTTACGATGCCGGCGTTGGAAGGGGCAAACCACATATTGCCGTCGTAATCTTGGGTTGTGGCATAAACAGCATTAC